>Ga0302277_1002341_pt1 | contig 13499 bp, 8 predicted proteins | sample III_Bog_N3_1_FD_198759 | JGI IMG/M metagenome (GOLD analysis project Ga0302277, IMG submission 198759) | Peat permafrost microbial communities from Stordalen Mire near Abisko, Sweden - III_Bog_N3_1 | ecosystem: Environmental > Terrestrial > Soil > Wetlands > Peat | place: Sweden: Abisko... | reverse complement strand
CCGTTCATCTGGCGGATGACCCCATGAGCGCCGTGGCTGAAGGCACCGGTCGCGTCTTGCAGGAAATAGAATTCCTCAAACGGGTCGCCACGAATGCCAAATATTAGCTGATTCCCCCCGCACGTTCGCCTGCACGGCGGCCGGACCCGATCCGGTCGCGACGGTGGCAGGATGTTTAAACAAAAACATTTTCTTGCGCTCGGCGCTGTGACGCTGGTGGCCCTGCTCTTTCTGAGCCTGCCCCAGCGCGTGACCGCCCGGCTGAAACTGGCCGTCGGGAGTTTGTTTTTACCCCTCTCCAGCCTCGGGGCGACCGCCCAGCAACTGCCCGCCGACCTGGCGGATGACGTTCTGCCCCGCCGCGAACTGCTCCAACAAATCAGCCGGCTCCAGCAGGAAAACCAGCAACTCAAGGTGCAGGCCCTGCAGGCCGCCACCATGGGCCTGGAAAATGAACAGTTGCGCGACCAACTCCGCTGGCAGCGGCAGACCCCCTGGAAGATCAAGCTCGCCAATGTCGTCATGCGCGACCCGGCCAATTGGTGGCGCACGGTGCAGATTGACCTGGGCAGTGACAGTGGCGTGACCGAGAATCTTCCCGTGCTCACCTCGGACGGTTTGGCGGGCCGGATTGCCGCCGTCTGGCCCACCCATTCGCAGGTGGTTTTGATCGGCGACCCCAACTGCCGCGTCTCCGCCCTGATCAACAATCCGGCGCATGACATTGGCGTGGTCAATGCGGATGGTATCCTCGACAACACCCTGGCCGACCTGACCTATCTATCCGGTACCGCCGTTTTAAAACCCGGCGAAGAGGTGGTGACCAGCGGTCTGGGCGGGGTTTTCCCCAAGGGCATTCCCATTGGCCGGATTTTGGATTCCCGGCAGGTGGAATTCGGCCTTTACACGGAGGCCCGGGTGAAACTCTGGGCCAATTTGGGCACCCTCGAACAAGTGTGGGTGATGTTCCGATGAGCAAACCCAACACCACGCTGATTTATGTGACGGCCTTTCTGGCCGTGTTCGGCCAGGCGTCCCTGCCCGGGTTGCGCGAATGGTTCGGTGCGCAGGTGGATTTGCTGCCGGCGTTGATCGTTTATGCGGCGCTGCATGCCAGTCTGGTCAACCTCGGGTTGCTGGCGGTTTTCGGCGGGTTGTTTTTTGATTCGCTCTCGGCCAATCCCCTGGGCATCACGATTCTGCCACTATTTGTGACCGGCCTGGTGCTTTTCCAGCAGCGGGATCTCATCCTGCGCGATCTAGCCTTCGCGCAGGGACTGCTCGGGGCCGCCGCCAGCGCGGTGGTGCCGCTGATGACCGTTCTTTTGCTGCTCAGTGCTGGCAAGCCGCTCCTGCTGGGCTGGGGTTCGCTCTGGCAATGGGCGGTGATGATCGCGGGCGGCGCGGTCGCCACCCCGGTGCTCTTCGCCGTGTTTAACGGGTTTAACCACGCCTTTGATTATAAATTGCGGAGCGAATCCAGCTTCCGGCCGGACCGTGAAATCCGGCGCAGCCGAATCTAGCTTTTCCATCGCCATGTTATTTTTTGATCAGCTTAAGAAGAACGACCCGCAGCTCCGCCTGGTGGCGGTGATGCTGACGGTCGGTCTGCTGATCCTGTTGATCGGGTTGTGGTGGGTGGAGGTGGTCTCGGGCCGCACGTATCAAACTCACTTGGAAATCCAGTCCTACCGCACGGTGCGGATTCCCGCGATTCGGGGGCGAATTCTCGATGGCACGGGCACCAACGTGCTGGCGGAAAATCGTCCGCGCTACAATCTCAGCCTGAATCTGGATGCGTTGCGCCCAAAATTCGACCTCGCCTTCGGTCAGCTCAAAAAGCAGGTGGTGGCGGCCCAAAAGCAGCGGTTGGCGGCGCAGGAAACGCGGTTGGGCCGGTCCCTGAACAAGAAGGAACGCCAGGCGTTTGCGATCACCACCGAGGAATGGGAGCACGTTCGCCAGCAGGCGCGGTTGCAGGTGGTGGCCGGGATGGTGGCGGATATCAGCCGGCGCATGGCGACGAACATTGTGTTTGACCCGGTGAAATTTGAGCGGGCCTACGCCACCCGGTTGGCCATGCCGTATCCCGTGTTGTCCTCCCTCTCCCCGCAGCAAATCGCCCGGTTCGAGGAAAATTTCACCAATTTCACCGTCGCCGAATTGGATTTGCAGTCCGAGCGCGAGTATCCCTTGGGCACCACGGCCGCCCATGTGCTGGGCTACGTCCGGCGGGACGACAGTTCGGCTCAGGGGGAGGAGGCGTTTTTTTCCTACCGGTTGCCGGATTACAGCGGCATTTCCGGCATCGAGGGCCGATACAACAACGTCCTGCGGGGCAACGCCGGCACCGAATCCGTGCTGGTGAACAATCTCGGCTACCGCCAGTCCGAAAATGTCTGGAGCCAGCCCGAGCCCGGGCACAGTGTCGTGCTGACCCTGGATTTGGATATTCAACAGGCGGCGGAAGCTTCGCTGGCGCAACATCAGGGCAAGGATGCGCGCGGGGCCGTGGTGGTGATGGATGTCCGTAACGGGGATATTTTGGCGATGGTTTCCTCTCCGACGTTCAATCCGGATTATTCCCAGAATGATCAAACCCGAATGCTTGACCCGTTCCTGAAGCCCGAAAACAATCGGGCAATGCAGGAAAATCTGGCGCCCGGCTCGATCTTTAAAACGGTGGTGGCCATCGCCGTCCTGGAAAACGGGTTGAACCCCAACGAAACCTACCATGTGGATCCCAATCCGGACCGGCCGGATAAAGGCTGCTACATGTTGGGGCATCGTAAAATCCGGGACGAGGCTCCCCCCGGCGATTATAATTTTAAAAAAGCCTTCATCCATTCGAGCAACTCTTATTTTGTGCACTATGGATTGCAGGTTGCCAAGGCGGAAAATATTGTCCGGGTGGGGGAGGAATTCCATCTGGGGGAACGCACCGGCTTGTTTCCCCGACATGAGACCGGCGGTAATTTCCCGACGCTGGGTAATGTCCAGGCCTCGGACTGGCGGGATGGGGACACGGCCAATCTCTGCATCGGGCAGGGGGACATTGCCGTGACTCCGCTGCAAATGGCGGTGATGGTTTCGGCGATTGCCAACGGGGGGACGGTGCTGTGGCCGCGATTGGCGCAGCGCATTGAGCCGTTGGAAGCCGGTTTCGGCGGGGCGGTCACCAATTTCCCCGCCGGTCTGATTCGTGGTCACATCAGTGCTCGCCCACGGACATTGAACCTGCTGCATGAGGCGATGCTGGCGGATGTGGGGGAAAAGGATGGCACCGGCACGGCGGCCGCGGTGCCGGGCATGAAGATTTGCGGCAAAACGGGCACCGCCCAGGTGGAGGACGCGGCCGGGCGTGAGACCGGACGCAACCTGTGGTTCGCTTCCTACGCCCCGTATGATAATCCGCACTATGCGGTGGTGGTGATGGTGCAATCCACCGGCGGTGGTTTCGGCGGCACCCTGTGCGCCCCGATTGCCCATGACATTTACGCGGCCATTTTGAAAAAAGAAACCGCGCCGCCGGCCCGGGCGCTGGCCGCCTCGCTTTTACCATGAGACTGCAATTCCATGAACCTTCCGTCCGGGTTGACCCGCTGCAACTGGTGGCGCTGGCCGGACTGATGTTTATTGGCACGGCCTTTGTTTATAGCGCCACCATGGCCAACGCGTCCGCCGCCCTCCTGCCGTGGTATGATCAAAGCTGGGTGCGCCAGATTCTCTGGTATGCGCTGGGTCTCGGGGCGGGGGGAGCCTTGTGCCTGGTGGATTACCTGTCGTTGTCGCGGTGGTCCTATGTGGCGTATTGGCTGACGATTTTGACGCTGGTGGCGGTATTGATCCCGAAGATTGGCAGCACGCATGGTTGGGGGGCGCGGCGGTGGATTGACCTGGGCTTTTTTCAATTCCAGCCGAGCGAGTTTGCGAAGCTGGCGTTTATTCTGGCGGCGGCGAATTTTCTCAGCCGGCCGCTGGATGAATTGCGCCAGCCGGTGATCTTTTGGAAGGGCATGGGCCTGTTGTTTTTGCCGTTCGTCCTGATCTTGAAGGAGCCGGATTTGGGGTCCGCCCTGGTGCTGCTGCCCACGGGCTTGGTGATGATGTTCGTCGCGGGCACGCCCCGGATTTATTTGATCCGCCTGGTCGGGATCGTCGGCCTGCTGGCCGTTTTATTTGTGACGGATGTCTTTTTTCTGCCCACGGGCTGGTGGCAGATTCCGATGCAGCCGTATCAGCGCGACCGGCTCGCGATTTATTTTGGCTGTGATTACACCCACTTTGCTCCGCCGAACGCCACACCGGCAGAGTTGCAGCGCCTGCGGCAAAAAGAACTGGACGATGCCTATAACGTCCGGCAGGCGCTGATTTCCGTCGGCTCGGGCGGGCCGACGGGCAAAGGCTGGCGGCAGGGGACCCAGAATGCGCTGGGTTATCTGCCGCGGGCCGTGGCCCACAACGATTTCATCTTCTCCGTCATTGCCGAGGAGGAGGGGTTCGTTGGCAGCGTGGTCGTACTCACGCTGTATGCGGTGGTTCTCTTCACTGGATTGAGAACCGCCGGCCAGGCGCGGGATCGCCTGGGGAAACTGGTGGCGGTGGGGGTGGTCACCCTCATTTTCAGCCACGTATTCATAAATATCGGCATGAACATTCGCATCATGCCCGTAACGGGGGTGCCACTGCCGCTGCTGTCTTACGGCGGATCTTCAGTGCTCGTCTCGTTAATTGCGCTGGGCTTGATGCAAAACATATACATCCATCGAAAGGGATATTGATTATGAGTGAACAAAAATTCTCCCGGCACCGCCGGGGAATGCGTTTCAAGCCCAAAGGCGGGCTGGGAAATAATAACGCGCAAAAGGCCGACCGCGAGGCCGTGCAGGCCCGTGCCGAGGTGGTGAGTGAACAGGGCGGGAATGAACGCCTGTTCGAGAAACGCCACACGCACGAAATCGAACGGGCCGAGAACATCGCCGCCGGCGTGCCCGAGACCCCCGAAGTCGCGCCGGAGCCCGACACCCGGGCGTTCCGCGAGCCCAACCTGGAAACCCCGGCCGAGGTGCAGGAGGAAAAAACCTTCGCCCCCGTCACCGTGCCCGAACAACCCAAGGGCCTGATCGAAACCATCAAGGTCGCCGCCACCTCCCTGGTGCGCCGTGTCCAGCGGTTGATCCGCCCCGAAAAGAAAATCCACAAGGAAGTGGTGATCAACGCCGAAACGCTGGAAACCCGCGTGGCGGTCACCGAAGACGGCAAGCTGGAGGAGTTCAACATTGAGCGCACCACCGAGGAGCGCCTCGTCGGCAGCATCTTCAAGGGCAAGGTGCGCAATTTGGAGGACGGACTTAAAGCCGCGTTTGTGGACATCGGCTTCGAGAAGAACGCCTTCCTCCATTACTGGGACATTGTGCCCAACCAGTTCGACAGCGGCGTGGAAATCGTCGAGCGCGAAGGCGGGCGCAAACGCGACAAACCCAAAATCACCCAGCGCGACATTCCCCGGCTCTACCCGCCCGGCAGTGAAATCATCGTGCAGGTCACCAAGGGGCCCATCAGCACCAAGGGCCCGCGTGTCACCACCAACCTCGTGCTGCCCGGGCGTTACCTCGTGCTGCTCCCCAACTCGGACCAGTCCGGCATCTCGCGCAAGATCGAGAATCCCGAGGAACGCAAGCGGTTGAAGAAAATCCTCCGCGAACTGGCCATTCCCGACGGCATGGGCGTCATCATGCGCACCGCCGGCGAGGGCCAGCAAAAGCGCTACTTCGTCCGCGATCTCGCCCTGCTCCTCGAGGGCTGGCGCGAAGTCGAGGAACACATCAAGAAACAGCCCATGGCCACCTGCGTTTTCCAGGAGCCGGATTTGATCGAACGCACGGTGCGGGATTTCCTCACTGAGGATGTCGAGCGCATCGTGGTGGACAGCGCCAAGGCTTACGACAACATGCGCGCGATGATCTCCAAGATCTCGAAGCGTTCCGCCGAGAAGATCAAACTCTACACCGACGCCCAACCGATCTTTGACCGGTTCAACATCAGCAAGCAGTTGGAAAACACCTTCTCGCGCCAGGTCCATCTGCGCAGCGGCGGCTACATCGTCATTGATGAAACCGAGGCGCTCGTGGCCATTGACGTGAACACCGGCCGCCACAAGGGCAGCAAAGATCAGGAGGCCACCATCCTCAAGGTCAACATGGAGGCCGCCGAGGAAATCACCCGGCAGCTCCGGCTCCGCAACATGGGCGGGCTGATCGTGCTTGATTTCATTGACATGAAATCCGGTCGCGACCGCCAGCAGGTTTATCAAAAGGTCAAGGACGGTCTGCGCCGGGACAAGGCCAAGACCCACATCCTGCCCATCTCCCAACTCGGGCTCATGGAAATGACCCGCCAGCGCCACACCGAAAGCGTGAGCGCCGCCGTATATGACGACTGCCCCTATTGCAAGGGCCGGGGCAAGGTCAAGAGCGCCGTCACCATGAGCGTGGAAATCCAGCGCAAGCTCCAGGAAATCCTCAAGAAACGCACCCGCGACGAATCGGACTTCCAACTCCGTATTGTCGTTCATCCGACCGTGCTGGAACGGCTCCGCACCGAGGACGAAAAACACCTCATCGAGATGGAGAAGCGGTATTTCGGCAAGCTCTCCTTCCGGGCCGACCCCGGCATGCACGCCGAACAGTTCAAGATCGTGAACGTGGATAACAACTCCGAACTCGCCAGCGTCGGCGGCTGAGCCGGCGGTCCCTCCTTTCAACAACGCCCGGCGGCCCCCCGCCGGGCGTTTTTTTATCCACACCGGAGTGCGGCGGTCCCGGACGCAGCCCGGTGAAAGCGGCGGGAATCTCCCCGGTCGAATCGAATCATACGACGCGGGGCGACGCCCTGCGATACCGCCCGCATGGGCAGGTTCGCCGGTGACCGACGGGCAGCCCGTCCCACCGTGGAACCGTGTCGAGATACGTCCGGGGCCGGCTTGACGCGGGAAGCGACGGGGGATATGTTCGGCACGTCCACCAGCGGGGTCAGTGATTTTTCGGGCGGTAAATCGCCAACCTGGAAAGCAAATGAATATCGCGGTCACCGGAGCTTTTGGTTATTCGGGGCGTTACATTACCCAACGCCTGTTGCAGGCGGGTCATGACGTCATCACCCTCACGAATTCGCTGAAACGGGACAATCCGTTTCGCGACCGGGTGGAGGCCTTTCCCTTCAATTTTGACCACCCCGACCTCCTGGCCAAATCGTTGGATGGCATTGACGTGCTGATCAACACGTATTGGGTGCGGTTTGACCACCGGTTGTTCACCCATCGTCAGGCGATTGCGAACACGAAGATTTTGTTCGCGGCGGCCAAAAAGGCCGGGGTGCGCCGGATTGTGCATGTGAGCATTACGAATCCGGATTTGCATTCGGATTTGCCCTACTTTCAAGGGAAAGCCGAAGTGGAGGCGGAATTGACGGCGCTCGGGTTGTCGTATGGCATTCTGCGGCCGGCGATTTTGTTCGGCAAGGAGGACATTCTGGTGAACAACATCGCGTGGACGCTGCGCCGGTTTCCGGTGTTCGGGATGTTTGGGGCGGGGGATTACAAGCTGCAACCAATTTATGTGGATGACCTGGCGGTGGCGATTGCGGAAAAGGTTGGCGGCGGGGCGAATGACATCGTCAACGCCATCGGGCCGGAGACGTTTACATATCGTCAATTGGTGGAGCACATCAAGTCGGCGCTGGGTTTGAACCGGCTGGTGGTGGCCCTGCCGCCGGGGCTGGCGTATGCGGCCTGTGCGACGGTGGGGGTGGCGGTGCGGGACATTGTGGTGACGCACGAGGAAATCAAAGGTCTGATGGCGGGGCGGCTGTATGTGGAGGCTCCGCCGCTGGGAAAGACAAAGCTGACGGAATGGGTGGCGAGCCGTAAAGACACCATCGGCCGGTATTACACCAGCGAAATGGTGCGCCGCCTGGATCGGGTGTCCGGTTACCCGTCGAATTGAAATTCGGGGCCAATTTCCCATTGCCTAAACCCCAAAGTGAGGGTATCGGTTTAGGGTGTATCCCTGCTTGGTTTATCGTGGCGCTTGGCGGCTGATGGTCGTCGCGCTTTTCCTGTTTCAACTGGCGGTTTCCGGTGAGGCCCGGGTCATTCGTTTGCACAATGAACTGATTGACCCGGATTCCGGCACCAATCGCGCGGTGCTGGCCGCCGCTTTGCACGCCCGGACGGCCGTCACGGGACTGTTTCTCATTCAATTCAACGGTCCCCTGGATGCGGCGCGCCGGACGGAATTGCGGGCGGCGGGGGTGGAGTTGTTGGAATATGTGCCGGAGAACGCCTTTGTCGCCAAATTAAACCAGGTGTCATCGGCCACAATCGGGGGGATGGCGGACGTTCATTGGATCGGGCCCTACCGGACGGAACACAAGATTCATCCGCGCCTGGCGGCCGCCGCACCGCTGGCGGTGCTGACCAACGAGACGTTGGATATTAATATTCTGCTGGCGGCTTCGGCGACGCCGGCGGAGATCGCCGGCGCGCGCGCGCATCTGGCGGTGGTTTATTCGGAGAGCCATTTGCGGCAGGGCACCATTGTGCGGGGGGAATTGCGGCCGGGCCATCTGGCGGCACTGGCCCAATCGGTGGCGGTGTTGTGGGTGGAGCGCGCGCCCAAGCGCAAGCTGGTGGATGAAGCGGCGTCGAAGTTGGTCGGAGGGGATGACGGGAACGTGGCCACACCCACGGTGACGCAGCAGCTTGGTTTCAACGGCGCCGGAGTGACGGTGTGCGTGGCGGACACGGGGTTGGATACCGGCGACACCAATACGATGCACCCGGACCTGTTCGGGCGGGTGACGGGCTTCCAATATTATGGCAATGTCACGGATGGGTCGGATGGTTACGGTCACGGGACGCATTGCGCGGGCATCGTGGCGGGCAACGCGGCGACGGGGGAGACGGACCCGGATTCAGGGGCGTGGTATGGCCTGGGGGTGGCGTCCGGGGCGGATTTGTTCATCGAACGGATTTTTGACGCGGATGCGAATTCGGTCGTCCCCTTTCCCAGTGATGAAACGCTGACGCAGGATGCCGTCCGGCACGGGGCGAAAATCGGCTCGAATAGTTGGGGGGATGACGTGCAGGGCGAGTATGACCTGGACGCCTCCCAGTTCGATGAACTGGTGCGCGACGCGGACGCCGGCACGGCCGGGGACCAGCCGTATGTGCTCGAGTTTTCCGCCGGCAACGCCGGGCCGGACACGCAGACGATGGACAGTCCGGCCTCGGGCAAAAACGTGATCGCCACCGGGGCCTCGGAGAACGTCACGGGGACGCTGGCGGAGACTTATGGGTTGTATGCGGACGGACCGGATACGATGTGCGATTTTTCGAGCCGCGGGCCGTGCGCGGATGGGCGCTTGAAACCGGACCTGGTCGCGCCGGGAAGCTGGATCGCCTCGGCGGCGTCTTCGGCCGCAACGAATGAAAGCGCGATTGCCTGGTCCACGATTGACAATTATTACGTCTATATGGGCGGAACCAGCATGTCCGGCCCGCACGCGGCGGGGGCGGCGGCGTGTTTCATGCAGTATTATCGGAGCCTGCACACGAACGCGGTGCCGTCGCCGGCGCTGGTCAAGGCGGCGCTGATCAATTCGGCGGAGGAACTGGATGAAGCCAACGGCGGTCCGGGGCCGATCCCGAATGATGACGAAGGCTGGGGGCGCATCACGCTGACCAACCTCATTGTCACCAATCTGATCACGGCCCCGCGCTACTATGATTATGTGGATCAGACGGTGTTGCTGACGAACAGCCAGGTATATACCCGACACATTTTTGTGCAAGGGACGGACCAGCCGTTGAAGATCACGCTGGCCTATACGGATGTGCCGGGCTTTCCGGGCGCACAGACGGCGCTGGTGAATGATTTGGATTTGGAGGTGGTGGGGCCGGATGGGACGTTATACCGGGGCAACCAATTTGGCGCGGGGGAATCGGTGCCGAACGCCCCGACGCCGGACACGCTCAACAACGTGGAGGGGGTGGCGCTGGCGCAGCCTGCGGCAGGGGATTATCTGGTGCGGGTGCGGGCCACGCAGATCGTGGCGGATGCGGTTTCCAATACGCCGGCAATTGACCAGGATTTTGCGCTGGTGTCATCGGGCGATCTCACGCGCCCGGGCCTGGGGATTGTGCTGCTCGACCGGACGGCTTACACGGCGCCGGGGGTGATGCAGATCGAAGTGCTGGACCCCGCCCGCGCCGCCAGCAACACGGTGAGTGTCCTGGTGACGAATCTCACGGAAGGGAAAGGGATGACCGTGCGGCTGCCGGCCGCGGGTAATTACGGCGCCTTCACCGGGGCGGTGGCGACGGTGACCGGCCCGGCCGGCGCGGGGCAACTCCAGATTGCCAACGGAGACACCCTGGCCGTGGATTATGTGGATGCCAGCGGAACGCAACGCAGTGCAACCGCCGTGGCGGATCTCGTGCCGCCGGTGCTCAGCGCCGTGAGCGCCTCGACCGATGTGGGGATTCTCTCGATCACCTGGCAAACCAGCGAGCCGGCCAACTCGGTGGTGCGCTACGGTACGAACCGCGCCAGCCTGAATCTCGCGGTGACCAATGCCGCGCTGGTGACGAGTCATGTAGTGAAATTGACCCGGCTGATTCCCGGCCAGACCTACTATTATGTGGTCGGTTCCACCGACACGGCTGGGAATCCCGCCACGGATAATAATTCCGGGGCGGACTTTACGTTCATCGGTTTGGCCACGCCGACGGTGCTGCTGGTGGATGCCTACGATACCATCGCGGAAGCGGCGGATGGGGCGACGGTGATTCCCGACAGCGCCTACACCAATGTGCTGGCGGCGGCGGGGATCAGTTACGGATTTTGGAAGGTGAACGACCGCGGCTATCCGCAGTTGGCCGACCTGACGCCCTTTCCGGTGGTCATCTGGCGGCTCACGGATGACGAGGTGTATTACGGCGTGGACGAGGATGGCCTGCCCGATCCTACCGCCACGAACAACACGCTGAGCGCCGGTCAGCAGCTCATGATTCAAAACTATTTGAACGGCGGCGGATCGTTTTTCATGGCGTCCATGGGCATCCTCTCGCAATTGGCGGGGGGGCCGTTCCAGCAAAATGTCTTGCAGGTGGCGGGGTTTGAGGCGAATCCCGATCCGCCAGCACCCTGCTCGGATTGCGACGAGGATTTCGGCGTGCCGGCATTTGTCGGGGCGGGGTCGGGCATCACGGGCGGCATGATGGTGACGCTGGATTATTCGAATTATCCGATCTTCGACGATGGCTTTGGCGATGTCTATGGGCCGGATTTCTCGGATACGTTCACGCCGTCCGCCGCCGCGACGGCGATCACGTTTGAATCGGTGTCGGGCAAGCCGTGCGGGATGAGCTACCCCAACACCGGCGTGGCGAGTCCCGGCCGGGTGGTGTTCCTGGCGTTTCCGTTTGATGCCGTGCCCACCAACGGCGCCGCGCCGGACAACGCGGTGGTCCTGTTGCAGAACATTGTGAACTTCCTCGCCCCGGGCGTGAACGGGGTGGGTGTGGTGCTCCTGGACAACACCGTTTACACGACGAATGAAGTGGTGACGGTGCAGGTGGGGGATTCGGATCTGGCGGGGACGGGCCAGACCACGGTGACCTTTACGGCCAGTTCGCGGACAAACCGCACGACGGTGATCTTGAATGAGACGACGCATCCCGGATTGTTCTCCGGTCAACTCAAGCTGGTGGCAGGCAACGCCGGCACGAATGAACTGGCGGTGTCTAACGGCGACACGATTAAGGCGGCCTATTTCGACGCGTCGAATAGCACCAACGCCACGGCCACGGCCCGGGTGGACACGGTTCCACCCGCCATTTCGCAGGTGGCGGCGGTCACAGATTATACGGATGCCACGGTGACTTGGGTCACCTCCAAACCGGCGGATGCCTCGGTGCAATATGGCGAATCGCAGTTGCCGGACCGGTCGGCGTATGCCGGAGCGCTGGTTCTGAATCACTCGGTCACGATCAACGGGCTGTCGGCCAACCGGACATATTATTATCAGGTGGTCAGCCGGGATCAGGCCGGGAACACGACGGTGGATGACAACGGCGGAAATTTTTATGTGTTCACCACCCTCAAGGCGCCGCAGCCACCGTGGTTCGATGATTTGGAAAGCGGCGCGCCGGGCTGGACAGTGGTGCCAGATCCTTCCGGTATTTCCGACCTCAACTGGACGCTGGGCACACCGGATAATGACCTCGTGACCAGCGCCTATTCCGGGACCAATGCCTGGGGTAGCGACCTGGATGGCGACCAGGGCTTCACCCTGGCCAGCAGTTATCTGTATGCTCCGGTCATTGACCTCTCGGGACTCACTTCAGCGACGCTCACTTTTTGGGATGTTTATGATTTCAGCCAGGTTGACCCCACCTTTGGCATACCACTGGAGGACGGAGTCGTGATGATCAGCACCAATGGCGCCGAGGCCCCCGGCGACCTGACGCAAGTGGTGGATTTTGGCGGCTATGCCGCCGACCTGGCAGCAGGAGACTGTGGATTTAACCCCGTATGTCGGGCAGACGGTTCAAGTGGTTTTCTATTATCAGGGCATTAATGAGGGTAATCCGGTCTATGGCTGGACGCTGGACGACATCGGCATCACGGGCGTGGTGGCGGGCGGGACGATTAAGATCACTAAAAATCTCGGCCAGGGCGGTTACAACCTGTTCACCCCCACGCCGGCCGGGCTGGTGCCGGTGCAATCCGGGGTGGCCCCGGCGGTGACCCTCAGCAACCTGCCCGCCGGGCCGTACATCGTGCAATTTGGCAACGTGCCGTTTTATCAAACGCCACCCAGCCAGACAAATACGCTGGCGGTGGGGGGCGCGTTAAATTTTAGTGGTAACTATACGTTTCTGGACACGGACAACAACGGCGTTTCCGACGCGTGGGAATTATATTATTACGGCTCGGTGTCCACCAATCGCCCGGGTTACAATGCCCGGGCCGATTACGCCGCCTTCATCGCCGGCACCGACCCGACGAATCCGAACTCGCGGTTCGGTTTCACGGAGGCAACGAAGCCCACCAACCAGATCGTCCGGCTGGAATGGACGGTGGAGACGAACCGGCTGTATCAAGTGACGGCCTCGACGAACCTGGCGGGCTGGTCGCCGGTCACGGATTGGTTGCAGGCCTCGAACAACCCGACGATAAACTGCACCGTCACCAACGGCGCCGGGCGCACCCAATATTACCGGGTGCAGGTCCAGCCCTGAGCCGGGGCGATGCATTTCAACCGCAGATGGACGCAGATGGACGTAGATGGGGAGAGAAGGCAACTCCCAAAGAGCCAAGACACCAACGGGTGCTCGGCCTTGGCTGGACTGGATCAACTTTTCCGCCCGGTTTTATCTGCGTACATCTGCGTCCATCTGCGGTTAAGCTTTTTCAACTGCATCGTTCCGACTG
>Ga0302277_1002332_pt1 | contig 13525 bp, 10 predicted proteins | sample III_Bog_N3_1_FD_198759 | JGI IMG/M metagenome (GOLD analysis project Ga0302277, IMG submission 198759) | Peat permafrost microbial communities from Stordalen Mire near Abisko, Sweden - III_Bog_N3_1 | ecosystem: Environmental > Terrestrial > Soil > Wetlands > Peat | place: Sweden: Abisko... | reverse complement strand
GGCGAGGTCAATATCAGTAACCTTGTCGATGGGAAGACGATTCGCACCCTGAATGACCTGCTCGACCTCGAACTTCCCGAGAGGTTTGAGCCGTTGGAGTTGGAACTCGATTATCAGCTCAGCCTTGCCTCGATCAGCGTGGCACGCGAGGGACTGTCCCGAACGCTCCGCATCCCTCCACACTTGCTGCCCATTTCGCAGCCGGGGAAGAGCCTCCGTCTGACTCCGACTGACGGTTCAGACTATTCGCTAACGCTTGTTGGGCGGCGGGAATTCAGTCTTGGAAAATCACGGCATGAATCCGATTTCGCGACATGGTTCTGGCCCCGAAGTCCAGAAAATGACGAGCTTACTCTGCGCATCAGCAAGAAGCACCTTGTGGCGAAGGTGAATGATTTAGGAGAGTTGTCTATTCGTGATAACGGAGGCCAAAACGGTGATTCTCGCTACAATGATCATTTTTTGTCCAAGGGTGAAGCGATTGCCATTGATCGACGGGGCGTGCTGACGCTGGCAACGAAGTATGTGATCGATCTATTGCATCTCCCAAGCCGTCTCCCAAAAGAGGGTCCCTCCATTTCCAATCTGCGACTCTGGCATGGACCCGAACCTCAAAAATACCCATTTTCAGGAGCGGTGCGCTTCAATCCGACTTCCTGCAAGCAGACTCCATTTCAGAGCATTTGGCTGCTCTCGGATGGAGAGTTCGGCACCAGCCAATCCAACCCGATCGTTCTCGATGCAATGGGTTTAGCGGAGATTCAGGGACGCTTCCTCTATTACCGGGGCTGCTTCTGGTTGGAAAATGCCGTGGAAAATTCAGCCGTCGATTTGGATGGTCGCCCCCTCCTTGCGGCAGACATTGCCCCTCTTGCTTCAGGACAGCTTCTCCGTCTCGGTTCTGGCAGTTATCGGGTTGAGATACTTAACTCCTAGATAACGGATCATTTTTGCAGAGTACGACGGATCAGGTACAGTGATCGAATTGTACTCGTGGTGTGAGTACGTGCCCCATCATTGGAGGTATATTCGAGATTACCCCCACAGAACAGAGACCCTGGCTTGATAGTGCTGGAAGCACCGAATGTGCAGCCTTGAATTTGAACTTGCCCGCTTACCCTGTCATTACGATTTGTTTCCAACTGAGCCTTTTGGTTTCCCAGGATGGTGAGATGATATTCGGTGTGCAATGTCTTCACGATCAGTCGATCGCCGACTTTCATAGAGGTCAGGTCCAATTCGTCCATACCTCCAGGAAAATGCTTAGAAAGTTCTGGAATCCAGTCAGTCATAAAAAAAGATTTTAACGGACAGGAAAACAATAGCCCCTTTTTATTGATTGGATTCCTTGTTTCTGTAAAAAATGACTGCATGCATGAGAACGAAATCGGCATATTCTATGCCAGATGATTCTCGGTCCCGATTGGAACAGTTTTTGAGAGGTTTGATTCATTTTATGAAAACATGGCATGAATATTGCCCAGTAAAATCCATCGATAGAATGAAAGCCTTCTCCTCCACACACTAGAAAATGGACACTGACGACTTTGATTTTGGGCAAACCATCCGTGGTTTTATAGTAGATCAGGTTGTCTTCGGCCGCTTTCGACTGAAAAGCCTCCTAGGGAGAGGGGGAATGGGAGTGGTCTGGCTTGGATGGGATGAAAAGCTCGACGAGCAGGTCGCTCTTAAATTCATGCCTGAAAATGTCCGAATGGATGAGGCTGCCATTCATGATCTCAAGAGGGAAACACGCAAAAGCCGCCAACTCACCCATCCCTCGATTGTCAGGATTCACGATTTCTTTGAGAGCGACGAGACGGCAGCAATTGCCATGGAGTATGTGGATGGCCACACGCTTTCCTCCCTCCGTCTCCAACAGCCCCACCAGATTTTCCAACCTTCGGAACTGGAAGCCTGGATACGACAACTCGGTGCCGCTCTCAGTTATGCCCACGGAACAGAGAAAGTAGTGCATCGTGATCTGAAGCCGTCAAATCTGATGGTCAACTCACGGGGTCACTTGAAAGTGACTGATTTCGGCATCTCCAGCACGATTACTGATTCCTTAAGTCGTGTCTCCATGGCGAACTTGAGTAGCGGGAGTCCTCCCTACATGAGCCCGCAGCAGTTGAATGGCAAAGCTCCAAGTGCAAGCGATGATATCTACAGCTTGGGAGCGACTCTTTATGAGCTCCTGACGGGAAAACCTCCCTTCTACCGGGGAAATATTGCGCATCAGGTACTGGAGGTTCAAGCTCGGCCTGTTTCCGAACAGAGAACTGAACTGACCGGTGGTCAAGCTGGCCTAGAGCCTATTCCACGTCACTTGGAGTCAGGCATTGCACGCTGTCTCGCCAAAACACCCGAGGAGCGACCTAGAACAGTGGAAGAAGCTGTGGCAGAAATTCTCGGCGAGTCGGCTCCTGTATCTGCTAAAATATCGAAGTCGCCCTTATTATTGCCAAATAATTGGAAAAGAAAATGGCCTCTCGTTGCTGGTTTACTTACTGTGCTTGTAGCTCTCGCTGGTGGTGTGATCTACAAAGTGGCAACGTCAGGAAAGCCGAAATACGAGGTGAAACCTGAAATGGTAGTCCAAAGTAAGATTCCAGTTGCCAGTCCTGATTCACAGCCAGCAGAACGGCAGACAACGCCGAGTAATGTCCCTGCTCAACCTGCACAGAGCCCTGCGGAGCCAGTAAATCCGATGGTGGCAGCCGCCGAAAGAGAACAGGAAAAAATCAAGGCAAGCATTACCCCAGAGCAATTTGAAATGGTGAGGAAGATCTGGACCAGAATGGCCATGCAATCATCCAGAGGTGAAGGAAAACCTTTGCCTATGATCGGTGCAAATATTATTAGCCTCCCCGCTTACAACCGAATGGATATTTCGGCTGACGGTATCAACTTAAATACAAAGCGATGCAATTTGTCTGGGTTATCTGATAACTTGAAAGAAGAGCTTGGAAGTGCTGACCACGGAGCTTGGGTTTATGTCGCAGGGCAACCAATGCCCATGGATGGCATTAACGTAACACAGGCAAAAATCCTATCTCCATCTGATATGGATCAAGCAATTCAGGAGGCTGCGTCATTCTATGGGCTGCCATATCAGGGAGCGGGTTCCAATGCCGACAATGCCCCAAAGTCAGCAGCCACGCCCGACGCTCAATCAGTCCAAACCGACATGGAATCTGGAAAATCGATCTTGGAGCAAGCAGTGGCTGCCCAAGCCGCAGGAAATATTGACAGAGAGAATACCTTATTAACGCAAGCATATCCCTATTTTAAAAAGGCAGCAGACCAGGGCAATGCTGAGGCATTAAGGAAAATCGGAAACTACTATAAAAATGGTAGTGTGCCAGGTAATGAGGGTAATCCAGATCTTACTACTGCCCTGAACTACTACATTCAAGCGGCAGAAAAAGGTGATGGAGAAGCTGCTTTTCGCGCAAGTCAGGCTTACCTTCGAGGTGAAGGGGCCGATGTAAATTGGGATAATATGAAAAAATATCTCACTTTAGCATATAATCTAAATAGCTCAGATGTAGAACTCTATGTTGCTAGATGCTCACGCAAAGGTGAAGGGCCTGAGGTACAAAAAAATGGAAACATTAACGAGCAGGGAAAATTGGATATTGATTACAAACTAGCATCTAACAGTTTACTTAAAGTAATCAAACGAGGTCCTAATCCCCTTGATCGCCATGAAAATGAAAATTATCTAAAGGCCTTAGACGAACTAGGTAATATGTATCATGAGGGAGAAATTGTTGATGGAGTAGCCGTGAAAGGAAAACCCCAAAAGGAAAGAGCTGATTATAAAAAAGCTTTTGAACTCTATAATATGGCCAGAGAAGGTGGAGATATATCTGGCTTATACTTCACTGGAGAGTGCTTGATAGAAGGGAATTTGGGAGTCCATAAAGACATAGAAACAGGTAAGAAGTACATTAATGAAGCAGCCAATAAAGGCCTTCCAGAAGCAATGAAGCTTCTTCATGACTATCCTAAACTCAAGATTTCACCCACTAACCCCAACCCAACATCTACACCAATAAATCCAACAACCACCCAAACTGCAAACACAACACGATGAAATCAGAAAATACTTCCATCTCCCTAGCAGCAATCCTGACTGTTGCCCTCCTGAGCTCTGGCTGCTCCAATATAACACCTGAACAATGGGGGGGAGTCGGTGATACAGTAGGGGTCATCGCAGATAATCTTACTCAACAATATACTGGTCAACGTCCATTTGAGGAATTGTTTCGAAACGTAGCTTATTCAACTTCTAAAGCTTCTGCGGAGCAGCGTGAAGTTGCCTTGGGACGTGCTCGTCGCTATTACGCACGTCTTGATGCGGATCAAAAGCAGGCCTTGAGGAAAAAAGGAGTTCGCTATCTTGCTGTAAATACGACAAGAGATGGCAATTCCAACAAAGGTCAGCCAGTGATGACATTTGATACAGAGACCCTGAACATGACAACAGATGACTCGGTCTATACGCTAAAAAATAAGACCAAGCAGGGCACTCCCATCAAACTGGATACCCACGCCTCCGAATATATCGCTAATGCTGGTGCTGGGGATATCTAGCTGCGTGGAAGAGTTGAGGGTATCGATAAATCTTATTCCCATCCAAAAACTGCATGAATGATCGCCATCTTACTCCAAAACGCTGAGAGATAGGTCTATCAATACGAATGGTTTTCAATCTTGGCACGAATCTTGCCAAGTAAATTCTATGCACACCATTCACTCCTCTCAAACATTCGCCAGATCCACGGCAGACATTCCAACACAAAAAATCATCTCTATGAAAATCATCTCACTCCTGAGCGCCTCGTTGCTTGCGATCACGCCGCTTCTGGCAGAGTCCTCTACAAATGATGGTAACCCCTTTGCCACCACACCACCGAAGGATTCGCATGAGAAGATAGAAACCGGCGTTCAGATTACAGAGCTCGGTCTGATGAGGGCGCTCTTAGTGCTGGATGACAGCTCCTCGGCATCTGAAAAACTGATTGAGCAGCGACTGAACGAAGCGGACTTCCGCGTCTTCCCCTCCGCCCAGATCGTTGGTTCCCGCCTGAGCGCCTCTGATGTTCAAAAAATCGGCAAGGAGGCGAATGCCGATCTCGTCGTTTATGCTTCTGCTTCAGCCCGCCCAAAGCAGGCGATGGGGGATTTTCAGCTCTTTGAGGGTGAGGCGACTGTGCAGCTTTTCAGTCCCGTAACAGGTGAACTTCTTGTCACACATACCGCACGCACTGATGGGACGCGTACAAGCGATGCAGTGGCCGCCGAGCGTGGAGCACGGGAAAAGGCTCTGGATCTGGCTACTAAGGAGGCAATCGTGCTCTCTCTGGAGAAAGCTCACAAAATCATGGTCTATCAGGCCATCCTGACTGGGGTGCAGAATAATACCGACCTACTGTTCTTCATGGAATCTATCGCGCGGATGGAGGGCATTTATCATGTTCGCCGCATTTCTTGGAATCCCGAAACAAAAGAGGCAGAGATCGAGATCATTGCCTCCCCAAAAGCCGAGACTTTCTGGAGGGCCCAGATCGAGGCGATTCCTAAGAGGAAAGTCAAGGTGACCTCTTATCATTCCAAACCACAGTCTTCCGGTGTGGATGCCATCCCCGCATGGCTTAAAAATAAATAACTCCCACCCATAGATCTTCAATCCCTACCAATTACGACAATGACAACAGCTCTTCTCCGTCGCTTGACTCTGGCAACTTTGGCTTGCCTCGCCTTTCTTGCCCCCCTGCATGCGCAAAGCCATCCCTTCAAATCCAGGGATCTGAGCATACCCGCTGACGTTGATCCCGAAAAAGTAAAGGATGCTGGTAACAAAGCCATGGCTGAGCTTCTTACAACTCTCCTGACGAGAACTGATCTGCCAAAGAAGTTTGCAGTTCTTCCCTTGGAGTCAGATATCGATAGCGACTACTTCACCATGCAGTTGCGGAACTACTTCACCAGTATTGGGCAGCCGAACGGCTATGAGCTCTATACTCGCAGTGATGACCAGTGGAATCAGATCCTCAATGAGATCAAATGGGGTGATCAATACGGTGATACCATGGATCCCAGTACCGTTCAGAAGTTTGGCCGAATCCAAGGGGTGCAGGCATTGCTGATGGGCCGTATCGGCAGCATCTCAAAAGATGAGGACGGCAATCCAATCGTGCGGGTGAGCGTGCAGGCATTTGAAGTTGAGACTGGCAAGCAGCTTTGGGGTGATGAGATCAAAGGTAGGATCAATCCCGACCAGGCTTCGCTCCATGTTGACAGGCTCATCCGACAAGTTCCTGGCGGGCTTTACACGGTGGCAGGAGGTGTAGTCCTTTTGCTCTTTATTTTAATATTTCTCACGAAAGCGATCAGCAAAGCGGCCAGACCAAGGTGATTTTGTTGAATGGGTCGAATTCTGCAGACCAAATTACGAGGAGTTCTATTCAGACTTAACGGGCATAGGAAAAGATCTGTAGGATGTGAGGATTAATCCCCACACATTTTTTGCCCCACAAAAACTCTTTTAAAGCAGAGATAGCTGAAAATTTTTTATGGCCCTCATCGCTCTTGTCTCAGACATCCATGGGAACATTGATGCTCTTGAGGCTGTACTTCATGATATCGACTCTCGGGAGGTGGATGAAATCATTTGCCTGGGAGATATTGTGGGATACGGGGCGGCTCCCGCTGAATGCGTTGCTTTGATTCGGGAACGTTGCTCAGCAACTATTATTGGGAATCATGATGAACTGGTGGTCAGAGCCAATGATGAAGTCATCATACCCGAGCGTGTAGCTGCTGGACTCCGCCTTGCGCGCTCACAACTCTCAGACGATCAATTGGCATGGCTTAGAGACCTTCTTCGACTTCAACAACTGCATGAATTCACGATTGTTCATGCCAGCCTCGATTGCCCCGAACAGTACCCCTACATCTCCTCCGACGCGGAGGCACGGGTGCATTTTAGAAGGCAGGAAACCGCTTTGTGCTTCATTGGACATACGCACGTTCCCATTATTGCAGAGGAAGCTCCTGAAGGGATCAAATGGGTAATCCCGGGTGATAAATCTATCCTCCTGAATCAGGATCACCGCAGTGCCATTAATGTAGGCTCGATAGGACAACCACGAGATGAAGATCCTAGGGCTTCTTATGGACTCTTCGACAATGACCACAATACTTTCCAAATCTGTCGGATCCCCTACGATATCAAGAAGGCTCAGGAGAGAATGAGAACCGCCGGACTCCCTGAATCTAATGCCCGCCGTCTGGAGCTTGGGAAGTAGTTGCACCTTGATCAACTCTGGGACTTTCTGATCGTTCAATCAAACCTAGGCAATAATTCACTCGGATAAGAGCAGCATCACTGTGATGAGAAGCTTCTAGGAATGCTTAATCATCACTGCATCCAAATACTTGGCACGGATCTTGCCAAGTAAACTGTATGCACACCGCACACATATATATATCCACCACAATATCCACCTCAGACATATTGGCTTCAAATAATCCCATGATGAAATCTCGCATCCCCCTCCTCGCCCTCGTTCTTGGCAGCCTTGCTTTCTGGAACGGAGCGGCGCTTCATGCTGTACCGCAGACCCCCACGACATTCTCTGTCACTACCCTAGTGAAATCTGGGGCAGTCGGGTTGTTGAATAGACCAACAGGGATTACGGCTGACAGCAAAGGAAATCTCTATGTAGCTGATCAAGGCAACAATACCATCCGTAAGCTAGACAGTAGCTACAAGCTCACAACAATTGCAGGAAAGGCAGGCATTCCAGGAAACGCCGATGGTAAAGGAACCAATGCCACTTTAACTGGTCCCGCAGGAATTACGGCCGATAGCCAAGGAAATCTCTATGTAGCCGATCAAGCCAACAATACTATCCGTAAAATAGATAAGAACATGAGCGTGACGACGATTGCGGGTCAGGCGGGCATTCAAGGAAGTTCCGATGGACAGGGGACTAATGCCACTTTCAGTGGTCCCGCAGGGATTACAGCCGACACCCAAGGAAATCTCTATGTAGCCGATCAAGGCAACAATACTATACGTAAGATAGATAAAAACCTGAATGTGACGACGATTGCAGGACAGACGGGAATCCAAGGAAACTCAGATGGACAGGGAATCAATGCTACATTTTCGACCCCCTATTCTATTACATCCGACACCCAAGGAAATCTCTATGTAGCCGATCAAGGCAACAATATGATCCGAGAGATAGATAAGGATCTAAACGTAATGACCATTGCAGGGCAGGCGGGCATTCAAGGAAGTTCCGATGGACAAGGGACTAATGCCACTTTCAGTGGTCCCGCAGGGATTACGATAGATAGCCAAGGGAATCTCTATGTAGCCGATCTACACAACAGCACTATACGAAAGATAGACAGCAACAACATTGTCACGACAATTGCAGGACAGGCGGGCGCTAGTGGAAACAACGATGGACGGGGAACCAATGCTACTTTCGGTTTCCCCGCTGGGATTACGGCAGATAGCCAAGGGAATCTCTATGTAACCGATCAATACGCCAGTACCATCCGAAAGATAGACACCAATAACTATGTCACAACGATTGCAGGGAAGTCGTTGTTTCGGGGCAGCAGCGACGGGCTTCCGACAAATACAGACTGGTTTATACCCACCTTTATTACGGCAGATAAGCAAGGGAATCTCTACATAGCCGATCAACAAAACTATACTGTCCGAAAGATAGATAAAAATCTGCGTGTTACAACGATTGCAGGACAGTCTGGCGTTCAAGGACGCTCTAACGGAAAGGGAACCAACGCCACATTTTCTACCCTTTACGGGATCACGGATGACAACCAAGGGAATCTCTATGTAGCCGATCTAGGTAACAGCACTATCCGCAAGATAGATAAAAACCTGAATGTGACGACCCTTGCAGGACAGACTGGCGTTCGTGGAAGTTCCGATGGACAGGGAACCAATGCAACCTTTAATGCTCCCACTGGGATTACGGCTGACAGCCAAGGGAATCTCTATGTAGCCGATGCCGGAAATTGGACTATCCGCAAGATAGATAAGAACCTGAATGTAACAACGATTGCAGGGCAAACGGGAGTTGAAGGAGGCTCCGATGGACAGGGAACCAATGCAACTTTTGCTTCTATTTACGGCATTGCGGCAGATAACCAAGGGAATCTATATGTAGCCGATTCAGGCAATAACATTATCAGACAGATAGACAGCAACAACAATGTGACGACGATTGCAGGAAATGGTGCTCATGGAAACTCCGATGGACAGGGAACCAATGCAACTTTTGGTTATCTCACGGGGATTACGGCAGACAACCAAGGGAATCTCTATGTAGGCGATGCAGGCAACAACACGATCCGAGAGATAGATACTAACAACACTGTGACAACGATTGCAGGACGGGCGGGCATCCAAGGAAGCTCTGAAGGCCAGGGAACCAATGCCATTTTTAATCAGCTCAGAGACATAACTTTTGATGGAAAGGGAAAATTCTATATCTCCGACCAATCAACAATCCGAGTGGGTGTTTTCATCCAATCCGGCCAAACCATTAATTTGAATGCCCTTCCTAAGAAAACTTATGGAGATGCCTCTATCAGCCTGAATCCCACAGCCAGTTCAGGACTGACAATTAGCTACACCAGCTCCAATACCAAGGTGGCGGTTGTCTCAGGAAATACGGTGACTATCAAGGGTGCTGGCAGCATTACCATCACGGCAACTCAGACTGGTAATCTCTTCTACAAAGCGGCAGCACCCGTCCGTCAGGTTCTCACGGTGGCAAAAGCTACCCAGTCCCTCGGCTTCAAGACTCCACCTACCGAATCCTTCGTAAAGGGGAATACTTTCACACTCTCTGCCAACCCCAGCTCCAACGTGACGTTCAAGAGCAGCAATCCCCATATTATTTCTGTCAACGGAACAACGGCTACGATTAATGCCAAAGGAACGGTCACCATCACGGCAAGTCTGCCTGGAGATGGGAACTACAAACCAGCGGTTTCAAGCGTTGTGGTGACGGTTCAATAGTAGAATTAATGTTCATCGAAACAAACAGAGCTCACCTGATTAAAATCTATGAAATCCCCTATCAATTCCATTACACTAATCTTTGGCATTCTTGCCTTCTGGAATGGCAGCTTGGTTCAAGCCGCTCCGGTTTATAACTTCACCAAGATCCCAGTGCCGGCAGGTGCGGCACTGCTTACCGCTTTCGGCATTACCGGTAATACTGTCTACGGCAATTACAGCTTCCCAAATGGTGACAGTTACGGGTTCACCTATGATGGAAGGAACTTCATTACCGTTCAATCTCCTGATGAATATTACCCAAGCACAGCCATTACAGCCATGGGCGATAATGGAAAGATTGTCGGGTATTATTATGGGCCTGATCCGACGGCCGGAACCAACACCGATGCTCAGCTTGGGTCTATCGCTTATTACAGCGATGACGAATCCACTGGGTTCGTGAATGTCTATAACCCGCTTGGCACCTTTGGCAGCACGGGGCCTTCAGGTTTTACTCAACTGCCGGGAGATACGAATGAAAGTGTTTATGGTTACTACATGAGTACGAACGATTATTACGAGCATTTCTTCCTCTGGAATACCGGTGGAACTTTCACCCCGATTGATTATCCGGGTGCCCAGTCCACAACTGTTCGGGAGGGAGGGCATGGAATGCCGTGCCTTGTTGGCTCTTACACGCTCACCAATGATGTGCAGTCATCGCATGGGTTTACCTATGATGGGACGAACTTTACCTCGTTTGATTTTCCGGCAGCTTCCGGACGAATTGTTAATGGCACCCTTTTTACAAGTGTCGATAAGCAGGGTGGCGTTGCTGCTGGTCAGTATTCCGACATAGACGCAACAAACACCAACACGGCCACGGTTTATCACGCTTTCGCCGTGAATGGCACCAACGCCCCAGTAAACATCGATTATCCCGGTGCGAGCTACACTTTCCCCTTTGCTGTCGCGAAAGGTGTTGTCTATGGTTACTACTTTGATTCCAAGAATAAGACGCATGGGTTTTCGTGGTCAGCACTTGGTGGAACTCATTCGATCGACATTCCCAAAGCCAACGGAACGACGATCTGGGCAGCAAGCAGCAGCAAACTCGTTGTTTCAGACAACAGCGGTCATTACTACCTTGCAGCTCCTCCCGCGGTTGCACAGACGATCACAATCACTGGAAATTTTTCAGGACTTACCACCGAAAGCGCCCCCTTCTCGATATCGGCTATTTCCTCTTCCGGGCTACCCGTTACCTTTGATCTTGTCCCCAACACCGCCGCGGCACAGATTGGGGGGCGCACTTTGAACCCCTCAACAGGTTCAACTACGGCATTGGTTCAGCCATATCATGCTGGCAAGGTCACTTTTGTCGCGCGTCAGGCTGGTAATGCCTCATTCCTTCCTGCAACGAAATCTGTGACGTTTTCGCTTGTTTTGCCCACCCAGCTAATCACGACTATACCCACTTACGAGCCTCAGATTGTCGGCACAACGCTACCCGTTGTACTCTATTCTGATCATTTCGTTCAGGCGACATTGAAGGTGCTCTCCGGCCCTGCAAAAATCATCGCCGCGGACTCAGGCTCCACAACTTTGAAATTTGGGCCTGCGAAGGGAACTGTTGTCATCCAAGCGATCGCCAATGCCACGAAATATGCCCTCGCCTCGAAACCGGTCACTTTCTCGCTTGTTGTGAAATAAATTCATTTGTTGCCCCAACAAATTCTGTAACAAGACCGTTTATGAAGTTCAGAGAGTTCCATTTACCTTCGCGATTCTGACTCTGTGGGAATAGGGATAAAACTTCCCCCCTCCCTTACATTAGTGATTAAAGACAGTTACGAGGCAGGTCCAATAAATATATATGGATGATATTCAGGAAACATCGGAGTCAACAGCTTGAATCAACAAACGTTGCCTCTGAAAACTAATTGACTGTAAGGAATGTGCGATATTTTACATTCGCATAGCACACTTTGAAGCAGTGATTCTGCGGCTTCATCAAGCATGACTTTGGTGTACTCCTTAATAGGTTTCCCACATCCCCCAGTGTGTGGAGCACACCTACAGCCTCCACAGCCAACATGGGGTCGCAGGAGATTTCCGCGTTCATTCCAAAACGACTGCATCTTTTCCCGGATCTCTGCAGGTGTAATCTGCTCGTAATTTTTCTTGGTATCCGTCTCGGGAATTTGAAGAAGTACCGGCTTCTCCATACCCTCCAGATAGGTCACGGCCTGCCCTGGCCTAAGCGTTGTCAGAGAAACCAACTGCTCCTCACTGAGATTCATGGTTGCTCCCACTGCTTCCCGGTCGTCCTTGGCAACAAGACGCTGGATAAGCTTCAAATTCGTATTTTTCAGAGCCTCGGGTGCGAGCTTGGTGGGAATCTGCTCGGCCATGAACATGCCTTCACCAAAAGCACGGATTTCGGCCAGCATGTTGGCGAAGACTTCGATAGCCTTGCCCTGGGGATTGGCAGAATCTCCCCCTTGCGCCGTGGAGACGTTCTTAAGCAAGCGGTGATGGAAACTACAAACCAGCGGTTTTAAGCGCTGTGGTGACGGTTCAATGGGTTGCCAGAGATCCTTTGCACTGCATCCCATGACTAATCGGATGAGAATGGACCCCCTCCCCTATGCCGTCGAGGGGTAGCCTCCAGCCTCTGTCGGCCAGCGCGAATGTAAAGAATGCGCAAAAGATTACATTCGCCGTTTTGTTCGCGGGAGCCGCTATCTGGAAAAGATTGAACGCACTTATCTCGCAGACAAGGCCAAAAAATAAATTAATCGTCGCTGGAAATATCAAACTGACTCATTGGATAGACTGTCAGAAACTTCAATCTTTATCCAAATTCAGTCAGATTTTTTAAATATAGCCGCGACTTTTTATTTGATTATCCAAGAAACCTGACGACGGATCGCGGAATATTTTTAAAAAAACCACAGCGTTAAGCGCTAACTTGGCCTCGTTCACCTCCATCTGCCCAAACTGCTTCTTCCACCGGTAAAAGCTCACCTGAGAGAGGTTGTTTTCCTGGCAAACCTCGGCAACGCTCTTGCCGCTGTCCACCTGCCGGAGAATTCGGATCTTGTCTTCGGTCGTGTATTTCTTGTTCTTCATCGTCTTTTGGGTTGGTTGCCCCGAAGACTAACACACCAACTGGCTCAAATCCCTTGGGTCACGTCAGCATGGATGTTTGTTGTATATCACATGTCCGATTTCAAATCCTTTCAAGCCATCTGGAGCTTGTTGACTGAACAACTCCCGGGGAGAGGTCTGAGAGATTTTTTTGGCAAAACCGGAAGGACTTGTTATCCCAAAACTCAAATACAGCCCCAACCAGTCATATGTGCAAATTGCAAGAATCTCAAAATAAATGCGCAAACATCTTGATATTATTATCTAGATAACCCCAGAATCTGATCGTCAGCGCAAAAGGAGCTCTCA
>Ga0302277_1002329_pt1 | contig 13534 bp, 10 predicted proteins | sample III_Bog_N3_1_FD_198759 | JGI IMG/M metagenome (GOLD analysis project Ga0302277, IMG submission 198759) | Peat permafrost microbial communities from Stordalen Mire near Abisko, Sweden - III_Bog_N3_1 | ecosystem: Environmental > Terrestrial > Soil > Wetlands > Peat | place: Sweden: Abisko... | reverse complement strand
ACTGGACCAACTATCCCGTCGGCGTGCCGCAGCCGGGCGACACGTTTCTGTTTGGTGCGCTGGGCACCAATCAGTTTGGCTGCCCAACCAACGGCCAGATCGCCGCGACCAATCTGGGGGCGTGGCTCGCGAACAATCCAGCGTCATCGCGCGTGGTGAATCCGCTCGCCAGCGGCGTGAACTACACGTCGCCGCCGATCCCCGGCTGGCTCATGGTGAACGTGATCTACACCAACAGCAGCGCGGCGCGGATCACCAACCTGACCACCGCCGCGTCGCAGACCTTGGGCGCGATCAACGCCCTGGGCACAAACTACGAATCGGTTTATGTGCGGACGGCGTCCAACAACATCGTCCTGTTCACCAATGTGGCCGGCGTCGTGCCGATCCAATCCAGCTCGTGGCAGCCGTGAGAACTTTTTGTTTCATCCTGTGTCTCGCGCTCCCCGGCCTGGGGTCGGCCCAGCGCGGGGTCGGCACGCGCGCGGCCGTTGCGTTGCCGCCGGCCTACCCCACCCTGACGTTGGCGTGGCAGCCCAATCCGGCAGCCTTTGTCACCGTGATTGTTTCCTCGACCAACCTGCTGCTCCCGGTGGAGTCGTGGCCGGTGCGCGCGGTGGTTTTTAATGACCTCACGAATTCGGTCACACTAACCATGACCAACCAATGGGAATTTTTCCGCGCTTACAGCCAATGAAACCTTTTTTTAACCATCCCGAAAAAATTGCGCGCCTGCAGGTGCACGCGCTGGCGTGGCTGGGCACGCCGTTCATGCCCAACGCGGCGATCAAGGGCCGGGGCGTGAGCTGCCAGATGCTCGCCGGCGCGATCTATCGCGAGCTGGGCGTGCTGCCCGCCGGTTACGAGATTGCGACCGGGCCAATGGATTGGAGCCATGCCCAAACCGAAAGCCGGCTGGCCCAGGCCGTCGCCGATTTGCCGCAGTTCGCGTCCGTGCCGTGGCCGGCCCGGCCCGGCGATCTGCTGGGCATCCAGCTCGGCGGTTGCATTCACCATTGCGGCGTCGTGCTGGGGGTGGATGGCAAATTTATCCACTGCTTGCGCGGCGCGGGTGTGGTCTTGAGCAGCGTGCGCGACGCGAGCTATCTAAAGCGCATCAAAAAAATCTGGCGGCCCGTCTTGGCGGATGCGGCCCCCGCTCGCAACCCCTAACTCTTAACTCATAACTTTTATATGATGGGGAATTCTTCCACGCCGCCGACGGCCAAACCGTTTGGCGTGCAGGACCAGATGACCGCCAATCAGCAGCAGGCGCTGCCGGTGGCGTATGTGGCCGGCACGCGCAAGTTGGCCATCAAATGGCTCACGCCGATCTACAACCTGCGCAGCGCGCCCGCGCCCAACCAAATGCAAGGCAAGAAATGATGACAATGAATTCCGCACTCCGCACTCCGCCGGCCGCGTTGGGAAAGGGGGGTTGCTGATATGGGCTCGGGCGGCAAAGCCGGCGGGGCGGGCACGACGTATGATTATTATGGCACGCTCGCGGGCGCGGTCTGTATCGGGCCGGCTGAGAACCTGGTCGCCATCATCATTGACGGGCAGGAAGTCTGGCCCAAAGGCACGGCGTGGGTGTTGGGCGGCCTCTGCACCGCCAACACCCTTTATGTCTTTGACGCGCAGACTTGGGAATGCACCAACACCCACGTCGCCACCGCCGCCAACGCGCCGGGCACGGATGCCAGCACCCCTGGCTGGGTGAACGAGGGCTGGCTCGAATACACCTACGCGCGCAGCGCGGAACTGTTTGATAATTTTTCCCTGACGGGGAGCGACGGCACGGCTTATGGCGTGCTCACGTTTTATTGGGGCACCCTGGCGCAGACGGTGGATGCGCTGATGGCGGCCACCGGCAACGACGGCGGCGTGAAGGGCAATCTCGGCCAGGGCGATCAGCATCCCGACTACGAAGGACTAGTCTATGTGGTGGTGCGCGATTTTTTGCTGGGGCAGGAAGTGCAGAGCGGTCCGAATCTGGAGATCGTCGTGCGGCGCGCGCCGAACCAGGCGCTGGTCACCGGCGCGGCCGCCGGCATCACCGACGGTCAGGCGAATCTCGCGGCCGTGATGGCGGAAATTCTGACGGACGAAAACTGTCTGGCGCTGCCCGCCGCGCAGGTGGACACCGTGAGCCTGCAGGCGGTGGCCGATTACTTGCAGGCCAACCAGACGATGTTCGGCGCGAGCGTGCTGCTCGATGCGATGACCACCGTGGCCGCGTTCTTTGATGACCTGGTGCAGATGTTCGACGGGTATGTGCGGTTCAATCCCACCACGCAGAAAATTGAGGTGGGCGTTTATCAGCATGGCCTGATCCCGGCCGCGGGCAGTTATGTGACCCTGACGGCCGACAGTTTTACCAAGATCCCGACGTTCAACGTCAAGAGCTGGCAGCAGACCATCAGCCGCGCGACGGTCCGCTACAACTCGCGCCAGATCAATTATCAGCAGACCAGTGTGCAGGTGGACGATCCGCGCGCATTCTTTGTGCTGGGCACCGTGCGCGAGCAGGCGGTGGACCGGCCGTGGATCGCGCGCCAGGCGCAGGCCATCTTGCACGGCCGCGAAACGCTCCGCGTGATCGGCCATGCGCAGATGACGGGCGAGCTGGAAGTCCGCCGGGAAATCGGCCGCAGCATCCGCGCCGGCGACTATGTGCTGGTGGATGTGGACCTGGAACCGGATGCGAACACCCTTTACCAATTTTTCCGCGTAACCCAGCGCAAGATTCCGCCGACGGGACCAATCACGTTGAGCGTCTTTGCGGATAACACGTTAGCGCCGGTGCCATGGAATGGATCCACCGCGCCGGTGACGGTGTCCGAACCAGTCGTGCCACCGGTCACGAACTGGCGCGTGATCGAGGCGCCCTTTCTCTTGAGCGGGGAAGTCGGCGCGATTGTGGTGCTGGCGCAGCGGCCGAACAATCTCATCACCTCCATGGCCATCTATTTGGACACGAATCCGGCTGGCACCTTTTCGCTGTTGGGCATCCAGAATAATTTCGCCGCGCAGGCCACGCTCCGCCACGCCGTGGCGGTGGGCGACACCACGCTTCAGCTCGCCGTGGACCTCACGCAAGTGGACGCCGACTATCTCACCCAGCAGTATTCGGCCAACGACGCCGTCAACGATGTGATGTTGGCCATCCTGGTGGATGTTTCCGGCGCGGCTGCGGCTGGCGGCCAGGTGGTGGAGTCCGGCGGCTATGGCATCCTCGAGATTTGCAGCGTGAGCGTGTCGGCGCTCGTCAATCCGCCGCTGGCCGGCGCTGGTGGCGACACCATCGGCGGGGTGGGCGGCGACACCGTGGCCGGCGTGGCGGACAGCAACACCGGCTATTACAACCTCACGGTGCTGCGCGGCCGCAAGAACACCGCGCCCACGGCCTTTGCCACGGCCACCACGGAAGTGTGGCTGGTGCCGGCGGCACTGTTGTCATTCTTCACGGCCAATATTTTTGACCAGATCCGCGCGAACCGGCTGCTGGGACTCACCCCCAACGAGATTCAGCTCCGGTTCTGCCCGGCCACCTTTGTGGACGCGCTGGCGCTCTCGGCGGCGACGAGCGAGGCGTTCCAGTTCCCCCTCAACTCGGCGAGTGTGCCGTCGCTCACGCTCACCACGCCGGCCACTTTCGCCCAGAACCTGATTTCCGCCACGCTCCCGGTGACACTGAAGGTGGCCGGCTTTTGGGCCACCCAGGACAATGCATTGGTGAAAATCCAGGTATTGATCCGGTTGGCGACGGACACTGCCGACCGCGTGGTGATCTCGGAAAACTTTGCCGGCACGGGCAAAAAAACTTTTGCGACGGCGGTGCAATTTGACCACGCCGGGAGCTGGACCGTGAAGCTGATCGCCCAGGAAGCCACGGGCATCATCGTGGAACGGGACATCGCGGTGACGGTGACCAGCACGGGCGGCATCAAGTGTGCGCTGCCGCAGATGTTTGACGTGAACGGGAATGAGGTGACCGATGTGAGCGGGGCACCGGTGACGGAGCCATCGCAATCCGGCTGGTATGTCACGCCGGGCAGCTTCATCCCCTACGGCGCCCTGGCGTTGCAATGCACCACGCCGGGCGCAACGATCTTCTTCCAAACCAATGGCCCGGTGCTGCTGGCGGGTCAGTTGGGGGCTTCGGCGGCCACGCAAACCTATGCGCTCGGCTATAATCAGCCGTTCCTGATGCCGGTTGACAGCGCGACGGTAATCAGTAATTCCAACAACATGGACTGGCTGTTTGTCGAGGTCTGGGTCACCGCGCCCGGCTACACCAAAAGCGACACGCTCACTTTCAGCCTGCCTTTAGCCTATTCGCCCACATGAAATCAATCCGCCTGCTCACCCTGCTGGCGCTGCTGGCCACGCCCGGCCGCGCGCAATACCTCTCGACCAACCCACCAGTGTCAGCCAGCGAGATCACTGTCTATGTGACCAACGTGGAATACCTTTATCTTGATGGTTTTTACACCAACACATTCAACGGCACCAACTGGCCGGCGGGGATTTTTTACAGCGTCAGCGCTGGTGCGAGCTACTACAACCTGCAATGGGCGACGAACGGGGTGTGGTGGCTGAGCACCGGCGACTGCAGTTATTCAATGTCCGGCGGCCCAACCAACTTCGCTGGAACTTACACCCCGTATCCCGGCTGTGGCTTGACGAATTATCCGGTGGTCTCGCTCTACACTCCGCCCGTTCCGCCCTTGCCGCCGATTGTGCTATTCAGCGGCAACCTCACCAACTTCTGGCTGACGAACGGCAGCCGCGTGGTGTTCGCCGCGAGCGGCTGGAATAATTCGGTGACGGCCTCCAACGACTTTTCTATTCTGCTGGCCAGCAATGTGATTTTCAGCTCGCCCTCTTCCTGCGGTCGGGGACACGCTTTCCGCCTCTCTGGATTCTTTGATTTCGACGGCACCAACCTGGCTACGAGCGTGCAATATGCGTCCGGCGATCCGGCCAATCCGCTCGGCAGCGCCTTCACGACGATCAGTAATTTCAACATTAGCGCGCCGAACTTCGCCATCAATCTCGACGCCACGGCAGACACCAATCTGTTACTGACGTCCGGTGCGCTCCAATCGGCCGTTTATATCCCTGGCACTGGCCCGGCATTCTTGAGCCTGGTGCCGGTGACGGCCAATAGCGTCTCCAATCTGGTCATCACCTACACCAACCTCGCGGCCGGCATTCCTGGCTTCGCAACGAACACCGGCATCATCGGTGGCAACGCTTACGTTTATATCGGCTTGGCTTCCGGCAGCAACGGGATGACCGGTGCGACCGGCGCGATGGGGCCGCCCGCCACCAACGCCGTTTATCCCACGCCGCAATTCACCATGACCAATACGCTCGTCACTTTTTCCGGCAGCAATTACATCGGGACATTTCCGCAGTTGTATGGCTACACGCTGAACACTCCGCTGCTGGGTGGTGGTGGCATTACGCCCAACGGTTCAAACATGAATGAGACCATCACTTGTAGCACCAATGGAGGCACCAACTGGTTCACATATTCAGCGGTGATTTTTCCACCGGCCGCGCCGAGCGGTGTCATGGTCAGCATCGTGGGTGACAGCGATGGCGGAACGAACGTCGGCTCAATCATCCTGTATGGCCTGGGGAACTCTGCAAATTATGGCGCGACGAACGATCTAACGAGCCAGCACACCTATGTCTCGACGCCGCTGGTGCCACAGGAGGTCGCTAGCAAGGGCTATGTGGACGGCCAGTTTTCGCTCATCGAGGCTAATCAATGGAGCGCGCTGCCAAATACCAATGGCATCATGTATGCACCAGCCGGCGTGACCAACTTGGTGATGATGGCCGCCAAACTAAACGGCTCACTGGTCAGCTCCGTGCGCGCGACTTCGACGAACTTTTTGATCAACGTCCTTCAGACAAATTTCTGGCCGAATTGGGTGCTGGAAACTTCAACGAATCTGAACCTCGGCCAGAACGGATTTTACATCGTGCCCACGTCTGGCTATTCGCTCTCCACGAACAGCGGCATGGTGACGATCTCAGTGCCATACGCGTTCGGATATTATTTCTTCCGCGTGGTGCAACCGCTGGTTGCGCAGATCACGGCCTACGCGCCGATCACGGCCTACGCGCCGATCATCATCCCGTCAAACTCGTGGGCGGTCGCCTACGGCGGTGCGACGAACCTTTTGCAGCCTGGCGGCACGGCGTATTTTGTAAACTCGAACGGCGCGGGCAACTACGAGGTGTTCAACTCAAACGGGGTGTTTGTGGTCACGCGGCAGCCGTGAGGGGTTTAATGGCCGGCTACTGGCATATTAACTGGCTGCTAAAAACGCCGTGGTGGGCATCGTAGAGAGTCGCCAAAAGGGCAGAATTTATCAAAGCGACTCAAATTCTGATCAAGTCGGGCGCGTTTTTACACCGTAAAGACGGACTTGCCAAAGATTTCCTCGAATATCTCCAACACGGAGCGGGGGTATCGTGCAGGTTTGACCAGCATGCAATTGCCGCACGGTTGAAAGCCGGAACGGCTGCTCTCTTGTTTGATGGTCTGGATGAAGTCTTTGACCCTGAGCACCGAAAGGAAGTTAGCGCTGACATCGCTCGCTTTGCGAATGATTATCCAACAGCACGGTTGATTGTGACTTCGCGGGTAATAGGCTACAAAGCTCAGACTCTTCGGGATGCTGGCTTTCGGCATTTTATGCTGCAAGACTTGGACTACCGACAAATTCAGGAGTTCCTGCACCGGTGGCACACTCTTGCTTATCCGGTTCGCCAAGAGGGTGAGGACAAGCGACTCTTGCTTTGGCAAGCAATCAATGAGTCCAAAGCGATCCGCGAATTAGCGGGAAATCCGCTCCTGTTGACCATGATGGCGATTTTGAATCGCACACAAGACTTGCCACGCGATCGGGCCGAACTCTACACACAGTGTTCAAGATTGCTGCTTTATCAGTGGAAAGCTGACGACGCGCTACGCGCTGACGAAAGGTTCAAAGGCATATCTCTGGATTTTAAGGACAAGCAAGCCATGCTTAGGCGAGTTGCTCGCTCGATGCAGGCGAGCGAGCAAGGATTAGCCGGCAATCTCATATCACAAGACACGTTGGAACTAGTCTTGGAGGAAGTGCTGCTCGGTTTGGGTTTGCAGCAGGCAAAACTCCTATCACGCGCCGTGATTGAACAACTACGGACACGAAATTTCATTCTTTGTTATGTCGGTGGTGACCATTACGCCTTCGTCCATCGCACATTCTTGGAATATTTCTGCGCTACTGACTTCATGTGGCAATTCAAGGAAGAACGAACAATTGATCTTGGTCAGTTAACGGCCACAGTTTTTGAGACGCATTTTGCAGACGAGACATGGCACGAAACGCTTTGCCTAATCTGCGGGATGCTCGTTCCGAAACTCGCTGGCGAAGTGATTGAGCATCTGATGGTCGTTCCGAATAGTGACGGGCGTTTTCAAAATATCCTTCTCGCTGCTAGGTGTTTCGCAGAGGTTCGTAACAAAGGCGAGGTTCAAGAAACGGGGCAGAAACTCCGAGCGGCACTCCAAAAGGTTGTGGAATCTCCGTTGCCCGAGAGGCCAAAGAAGGTGCGCAGAGTTGAAAACTCAGTCTTTCCCTATACCGAGGCTGACATCGAGAGGTTTGTGCAAGAGGCGAAGGCGCAGGGCGAACTCTACAACCGGGTTCGGACGGCAAGACCTAAGGTGTTGGCAGCTTTAGGGGCGACATGGCGTGATGACACAACTCTCAAGTGGCTAAAAGAACTTCTTGAATCTATAACAATCGACGCTTCCCTCCGAGATGCCGCATTGAGGCAGTTGACCGACAATTGGGGTGAGTTAGAATCCACTTTTCAGTTTATCTACAGTCTTGCGGCTGATCGTGTAGTGCCCATTTTTACGCAAGGGAATCCAAAATCGATCTCAAGGTTGGCAGCGCTATCGCATCTGGTTCGGCAATGGTCGGAGCGAATTGAGGTAGGAATTTTGCTTGAATCTCTCGCGTCCAGTGATCAGGACTCAACAGTTCAGGAGTGGGCAGTGCAACAGATCGGCCAATTACTCAAGAGTCAACCAGACAAAGTAGAAGCTATTCACAAAGTAATCAGTGCCAGCCCTCAACTGCCTGTCAGGCGCGAGTGCTTTATAGCCATGGCGAAACTCGAAACTCCAGATTCGGCTACCATGGCTCTGGCGAAAGCAGAAGTGCATACTGCTTCGGGGGCGAGGACGAGACGCCCCTTGCTAAAGATTCTGGCCAAAGCGCCGCAAAGCGACATTGAAATACCTAAGCTGCTTGAAATCCTTGCTTCTATCGGATTTAGCCGGAAAGTGAAACTCCAAGCCACGCTAGTATTGAAAGAGTCTTGGAGTCACCTACCCGAAGTGCGTGCCTTCTTGGAAGCTAATGTAATTCCAGAAAGCAAAGTAGATTAAATGCATTTTAGCCACTAACAGTCATGCCCCACGCCTATAACGAAGACCAGCTAGTCGAGCAGCCCGCCATCGGGTTGTTCGCAGAACTTGGCTGGCAGACGGTGGTTGCGATGGAGGAAACTTTTGGTGCGGGTGGCACGCTTGGCCGCGAAGCGAGCGGCGAAGTGGTTTTGGTTTCCCGCTTGCACGCGGCGTTGACGCGGTTGAATCCGGCGTTGCCGCCGGAGGCCATCGCCGCCGCCGTGGATGAATTGACCCGCGACCGTTCGGCCATGAGTTTGGAAGCGGCAAATCGCGAGGTGTATTTGCTGCTAAAGGAAGGCATCAAGGTTTCCGTGCCGGACAAGGAACGCGGCGGGCAGAAAACGGAGCGGTTGCGCGTGATTGATTGGGAACACCCGGCGAATAATGATTTCCTGCTGGTTAGCCAGTTGAGCGTCACCGGCGCGCTTTATACCTGCCGCCCAGATTTGGTCGGCTTCGTCAACGGCCTGCCGCTGGTGGTGATTGAGTTGAAAAAACCCGGCGTGCCCACGCGTGTGGCGTTCGATGAAAACCTGACGCACTACAAGCAGCAAATCCCATCGCTGTTTTGGTTTAATGCGCTGCTCATTGCCTCGAATGGCACAGACAGCCGCGTTGGATCGCTGGCGGCGGATTGGGAACGGTTTTTTGAGTGGAAGCGCATTGAGCGCGAGAATGAGCCGCGCCGCGTGTCCTTGGAAGTGATGATTCGCGGGACGTGCGACCGGACGCGGCTGCTCGACATGGTGGAGAATTTCACGCTCTTCTCGGAGCACAAGGCCGGGCTGGTGAAAATCATTGGGCAGAATCACCAGGTTCTCGGCGTGAACAACACCATCGCCTCGATGCTCATTGCCCGCACGGATGGCCACGGGCGCGGCGGGGTGTTCTGGCAGACGCAGGGCAGCGGCAAAAGCTATTCGATGGTGTTCTTCGCGCAGAAGGTGCTGCGCAAGGTGCCGGGCAACTGGACATTCGTGATTGGGACCGACCGCGTGGAACTGGACGACCAGATCGCCAAGACGTTCAAGGCCACCGGCGCGGTGAGCGAAGCCGAGGGCGACCAGTGCCACGCCGCCAGCGGCGCGCATCTGCGGGAGCTGCTGCGCGGGAATCATCGCTACGTTTTCACGCTGATCCACAAGTTCCAAACGCCGGAAATGCTCTGCGACCGGCCGGACGTGATTGTCCTCGCCGACGAGGCGCACCGCAGCCAATACGACACGCTGGCGTTGAACATGCGCGCGGCGTTGCCCAAAGCCATTTTCATCGCCTTCACCGGCACGCCGCTCATCGCGGGCGAGGAACGGACAAAAGACGTGTTCGGCGATTACGTTTCCATCTACGACTTCCAGCAATCCGTCGAGGACGGCGCGACGGTGCCGCTCTTTTACGAAAACCGCACGCCGGAGTTGCAGCTCGTCAACCCTGACCTGAACGACGACATCTACACCCTCATCGAAGCGGCGGAACTCGACCCGGAACAGGAAGCGAAGCTCGAACGGGAGTTGAGCCGACAATACCACATTCTCACGCGCGACGACCGGCTGGAAACAGTCGCGAAGGACATCGTGCGGCATTTTCTGGGTCGCGGCTTCGTCGGCAAGGCAATGGTGGTGTCCATTGACAAGGCCACCGCGCTCAAGATGCACGATAAGGTGCGGAAGTATTGGGCGGCGGAGATTGAGCGGGTGCAGATAGAATTGGGACGTTATGACCTCGCGGCAGACCGGCAGACGGAATTGTCCAAGCGTCTGGACGTGCTCAAGACGACGGACATGGCGCTGATCGTCTCACCCGGCCAGAATGAGATTGATCAGATGCAGAGGCTGGGCCTCGACATCGTGCCGCACCGCAAGCGGATGAATGACGAGGAACTGGATGAAAAGTTCAAGGACACCGAAAACCCGCTACGAATCGTGTTCCTGTGCGCCATGTGGTTGACCGGCTTTGACGCGCCAAGCTGTTCGACGGTGTATCTCGACAAGCCGATGCGGAATCACACGCTGATGCAGACCATCGCCCGCGCGAACCGGGTGTTTCCCGGGAAGCACAGCGGCATGATCGTGGATTATGCGAACGTGTTTGCCTCGCTGGAAAAGGCGCTGGCCATTTACGGGCCGGGCGGTGGTGGTGGCGGGCCGGTCAAGGACAAGGCGAAGCTGGTCGAGGATTTGCGCCGGGCGGTAGAGGCCGCGACGATCTTTTGTGCCACGCGCCAGGTGATTCTCCCGGCCATCGAACAACTGAACGCCGGCAGGCTGGAGCGGTTGCAACGGATTGACGACGCCGTCAACGCGCTGATTTCGCCCGACCCCCTACGCCGCGACTTTCTCGGTCACGAGCGGTTGGTCGGCACGCTCTACGGCGCGGTGAAACCCGACCCGGCGGCACTGGAGTTCGCCGGTCGCGTGGCCTGCCTTGCGGCCATCTCCGACGCCATACGCACCAAGCTCAACCCGAATCCGGCGGACATCACGAAAGTCATGGGCGACATCAGCAAGTTGCTCGACGCCTCGATCACGGGCGTGGACATGCCGGCCAAGCCCGCGCCGGTGATGAACCTGTCGAAGATTGATTTCGAGGCGCTGCGCAAACGGTTCAAGGAATCCAAACACAAGAACACCGACCTGGAAGTGTTGAAGGCGGCGATTCGCGCGCAGTTGGAAAAGCTGATCAGCCTGAACAAGACGCGCGCCGATTTCGCGGAGAAGTTCGAGGAATTGATTGAAAGCTACAACCAGGGCAGCCAGAGCATTGAGGGCTTGTTCGAGGAACTGCTGAAACTGAGCCGCAATTTGAACCAGGAGCAAGAGCGCCACGTCCGCGAGAACATGACGGAAGAAGAACTGGTGATTTTCGACATCCTGACACGACCAGCACCGGAGTTGAGCGCTGACGAGCGCGCCGAGGTCAAGAAAGCCGCCCGCGAGCTGTTGAACAAGATGAAGCTGCTGCTGGTGCTCAACTGGCGGCAAAAGGCGTCCGCCCGCTCGCAGATCAAGCTGGCCATCGAGGACGTGCTCGACAGCGGCCTGCCGCGCCCCTACACGCCCGACCTCTATCGGCAGAAATGTTCCGCCTTGTTCGAGCACGTTTACGAGAGCTATCCTGAACGCGACGCGGGGGTGTATGCAACGACAGATTGAGGTTCAACTATTGTTTCGCTATTCCAACATTCACCAGCACCTCATAGCTAAAACAAGGATTTCCAACACTGCTCTAAACACCCCCACCCCTATCCACAGCCAAAACCCAAAAAGGATCAAGGCCGGGATGAGGGTGAAGGGCATTTGATTCAGTTCCGGCGATGATTCCTACACGCCAGCTTTTCCCGATTGCAGTTCAGGCTATTTTTCCAGCCCGGCATTCTCCTTATCTCGGCCAATATGTCATGGCCGAAATGCTCCAGGATTTTCATGGCCAACCTCTGCTTAAAATACCGAATTGATGACGGATCAATACCCAAAGCCCGCCCAACTTCAGACCCGTTCAAACCCATCAACAAACCTTCAACGACACTTTTTTCCCTGTCCGATAAGCTCGCCATGAAAATCTCCCAGTCCACCTTTCTTGCAGCCTTTTGCCCCGGGTCTTCGTCGTCGGTGCTAAACACATCGCTGACGCTGAATTCCTCTCCCAACTCTGCCCCATCAACCGGCTCATCCAGGCTCGTCGTGGTTGATCTGCCATGGAGTTGTGTGCCGGTTCCAAGAGCATCAGCATTTGAACTGCCATGACTGCGACGGCCACTTTTCATGTGGAGGATGGTGTAGTAGGCGATGTTTCCGGCCGTGACTTTCTTGTTCGCTTTCTCGCAGTTGTCCAGGAGTTTGGCGGCGATACATATTGAGTCTTGAACCAGCTCCTCGGCATCTTCATAGCCGATCTGTCTCACGTTCCTTGGGATTGCTGAACGGAGCCTAGGGACAACTTCTTCCTGCAATATCCAACCTGCTTGCGGGGACATATAATTTCCTTTTTGTGAGGGGGGATGTTTAAACGAAACAGCCCCTCGAAATGAATCAAGGGGCTGTGCGTAGTGATTTTGTCGAAGCAACTGAAAGCTACTCCGTCACCTTAATATTATCCCACTTTTATCGGGGATTCTGTGGGTGGGGGTGGGGTATAGCAAAATTAAGCAGGCATGGAACCTCTAGGCAGCACTGGCATTTTGCGCTTCCATTGAGATTGGACCAGTGCTTTAATAATCTAACTATGAGTATTGCAACACTGACACCTAAACAACTCCGCCAAGCTGCCGATCTCCAAGAAAAGATCGTTAAGCTCCAATCTGAACTCGCCGGCATTTTCGGTCAAGAGATCAAAGCCGCACCAGCCCCTAAAGCTGCCAAACCCGCTAAACGTAAACTCAGCGCCTCTCATTTAGCCAAGATCAAAGCTGCTCAAAAACTGCGCTGGGCCAAATTCAACGCTGCGAAGGCCAAGACCGCTCCTGTTAAGGCTGCGGTCAAGGCATCTGCTAAACCTGTAAAGAAGGGCGGGATGAGTGCTGCTGGTCGTGCTAGAATTGTTGCGGCACAGAAAGCTAGATGGGCGAAGATAAAGGCTGCCAAAGCTCCTGTCAAACCCGTCTCTGCACCTAAACCCGCTGTCAAACCTGTTGCTGTTGTTAAAGCGGCTGTCAAACCCGCTACCAAAGCCGTTAAGCGTGTCATCAGCCCAGAAGCCAGAGCAAAAATGGCTGCTGCTGCCAAAGCTATGTGGGCGGCGAGGAAGGCTGGGAAGAAGTAAATTCTTAAACAATCCGAAGGCCACTCCTTGATTTGGGGTGGCCTTTGTTTTGTGCTGAACCTGTATTCGGCGATTTTTGATACCTGTTTGACTATTGTGCAGGGATTGTGCTTTAAGATGTGACACCTTGCTTCTGTTGGAAGTTCGAAAAGGCGGTAGTCGGAATCGAACATCAATTGTTGTCCGATTCAAAACATCACAACTCCCAGCAGCATAAGCCTCTGCGCTCGTTCCCCAATGAAATCAACCATCTCACAAGGATTGCCTGACTTCAAGAACTATTTG
>Ga0302277_1002327_pt1 | contig 13540 bp, 15 predicted proteins | sample III_Bog_N3_1_FD_198759 | JGI IMG/M metagenome (GOLD analysis project Ga0302277, IMG submission 198759) | Peat permafrost microbial communities from Stordalen Mire near Abisko, Sweden - III_Bog_N3_1 | ecosystem: Environmental > Terrestrial > Soil > Wetlands > Peat | place: Sweden: Abisko... | reverse complement strand
AGGTTGTTGCTGTGGTTGACATATTACCTCCTGAACTAACTCCTGAACTAAGCCTTTTGGTTCAACAATAGACCCTGCCGTTGCTGAAATTGGGTAATCTCTTGCGCAATTGCAATCGCCTCTTTCGAGGGATATTGACTAATTACCTGACCTGTTGCTGTGTCCACCATCGTCACTACCGGCTCTTTAGTACTGGGGTTCACGCTGAATTGCAGGCTACTGTTCGATTGTTGCATTGCCTGATTGATGCCGTCCACCGCGCTCTGCACCTGTTGAGGTGAAGGCTGCTGAAGCGTGGAGTTGGCATTTTGGGTATTAACGACACTCGCAGGCACGCCATTACTGGCGTACCCAACAGGTGGCGCACCCAAACTCGAATTTATGTTCTGGATAATCATTTTAGATTCTCCTTGAATCTAATGCCCAACCGGTTACCCGGTCAGGCATACGCTATATTACTACATTAGCGGCTTAACGCAACAAGGTCAACACTTGGTTTGGTGTCGTGTTCGCCTGTGCCAACACCGCCATCCCAGCTTGTTGCAGAATGTTGTTGGTGGTCATTTGTGTGGTTGCCGTAGCATAGTCGGTATCCATGATACGGCTATACGTAGCAGATAAATTCACACCAGCGGTCTGCAGACTGGCAACGGCAGATCCTAATACCGAAATGTCGGCACCGTAGGCTGCCCGCTCGCTGGCTACCGTAGTAATATCCGCGCTGATACCGGTAACCGTAGTGTTAGTTACAGCAGTTCCATTAGCGCCGATAGTGGTGTACGTACCTCCAACATCGGAGTTAACCACGGTACCTTGCCCCACAACCAATGTATTTAGACGTGCATTTTCAGCGATAAGTTGTGTCGCTTCAGTAGTAGTCGCTGAGCCTGTTTCTACGGCAATTGTATACAGGCGTTGCAAGTTAGTACCGATTTGAGCCAGATATCCATCCATGGTCTGTGCTGTCGAAATTCCGTTGTTGGAGTTCAGAACAGCTTGGTTCGTGCCGTTAACTTGAGCCTGAATGCCCATGGCTATTTGCAAACCTGTAGGATCGTCCGCAGCGCTATTAATACGCAGACCGGAAGATAGCTCTTGCTGAGCTTTTGACAAAGCCATTTGTGATGTATTCAGGGCTGCTCCAGCGAACAGGGCTGAAACATTGGTATTGAGATACTGTGCCATTTTAACTCTCCTTAAATTGAGTTTACTTACCGGCGTAGTTGCCGTTTACTTCGGTTTGCCTAGTTTTGCAAGCGCAATCAACCGCCGTTGTTTAGGTTATCGGGCGCAGTTCTGGAAACTTTAGCGCGCAATTTAAATTTTTTCAGGAATGTTTGTACATGTAGGATAGATGAAGCATAGCGTATGCCCATCACATGTTTATAGATATGATTGATTAGTTACGGTCAAGCTGCCTTCGCCCATCCATGCCGGATAGCATGGCACCGGTCTCAACCCATCTTCAATCCGCTGCGACCACGCGGTTCTTGCCAGATTTTTTGGCCTGGTACATGGCCTTGTCGGCACGCGCGATCACATCTCCCGCTGTTTCATTGACAGTACGTAGTGCTACACCGGCGCTGAAAGTAATCAACTTGCGTTCATTATTATGCAGGAAGAATTTTTTGGTGAGCTCGCGCTGCAAACGGGTTACGGTCGCCATGGCTTCTTCCAGCGCGGTTTCGGACATGATGATAATGAATTCCTCACCACCGTAACGCGCCACCGCATCGGTTGGGCGCAAGGCTTCCTTAATGACATTGGTCAAGTGCACTAACGCCTGGTCGCCAGCCTGGTGACCCAAGGTATCGTTGAGTTGCTTGAAATTGTCAATATCGAGTAGCGCCAGACTGACCGGGGTCTGCTGACGGTCGGCGCGCGTGATTTCACGATCCATGGCTTCATCCATCCCGCGCCGGTTAAGCGCGCCGGTAAGCTGGTCTTCGTGCATCTTCTCGCTGACTTCCTCAAGCTCTTCTTCCAATTTTTTGACGCGTTCTTCGGCCTCATGCGCTTGCTTGCGCGTAGTGATCAGTTCCTCATGCGAGCGCTGTGCGCTGGCTTGGATTGTGCGCGTGTCGCGCATGATGTCATCCAGAAGGTGGCTTAGTTCGGTGAGGTTGTTGGCGCCGCCGATTTTTTGGCTGTATTCTGCAATCCTGGAGTGATACTCGCCAGTTTGCTCGGTTACCTCGCTCAGGCGGTCGATGAAAGTAGTCATCAGGCTTTTTAGCGTGGCCTTGGCATCGAGTAAGCTTTGCTTCAGGAAACCCTGCTTGATAATAGCATTGCGCAGGTTGCGTTCCGCATCGGCAATCGTGTGCTTGTCCATCGGGCGAACGAGGATTTCCTGCAAAACAGCGACTTGCCCATGCAACCATTGATCGTCGGCTGCCAGTTCGCCCACGTTATCCACCAGCAGGCGCAGTAGGCGCACCACGCCTTCTTGTATTTTGGCCTTGTCGCTGTCGCGCAACTCCAACTTGATCCAATGTTGGCGCAGTTGTTTGGATAGCTGGTTAGTCTGGTCAAAATCCTTTGTGAGGCGTGCCTGTTGTGCCAAAACCTGAATTTCACTTGCCAATTCGGGCTGGCTGGTAAGCGAGCTTTCCAAAGTTTTCGCCAGCAATTCACGCAGTTGCGAGACCATTTCGGCATGGACTCTCGCCCCTGGGGGGATCGTTGCCGCGACTGCTGCGAGCGGTGTTGCGCCAGCCGCTACCGGTTCGGGTTCTGCCGGGATCAATTCGCCCATATTGGATGCGGTTGGCGCATCAGACCAAGAATTCAACAGTCCCTGTAATTTCTCAAACAGTGCATCACTGTCGGATGAGAACTTGTTCAGTACGGTTTCTACACCATCCTTCTTGCGAGTGACGGTGATGCCCTTGTGCGGCGTGTCCATTTTCTTGAGCAGTTCACGGATCAGTTTCGGCCACGCTAGTGCCAACTTCGGTTGGTCATTGGCCGATAGTGCGGCTTCTGTCGATCCACTGGTTACACCGCCGATCTCTTGATATACCCGCGTATAGTTGTCCGGTGTCGCGGCAAGCTTGCGCGCAGCCAAGGTTTTCAGAGTTTCCCTCGCGATTTCGGAAGGGGTGGTGGGTGTTGTCATAACAAACCTCTTTATTCGGTAGATTCGATTATTCGATCAAGTGGTTGTTGATCGCGTAACGAACAGCTTCTGCATTGTTCTTCAGTTGCATTTTTTCCAGCATGCGCGAACGGTACACACTAACCGTCTTGGCGCTAAGCGACATGATGTCGGCCATTTCGCTCAAGCTCTTTCCGGCTGCCATCAAGCATAACGTCTGGTATTCGCGGTTGGACAAAATCTTGTGCGACACATCCTGTGGCTTATCATTTGTCAGATCGTTGGCCAGTTGTTCTGCAAGTTCGTTGCTGATGTATTTTTTGCCGCTGGCAACCTTGCGTATGGCGATAACCAGTTGCGACGGCGCGCTTTGCTTGTTCATGTAACCGGCCGCCCCGGCCTTGATGGAACGCAAGGCATACTGTTCATCCGGGTGCATGCTCAGGATCAGAACGGGCATGGAAGGACACTGTAGTTTAATTTGCTTGAGCACGTCGATGCCATATTTGTCGGGCAGGGTGATGTCGAGCAACACCATGTCGTACTTGTTGTCGCGCACCATCCTGATCGCTTCAATGCCGGTTTCAGCTTCGCCGGTTACCCGTATGTCGCTGGTGTCATCAAGTATCTGCTTCATTCCCTTGCGGATCAGAGCGTGATCGTCCACAACCAGAACATTTATCATTAGTGTCATTGCAGTTTACCCATGCGCATTTCAGAACAGCGTTTGCTGAGATAACGCATCATTGCGTGCCGATGCCGATGTATGCGGGACATGCACCTGTACCGTGGTGCCCTTGCCGGGCTTGCTGCTAATCAGCACTTTGCCGTTGAAATGGGCAACGCGCTCCTGAATACCACGCAGGCCGAAAGAACGTGGTTTCTGGCGATCAACTTCCTTGAATCCGCAACCATTGTCGCTGATAACCATATCCACCCCTTCCTTGCGGTTGGCAATATCCACCGTTACCTCGCTGGCCTTGGCGTGCTTCATAATGTTGGTCAGTGTTTCCTGAAAAATCCGGAACAGTGCAATCGAGGCATCCGGATCGATTTCCGTGCCTTCGTCCACCTGATTGATCGGGCATGAAATCCCGGTACGCTTTTCAAATTCCTCGGCTTCCATCTCGATGGCCGCAATGAGACCAAAGGAATCCAGCACGCTGGGGCGCAGTGAACGCAAAATATTGTTGGCGGATTTCATGCAGCGGTCTACCAGAGACTCAATGCTCTTAGCCTTGGCGAGCAATTCCGGGTTTTGGGCATCCAGTCGTCCAATCAGCCAGGCGATGTCGATCTTGATGGCAGTAAGTGTGCCGCCCATGTCATCATGAATGTCGCGGGCAATATGGAGGCGCTCCTGCTCGCGTGCGTCCTGAATGTGCGAAGATAATTCACGCAACTGCTCTTGCGATTGCTTCAGCCCGATGCCCGCAAATTTGCTTTGGCTGATATTGGTCATGAAGCCTTCCCATAGCACATCGCCGTTGTCCAGTTTGCGCGGGGTGCAACGCATGTTGACCCACTTGATCTTGCCGTTTTGCGCCATCACGATACGCCCCTCCCAGTTCCAGAGAGTAAGCTTGTCCGCCGAAGTGCGCATGGACTGGTGGAAAGAAGCACGGTCATTGGGATACAGAATATTCTGGAACAAGCTGGAATTCTGCTTCAAGTCCAGAGGCTCAAAGCCGAGCAAGGAACGTCCACCTTCGCTGACATAAGGAAATGACAAAACGCCATTGCTATCAAGTAGCAACTGAAAAGCCATGCCCGGCAGATTCGAGATAAAAGAATGCAGGCGGGCTTGGTATTTCTGCAAAGCGAGCTGCGCCTCGTTGTGTTCGTGGCGGATATGCGCCGCGCGCAGGCTGTGCTCAATGGCGGGCGCGAGGAAATTCAAGCTATCCTTGAAAATGTAAGCACCCGCACCGGCCTGGATGGCTTGGGTGATGGCCGCTTCGCGTTGGTCATGCGACAAGAACAAAAAGGGCAGGTCGATGTCTGCCGCCTGAATCATCTTGAGTGCCTCCAGACCGCCAAAACCGGATGGATCGTAGCTACACAGCACTACATCCCATCCCCCTTTAACCAAGGCGTTTTGCATGGAGACAGCATGCTCCACCCGAAGATGCTCAACCGCGTAACCGCTCTGTTTAAGCTTGGCGAGCGTGCGTAGTGCATCCTCGGGGGATGCCTCAATCAACAGGACACGAAGTTTCTTTGCGGTCGTCATAGCCTTTTAGGGCACTCTTTACTATATTTTCGGATGGTGAGCTTAACCGTATAAGCGCACAGTGTAAATTGTCTCACTATCGAATCGAATGTGGGCCCTTGGGACAGAACTGAACAAGGTAGTCATTATAATGGAGAAGCCCGTGCGTAGTGTTTAACTTGAGCCTCAAGTTTTCCATGGAATGCCGATAACTGATCCATAAGGTTAACGAACTTGAGTGGGGTGGATTATGATTACTTTTACCGTATGGGGATTCATATCCGAAGGTGGCCGATATTTTGATTTCAACTTGGATATTTTTGCCGAGTCGCCTGTGGACGCCACGGAAAAAGTGCTGAAACAGCATTCAAACCTGGTTGTGTCCAGCGTATGCAGGGCCAACACCGGAAGGCACGTAGACTATTAATCCCAAGCGTTTTACTTTACACCTGCCTGATGTGCCTGTTCATCTGCAAAGTAGCTCGATCTGACCATTGGTCCGCATGCGGCATGTGAAAATCCCATCTCGCGTGCAGCCTGTTCGAATATCTTGAATGCTTCCGGCGTAACGTAGCGCAACACCGGCAAATGGCCGTCCGAGGGTTGCAGGTACTGTCCCAGCGTGAGCATTTCAACATCGTGCGCACGCAGGTCGCGCATCACTTGCAGCACCTCTTCGTCAGTTTCGCCCAGTCCCAGCATCAGTCCGGATTTGGTCATCACCTGCGGGAAGCGCGCCTTGAATTCCTGGAGCAGCTTAAGCGAGTGCCCGTATTCCGCACCTGGGCGTGCCAATGAGTACAAACGCGGCACGGTTTCCAGATTGTGGTTGAGTACGTCGGGCAGACTACTGGAAAGTCTCTCCAGTGCCAGTTCCAGACGACCGCGAAAATCCGGTACCAGCGTTTCCAGCTTGGTATGCGGGGAACTGGCGCGAATGGCGCTGAGGCAATCGGCAAAATGCTGTGCGCCGCCATCGCGCAGGTCGTCCCTATCCACGCTGGTGATGACCACGTACTTGAGCTTGAGCAACGCGATGGATTGTGCCAAGTGCGCAGGTTCGCTAACATCCGGCGGCAGCGGCTTGCCGTGTGCCACATCGCAGAACGGGCAGCGCCGTGTGCATACGTCACCGAGGATCATGAATGTCGCCGTGCCCTTGCTGAAACATTCACCGATATTGGGACACGAGGCTTCTTCGCACACGGTGTGCAACTTGTGCTCGCGCAGCAGGCGTTTTACATCATGGTAACCTTGCCCGCTACCGGATTTGACGCGTATCCATTCCGGCTTGCGCAGGCGTTGTTGCAAGGGAATGATCTTGATCGGGTTACGCGCGGTTTTTTCTTTTCCGGTTTGTTTGTCAACGTTGCTCATATGGTATTGGCGAGGGTTCTCTGAATTTTTCAAGAATATCGTAATTGGGACTATTTGTTTCGGATAAATATTACGGCAGGTTGTAAAATGGCGTCACCGGGCAAAATGTCAGCAATTGCTACCGGCTGTTGTAAACTGATAACTGGCGGGCTAGCCCGGTGACACGAACACCACTGACTGCGTAAAAATTTTCATGACTGAGACCTCCGCTGAACTTACAAAAAAGCTATCTGCAGCTGTGGAAAAAATGCCCGCTTTTCCAAAAAGCGTGCAGCGCATCTTGGAGCTCACCCGCGACATCAATTGTCAGCCTAAAGAATTGGTCATGGTCATCGAAAAAGATCCGGTGATGACCATGAAATTGCTGCGCATTCTCAACTCCGCCTACTACAGCCTCCCCAAGCAAATCACCTCGGTGAACCAGTCTGTGGTTTATCTTGGCATTAATACTATCAAAAACATGGCGCTTTCGTTTGCCGCCATGGGGGTGCTGCCACAGCAAAACGCTGCCGGATTTGATGTTCAACGCTACCTAATGCACTCGCTCACTACCGCCAGCCTGGCTCGTATGCTGTGCCAAAAATTCAGCCAGGGCGATATAGACCCTACCGATTGCTATATCGCGGGCCTGCTGCATGATTTCGGCAAGGTAGTGTTTGCCCAGTTTATGCCAACGGAATTTAAGGAAGCTCTTGCCCTGAGCAGCGAACAAGGTATTTCTCTGCATGCTGCAGAAAAACAAATTATCGGCGCCGACCATTCCCTAGTGGGGGCCATGTTGGTGGGAAAATGGCAGTTTCCAGAATCGCTTGCCGACGCTATACGCTATCACCATAGCGAAATCTCACCCGAGAATATTGTACAAAGCTGCCTCTTTATGGGCAACAGTGGCAATCTTTTGGTAGAAGAACTGCCCCCAGCCTTGATTGAACGCTTCGGCGGCGACATGGATAGCCTAATCGGAAGCTTGGGCGACCTCTCAAAAGTTATGGAAGAAGCCGAGACTTTTACCAAAGGAGTTTAGATGAAAGTGAAATTATGGGGCGTGCGCGGATCGATTCCATCTCCCGGCCCGAAAACAGTGCGCTACGGCGGCAACACCACCTGCATTGAAGTTCGCACGGACAATAACGAACTCATCATTCTGGACGGCGGCACCGGTATTTTTCCGTTGGCACAAACGCTGCTCAGTGAACTTCCTGTCACCGCCAATATCTTCAACACCCATAGTCATTGGGACCATATTCATGGGCTGCCCTTTTTCATTCCCATTTTCATACCGGGAAACCGGATTAAGCTGCATGGTTCATTCGACCCGATTTCCGGCGAGGGGCCGGAACGAATCATGGCTGTACAGATGCAATACAGCTATTTTCCGGTGCGCGAGGCAGAGATGAAATCACCCATTGAGTACCTGACGGTGATGCCCAATGAGCCCGTAACTGTCGGTACGGCAATCGTCACTCCCATCCTGCTCAACCACCCGGTGGTCGACCTCGGCTACCGCATCGACTGCAATGGAAAATCCGTTTTCTTCACTGGAGATCACGAGCCGCATACCAATATCTATGGCCCGGATGATGAAGGTTTTGCCGAGTACCAATTATTGATCGAGGAACAGCGTCGTTCTATTGTGGAGGCCATTCAGGGTGTAGACATACTCATCGCCGATTCTGCCTACACCATTGAAGAATATCCGGCGAAAAAGGGCTGGGGCCACGGCACCTTCGACTCTAGTATCGAACTGGCAAAAGCGGCAGGTGCCAAAATTCTTTACTGCACGCACCACGAACCCACCCGCAGCGACGACGATCTGGAAAAGGTATTTGCCGAAGCGCTAGCCCGTCATCCCGATGTTGCCGGCCTGGATATCCGACTGGCGCGTGAAGGTCACGAGGTTATTATTTAGCCACAACTTGTTCACTGTTCGATTAGTGATGCGGCTCACGGCTTGCGCCCGCCTCTTCCATCTGGCGCAGATAGTCGTTCCACCTTGCATCCTGATTTTTTCCCAGCTCCTGCAGGTAGTCCCAAGTGTACAGGCCGCTATCGTGACCATCATCGAAAGTCAGCTTGAGCGCGTAGCTGCCTACAGGTGCCACCTCGGTCAAATTCACATCTTGTTTGCCGACCTGTAACACCTCCTGTCCCGGCCCATGTCCGCGCACCTCGGCGGAGGGCGAGTACACGCGCAAAAATTCGAAGGGTAGTGTGTAGCGCTCACCATCGTCGAAAGCAATTTCCAAGGTTTTGGATTTTTGGTGCAGGGTGATTTCGGTCGGTATAGTCATAGTTAGAGTGAACGTATTTTTTTCAGCAATGCGGTAGTGGAACGTTCATACACGAAGGGAATGCTGCGCACCGTGCCGCCCCAGCTTTGTACTTCGCGCGCACCGACGATCTTGTCCGGCGTCCAGTCGCCGCCCTTTACCAGCACGTCGGGGCGACAGGCGAGAATCAACTCCAGCGGCGTGTCCTCGTCGAAAGGCACCACGAGACTGACTGATTCAAGCGCAGCCAGCACGGCCATACGATCTTCCTGTAAATTCACCGGGCGGTCATCGCCCTTGCCGAGGCGCTTCACCGAAGCGTCGCTGTTCACTCCCACCACCAGTGCCGCACCCAAGGCGCGCGCCTGCGCAAGGTAAGTGACATGGCCGCGATGCAGCACGTCAAAACAGCCATTGGTGAATACCAGCGGACGCGGTAATGCAGCAGCGCGCACCGCAAAATCGGCGCGCGTGCAGATTTTTTGCTCGAAGTTCATAAGCTGACGGAAACCCGATATTTTCTAGTCGAGGTACTCGAACACCTTAACTACGCGTTGTACGCCGCTCGTGGTGCTGGCTATATCGGTGGCAGCATCTGCCTCCTTGTGATAAACCAGGCCCATCAGGAATACCACTCCATTTTCGGTGACTACCTTGACATGGTCGGGCTCGAATACCTTGTTGTTGACGAAGCGCAGTTTCACGTCACCCGTAATGATGCTGTCGCCACTGCGCGAGGTGAGCCCGGTTTTGCCGGATACCGCCAATTCGTTGCTGACTGCTTTTACATTCGCCACGCTCTCGACAATTTTCGCTATATCAGCCTTGGCTTCATCATTGGGTGCTTCGCCGGTGACCAGCACATGACGGTTGAAGCTGGTAACATTCACATGTGCGGTGTCTTTGTACTTGAGGCCAATCAGGTTAGCCGCTTTATCTTCGATGCCTTCGTCTTCGATGTAAGTGCCTGTAGTGCGGCGGTCAGCCGCCATCAGCGCACCCGTGCCCACTCCTGCGGCAACTACCGGAAAACAGCCTTGCAGCGAACTGAGCACGGCAGCGAGAACCAAACCATTAAGACAATTGAGAAAACGCATTATTCACCTCCTAACAGTAAATGATCGATGGCATCGCACAGGCAATGCAGAATAAGCAGGTGTACTTCCTGGATACGCGCGGTACTTTCCGCGTGAACACAGAGATGGAAGTCATTCGCTTCGAGCATCTCTCCCATCGTGCCACCTTCGCGGCCGGTGAGGGCAATCACGCGCATATCGCGTTCGTGTGCGGCATGAACGGCCTCGACCACGTTGAGCGAATTGCCGCTGGTAGAAATGGCGATCAGCATATCATCCGCCATGCCCAGTCCGCGCACTTGCCGAGAGAATATTTGGCTGTAATCGTAATCGTTGGCAATGGAAGTCAGCACCGAACTATCCGTAGTCAGGGCGATGGCAGCCAAAGCGGGGCGCTCGATTTCGAAGCGGTTGATCAGTTCGGCCGCGAAGTGCTGCGCGTCGGCAGCCGAACCGCCATTGCCGCAAACCAAAATTTTGCCGTCGTTCATCAAACACATCACCAGCGCCTGCGCGGCATCGGCTATGGGTTGCGCCAAAGCGTCTCTCGCCTGTAGCTTGGTTTGTGCACTGTCGTCGAAGTGCTTGAGTATTCTGTTGGTCAAGTCCATGGTGCTGAGGGTCTGTTGCGATAAGTGCGGATATTACCCGAAATCAGGCGCCAAAGGCATTCCTGAGCCATTCGATGTCACTCCCATCCACTGCTTGCAGCAACACCGCGTCGAAGCGGCAAGGCGGGATGCGCCCCAGCGTGGCGAGATAATGTTGTGCCGTGCGCACCAGCTTGGCCTGCTTGGCCGCATTGATGCTGGCCGCCGCGCCGCCAAAATCGTTACGACTGCGCAAGCGCACCTCGGCAAATACCAGCGTGTCACTGTCTTGCAGGATCAAGTCAATTTCGCCGTAGCGGCAACGATAATTTCTTTGCAGCAGCTTGAGGCCTTGGCGTTGCAGAAATTGCGCCGCCAGTTGTTCGGCCTGTGCACCGCGCGTACTGCGAGAGGGTGGCGGCGAAGCGGCCGGGTACCCACCGGCGTACCCCTTGCGGGTGCTCATTGCACCGGGACAGCAATTGGCGCGGACGCAGGAAGTATGCCGCTTGCCGCCTCAGCTTTGGCGGCAGCTAACGCCGCCTCCTGTGCCGCAATTTCTTCCGGGGTAAGGCCATGCCCCTGCCAAAACTGCGCCGCAATACCCTCGCGCTGAAATTGCCGATAGGCGTTCAGGCTGATGCGCCCGGTCACGCCGTCCAGCGGCAGACTGGCACGGTAACTGTTGTCGAGCATGATTTGCAGCAGGCGGAAAGCGTCTATGCCAAGCGCGTAAAGCCGCTCCATATCCGGCTCCAGCGGAGGATTCTCACGCGGATAAATCATCACTGCCGGATGGTCGGGCTGTAACAGCCACGGCATGTCGATGAAGCGAACGCCATTTAGGTCGAAGTTAGTTAGCGTGTCGGAATTGCCGTTAAACAATTGAGACGTTGCGTAAACCGGGAGAGCATTGTTCAAATAAGGACGGATCAGATGGGCCGTCTCCGCATCGGCGGCAAGAAACACCATATTACCCTCCGTTACGGGAAGATCGGCGAGCACGGCGGAATCGCCCTGATACAGGATTTCTCTGGCAATGTGGCCTCCGTGCAGCTTCCATTCTTCGGCGAAAGCCTGTGATAAGCGCTTGGACAACGGCGTATTACTGCTCACGATGCTTGCGCTACGCAAACCGGTAGATGCGGCAAGTTGTGCGATTTGACGGGCTTCCATTTCCGCTGTCAGGCCGAAAAAATATAACTTATCCGCACCCTTGCCCTCGGCGAAATTGAGCGCCAACGTCGGCACCGTGATGCCGGAATAGCCCGCCAGCGCCGCCACACCATCGCGCGTCAGCGGCCCGACCACGGCACGCGCGCCGCCCGCAATGGCTTGCTGGTAAAGTGCGATGATGTCAGTGCTTTCATCCGCAGACTCATAAATCCGCACCGGCAAACTTTGCGCCTGGCTGCTGGCTGCCGCCAGGAAACCTTGCCGAACGGCCTCAGCCGCAGGTCCAAAAGCCTCTGACTTGAGCGGCAACAACAACGCGATGTGTGGCGTAGGTTGCACAGCAACGGCGGAAGCAGCCGGAGCCGCAGCGGTAGCATAAGCCAAGCCGCTCACGTATAGTGCCGCGACCAGAAATAACCCAACGGGCATGCCCGTTTCCCTCACCCCAGCCCTCTCCCGTAAACGGGCGAGGGGGACAAAGACTCGCTGTGCGAGTTTAACGATATAGGAAATACGTTGCATAACGGGCAAAAACAAAATTTGGAGTGCGCATTATATGTAGTCGCCACCCCGATTGGGAATTTGCGTGACATCAGCCTGCGTGCGCTGGATGTGCTGATGTCTGCGGATGCCATTGCCGCCGAGGATACACGCAATACCGCGCACTTGCTGACCCATTATGGAATCGCCGCACAGCGGCTTATGGCGTTGCATCAGCACAATGAGCGCGGCGCGGCGGAAAAGGTCATCGCCCTGCTGGCCCAAGGTCAGTCGGTCGCTTTGGTGAGCGATGCCGGAACCCCCGCAGTCAGTGACCCCGGCGCATTGTTGGTGGAGGCAGTGCGCGCGGCTGGCTATCGCGTGATTCCCATTCCCGGTGCAAATGCTGGGTTAGCGGCATTATCCGCCGCCGGACTACCTGCACCGCATTTTTTGTTTTACGGCTTTCTGCCCAATAAATCTGCCGCACGCTGCCGCGAGTTACAAGACCTTGCCGCTTTGCCTTTTACGCTAGTATTTTACGAAGCGCCGCACCGCATCCTCGAATGCGTGACCGATTTGCAAAATGTTTTTGGAGGTGAAAGGCAAATCGTGTTCGCGCGCGAAATCACCAAGCTATTCGAAAGCATCCACCGCTGTACACTGGCAGAGGCAATGGCCTGGCTGAATACCGATGCCAACAACCAGCGCGGCGAATTTGTGCTGCTGGTCTCCGGCGCAGCAGAAAAACAAGAAGGACTGGATACCGAAGCTGAACGTATTTTGACACTGCTGCTGAAAGACCTACCGCTCAAGCAGGCGGTGCAACTGGCAGTACAGATTACCGGCTTGGGACGCAACGAACTGTACCAACGCGCGCTGGAAATCAAAGGACAAGAATAGTAACCCTCCCCGTCATTCCCGCGAAAGCGGGAATCCAGCGGGTTTAAACAAAAGGCATTTTTGATTGATCTGGATTCCCGCTTTCGCGAGAATGACGGCTTACCTAACTGGGTCAACATGCAGAGATTACTTTAGAATGCCATATATGGAACTCAAACTCACCCGCCCCGACGACTGGCACCTGCATCTGCGCGACGATGCGCTGATGCACTCCGTGTTGCCCGACACCGCGCGCCAATTCGCCCGCGCCATCGTGATGCCCAATTTGCGCCCGCCGGTGACCACCACCGCACAGGCGCTGGAATATCGCAACCGCATTCTTGCCGCTTTGCCTGCGGGTATGGTGTTTGAGCCTT
>Ga0302277_1002319_pt1 | contig 13573 bp, 8 predicted proteins | sample III_Bog_N3_1_FD_198759 | JGI IMG/M metagenome (GOLD analysis project Ga0302277, IMG submission 198759) | Peat permafrost microbial communities from Stordalen Mire near Abisko, Sweden - III_Bog_N3_1 | ecosystem: Environmental > Terrestrial > Soil > Wetlands > Peat | place: Sweden: Abisko... | reverse complement strand
GTGATCATCTCTTTCCTCACCCTCGATCTGCTCGCCGGCCAGTTCGCAAGTTTTGTCGTAACTTCCGATATCGCCACACATTTGCGCAGCATGGAAGCTGCCAACCGAGCCATCGCTCATCATCTTTCAACCCAAATTGCGGATGCTGGAAAGTTCGACGCCGCCGCTCTTAGCCGAACTCCGTCAAGCCGTCCCGAGTGGTCGCGTCGTCAGGTTTGCGCCTGGTATGGAAACCAGCCACAACCCTACTGCGCTGGACCGAAGACGGCCCTGCCCTTTGCTTCTCCTTCCTTTATCACGGCCGATTTCGCCGATATCGTCAGCGATCATGGCGTGCTTTATCTGCGCACTGCTACCGTGCTCACCGGTGAGCGCCAACCTTTGCGCGTCATTCTCAGCGAGCCCATCGACCGCGAATTTGTCGAGAAAATTGCCGGCAATCTCGGCCAAATTTCTCTTTATGGCGCGGAAGGCGTCAATTCCACTCCCGCCCCCCACGAAAGCTCCCAACCTTTTCTTGGATTCGACTATGGCGCATTGCGCACTCTGCTTTTTTCCGCTGGATCGATTCCGCAGCCCAGCAACACCTTCGATCGCGAAATCACACTCAGAATCCCTCTCCCTGTTGTCGATTGGGCTACCGGAGATCGCCGTCCCGTGGGGGCAGCTGCCGAAGTCGAAACCCGTTCGTCGATGTTGGTTGCAACCCTCTTTGGAGCGCGCGGAGATTATGCCAAAGGCCTGGAAGTAATCCTCGCGGTGATTGCCATTATCTTTGCGATTGTGGTCGCGCTCGCGCTCTTTGTCGGAACGAAACTGACTCGTAGCATCACTTCCGCAGTCGGCCAACTTTATGACGCGACCAAGCACATCAATCGTGCCGATTTCAGTCATCGCATCACCGTCCAATCCAGCGATCAACTGGCGACGCTCGCGAACTCCTTCAACTCGATGACCACCTCGATCGAAAACCTGGTGCGCGAGCAAAAGGAAAAGCAGCGTCTGGAAGGCGAACTCGCCATTGCGCAAGAAGTGCAGGCCCAACTCTATCCGAAATTAATCACCCAACTGGACACTCTGGAAGTGTTCGGTTTTTGCCGTCCCGCCCGTACCGTCAGTGGCGACTACTACGATTTTCTGGCCCTCAATTCCGACAAGTTGATGCTCGCAGTCGGCGACATCAGCGGAAAGGGAATTTCGGCCGCGCTGCTCATGGCAACCATCCACTCGGCCGTACGCGCCTACAGCATCGAAGACGTTCCCGTCCTGCGCGAACCCGCACTCGTCGGTTCCATGGGAGGCTCCGCGCTCATGCTGGCTTCCGAATCCCGCGGCGCTGATACTTCTCCCGCAACCTTGCTCGCGCTCCTGAATCATCAACTGTATGAGAGCACTCCCGCCGCCAAGTACGCGACCTTGTTCCTCGGAATCTATGACGGAACCACGCGACGCCTCACCTACGCCAACGGCGGCCATCTGCAACCCATCCTCATTTCCGAAAACGGATCGGCTCAACTGCTCGATTGTGGCGGGACTGTCGTTGGCCTCTTCGATAATTTGAGTTTCCCTGAAGCCACCGTGCAATTGCATCCCGGAGACCTGCTCGTCACCTACAGCGACGGCGTCACCGAACCCGAAAACGACTATGACGAATTCGGCGAAGAACGATTGCTTGAGCTGATCCGCGCCAATCGCCATCTTCCCCTGGAGCGGATCACGGAAATCGTAACCTCCGCCGTGCAAGACTGGATCGGCGACCACGAACAGCCTGATGACATCACGCTGGTGCTGGCCCGAGCGCGCTAGGAGCCAGAAAAGAAGTGGTTTTTCCAGAACCATCGGCTTCCGGCAATGAAAGTCAGTCTGCGACGAATCACTTACTTTGATGTACTGGAATCAGCAATTTGGCCCGGCGGGCGCCCCTCACATCGCAAAGTGCACGATGTGTAGGGCACCCGGCTGATGTTTGTCATCCAGCAACAGAGGAGAGCATCTCCCTCACTCTGTCATCCCGACCGGAACAGATCGTCGCAACGCGATGATCTGCGGAGTGGAGGGACGACCTTGCGTTTCCGCCGACAGCGAATGTTCGTCATCCCGGGAGTTAAAGGTTTGTCATTCGGGGAGTTAAATGTTTGTCATCCCGAACGAAGTGAGGGATCTGCAGTTTTCTCTGCCGTTTAGAAACGCTCCCGTCGCCCCCGTCCCATCCCTCATCCGCGGAGCGCCCTCAGAACTCGCGCCGAAGTAACAGGACGCCATGAACTCCCCACGCGCAGTCACCCCGCATAACGCGGTGGCTGTGTAGCAACAACGATCAATAAAACGCGTGCCACAACGAAGTGCGATTCGAATGAATGAACGGTGCGGTGGCTTGCGATTCAGCTTGGGATGTGACTCGACGTGGCTACCTGGAAGGTTTCGATTTTCCCCGAACAATCCTTGTTTCATTTCCCGTTATGGAAGAGTGGCAGCTTTGCTGGAGACCAACGGTTATGTGATAGAACTGCCTTATGATGTCTCAGTCCGACGTCGTCTTTAGCACCGCCCTCCGGCAGATAGCCGCTCTTGTAGACACGTTCCAGTCACATCCGCATGACTACTCAGAAGCACAGGCGCGAAAGGATTTCATTGATAAGTTCTGGATTGCACTTGGATGGGATGTAAACCACGAACGGCAGACGAATCCTTACGAACAAGAGGTAAAGGTTGAAAGAGACGTTTCCATCAGTGGCCGCGCTCGACGGGCAGATTATGCATTCTTAGCCGCCAATTTTCGAGACGTTCGCTTCTTCGTCGAGGCAAAGCGACCGGGGGCGGGGTTGGGCACGCCAGACGATTGTTTCCAGGTCGTCCGCTACGGTTGGAATAGCCATGTCCCGCTGTCAGTTCTCACTGATTTTCAGAATTTTTTGGTTCTGGATTGTCGGTTCAAGCCAGACATTGACACGGCAACTGCCCGCATAGTCGCTGAACTCAAATTTCATTGCTCGCAATATTCCGATCCCGACATTTTCGCAAGACTTTATTACCTATTCTCCCGCGATGCCGTGGCATCCGGCTCACTGGATCGGTATGCCGAGTCGTTGCCTAAACCCTCAGGTAAGGCAATCCAACGTGGACTGTTCCCTGTAGGTGGCGTCAAAAATATTGGCGACGCATTTCTGGAGGAGCTCGATGGGTTCCGGGCAAGCTTGGCTAAAAGTTTTAAGAAGAACAATCCGTCCCTAAATGGCGAGGATCTTACACAAATGACCCAGCGGGTGCTGGATCGACTAGTCTTCATGCGATTCTTGGAAGACAAGTTAATCGAGAACGACTCGATCGTTGAGTCCCTTGGTAACAGTGGGACGGCCTGGGAGGATTTCATAGCTGCGTCCCGCCGCCTCAACCGCCTTTATAACGGCATTATCTTTAAAGAACATCGCTTACTAGACTCGGTTGTGCAAGTGGAAGACCGGGTCTTTGAAGACATCCGTGATTCCCTAGCCCATGAGAACTCTCCTTATGCGTTCAATTACATCCCCATTCACATTCTGGGAAGTATTTATGAACGCTTTCTCGGGAACACGATAGTTACCACAGAAAAACGAGCGGAAGTTGAGCCGAAACCCGAAGTCCGCAAAGCTGGCGGCGTCTATTACACCCCGGAATATATCGTACGCTTCATCGTCTCCAACACAATCGGCAAGTTGATCGCCGACAAAACACCAGAGCAGATCCTAGCCATGAAATTTGCGGATATCGCCTGCGGCAGCGGGTCATTCCTCTTAGGGGTGTTCGACGTTCTGCTGCGACGACTGTCCGCCTTCTACAACGAGAGCAGGAAGAATCGTACACAAGGCAAGAAGGCGGGTTGCGTTGAAGGGCCAGATCATAAACTGCACCTAAGCCTTGGCCAAAAACGGGAAATACTGGTTTCGACCATTTTCGGCATCGACATCGACACACAAGCGGTCGAGGTGGCACAGCTCTCTCTCTACTTGAAGTTACTCGAAGAGGAGACACCCGGTTCAGTACGCCACTACCAACTGGAATTTGGGGAAAAGCTTCTCCCAGACCTGCGCCACAACATAGTATGCGGGAACTCTTTAATCGAATGGGACATTCTCGGTAGCAGCCTATTTGAAAACCAGTTGGATCCGACAAAAGAAAAGGAGCTGAAGCCTAGAAACTTCGACGAGATGTTCCCGAACGTAATGGCGAGGGGCGGGTTTGACGGTGTAGTCGGTAATCCTCCCTACGTGAGGATACAGACGACCGATCCTGAAACTCTCGGCTATTTGGAACGAAAGTATGAATCAGCAGTAGGGAATTTCGACATGTACTGCCTCTTCCTTGAAAGGGCACTGAAGGTATCTAACGGCCACGGGCACGTTGGCTTCATACTCCCACACCGCTTTTTCAAGACAGACTATGGGGAGGGATTACGCAAGTTTCTCGCTGGGAAAAATGTGGTCGACACCATCGTGGACTTCGATGGCTACATGGTATTCGACAATGCCAGCATAAATACCTGCATCCTCACACTCGAGAAGCAGCGCTCGACCAGCAAATCTTTTCTCGCGCAGATGAAATTCACCCGGAAAGCGCAATACGATGTCGCCGATATCCTGCAATCGCTTGGTGGGGCAGCCTCCTCGGGCGATTTAAAAGCGGGCCCGATGCCGAACGCGGCTTTAACCGAAAAGCCATGGGTGTTTATCTGGGACGACGAAGTTGAATTGTGGAAGAAGCTCAATCGAGCCGCCAAACGGCTGTCGGATCTGACAACACACATATTTCAGGGGTTCAAAACCGGGTCGGATCCAATTTACATAGGGACTCTCGTATCTGAGTCGGACAAGAAGGTCACGTTGCGCTTTGGCGATGACGCGGACGTCTCAATCGAAGTAGGCGTAACCAAGAAATTGATCAAAGGCGGCGAAATGCGGCGATACTTGATAGGGGAAAGCACCCGCCGCATCATTTTTCCATATGTCGACGGAGAACTCATAAAGGCTCGCGACTTCAGAAAACAATATCCGCTTGCATGGGAACACCTGCTGTCCCGGAGGGCGGCGTTAGAGGCCCGCGAAGGCGGGGTAATGAGCGGGGACGATTGGTATGGGTACACAAGAAACCAGGCTCTTACGACCATGGCTAACGCAAAGATCATCACTCCGGACTATTATGCCCACGCTTCGTACTGCCTTGATGAGACCGGCGAATACTCCTTCTGCGGAGGCGGCGCGGGAGGCTACGGGGTCGTCTTGAAAGATCCCGATGATTTGAAGTGGGTATTGGGGCTGCTGAACAGCAACGTTCTCGACTGGTACCTAAAGAAAGTCTCGCTCCGCGCATATCAGACAGCCTTTATGTACGTGAAGAAATATATTGAGCAACTTCCAATCCCCGTGATACCAAAGGCACAGCGCAGTCAATTGACTTCGCTAGTTGATCAGTTGCTTTCAACAAAAGTGCATCTCGTAACCTCACAGCGCGAGGCAGATCGAGAGCATTTCCAACACAAGTCCGCTGCCTTGGAGCGCCAGATCAACGCCCTGGTTTATCAAATCTTTAACCTGACCCAGAACGAAATGGCGATTGTGGAAGGAATGTGAGGGCGGGTGGGCCACTTCTCCCCCGCGAATAGAACCGGCTTTGCCCCTTGTAACTCCGCAACTTGACCTTGCCCTAGCCGAGTGCCCCCCATTCAATCGCGCTTTTGCCATTGATCGGGCGCCTTCGATCCTTCCCGCAATCGGATGTAGAGAATCGTCCGCCCCCCGAAACTGCACCTCACTCGTTTTTTCATCACAAAAACACTGTGTGTGCCGTCACAGACCTTGCGCGGGACCTGTGCAAAACTACTCTTAAGCTTGGCGTAGCGAAGCGTGTGCCCGTGCCCTCGCCCCGCGCTCTTTGAAAACCGTCCAAGAATCGGAATTCACAACTTTTGTCCCACTTTAGAATGTTAGGCGCGGTGGGAATCCCGTAAGTCCTTATTCCGGAATACTTTGATATAAGTCCTTTAAAATCAAAGACTGAAGTGAAAAAATCCTCCTAACCCGATGATTCTTAAAGACCGAGGGGGGAGGGGGTGGGAGTACTAACTGGTAATGATCTCTTTCGGAAGTTCCCACTTTCCACGACAATTCCGGACCTCTACTCGGTGACGGTGAAGGTCACCGCCGGGCTATCGCCGCCGCTGTCGCAACCCAGGTCTCCCGAGAGGTTGGCGGGGGTGTGGACGACAACCTGGGCGCTTCCGGGAGCCGAGATTTGGGCGGTCGTAATTGTGGCTTCTATCTGCGAAGCGCTCACGACGGTCGTGGGCAAGGCGGCTCCGTTCCAGATGACGAGCGAAGAAGAATAAAAGTTGCCGCCGTTTCCCGTGAGCAGCAGGCCCTCCTGGATTGCAGCGAGACTTGCGGGGTTCGGCGCGAGCGAAGTGAGTAGGGGCTTGGGACGCGCGCTGTTACAGAAAGGGTTGGAGACCCCACAGCCCGAAAGAAATGTGCTTAGGAGAACGAAGACAAAAAGCGACTTCAGGATCCGGCTGCGAGACATGGTTCAAGTCTAGGCCTGGAAAGATGATTCCGGTGGGATTCAACGGAAGGGTAGGTTACGCGAGTGCTTCGTGCCGTTCCGTGGTCGGAGTAAGGACGGTGACACGAACCTTCACTTAACGTGCATTCAACATGCATTCACCATGAAAAAATACGGGAGGGATGACTTCCTCCCGCATCGTTTTTTCTGGACCGACGTTGCCGGCTTCGCGCGGCTGGTCGGACGAATGCGTCCGTCCCTACGCGGTTCTTACACCAGTCCCTGATCGAGCATCGAATTCGCGACTTTCAAGAAGCCCGCGATATTCGCGCCATTCACCAGGTTGCCGGGCGTGCCGTACTTTTCCGCCGTCTCGTAGCAGTTCTTGTGGATGGCGATCATGATCTTGTGCAAACGATCATCGACCTCTTCGCGCGTCCAGGAGATACGCATGCTGTTCTGCGCCATTTCCAGTCCGGAGGTGGCTACGCCGCCGGCGTTGGCGGCCTTCGCCGGTCCGTAGAGAACCTTGGCATCGAGGAACAGGCGAGTAGCTTCGAGGGTGCTGGGCATGTTCGCTCCCTCGCTGACGAGTTTCACGCCATTTGCGATGAGATGGGCCGCGTCTTTTGCGTTGATCTCATTTTGCGTGGCGCTGGGGAATGCGCAATCGGCTTTGATCTTCCAGAGCCAGTTGTGATCAAGTTTGCGGTCGGTCGCACTGTAGATCGCTTTCTTGAATTTGTCCGCATAGTCTTTGATGCGGCCGCGACGATTGTTCTTCAGTTCCATGATGTAAGCGAGTTTCTCGCGATCGATGCCATCGGCGTCATAAATGACTCCGTCGGAATCCGAAACGGTAACCGGTTTCGCGCCCAGATCGAGCAACTTTTCGACTGTGTATTGCGAGACGTTGCCGCTGCCGGAGACAAGACAGGTTTTGCCAGCCAAGGTGTCTTTGCGCGTCTTCAGCATTTCTTCTGCGAAGTAGACGCAGCCGTATCCAGTGGCTTCGGGACGAATCAGCGAACCGCCCCATGCCAGGCCTTTGCCGGTAAGGACGCCGCTGAATTCGTTGCGCAACCGCTTGTATTGGCCGAAGAGGAAGCCGATTTCGCGACCGCCCACGCCGATGTCGCCGGCGGGAACGTCCGTGTCGGGTCCGATATGACGGCAGAGTTCGGTCATGAAGCTCTGACAGAAGCGCATGACTTCATTGTCACTCTTGCCTTTGGGATCGAAATCCGAACCTCCCTTGCCGCCGCCCATCGGTAGCGTGGTCAGCGAGTTCTTGAAGACTTGTTCGAACGCCAGGAATTTCAGGATGCCCAGATTGACCGAGGCATGAAAACGCAGTCCACCTTTATAGGGGCCGATGGCGCTGTTCATTTCAATGCGAAAACCGCGGTTGACCTGCACCCTGCCGTGATCGTCAAACCACGGGACGCGAAACATCAGTACGCGTTCGGGCTCGGTGATCCGTTCCAGGATCTTGGCTTCGTGATACTCAGGATGGCGTTCCAACACGGGCCTCAAGGAATCGAACACTTCCAGGACGGCTTGGTGGAATTCCGGTTCGGCTGGGTTCTTGGCTTTGACGAGGTTGAGAATTTCAGTGCTGTAGTCCATCGCAGGACTCATTTTAGGCGGTTCCATGACCGTGCTCATAGGCTTGCCTCCGAATTTTTGAAGCTTGTTCTAGCGGATTGTCAAATACGGATTGTGACCAGGACACCGCAGAATTGCGGCTGTTTGTATTGAACGCCGCGCGGGGATTTCGCGCCGTGATGACGATCACCTGGCAGAGTGATAAATGAGTCAACCGCTGAGATTGAATGAGATTGAACTAGCAGCGATTCACTTCCATCGAGGCGGCTTCACGACCGTTACCTTGGAGGTTACCTGCTGCCCTTTTTCCATGCCGCCAACCATGATGAGGCCGCGGTGCGTCGCTAGCAGTCCGCGATGATCCATGGTCGGATCGGGAGTGTTGTCGTTGATTGTCTCCCAGCGTTGACTGTAGGCATTAAACGCAAATGTGACCGGCGACGGTTCGGAGGGCTGTCCGTTGTAGCCGATTCCGTCATAGTTGTACGGATTGTCGGTGCCGCCGGAAAAATAAATTTTGCCATGCTTTTTTTCCAGCGGGCCCGCACCAGCGGCGATGCGATAACGTGCATTGCCCGGATGCGGCGGAAGTTTCGTCCATCGAATTCTGGTTACGTCGCCCTTCTTCAAATCAGTCAGCTTCCCCATCCAGCATTCATCCGACGTAACATACTTGGGCTTCGGTCCGTTCGGATTCTTGTATGCTCCGTCGACGTAGACGATGGTGTCGCCGACAATCGCGCCGGCGTGTCCAAATACGGGCGTGCCGGGAAGCGGCGTGCCTTCCAGCCATTTGTCAGTGTCGGTATCGTAAATCTGGACGTTGCTGACGGCGTCGCCGGTGGTCGTGGACCATCCTCCGATGAGATAGATGTAGCGGTCGCGAAACAGGCCGACCACGGCGTCATCGACGGGCACGGGAATATCTTTGCCGCGATAGTAGCGATTCTCGACCGGGACAAACACATTCAGGTCGGGCATGGTGTTCTCGCCCCCCTGCGCATCGACTACGTAGCCTCCGAAAATAAAGACTTGATCGTGGATTGCGACGGCGGACGCCGCCAGCCGTCCCGCCACTCCCGGCACGGGACGCTTCTCTGTCCACTTTCCGGAACCCGGATCCAACTCATAAGCGCTGGTGGTGATCGCGTCCCAGGTTTTCTTCGGACCAATTCCCATGAACGAGAAAATTCTGGCACCGCCCTCGTCATGCGATACCGCGACCGCATTGTTGGACACCGGAGCCGGAAGCGGACTGAGTTTAGGCTCTTCGGCAGCCCGAAGCGTAGCCGCCAGAAAAAAACAAAACAGGGCCGCGAGAGTTTGGATCGAAGCTGATTTCATTGCAGAAATAATAGCAGCGAATGACACGGGCACCGGCGAGGACGCTGGCTAGAACCACGTACGCTTTCGATACTCCCGATATTCGTCTCCAAACTTCGCTTCCAACACGGCAGCCTCGCGGCGCGCTCGAATAATCTGTATGGGGATCAGGGCCAGGAGAATCAGCAACAATTCCGGCCGTCCCACCATCACAGCCACTCCACCGAGAAAGAACATGCCCGATACGTAAATAGGATTCCGAACCTTCGAATAGATTCCATGAGTCACGAGCGCCGTCGCTTTGGCCCGAACCGAAAATGATTTGCCGAGCGTGTATCTGGCAAGGATCACGCCCGACAAGCCGAGCATGGCGATCACTAAGCCGACTAGGCGTAGTGGTCCATGCGGACCGGGCGGAGATTGATAAATCGCTCCCAAGGCAATCGAGCCGCCGGCCAGCGGCAGCCAAACGCGCGGTATGTTTCCGAGGTCTATGTCCGCTCCTTCAGTGTTGCTTTTACTCCACTAGCCCTTGCCGCACCGCGTGAATGAAATCTGTGTAGGCGGGCTGGAAGCCAGCAGCGCGCATTTGTAATGCGATTTGTCCACGATGATACGTCGAATGAAACAAAACGTGCGTCAAAATGTCTCTCACCAGACTGGTCCACATCTCACCCTTGCTGTTACGGTATTCCCCCTTGTCTTCGAGCGTTCCCGGCGCAAATGGATTCGCCAGCCGAATTAGATAATTTCGCCACGCCAATGCCGTTTCTCCTTCCAGGCGTAAACAGTCTTCGAGCGTGGCCGTTGGCCACACCGGCGCGTTGGATGGCCGTTTAAGGATTCGTTCAAGCCACAAATTCTCCGCTGAAAGAATATGCGCCATACGGCCGATCGTGTCGGCGGAAATGCTTCCCGCTGCTTGCATCGAAGCGATGCATTCGCGATTCGCCCATGAATCGTAGGCAAACATTCGAAGAAAATATTGAACGTGCATCGAAGATACCTCCAAATACCTACGTCGAAAAAGTCAGCGCGAATGGCGCTAGCGCACATTGCGACTCGCCGCGCAAAGACGATACGATGACAGATGATCCATGTTAATTGACGCAAAGAGGATGATGAAGTCGAAAGCGTACCGTCCGCCAACCTGGATACGGCACACGCCAACAATCGCTCTTGCCCTCGCGCTCAGTGTTCTCTTCGCGTCTTCACCAGCGCGATCGCAAAATCAAACTCCGGCTCAAACGCGCGAACAGTTGCTGCAGAAGATCGATACTGGGCAACTCCGTGAGGCGGTTTTGCTGGGTCAGCAATCGGTTTCTCGTTGGCCGCGCGATCCCCAATTTCGGCACTATCTGGGCGTCGCTTATTTCAAGAGTGGAGATCTTAAACAGGCGCAAGAGCAAATCAGCCGCGCTCGCGAACTGAATCCAAAAGACTATTCGACCCGTTACGACCTAGGACTCGTGTATTTAAGCCAGTCCGATTACCCGGCGGCAGCTGACGAACTCGACGCCGCCATCAAACTCGATTCTTCGGATGCACTCGCACACGTTCTTCTCGGACGCGCCTATTTGAATTCGAATCGCAGCCTTCAGGCCATCGATCAATTTAGGATTGCTTTGAAACTCAACCCCGCCATCAAACTAGGACACTATCATCTCGGATTCGCCTACTTCAGCCTCGGTCGCAACGACGAGGCCATTGCCGAATACATGGAAGAACTACACCGCTCCGGCGAGAATCCCCTCGTTCTCTACGCGCTTGGCCACTCCCTCGTAGGCAGCGGAAAATATGAAGCGGCCACTAACTATCTCCAGCGTGCCACGCAACTCGATGCCAGCAATTCAGACGTCTGGTATGACTTAGGCAAGGCGCAGGCGCTCGCCGGCCAATGGGCGATGGCCGAGCCCGCGCTCCGAAAAGCCGAGGAGCTCAATCCAAGAGATCCCAGCCCTCATTATCAACTCGCGCGTGTGCTCGATAAACTTGGCAGAACGGACGAAGCTACAACTGAGCGCGAACTCTTCAACGATCTCAAGAAAGCTCAACCAGCCTCTGCGGGCATGGCAACCGGACGTGACCATTGATGGCGATCCAGCCGAAGTGCATCCTTAGCCTTCTGTTCGGAATCGCTCTCCTGCCGCTGGCGATAAACGGCTTTGGGATAGCGAGCATTGCGCAAACGTCTACTCCGCCACCGGGCGCGCATGCCAGTAACGCGGAATCTCCCAAGCCGGATTCCGCAACGTACGATTCCGTCCCTAAGAATCTCTCCGCGGCGTCCCCTCTCTTCGTTGATGTAACGCAGTCCGCCGGAATCGACTTTCGCCTGACTTGCGGCAGCCAGCAAAAACTCTACATTGTCGAAACCCAGTGCGGAGGCGCGGCCGCGCTCGACTACGACAACGATGGATGGATGGACATTGTTCTCATCGACGGCTCGACCATCGCCGATTACAAATCTGGCAAATGCCATCCACCGCGCCTCTATCACAACAATCATGACGGCACTTTCACCGATGTCTCCGCGAAGTCGGGTCTGAAATTCTGTGGCTGGGGATACGGCGTCGCCATCGGTGATTTTGACAACGACGGATGGGCCGACATCTACATTACAGGCTTCCACGGCTCCGCACTCTATCGCAACAATCATGACGGCACCTTCACCGACGTTACCGCCAAAGCAGGAGTCGCGAACGCCGACCGCTGGGGCACCAGCGCATCTTTCGGAGATTACGACAACGACGGAAACCTCGACCTCTACGTCGCTAACTACGTCGACATCGACATCAATCATCTCCCCGAATTCGGCAGCGGCGTGTTCTGCCAGTATCGCGGCATCCCCGTCAACTGCGGTCCGCGCGGATTAAAAGGCGCCCGCGATCGTCTCTATCACAACAACGGAGACGGCACCTTCACCGATGTAACCGAGAAGCTCGGCATCGATCCCGACAGTTATTACGGTCTCGGCGTCCTCTGGCTCGACTACGACAAAGACGGATGCCTCGATCTGTACGTCGCCAACGATTCGTCCCCCAGCCTGCTCTACCACAACAATTGCCACGGCGGATTCACCGAAGTCGGCGCCGAGGCTGGCGTGGCCTACAGTTCCGATGGGCGCGAACAGGCAGGAATGGGCACCGATTCCGCCGACTACGACCGCGACGGATGGCCCGACATCCTGAAGACAAATTTTTCAGACGATGACAACAATCTGTACCACAACGATCACAATGGCGAGTTCACCGACGTCGCGGGAGCCGCCAATATCGGAGCCATCAGCAATCCTTATTTAGGGTTTGGCGCGAAGTTTCTCGATTACGACAACGACGGATGGCCCGACATCTTCATCGCCAACGGCCACGTCGATCCGCAGGTCGAAGGACAATCCTTCGGAGTCGGCTACGCCGAGCGCCCATTCCTCTTTCACAATGTGTCGGCTGACAAAGCCGGGGTCGACAAATTCGGAGCCGACAAATTGAAGTCTGGCAAGTTCGAGGAGGTTGGCCAGAAGTCCGGCGGCGCGCTGTCCAAAAAATATGTGGGACGCGCTGCCTTATCCGCCGACTTCTGGAACCGCGGCCGCCAGGATCTCCTCATCACGAATCTCGTCGCGTCCCCGGTTCTGCTGCGCAACGAAGTTCCCTCTCCCGGTCATTGGCTGGAAATCAAAACCATCGGCACAAAGTCGAATCGCGACGGCTACGGAGCAAGAATCGAGATCACCGCCGATCGCACAACTCGCTACGCCGAAGTTCGAGCGGGCAGCAGCTTCGAAAGCTCGAGCGATCCGCGCCTTCACTTCGGACTCGGCCCAGCCACAAAGGTCGACGCCATCGTCATTCGCTGGCCCAGCGGACAAGTCGATCAACTCGGGCCCCAACCCGCGGACCAGTTGCTGACCATCCGAGAGGGACGCGGCCTAGTCGCAAAATAGTCAGTTAGGAAAGTCTGGAAGGCATCGATTAGGCGTGGGTTGCTAGGCAGCTAGGCCGCCAGAAATACCAAATTTGGTATTTCTCATCTTTTTAATCTCCCGATAGACATAGACACCATTACGCAGGTCACTGTAAGTGACTGTAAAGTCTGGCTTCTACGTTTGGAG
>Ga0302277_1002310_pt1 | contig 13630 bp, 13 predicted proteins | sample III_Bog_N3_1_FD_198759 | JGI IMG/M metagenome (GOLD analysis project Ga0302277, IMG submission 198759) | Peat permafrost microbial communities from Stordalen Mire near Abisko, Sweden - III_Bog_N3_1 | ecosystem: Environmental > Terrestrial > Soil > Wetlands > Peat | place: Sweden: Abisko... | reverse complement strand
CCGAACGCACCTCGGGCTGGCGAAGGAAACACCCCGAGGTCGTGAGGCTGGGAGAAATCCCGGCGGAAATCGCAGAGCGCTGAGACCCTGCTTGAAGTCGCCCGCGATCCACGGCATCTTGGAGCCGAGATCGGTTTCTTCAGCGTGCTTCACAGTTGGAATCAACGCCTGCAGTTTCATCCGCATATCCACTGCGTAATTGCCGCCGGCGGAGTTGCCCCGGACCACTCACGATGGATCTCCGCCCGGCGTTCCTTCTTTCTGCCCATCGGCGTGCTCAGCCGCGTCTTCCGCGGCAAGTTCGTCGCTGGACTCCGCAACGCATTTCATCGAGGTGAGCTTCAGTTCCACAGCAGCCTCCTGCCACTCGCCGAACCGCGTGCGTTCGCCGCATGGCTGAGGGTACTGTTCCGCCTTAACTGAGTCGTTTACTCCAAGCCGCCCTTCGGCGGCCCGGAACATGTGCTGCGCTATCTCGGCGCCTACACCCATCGCGTCGCCATTTCGAACTCCAGGCTGGTCGCTCTCTCCGCTGGCAACGTCGCCTTCCGCTGGCGCGATTCCGCGCACGGCAACAAGAAGCGGCTCATGACTCTGGCCGTCGATGAGTTCCTGCGCCGCTTTCTGCTCCATCTGCTGCCACCTGGATTCGTCCGCATCCGCAACTTCGGATTCCTCGCCAACCGCAAGCGCGCATCACTGTTGCCGCTTTGCCTGCAACTGCTCGGCGGACCACAGGAAAACATGGCTGAGCCGGCATCACCTTCCAACGATCAGATCCAGTCAGTCTGGAACTGCCCAGTCTGCGGCGCAACCATGCATGTCGTCGAACGGCTCTCCGCTCCGCAACTCCTGCTTCGCTCTCCACCCCTACTAGACCAGCGTGCAGCATGAAGCTCTATCCACATCCTCGGCCTCTGCACGTGCTTCGGCGCGTCCGCGGATTCCTTGCATCTTCCGGTCGAAACCCCTTTGATGCCAGCCCCTACATCAGCCCTCGGCAAGCCAATGTGCCGCTCCATCCGGCCTTCAGGCAAACGCATCCCACCCAACTCAGTCTGTTTCCGATCCCTCTGCGCCAGTTCAGACCGATTCAAAGTACATAGGCTTCCATGAGGGCGGCTTCCTTCAAGTCGCTGTATCCGAAGCGCCCCGCCTGAGAGCATGCAACCGCACACTGTTGCGTCGCGGGGCGCTCCAGATACAGCACTAAGACTTGGCGGGTGGGGCGCATGTTGGAGTTCCGTCGTATCACCGCCATTCCGGACAGAGCTCAAGAATCGGGGTCGTGTACAGTTGGCCGACGAGCCAGTGAGACTCTGGCGGGCTCGATTAGCTCCGTTGCGAAGGGGCTAAACTCATATTGAGATGGCACACCCGTCATGGAATGAGAGCTACGCATCGGGACACCTACCCTGGGATACCGGACAACCAGAGCCTCTGCTGGTCGAATTCGTCACTTCGGACGCGATCAAGCCAAGCCCTACGCTTGAAATCGGCTCGGGTACCGGTACGAACGCAATTTGGATGGCGGAACGAGGATTCGATGTACTTGGAGTTGATATCTCGCCGCTCGCCGTCGAAAGGGCCAACGCCAAGATTGAGGGACCCGCTCTGCACTGCCGGGGTTGCTTTCATGTATTCGATGAATCCGCCGAGAGACAACAGTTCGCGGCGCGAGTGGCTAACGCGTTGGCGCCGGGCGGCTTTTGGCTGAGCATAATCGGCAGTACTGAAGGCTCGCCGCGTGAGGTTGGTCCGCCGCGTCGTTCTGCAAGGGAGGTCGCCGTCGCCATCGAGCCTTCGCTGGAGATCGTCGAGTTGCGATCGGCCGACTTTCGCGGCACGGGCGCGAAGGCGTGGTTCTGCCTGTCGCGCAAGCGCACCGTGCCGGCACAACCCTCTACGCTGCACGATTGAGGTTCAATGCGAACGCGGGACCAACACACTTGTAGCGCGTTATCTCCCGAGTTGCGCGAAACGCCAGAGCGAAATTCAATCGTACGGAAGTTACAGATTATTAAACTGCGCGGTCAGGATTCCGTGCCGGGGCTGCACACATTCCGCATCACCGATGCGGGAGTGCAAGCCTTTTGCGCCCTCGTAGTTGACGCTGCATTGGGGATTCGTGCTGACGAATGCGGCGACCAGTTCGACTTCTGAAATCGATGAGAATTGCGGCAACTTCTGCTTTAGCTGTTGCGCAAACTGCGCAACAGGAACCGTCACCCTTGAGTCCGCCATAAATCCTTCTTCCTCAGAGCAATTCCACAATTGCGCACGCCAAACGACGCGAGGTGGTCGCTTCTACAGTTCACCTCATTGGGCGCTGCATCAAGCTGTTTAGAATCCGCGAGTAAGGTATTCCTGTCAAGGAAGGAAAGCAAATCCCACTTTTGTGGCTAGGACCGAATCTGTGGAGCGTGGCGTTGCCTAAGCCCTACCTCGAATACCGCCCAGGCCGGGGTACTCTTGATAAGGATTTCGTGATGAACTCGCTCAATATGGTTCGTGACATTTAGAAGAACGAGAAAATCGTCTGCCCCTCGTGCGGCGTTCCGGCGATCAACTCAGATGGTCCTCGGGAGCAGCCATCGCGTCAGCACATCCGCTTTATCTACCTGGAAGGATAGGAGCAGAGGTTTGGACTACTTTGGGCTGGCGGAATCCGGCTCATCAGAGGACGACCTAAGATTGCTTAGTCGAAGGGGACTGCGGTCGGATCCTTTCTATTAAATGATTTCTTAAACGGTCACTCGAAGATCGACGGTCGTCGGGATATGCGCATCGAGTTCTCTGCAAAGCCACTCAGCGAGACAAGTACCGGATGAAGCTTTGTGGAAACTGAATCTGTTCCGGCGTGACGAATCAACGGCCAAAGCGCTGATTTGTCAGGGTAATACCCTCAATAGCACTTTTTGGGCATGTATACGGCTTCAATCGTACAACGAAGGTTGTAAACATCAAGTCGCCAAGAATCGGCTTGCCGGGGGCGTAGCATAATCGATCAAGCCCGGGGAATTCGTCAGGACCCGCGCCGAATTCTTAGGTGTCAGCACCTCATTGGATGTTCGCTTCGGAGGGTGTAGACTGGGCGGCCGTGGCCCCCGGGTTATTCTGAGTTCTTGATTGATCGTGATTCGCTTGAGCTTCAAATGGATCGGGGCCCATGTGGCCGCGGTGACAGGTTCCGCAGTTTACCGGGACGCCGGAGCTGTCAATCTTCGCGATGTATCTGGAGTTAATCTCTTCAGTCATTGTGTACATCGCGCGTGCAACAGCCTTCTGGGGCTTCGCATCGCTCGCGAAGTTGAGCACTGGCCGCCCTTCCGCATCCACCTTTTCCTTGTCCTCGGCGTGGCAGGCGGCGCAGTCCATGCCCAATCCGGTCTTCCAATTCTCCATGAGGTCGTGGACCTGTTGGCCGGTAAGTTCCTTGGGCAGGACCTTCAGGTTTGTGGGTGCAGGGTATAAGGGGGCCTGAAACGCCGGATTGCCAGGTATCGTTTGCGGAGATTGTGCAGCCATGGTGACCAGACAGGCGAGGATCAGAAGCGAGAACACTAGGCCTGCATTAGGCGTTGTTGAAGGTCGCTTCATACGTTGTAACTCCATGAGAATTGGGAGTCTGTTCCAGCCAGCGCAGCGATCATAGCCGCGCCGGCCGGATGATTGGGCCTACCAGCTTTCCTTCTTCTTCTCCTGCTTTGACCACAGAAAATCTGCGAGACGGTTGATGTCTTCATCGCTCAACACTTTCTTCCACGACGGCATGTAGAGAGGAGGAGTCGGGCCGGCCGTGTTATCCAGCGGCGGAGCCCTGCCGTTGCGGATAACTGCGATGACCTCATCCTTTGTGTAGTCGTCGGAGAGGTGCAGGAGCGAGGGAACTTCGCCACCCTGTGCGTTGGGGTTGGGCACGCCACCTTGAAGCTCAGTGCCATGACAGCCCGCGCAGCCAAACCGAGCGAAGTCAGCCTTGCCCGCTTCGATGCCCACATCTTCGGGCGTCAACGGGTGATTCTTGTGGGCCAGCAGCAGCTGGATATCTGCCGGCGTTGCCGAGTTAAGATAGGCCACCAGAGCCTTGCGGGCATTGGGCTCGAGGTCATAGGCGGGCATGGAGCTTCCCGGATAGACGAGCTCAGGATTGACGAGTTGCTCATCGAGCCATTCGAGCGAGTGCGTGGTGACACCCATCAGGTCGGGCCCAGTCTTTGCGCCGACTCCGCCGACGTTGTGGCAAGTTATGCAGTTCTTCTCTTCGAATAACTTCCGTCCATACTCCGGCCCTGGGATAACTCGCACACTGGAGTAGTAGCTTCCCATCTCTTCGCTGGTGAGCGAGAGCATGTAATAGGTGAGTGCGCGCGCCTGCTCTCGCGTGAAGTGGAAGTTGGGCATGGCCGAGCCAGCGGAGACTGCGTTGGGGGTGAGGAAGTGCTGTTCGAGCCACTCCGGGGCGCGATGGTTCGCGCCTTCGGCGGTGAGGTCGGGGCCGATGCTCCCGCCCACGCCGTTGAGCTTGTGGCAACCGCGGCAGCCCTGGCTCTCGAACAGACGGCGGCCTTCAGTAAGCTCTGGCACGCCGGGGACATCGCCTTCCTTATGGCAGCGGCCACAGGAGGCGCGGATGTAATCATTGCTGAGGAGCGGGTTTGGCCAGAAGGCCACCTTGCCGTGTGCTGCCTCCTTGTCTGTCGCGAGTCCCTGGCCGCCGTGACAGATGGTGCAACCAAATTTTGAAGGAATGTGCGAGCCAAGATTGGCATGGTAGCGGAATGGCTCCGGCGCATCCTTCATGGTGGGGTCTTCAACGCCGAGGTGGCAGGTGGTGCAGCGATCCACGCGCTGCAGTCCGGTGAGCATTACCTGGTGAATCTCGGGCGGTGTTGCCAGCACTGCGGCCTTGGCTACGGCATTCGGCTCGCCCTGAGCCTCAAGCTGAAGGAAGTTGTGCTGATAGGTCTTCCAGGACGGCGTGTTGGCTTGCCAAGCCGCGGCAACTATGAGCACAAGCGCCAGAATACTTAATGCGAAGAAGAGCTGTTGCAGTCTGCGTTCCATTACTCAGCCCCCCCAACAACATGAACCCACGGTGGAACCAGCGCCCAGCCTGGCCCACGGAAGAAAGTTCCAATCACGATCAGAACCAGGTTGGCGACGACGAAGATGGTGAATAACCAGAGAACCCATTTGCGATCCCGAGGACGTCGAGCCAGGACCATCAGCGCTGGTGCCACGACGCCGCCGAGCAATGCCGAGTGGCTCACAAGCTCCTGCAAGCCCAGGAAGTACCACGGCGCCTTGGCCGGATTTGGTGTCTTGGCCGGGTTGGCCAGCTCTTCAAGGGGTGCGTTCAGGAACAGGGACATAACCATGATGGTGGTCACGGTTGCCATGAGCGTGACTGCCTCGCGGACAAACGCATAAGGAAAGGAGAAGACCGTGTCCTCTTCCTCTTCCGCCGATACCGTTTCAAAGATGGGCTTGCCGGTAACGACTTCCATCAGTCCGTAAGTCTTGGTGGTGGAGGCTTTGACGGTCAGCGGCGCAGCCTCGGCAGGTGCGCCGATGGTGACCAGTGTTTCCCTTTCAGGCTTCAGCTTCCACACGGGGCGGGAGAGGCCGCCGTCTTTGCGTACGCGCCAGAAGTGAACGATGGTGAGCAGGATGACAAGAGAAGGCAGTACTGCGACATGGAGAACGTAGAACCTGAGCAGCGCTGCTTCTCCCACGCTGTGCCCGCCGAGCAGCAACTCGCGGACCTGACCGCCGATGAGTGGAGCATAGCTGCCGATGTTTGTTCCGACCGTGATTGCCCAGTAGGCAAGCTGATCCCAGGGCAGCAGGTAGCCGGTGAATGAGAGCCCAAGGGTGAGGAGCAACAGGAAGACGCCGATGACCCAATTGAACTGGCGCGGCTTTTTATAGGAGCCGGTATAGAATACGCGGCACATGTGCAGAAAGACGCAGACCACCATTCCGTGTGCGGCCCAGCGGTGCATGTTGCGCAGGAAGGGACCCATGAAGACCACGAACTGGAGGTCCTTCATGTCCTGGTAGGCTTGCGGCGGATATGGCCGGTAGTAGCACATCAACGCAATGCCCGTGGTGATGAGAATGAGAAAGAGGAAGAAGGTAATGAAGCCCAGGTAGAACGAATGCCTGAACTTCATGTTCTCTTTCTTCACTTTGGCCGGATGGATGTGCAGCCAAACATTAAGGAAGACGAGTTCCGACTTCCCCTTGTCGGTGGACAGCGAATCCCGGCGGACGATCGATTGCCAGATTTCCTGAAGCAGATTCATGGTTACACCATCAACCGGTACGTAGGTGGCACTACCTTGTTCTTGTCCACGCGAAGCTGCCCATCGCGTGCCAGCGTTACCTCGAACCAGTCAAGCGCGCGTGGCGCTGGCCCATGCTGCACTGAGCCGTCCGCGGCAAATACACTGCCGTGGCACGGACAATGGAACTTCTCGTCGCTTTGGAAGTGAGCAACGGTGCAGCCGAGATGTGTGCAGACGGCACTGGCCACCGAGAACCCCTTGTCGCGATCATGGAAGACGTATATCTTCTCTTCGACAAGAAATTGCGGCGCACCAAAAGCGAAGTCGCCGGGAGTCCCGATCTTGAATGCCTGCGGCGGTTCATAGAAGACACTGGGCATCAGAAAGCGGACCACCGCAGCCAGACTCACTCCAATTGCCGAAACCAGAGCAGCTAATCCAACAGTTCCCCAACTCAATTTGAAAAATGTTCTGCGATTCATTCCTTGGCTCCCCTATTCAAAGACTTCCCGCTCCTGCTGCTCAAGGGCTTCCATGGTGATGGCGCCGGTTGGGCAGCGGGCAGCGCACAACCCGCAGCGAATGCACTTGTCTTCGTTCTTGATGATTGCGCCTGCCTGGCCAGCCTTCAGCTCATCGGCGGCCACACCGTAACGGTTTCGGATCAAAGCGTCGTAGCGCTCGTCTCCGCTTACCTGCACAAGATCAACGAGGCGGAGACAGTTTTCAGGGCAAACATCCACGCAACCGGCGCAGAGAATGCACTTCGATCCATCGAAGATGGTGTTGACCTGGCAGTTGAGGCAGCGCAGGCCCTCTTTGCGGCCTTGCTCCTCGTCGAAGCCAAGTTCAACCTCGGCGATTCCGATGCGGCGGTTGTGCGGCAACACCGGCATTATCTGTCGAGGTGTAGTGAGAAACCCGCGCGGCATCTCCCAGTTCGGCAACACGCGGAAGCGGCTAAGTATCGACTTCTTCGTTTTGCCGCTCAAATAAACGTGGATGGAGCGGGCTGCCTTGTGCCCATTAGCAACGGCCTCGACCAGTATGCGTGGGCCGAAGGCAACGTCGCCGCCGGCAAAGACGCCGGGGGCAGTCGTCATCAGGTTTTCGTCGATCTTGAGGATTCCGCGCGGCGTGACCTGAACGCCCTCTTCGCCGCTGAGGAACGAGAGATCGGCTTGCTGGCCGATGGCGAGAATCACGCTATCGCAGGGGATGACCTTTTCCTCGTCGCTGAAGACGGGATTAAATCGACCGTTCTCGTCAAAGACGGTCAGGCAACGGCGAACTCGCAGTCCGGTGACTACGCCATTCTCACCGACAATCTCCTTCGGCCCCCAGCCGTTGTCGACCACGATGCCTTCATGCTCGGCCTCGTCTACCTCACCCTTCCAGGCGGGCATCTGCGCTCGAGACTCCAGGCTGACCATGTCCACTTCTTCCGCGCCCGAGCGCAGTGCCATGCGTGCTGCGTCGAATGCGGGCTGCAGGCCCTTGACGTCGTCATCCTCTTCGGCGAAGTCCACCTGCTCATGCACGAGCCGAACTGCGGCGCGTGCCACATCGATGGCCACGTTGCCGCCGCCAACGACAACTACGCGTTTGCCGAGCTTGATCTCGAAGCCGAGGTTGACATTGATCAGGAAGTCAATGCCGTTGTAGACGCCGGCGAGGTGTGCTCCGGGAATGCTCAGTTCGCGACCCTTGTTGAGTCCGGTGGCCAGTAAGACCGAATCGAACTTCGCACGCAGGTCGGCGAAAGATATGTCGCGCCCCAGCGTCACGCGGGTATGGAGCTTGACGCCGAGGGAGAGGATGTTGTCCACCTCCATCTTGATGATCTCGCGCGGCAGGCGAAACTGCGGGATGCCGAGGTAGAGCATGCCGCCTGGTACAGGCGCAGACTCGAAAACCTCTACGGAATAGCCGAGAAGAGCCAGATCGTGAGCGCATGTGAGTCCACAAACGCCTGCGCCGATAATGGCGATCTTCTTGTCGCGCTTGGCCGGCGGGGGCAGCTTCTTTCGCGCCGGATCGTGCCCGGTTCCGAGATTGTGCCGGTCGGTTGCGTAGCGTTTGAGTGCGCAAATTGCAATGGGCTCGTCGATCTTGCCGCGGCGGCAGTTGTCTTCGCACGGATGCGCACAGATGCGCCCCAGCACATAGGCAAATGGATTGGGTGCGCGGGCGAGCAGGTAGGCCTCTTCATCTTTCGAGATGCCGATGGCCTGGACGTAGCGTCCGCACTCGGTGTGAATGGGGCAGGCAGCACGGCACGGAATGTTCTTGTCGAAGTATTCCTGGTCCGGGACCGTGATCGGATAGCGCATGCGTTCCCCGCTCTGAACGTTCTAGACAGCCACTGTAGCGTGTTGCTCGACAAATGTGTATCGGTTCCCCTGAAATGGGTCCCCGGCAAGCGGGCCAGATGCTTACCGGGGTCGAAGGCAACACTTCTTGCGCCACTACGCAAGAGCGCTTGAGCCGGAGGCTTGAACTCTAGTGCTGCTGCGCCTTCAACTTCTCAATCTCCTCATCGCTAAGGGACTTGAAGAATGCCGACGGGTTCTTATCCTTGCGGTTTTCCTGGTCGTAGGCAAGGAACTCGAAGATCGTCTTTCCCTGGGCGTCGCTGATGCCGGAGTTCGGCTTGTGCATCATGCGCTTCACATAGCGCTCCCAATCCGCCTTGGTCATAATGGTGTTGATGGGCCGGGCGATGGTGTGGCACTTTGAGCACTTCTCGGCAAAGACCTTGTAGCCTTTTTGCTGGTCCGCGGGATAAGTGGAAACGTTGATCTTGTCTGGCCCTTTATCCTGCGGAAGGGTTACGTTGCTGCCACTCTGAGCCGCGAGGAACAGAGGAAGTGCAAGACCGGCGACGGTGATGATGCGAATTGCCTTGTGCATGCGAGTTTCTCCTTACCACATGTAGCGAATGTCAACTTTGAAAAGTTTGTCGGTTGAGCCGACGAGTGCAACCGGATCTCCATCGTGCTCCTGCGTATAGGCTGCGCGCAGGACGACGTTGCCGAGTTGCGTGAGAGCGCGTTCGCCGCCAATGGCCCACGCCCGCGTGTGCATGGTCGGCTGCGGAGCGATACTCGAAGTTCCGCGATCGAGCCTCGCCATGATCACCGTGCCCGGCTTGAAGTAGTAGTCCGCCTCACCCCGATACGTGTCCGCAATGTAATGCGTCTTCGGATCGCCGGGGTTCCATTCGTACTCGTCGTTGCTGTGAATGTATCCGCCCAGAAGATCCAGCTTGTCAAAGAACAGATAGTTGCCAAAGCCGCCCACTCGATAGAATGCCGGCCGGTAAGTGAAGGGTGTGCTGTTGCCGTCGATCGAGGTCTGATTTTGGTCCTTTGTCCCGCGATACATCATCACGGTGACTCCGCCGTCAGGGCCAAACCAGTAGTCCGCGTCAGCCCATATATCTTTGGAACTCTTCTGCGAAGAATCAAGAATCTCGCTGCCATCCGCGTTGAGCCCGTTGGTCACCTTCGCCGATACGGCAAATATGTTCTTGAAGTAATTCGAGGCCCACGTATAGCCAACATCCACGCCGACAGGATGCTGATCGAGGGTGAAGTTGATGGGATCGACGTTGACCAGCGTATAGGAAGGATCGGAGAAGAGGTTGTAAAACATCGCGGCTCGCGTGCCCTCACCCTCCTGCATGTGAATCATTCCGGCCTTGATGAAATAGCTGCTATTGGCGCGCCCTCGCGTGTAAACGCCAAACCCCTGCTCAAGGTTGTTGCTTCCACCCTGGTAGAGCTCGTAGTGGCCGAAGTAAGAGAAACCGGTCTCGGGTATCGCGCCGGCAAGAAACAGCGCTGCCTCGTCCATGTTGAAGCTGGTGCAGTTCGAAGTGGAGTTGGTATCGCTGCTGCACGATGTCGCAGCAGAAACGGATGTGGGATTGCCCGCATCGGCGACGGTTTTTTCCGCTGTCACGCTGGCCTGAAGGATCAGCGCCACGGAGTGAGTGAGGCTGAACTTGATGTCCTTGTCGAGTTCGGTGATCTTCGGGGCAGGCTTCGATCCGTCCATCTCATCCGGCGGCATCCGATAGCCCAGCCGCTTGAACATGTAGCCGTTCTTGTTCAGCGCGGGCGGAACAGTGTGGCACGTGTAGCACTTCACGCCATACTTCCGTGCAAACGCCGGAATTGCCTGTCCCGGCTGCGGCGCCAGAAGCACCACACCTGCGACGAATAACATTCCCTTCACGACCAGGTTCCGAACTTTCATTTCAGCACTCCATGCCGACCTATATCGCATGCAGAGAGCCAAAGTGGGGAACCTTTGCTTTCAAGCACTTGCCTTCGATTTCTTTCTCGAACCGGGGAATCTACTCCACGCTTTCGCCGTCTGGCTGAGGAATCGAATCCCCAACCTGCTGCTCCTTGTCTCGCTTCAGCAGGGCATAAAACGTCTTCCGGTCGACTCCCGCATCCCGCGCCGCTGCACTTACGTTGCCTCCACAGCGCGCCAAAACTGACTGGGCATACGAGCTCTCAAATCTCGCCAGGTATTTGTCGCGAGCATCCTTCCAGGGAAGAAAGGCCAGCGCGTTGGGCGGGCTGACGTCTGGCCCATCTTCCTCCAGGTCCTTTGGTGCAAGTACGCCACCCGGATGCAACGCGGTCAGTCGCTCCATCACGTTCTTCAACTGGCGAACGTTTCCCGGCCAGCGCTGGTGCAAAAGGGCTTCATAGAACCGGCCTGATCCGGTCAGGCTCTTCCCGTAACGCCGGGAAAATCTCTCAAGAAAGAACCGGGCGAGGTGAGGAATATCCTCGGGCCTTTCGCGCAGTGCAGGCAGCCTGACAGTGACCACGCTAAGCCTGTAAAAGAGCTCTTCGCGGAAGCTTCCATCTTTGATCTTCGCCGCCAAGTCTTGATTGGTCGCACAGAGAATTCTGCAATCCACCTTGACCGGGGAGACACCACCCAGACGGCGAATTGCGCGTTCCTCCACAAATCGAAACAGACGCGTTTGCAACTCCACGCCCAGGTCGCCAATCTCGTCGAGAAAGAGGGTGCCACCGTCGGCCGACTCAATGAGCCCCTTCTTCATCTTGTCGGCCCCGGTAAACGCCCCGCGCTCGTAGCCAAACAGTTCACTCTCGATCAGCGTTCCCGGCATCGAGCTGCACTCGACCGGCACAAATGGCCCGCCTTTGCGCTTGCTCTGCTCGTGGATGAACCGGGCCACTACTTCCTTACCCGTTCCGCTTTCGCCAAGGATCATAACCGTGGCGTCTGTCGCCGCCGCGCGCCGGCTCTTCTCCATCTGATCCAGCATCACCGCGCTTCGGCTTTGTGCCGCGTCCGCCTCGCCGAGCGCTTCAAGCCTGCCCTTTAGCTCTTCCACTTCTCTCTCAAGCTTTACGTGCGCCAATGCGCGGTTGGCCACCAGCAACAGATCCTCGCGCTTGAACGGCTTTTGCAGGTAGTCGAATGCCCCATTGCGCATGGCCATCACTGCGCTTTCCACCGAGCCAAATGCAGTGAGGAAGACAATCGGCAATGTTGAGTGGGCCGCGTGCAGGCGCGCGAATACCTCTTCGCCCGACATTCCCGGCATCCGCATATCGAGGAAAACCAGGTCGGGCGGGTTGGCCAACGACTCTGCAAGCCCCTTGACCGGATCCGTGCAAACACAAACGGTGGTGCCCGGCTCCCTGAGCATCCGCTGGATGTTCTCGCCCAGCGCTGCCTCGTCATCGATTACTAGAATCCTGCTCACTCGGTCGTGCCTCCCGCAAACCAATGGTAGGGCTGGCCACGAGTGAAGCGAGCTGGAGGCAACTCGATCACGAAGCTTGCGCCCCCACCTTCCCTGGTCTCATAGCGGATTCGGCCATCATACATATCCAGCAGGCTCGCGGCCAGAAATAACCCGAGCCCGAGTCGCTCGCGGCCCTGGCTCTGCGAAATGAACGGTTCGAAGAGGTGCTCCCGGATGCTCGCAGGAACTCCAGGGCCGTTGTCTTCAATCCGGGCCACGACCCTTGCGCCGGCGGTGCGGTAGGGCTCAAGACGCACCCAGGCTTTCGCGGCGTCGCGCCCCCTGAGTGCTTCAACAGCATTGTTAATCAGGCCGCGGGTCACCTCGCCGATCACATGCTCGGGGACATCCACGCGCGGCGCCTCCACAAATTCGTCCACGAGTTCCACTCCCGCCATTTGAGCTGCCGGCCGCAGAGCCTCGACCGCATCCCCAAGCGCCTTCTGAGGATCCGATGCGTCAAAAACCTCTCCACCCCGCTCACGACGCAAGGCCTGCAACAAAGTCCTCGCAATGTTGCTCATGTAGCGAGTCTCTTTTAACATCTGCTCCAGGTCGCTGCACAGTTCAGCATCTGCCTTTCGCTCTTCGAGCAGCACCTCGATCCGGCCCGCAACAATCGCAAGGGGATTGTTGAACTCGTGCATGAAACCCGCGGTGAACTGGCCGAGCAGCGTCAGCTGATGACTGAGCCGGGCTTGCCGGTCCGCGGCTTGCAATTCCTCACGCAAGCGAGACGTGCGGTAGCGAACCGTTTCCAATTGCAGCTTCAACTGCGCGGCATCTTCCTCCGCGGCTGCTATGCGTCCTTGCAAATTCCCTCGCTCGGCCCGCCAAAACAGCAACGCCGGAATCGGCGCCGCCAGGATTGCAAAAGTGGTGATAATCCATCTCGACCACCCGACACTCGGCAAGAGCCAATAACCTAGACCAAGAAACGGAAGCGTCCAGGCGCCACTCACCCACAGCAGCGTCCTCCGGCGACCGTTCCCTGCGCCATGATTGCTCTTGTCACCTGCCACTTTCTGCATAGCTGATAAGTGTAGAGCGTTTACCCCAAGCCTGGGCGAATGGGCTGTGCGCTATTGCCCCGGAATTGGTAATTCAGATGCCGATACTTATGGGGAAACTTTGTTAAGGATGTCGACTGGAGCTCAAAATGCCCCGAAAAGAGATTTCATGCAACTGCGGCTTCTGGGATTCGGATTCCCAAAGTAGCTTCTGCTGGACTCGCACTTGCGCAGGTAAGAAGCGCCAAGCAGCGAATTCAAGCAGCGATATAGCTCCATCGGGAGTGACAGCGCCCGAACGAACCGCTGAAGAGCGTCGTGCCGGCGTATTCGCTGCTTGATTCCGAGGCTGTGCCTCGCCAAAATGCCGTCCGGCAGCAGAATAAGCGCGGCTCCCGAACCCGGGAGTCGCTTTCAGTGGTGCGCCAGGCATGGCGCGTAGCGCGTAAGCGCGAGCGAATTGGCTGTGGTGGCCATTTCGTAGACTTGGCGGTGCAAGTCCGCTGCAGGCCCTGATGGTG
>Ga0302277_1002304_pt1 | contig 13646 bp, 12 predicted proteins | sample III_Bog_N3_1_FD_198759 | JGI IMG/M metagenome (GOLD analysis project Ga0302277, IMG submission 198759) | Peat permafrost microbial communities from Stordalen Mire near Abisko, Sweden - III_Bog_N3_1 | ecosystem: Environmental > Terrestrial > Soil > Wetlands > Peat | place: Sweden: Abisko... | reverse complement strand
TACTATTAGAAGATTGTACAGGAGATTTTATAATATGAGTCAAAGCACAGCAAGTTTATCTAACATGAGTGTTCCGTTAATGGACCTTGGGGTTTCTTCTACAGGTCAGGGGCTAATCTTTCCGAAATTGAAATTTCGTTTTCGGTTATTGTTTATTGGTTTCGGTGTTGCAACAAATACTCTGGAACTTACAAAACAAATTATTGATGTTAAGAAACCTACGGTAACGTTTGATGAAAATACCATTGACGTTTATAACTCAAAAATCAAGTATGCTGGTAAACCAACGTGGAGTGGAACATCTGTAACCATTAGAGATAGTATGGATGGCGCAGTACAATCTTTAGTGGCACAACAAATCCAGCGTCAGTTTGATTTCATGAATATGGCGAGCAGCACTGCACCAAGTAATTATAAATTTGAAATGTTAATTGAAGAAATTGACGGTGGAAATGGGGCAGAGGCACCAACAATTTTATCCACATGGGATCTCGCAGGATGTTGGATCAAAAGTGCCGACTATGACTCTCTAGATTATAAGAGTTCAGACCCAGTAACTATCAAGTTGGATATCGAATTTGATAACGCCTTGCAGTCTGCTACTGGAATTGGTACTGCTGTTCCTTGGCTTCAGGGTATAAGTTCTATCTAATGCTAAAAGATAATTAAAATAGGGAGCCAATAATTGGCTCCCTATTGATTTGTATTTTTTAAATTGGTACAATAATTTATGAATTATTTAGAAATACTTGAGGGCATTATTGTTTCCAAATCTCAGAATAAGCAACGAGATATTATGAATATTGCTGGACTTGCTGATTATATTGAAAATTCTTGCCGAAAGGAATTGACGGATAATAATCCACCTTACGAGGATCTTTGGAGAATCAAGTTATATTCTGCGAGATATCCTGAACAATCTGTTATTTGTGAATGTGGATTATGGAAATCATTGGATCGAAGTAAAAGGAAATTTTCATGTATATACACTTGCCCATTTGTTAAAGCAGCGGCTAAAGAACTATATAGAAAAACTTGCCGTGAAAAATATGGAACTGATAATGTATTTCAGAATTCGGAAATCAAGGATAAGATTGGTCAAACAAATCTCAGAAGGTATGGGTCAAAAAATCCAATGGGAAATGAGGAAGTTAAGAAAAAGGTTTTGGATTCTTTTCACAATCGGTCTTTGGAAGAAAAGGAAAATACTAGACAGAAGACTGTTGCAACGTGCCAAGAAAAATATAATGTTGACAATCCAATGCAGTTGAAAGAATTTCGAGACAGGGCAACAATATCATTTCACATGAATGATATTGCCGAAATTATTTGTAAGCGGCTTGCAACTAATCTTAGTAAGTATGGAGTTGAACATCCTGAATCATTACCAGAATTTCGAGAGAAATTTAAGAAGACTGTTATTAGTAAGTATGGAGTTGAGTATCCAAGTCAAAGTGTAGAAGTGAAAAATAAGATACAAGAAACGATGATCGAAAGATTTGGATCTACTTCTTATCTAGGTAGTGCCGATTGGAAAAGCAAAAGAAATTCTGTCATGATAGAGAGATATGGTACCGCTTCAACATCAGCATTATCAATTCCAAAAGAAGTAAGAGATATTTTAGAAAACAAAGAATTATTTTCAGAATTGTTATCTGAATATGGAGCCGATAGATTGGCTTTTAAATTGGATATTGGTCGAACGTTAATCTCAAGAACTCATGCAAAACATGAGTTGTCGATTATTGGTGGAAGATCCTCCCAAGCAGAATTGTCAATTGTCGCTTGGTTAAAATTGATGAATATCGATTCTACAGCGAATGATCGGAAGATATTGCAAAATAAAGAGTTGGATATTTACATTGACAGCCACAAATTAGCTATTGAGTACAATGGTTTATATTGGCATAGTGAAGAACAAGGAAAATCTTCAAACTATCATTTAACCAAAAGTGAGTTATGTCAAGAAAAAGGAATTACCTTGATCCATATATTCGAGGATGAATGGATCACTTCGAATAATATTTGCAAGCATATCATTAAGGGCCATCTTGGTATGAATATTACTCCTACTGGAAAAAGTATAGTTTTAGAAACCTCTTACGATGAAGTTAAATCTTTCATAGAAGAAAATAGTTTCGGAAATCCAAATAATAGTGAGCAATATATTGCAGCATATATAGGTGGAGAAATTTTTGCAGTTATTGGATTTTCCAATTGTAATATTGACATTATGGTTGGGAAGATAGAGTATTGTGTAGATACAATATTTCGTGACATAATTCAATATTACCTTGACATTTATACCCCAAACTTTTTGACTTATCTGGCTGACATTCGGCGGTATCGACCATCATTGTTTAGGTATTTAGAATTCGATAATGTTTCTAGAATGTCTCCTAAATGTTGGATAACAGATTTTAAAAAACGTTTTGACTTTGTGGATAAGTCTGAAGTTATTGATATAATTTTATCCAAAAAAGCATTCTCTGAGGTTGAGTTGGAGAAAATGGATATATCCTCATTATATAAAATTTTGAATTGGAATAAAATTTGGGATTGTGGATATGATGTGTGGGAAAAGGCTAGAAGAAATATTTCCCCTAGCCTTTTTTGTATTAGTTAGTAATTGTGGTATTTGATGTTAATGCACCAGATGCCAGCAAGGTGACGGGAATAAAAATGAATTCTGCACTTGTCAATGGTACAATTCCAACAGCACAAATTAACTGGTTAGAATCAATTACCGCAGGAGTATTTAGATCAGTTGAACAGTCCACAAAGTAATCACCGATTGCTCTTTGTGTAACTAGGTTTGCCAAGAATGCTTCAACTTTGAAAGCGAGATTATGACGAGTAATGCTATCATTTTGTTCAAAGATGAATGATTTGCCAATAGTATCCAATTGTTCACGAAGGTAAATAACCAATCTAGCAACATTGATACGGCTCAATTCAGAAGTAGTACCAAGCAATGTTTTCTGACCATACAATTCAATACCAGATCCCTTGATATTTGAGATTGGATTTACATTGAGAGGATATAAAACATCACGTAAAGACTTTGAAATACTATTAACCACAAAGTCTCCACTTTGAGCATCAACATAACCAATTGAAGAAACATCGGAAACTGATCCTCTGGTAGAACCTGCTGGTGCGAACCAAGGATAACTTATAGTATCATTTTGAATGATTGTTGGTAATGCCATAAATGATGGAGGAACAACAATGTTATTACCATCAATGTCAGTTGTATATCCTGCGGGATAATATACTGAAGCATATGCATATTTAGTAACCAAACCATCTACTCCATCGGTTACGGCACCGGCAGAATTTCCAGCCCATGCAGCAAGTGCAGTTGGATCAGCAGCCAAAGTAATTGGAGCATCTGCAACGATGAATGATGTTTCATTACGTTTTTCATTCAATGCAACCAATGCTGGAATAAGTTCTGGATATCCGGGAGCACTAAGTAGATTGAAGTCATAATATTCATCTAACAATTGATCTGAATTATCAATAGCAGAAATCATAGCTTTTACAACCATTGCTCTCTGTGCTTTTCCGCCTAGATATGCAACACCATTATTGTCATTTCCACTTTGAGAAACCCAAGCAGATGTTTCGCCAGAAGTGAAGTGATTGGTCACAAATTCTTTTACATTCATGCCTGAACGACGAGTATTGAATAGCAGTGTTCCACGAGGATACAAAGTATAACTTGGAGCATCGCTATCCAAAATTGCTGGAGTAACTGTTAGCATTTGTGTAATTGACGGAAGAGTGCTTACACCGGGATCAACATTGCCATAAGCAGACCAACGAGCATCTGCAAAGACAATTCCATCTCTGGAAGTATGATCTTCATTGTTAATTTGACTCCAAGTATTGCTGGAATTGAAACGATACAGATTTGGAATCTGACTCATGTCTGAAGTATTGAACCAAAGATCACCCGGAACTAGAGCAGTTCCATCACTTTGCGTTGTCGGGGCAGAAGCACTAACTAGAACGCCGTTAGATGAAGTATTTGCAAGATTATAGCCGCGAGCATCGGTTACTGTGGCATAACTAGCCCAAGCTGATCCAGTGTTGATAAGAATATCGATGGCAGTTGGATCATTGTAATACCAAATGGTACCGTTATTTGGATCGGCAGTTGGTGTTGAAACTCCTTCAACATATGCTGGTGCAATCCAATTACTGACCTTATTGTAAATAGTAGAAAGATTCATACCAATGGTATTCAGTGGAGTCGAAACACCATCATATAGATAGAAAGTTCCACCTTCGGTATGTTCAATTACTACTTGACCATTTGTATTCAAACTTGCTTGAATACCTGAGAGATTTGCAGAATTGAATGCACTAATCAAATTTGCAACTGGTCCAGTGAAACTAATTTCAACATTTCCACTGAAGGTCGAACTTGCTGCTACAGTAGTATTGATATTACAATTATATGTTGTCGCACTTGATAAAATTGGAGATGAACTTGCTCCAACAATAATTGTAGGTCCACTAACACGAGTATAAAGAATGCCAGAAGCATTTGAATTGAATGCACCTGTATCATAATAGAAAGAACCAGCAGGAATATTAATACCACCGCCCACCGCATCCATTAAATAATTTGCCATGGCATCATTTGCAGCAACTGTTACTGGGCTAACATTCCAAGTATCGGAAGTTGAATTATAAACTTCAACAACAATATTTGCACCATTGTTTTCGTTGCTCATATTCATCCAAACAGATCCAGATGGAGCAGGATATGCATCAGTTGAAAGCCAAGATGGGGCATTTGTAAATAATGAGGTTGTATAAGCTGGAGCATAATACGTTGCAGCAGGAATACCAACTGGAGCAGTTGAAGTATTTCCAACAAGAATTGCACTATTTGTTGCTGAACTATTTGCAGTTAAGCAAAGACGATTGCCAGAAGCAAATGCACCAACACCAGTAATTGCAGCCGCATTTACATCGGCAACAATGGTTGTAAGATTGGCATTTACAAGAACAACGTTTGAGCCATTCAATGAAAGATTACCAGAAACAGTTCCAGTAATAGTCACGTTGCTTGTTACAGCAGGAACAGAAGACTGCCAAGAAGCTGAACCAAGCTGAACCCAAGTTCCAGCAGTGGACATATACCAAATTGGATCATTTGAATTGACAGTAACAACACAATAATCACCGGGCTTTCCAAATGAAGTGGCTGGCTTCCAATTTGCACCATACGTTCCACTAGTTGTACCATCGGTCTGTGAAACATTTGCTGCAATCCAAAGCTTTGCATTACCAGAATTATTGGTTGTTGAAATAGTTACAAAATCCTGATTGACTGCATCCCATTTTAAAAGACCAAATGAAGAAGTTGCAGTATCCAACCAAACTGTATTATTTGCAGGATTGTTCGAGGGAATAGTGAGAGATCCACTCAACTCTCCAAGATCAATATTTGCTCTCATAACATAACAAGAATCTGCCACAGAAAGAGCTTCATAACAAACCATTAATCCATGTTCGTTTTGTTCAGAATTGAAAACCGCAGTTCCTTCAACAATATCATAGCTTGGTTTACCAAAATCGTTGAGAAGAGAACGTTGGGAAGTTTCAAGAATAAGTTGACCTGCATTTGCTGAAGTTGTATATTGTGCAACTACATTGCTGGTATTAAGTTTATCCTGTGCAGTTGCAAGAATAATAAGAGGAGTAGTTGCACCAGAACCAGATGATACTGCGGTATTATCTGTAAGAGGTAATGTAACTCCGGGTGAAAGCATATTTGCCATTGATAGTTCTCCTATTGAGTAGTCTATAAGTATTTAGATCAATAGGGTCGAAAATGGCTAGATAAGTGAAACTCGAATTATTTTGTCGATGGCTTTTTCAAAATCTTCTTTGCTTGAGTCATTATGTATTGTGTGATCGAAATCTTCTAAAATCCAACCCCATTCAGAAATATGAATATTTGGATATTTAATACGCATTTCACCTGTTTCATTCAAATGTTCCAATTCTCTTTTTGCAGTATCATACCACTCTGGCAATGATCCTCTTCGAATCTGAATCAATTTTGCGTTTGAATTTCGAAGGGCCGTAATTTCATTGGTAAAACGACAATCATCAATGATTATATTCTCATCGCTAAATCGATTTAGCTTCCTCTCTAACGAAGCGATCCAGATATCTTGATGGAAGTGGTTACGACAGACCTCTGTACCCCACAATTGCAATACTTTTCGAGGAGTGAGATTTGGTATTCCAAGTCTATTTGACCACCAAACATCAACCACTTCCCGCCATTCTCTAGATTCTTTAGTTGACCCTTTCAAAAGTTCATATTCCCATCCAAATATATTTGAAATTGCTTTTTTTAGACTTTCTGCAAATGATAAATGGGTAAATCCATATTTTTCTTGAATGTAATCCGAGGCAAATCCTTTTCCACTTCCGATATTTCCTAAAAGACCAATAATCATATTATTACTCCTATTAGTATTTTAACCATGGAAAAAATAAAAATCAACCATAGATGAGAGATGTTATTAACTCGTATTTGATATCGAATGCTTCGCAAATTAATTCTACTTCTTTTAGACATTCGTATCTTCCACCACCAGCCATCAAAAATGGAGCAAATTGTCTCAACTGCGCGATTTCAATGAACTCCGGTAAATACAATGGTTCATCTCTCCAGTATTTTCCATTGGAATTCAATTCCTCTATGTCATCGTCGTCAAGAAGATCTTCAAGATCAAGTTGTCTTGAATCATTTACTCTTTCTTGAACCATCAGTCTAAGAACCTTCACAATCAATTCATCGGATATTCCAAGATCCATCCAAGGTCTTAGAAAGCCATATTCCTTTGGAACAAAATGAATTGATCCATCATCAACTAAATTTGGTTCAAGACCGTGTTCCAGATAATACTCAATTACATCACCTTTATGGTCCTGAGAATAATCGTGAGAATTGTAAAGAACAACCGATCTTCCTGAATTTTCATTTAACAGTTTGCATACTTTGGAAACGATATGTTTGCAATGATGATCATAGGCTGGCTGAACATCAACAATAAGAATGTTTTTGGATAGAACTTCATTAATTTTCATATTTCACTCTCTGTTATTTTTCTGCTATCTGGAGAAAAATTGCCATTATTTTCAATCGCCGATTTAATTTGATTCGTACTCCATGCAACATATATTTTTCCATGATAATCTGAAAAGATTACACCATCATTATGAAGCACCTTTTTCATTGCAGTGATGATTTGTCCTCCAGAAAAAGCACGAACCATCTCGGAAAGAAGATGTTCATCACCATACATTTTACTATGTTTAAATATATATTCGCTGTACATATTCAGCAAATCATTTCTATTCATTTTTTCTAACTCTTCTCTTGAATATTCACTATTTGAGAGTTCAAATGGTATCCAATTAGTGAAGAACCATTCTCTGTTTCCTTGTGCAATTATATCATGGAACTGGTCTTTGGTAATTTTATGGCTATTGGAGGAAAGTTCAAGTGGATTTTGAATACTGAGATACACTGCGAATAATTGTTTCTTTGTAATTTGCGAATGACCGTCAGTTTTCTTCATATATTGAGAAGCATTCTTTTTGTCGGTGAAGTAGAATCCCGGACCTTGTTTTGACATCATCGGCGAAAATACTATTGGAAATTCGAATTCGTTAAATCCTCCATTCACCGTTCCATGATATACAACCAATGGCAATCCATTTTCGTCAACCACTTTAGAATTTTTGAACCAATTCTTGAAACGGGAAGACTCGATAACGTTAGATTTCACAACTTCGTTAATTTTCATATAATTGTATTTAGGAATGAACCAACCAATTCGTCAATATTGTTTTGGTCATACTTAATTATCAGCAAAGGGATTTCATTATTCTCACAAAAATCTTGTTTCACTTTATCCCGAATGGTTCTCATCGTTAGCCCCTTCATTCCGCCAAAATGTTTGACTGGCTGGTAATGTTGTATACCATTGAACTCAATGGTGCCGATAATTTTGTCATCTTTAAAAAGAACAAAGTCAAAGGTGAGATGTTTTTTGAATTTGCAACCGGGAATAGTTCCCTGTGATTTAACGACCACTTTTGGGTGAAAGTCTTTTAGATAATTGTCAATAGTTATTTCTCCTTTTGAAGTTTGACATTTTTGACAACCATTACCCGAAAGATGGTAAGATGCTCTTTGGGAGAAATCCCCATGTTTGGAACAGGTGACGATTACCTCTTTTAAAGCCGCCACGTAAATTGTCTTTGTGTATGAGTAGAGATTGTTGTGAATTTCATTTGCCTTAATGATGAAATCTTCAGTATTGGTTACTCGACCACAACGATCACAGCCATTACTGTTCAAATGCCGGGAGGGAGTTTGAAAAAATTCTTTGTGAATAGGACAGATGATTGTGATTTTTGTCCTCATACGTTTGAACTTTGCGTGCGAGTAATCATATCTATTGCCAAATTTCTCATTTGCTTTTTTAAGAAATTCTTCAAAAGATACTGAAGTGGCGTCAATCCCACAATCACGGCAACCGTATTTGCTGTTCAAATGCACACGCGGAATTTGAGTAAATGGTCCATGAACTTTACAAATAATTGTCACTTCATCTTGTAAATGAACAACCACTTTCGAATAATCATAACGATCCCCAAATTTTTCTTTTGCCTTTTCAAGGAATTCTTCAGTTGTACATCTTTCACTGTCAAAGAAACATCTACTACATTTGTAACCAGCTATATGAGCATTTGGTGTTTGAAGAAATTCTTTGTGAACCGGGCAGATAATGGTAACTAAAATATTACCGCGTTTGTAATCAACTTTTGAATAGTCATAGAGGTCACCATTAAGAGCAACGGCTTCTTCAATGAATTGCTGAGTTGTTTTGGTGCGTCGCCTCTGACATTTTTTGCATCCATATCCAAATAGATGACCTGCTGCTCTCTGTGAAAAGGGTCCGTGCTTTGAACATATTACAACAACCTTGCCATCCGGTCCAGTATAATTCACCTGTGAGTAGTCATATTTGTTACCATGCTTTTTGGTGGCTTTTACTATAAATTCCTCGTTAGTCATTGTCAATCTCCTACTTCTAGTTATCCAATGAATATTCCCAAAGCACTTTCGCCATAGCGATAATTTTTGATATTTTCAATTAGTTCTTTTTTTAGTTCACTTGATTGCGCAAGTAATGCTGGGCCGTTCAAACTTATTCCGCCAGATGGACCGATAACTGTGCCAAATTTACCTCTGGCTTGCCCTATTGTCTCTAGCATCATTGCATATACATACTCTTTGAAAAACAAAATAGTGCGATGATCCGATAGTAGTTGAATTTCTGGTTTATAACTAAAACATTGTAAGGCAACTAGTTCCTTATCACCAATCGGTTTTCTAAATATCGTAAGTTTTTTTGTAACTGAGTTAAAATTGAAATCTAAATTTCCCCCAAATAATCTATCTACCGTTTTTAGATAGTCCGTATAGAGTTCAAATGATAGTAATCCACCAGTATTACCAGCATTTAGCAAAAATGTATTTAGGGTTGCTTGGGAGAATGCATCAAATTCTGAACCATTATTGAAATCGCCAACTGATCGTCTACTAATTTTCATAACGTATTGAATATTTTCAGGTAGAGTATAAAATTGTTGTTCCCGAAATAACTCAAGAAATGCAAAACCTTCTTCGACAGCGGCAGAAGAATATGTTCGGAAAACATCCAACGCTTTTGCAAGAGCATTGTTATAATGAATTGGATCGGCTTCCACTTCAACCATTTCATCACCTAACATTAGGCGGGTATAATCAAAAATATTCTGTCTAAGTTGTTTGAGCGTTGTGTTATCGGATTTGTCCATTTTTGTGCCTCTGTATGTATTTAGGCTAAAAGATCTTTCTGGATAAATACGTGTATGCCTAGATTATCACTTTGGAAAAGCGAACGTTTCTCAACCGATGCACAATTCATGGATAAATTAATTCGTGAACAGTTTGTTATGGGTGGTACAGATATTTACATTCACAAGTATCTTGGATCAGAGAACAATAATATTATGGATGATGCTACTCAGCCTAATTATCCAAATTTATCTGCTCAGAATATTCAAGATCTTCTTTTTCTTGAAAATCGAGATAGGAAATATTCAAAGGATATTGTTAGGGTTCGGTGCCATTTCAATGTAAATGATTTGGATCTTGATTTATCTCAATTTGGGTTAATGTTGAGTTCTGCTGGTACGTTGATGATTACTGTTCATTTGCGGGATTGTGTTGATACTCTTGGAAGAAAATTAATGTCTGGAGATGTTCTTGAAATTCCATGTATGAAAGAATTTTACTCAATGGATGAAACTGTTCCGATTGCATTGAAGAGATATTATGTTGTACAAACTGGAAGTCATCCCGCCAATGGAACCTCTCCGACATGGTGGAATCATCTTTGGAGAATCAAGTGTACACCGATGGTTGATAGTCAGGAGTATAGTCAAATTATGAATGAAATTGTTTATGATGTTATGGGAAATGAATATGTGGCAAATGGAAATGCTGTTACTTATGGTATGATTTCATCGTCAAAGGAAACAATGCAGGGTATAAATGATGCGATTATAAGTCAAGCAGAAACTATGGTTCCAAAATCTGGTTATAATGTTGAACCATTTTGGGCACCATTATTTGTAAATGGCGATCCAAATCAAGGAACATTACCACCGGGTTCAAGTCCACAACAAAAATGGTCTGGTTATAATGTTGGTGATGGTTCAGCCGTTGATGGGTATCCAGTATTATCGGCAACCGAATTTCCAAGTAATCCAACTGCCGGAGATTATTGCTTGAGAACAGATTATTTTCCACGTCCAAGATTATATAGATATTCGGGAAAGTATTGGCAATTTGTAGAAAACGATGTTAGAACTCCATTGACAAATGGCACTGGACAAACTCAAAGGGATCAGTTTATCAACAATGCAAATGTTTTTGTTGACAGTAGTAATGTTTCTGAGAAGGTTATTCAGAATCTTTCAACACTATTTCGTCCAGATCTCACCGGAAATATTTCGATTGGCTAAATACAACAGAGGAATAAATTAATGGCAGATGTAAAGATTCAAGCGATTATCGATAATATAAAACAAGTGAATATGAGTCCGAGTTCTCTTGAATTGTTATGTGAATTTGAAAAAGTTTTGGATGAAGCTGCATCGATTTATGCATTCATCAATTGGAGAGAGGGTGAACTGATTGAGGGTCCAAAAGTTACTGCCTATCGAGTTGAGTGTTCATTTTTCTGGCCATTGGATAAAATGCCTGATCCTGCTGGTGCTGCTAGATTACTTACATATGGAGTAAAAGTTTCTTATCGCAAAGCATGGTTAATTTATCCAATTAAGATTAAGACTCCAAGTGATTTTAGAGATGGTATAAAGAAACCTAAGTTGGCAAGGGCGAAGGTTTGGATTGTAACTATCAATATGCCTAAATATCTTATAAAAGATATAAAGCAAGGCAGTAAAGAAATTATGGATATGGAAATTGAATATTCCGATATATCCAAGGGATTTCAGAATGCCTTAGACGATAATGATTCAACAGAAGGTAGTTTTAACGATGATACAACAGGAATGTAACAATGACAAAAATAAATGAATCTTTTGAAGTTAACGATTTGAAATTGGTATTGTCTCCGAAAATTCATGTAGATGAATATAGTTCAAAAATCGGTAAAGACAGCGATATCATTGTTGTATCTTTTCTTGTTCATGATAAGCAAGCAGCCATGGATCTTATCAATTTTATCGAAGTTGGATATGATTTTGTATTGGATGCCGATCTTTCTGCTTCTGAAATTGAGCCGGGTAGTTATTTGGTCTTTGTTGAACTTATGCGAAGATTGAAATGTGTAAATCAAATTTTCAAAATTATTGATGATTTGCGTGGAGCAAGTGGATTCAAGAAAAGTGATTGGAAATTTCGTTATATCAATGATGATGAATATTATCCAGTAACATTTGACAATTTCAAAAAAATGGTTCCATTGTCTCCGAAATCATATAAAGATAACATCGCAGGACCAATTGAAGAAATGCTTTCCTTATCTGGAATTCCAATTGTGGAATCTATTCCAGTAACAGATTCAGAATTGAAAGCCTTGCAACATGCCGCTGGGATTGCATAAAGTATCAATTCCCCGAATTAACCATTAACATCTCAAGGAGAATATAAAATGTCCGTAAAAAGTTTTTTCACAAACGTATTTAATTTTTTGACTGGAAAGAGCGCAACCAATGCAACTTCTGTTTTGTCTGAGGTTAAGACATTTGTTGCTTTTGCTACACCTATTGCCGAAACTCTCACAACTCTTATTGGTGGGGCAAGTAATGGTGGCGAAGCAGCAACAATTATTGCTCGTATCAATACCGTTCTTGGTACACTAACCACTCTTTCAACTTCCGCTTCTAACATTACCTCAATTTCAACAGCACTAAATGCACTGACTGCCGATCTAGCTTCTCTGCTATCTCTTGTTGGTGTTAAGAATAGTGGAACAGTTTCCACCATTACCACAAGTGTAAATTTGATTTCTGGTGAATTGGCTGCATTGCTTTCCCAGATTCCTGCAACCAAGTGATTTTGATATAACAAGAAAAGACCCGCTCTTAGCGGGTCTTTTCTTTGCCTAAATACATACATGGCAACTAATAATCGAATTGGATCACAACCAGCACCATATACCAAACAAAACTCTGGACAATTTTTGTCTGGAGGACCATATGTTGGTATTGTAAAAAACAATCTTGACCCAACTTGTTCAGGAAGATTACAAGTATTCATTCCACAATTGGGCAGTTCCGATGAAAATAATCAAGATGGTTGGATTACAGTTTCCTATGCGTCTCCTTTTCGCGGTCAAACTCGCCAACGAAATGATTTGAATTTGTATATTGACAAAAATATTGATCCTACAACCACGGAAGACTATTCAGAAAACAGTTTTCAAAGCTATGGATTTTGGTTTGTTCCACCAGATCTAAATGGCCGAGTTCTTTGTTTCTTCGCAAATAATGATCCCAGCCAAGGGTATTGGGTATCTTGTATTGCCGATTCGTTAGACAGCCATATGGTGCCAGCAATCGGCGGTGTAATAGCTGCTACAGACAGCAATGGAGGATATTTATGGAATCCTTCTCTGTATTCTACCCATGCTGCTCTTGAAAAGTATATTCAAATTTCTGGACCCAATGGAGCCGAGATTCCATATCGTCTTCCAGTTTCTGAACCGGTTCTAATGAAACAAGCAAATTCTTCGCCTTCAACTCCCTCTGCGGTTGTTATGGTTCCTCAAGTATTTCAGAGCAGACAATTGGGAATTCAAGGATTGGCATTTGATTTTATTCGAGGAACAACAAGTGCATCAAGTGTTCGTGAAAATCCAAGTCAAGTATTTGGTATTAGTACACCGGGAAGATTGACAAGTTTTGCAAATGCCGCTTTAAGTCAAGAAATTTTATCTGAATTATCCAGTGTTGTGAATGGGTCTTCCGATGTTGATAAAGATGATCTAACCAAGAAAATGAATTGTGGGTATAGAACTGGT
>Ga0302277_1002301_pt1 | contig 13656 bp, 19 predicted proteins | sample III_Bog_N3_1_FD_198759 | JGI IMG/M metagenome (GOLD analysis project Ga0302277, IMG submission 198759) | Peat permafrost microbial communities from Stordalen Mire near Abisko, Sweden - III_Bog_N3_1 | ecosystem: Environmental > Terrestrial > Soil > Wetlands > Peat | place: Sweden: Abisko... | reverse complement strand
TTTTTATAAAAATTTACAACTGCTCCACCTGTTGCAGCTAACCCAGCTCCTATGGAATCTCCTAAGGCTTTAGAGATCTCACCATTGTTAATATCATTTGCTATTGTTCCTACGGCTGGTATAACATAAGTTGAGATATTTTTTGCAAGATCACCCATTCCTTTTAATAAAAGATCACCGATAGGTATTAAATTTGTTTTTAATGTTTCCCAATCATTTTGGAAATCTCTTAAGTCATTATCTGCTTGTATAAAGGCTTGTGCTATCGTTTGAGTATTTTCACCAGCAGTTTTTGTATCTGCTATCACTTGATTTAAATTTTTAGCATCTAATTGAAATGCTAAAACTTGTTGCGAACTAAAACCAAAAGCTGTTGCAACTATCTGTGCGGAAGGTCCGAGTATTTGCATCTGATTAGATGCTTTAGTTATTGCGTCTATTCCTCCATCTGTAGTAAGGGATTTTCTTACATCGCCAATACTAGACCCTAATAATTCCATTGGACCTGCTGGATTATTTGCAGATGTAGCTAATGAACTAAATACCGCTTCTGCATTTGTTTTTCCAACCGCCTCTATCTCTCCTGCAAAAGTAGACATCAGACTATTTAGATTATCAAGAGTAACACCTGCGTCTGCAAAAGCTGTGCCGTAAGGACTGAATGAATTAGCAAATTCTGCGATACTTTCTTTTGATGCTTGAGCACCATGCATTAAATCCGTAAGTACCGTAATAGCTCCATCCGCAGTGGTCACTCCAAATTCTTGCATTATAGGAATTGCAGCTTGTGTAATGTCACTTAAACTACCAAAACCTGACCCTGCTAATTGTGCCATTGCTGCTGTAACTTCTGATTGATCACTTACATTTGGTAATACTGCTGAGAGAGATAGCATGGAATTAGCCAAATCTTGAGGAGCTTGAGCTGTTGAACCAGCTAGACTTAATGCCGCTGATCCAACTTGGGCAATTTGGTCTGGTGTATCTCCTGCGGCTGTACCAGCGGTATTCATAGCTGCTTGGAATTGAACAGCGTTAGAAATTGCAAAAGCAAACATTGAAGCAACACCTGCAATGATTGCAGGTGATACGCTTTGAGTAAAAATGGATGTCCAATCAATTTCCTGACTATTTATATTATTAACAGTACCAAGTACAGTTTGAGTCGTCTTTTTTAAGACCTGCTCAACTCCACGTGAATCCGCAGTTATAAGAATTTGTAAGTCATCTAAAATCATTTTTACCTCTTAGTTTTAGGAACTCTTTTAATACCAGCTGTTAAACCAAATAACTCTGAATCTTCAAATGAATCACCTGTTTTTTTAATTGATTCTTTATTTTTAATTGCTTCTAGCCAATACTTAAAATACACACGTATTTGACCGAGTGTTAATTGACTAATCTGTTCTGGTGTCCAATTAGTTCTATTGGTTATTGCAACAAAGAGTCTTCCCCACTCGGTTGACTTGTCTGATTCTTTACCAGAGAGTCCGTTATCTTTTGGGCTATTTCCACCTTCTTCTGGCTCAGAAAACCTAATAGTTGCAAAGTTGCCATTACGTCAATATCACCTGGTGTATTATCTAAGATATAGTCTTCTGTGATAGTTGGATCAGCTGCACTTAAAGATACTAAAAGAGCAGGTGCTACAGCCATAACTGATATACTGCTATCACTTTTATCCATTGCCATTATCTTATGCTGAAAATCAATAACCTGTCTGAGGTTAGCTCGTTTTAACTTATATATTTTACCAGCAAATGGATAATCAAATTCTATATTTGTTATTAACTCTGCTTCATTAGACATATATTACTTTTTAATTCTTAGGCAGTATAAAGTTCGCTTATATCTAAAGCCTCAAGCTCTATATCCCATTCTATGTAGTCTTCCATCTTTGCAGTTAACTTAGTACTCTTAAATACTGCACCTGTTAACTGATATTGTATTTCTTTATTGTTACTATCAAATAAAGTAACTACTGGGTTAGTTAAACTAGCTTGTCCATCAAGAGTTAATACTTGGTTAGGAGTTCCAATTGAAGAAGAACCGAAAGCAAGCATTTCAATTTCTGGTGAATAAGATTTTAATTTACCAGAAAATGTAACTTTTTGACTATGACGTGCCTTATATTGAGGCTTAATAGAACCTAAAACAAACAAATCAGCAAGAGTATATTCAATAGATAATGCTATATTATCAACTTGAACTAATCTACTATTGCCAAAATCAATATTCCCAGAATTGAAAGAAATTCTGGAAATCAGACTTGAACCTGCTGGTGTAAATTGCATATTTTTCTTTATTAATTATTTTTTATGATTTGACTGACCACACTAAAAATGAACTACTACGATGCCATATTCTTCTGTCGCTCTCGAACTGATCCGTTGCACCATTTAATCTTTGCCAGAATATATGTGCCGTACTCTCATCTCCTGATTGATAATTCAATATCTCAATTATTCTTTCGTATATGTTTTCTATTTCCATCTGTGAGTTTCTCGACCATATATCTACCTGTACTTGCGTGTCGCGCGTGTTACTCGGTACTGATCGTGACACTTCACTTACCTGTGATAGAACAATCGATGGATATAATAATTCGGTCTGCGCTTCCATGGTCTGGTCTACTGGACCTGTAAATATACTAGTTGCTGGAACGATTGCATTTAGTGTTGTATCCGTAGTTAGTATCCCCACCAGTTTTTGAAATATTTCTAGCATATTTTATAAGTTACTATCTATTTTATGTCCAAATAATCGTTTAATTGCGTCTTTTGTCATAGCAATCGCTGGTCGCATGAAGGGACGTGCTGGGATTTTTGAAGTACCATACTCCATATACCCTGCGTAATCTATCCCTTTAGTCCATATCTTACCCTGTACGTTAGTTAGACCTTTACGAGTTACCTCTTGTTGGATACTAGCCTGTAATGCACCTGTGTTAACTGGGACACCTAGAGAAGCATTTGGATCTGATATGCGCCTATTACGTCCCTCGGCTTTCATTTGTGCCTTGCTAATCATCGGGCGTTTTTGATGTGCTATACGCCAAACCATATTAGTAGCTTGCTTCATTCTTAAAACCATAAGTTTATCGGTTTGTGCAAGCCTTTTGCCAAGTTTATCTCCTAGACTTTCTATAGCTCCTATATCAAATTTGAATGTATTTCCTGATGATTTAGCCATACTAAATTATACACTTTTATTTATGTTTTTATTCAAAGAGACCTATACGACTAACGCAGTCTGCGGAAGATTTCTTTATTTCATGCTCCCAAAATCTAAATACCTTAAAACCATTAAATTCCCAAACAGAATTTTTCTTTAGATCTTTGATTTTTACTTCTGGTAAGTTATGCCAATAATCACCATCGCATTCGATAATTGTTCGTGTCTCTGGCAAATAGAAATCTACCGAGAATCCAGAAATATACGCTTGTTTTATATAATTAATACCACGCTTCTTTAGTTCAGCTTCAATAAGTAATTCTGGAATAGTATCAAAGAATTTACCCTTAGCTAGTTTCCAACGAGTATTGCCTTTCATCCACTCACTTCTCTGTCTTTTGAATTCATCACTTCTTTTTGTACCCAAAGGATTCTTATTACCTTTCATACGTTCTGATGCTTTTCTTTTATTCTCTTCAGACATAGGAGAATGTTTAAGACCAAGATTAGCTTTACGTAGTTTTTCTCTGGTAGCCTCAGAAACTTTATGTCCCATGAGTCTCTGACTTGTTCGAATACCATAGTCGGACTTATGTTTAGTTACATGACCTTTTTTGAATTCGGTGCTTGGATTAGGATGTTGTCCTTTTTGAAATCTCATAACTTATTCCTGCGGAATTAAAATGCAGTAACAATTTACGTGGAGGGGTGGCACGTGACCATACCCACTTTTCTGTATATCTTTATTTGTAAAAACCTTTTTACCATTATCAGTCTTTTCTCTACAAATTTTACAAGCATTAGGACTTAAGATTACCTTGTATTTATCAAAGCCTAAATCCTTACCTATATCACCAATTTCATGTGTGTCATCTCTTTTTACTTCAGTCCAATAAGCTGCCTCTGCTCTATATTTTTCATGGAGTTTGGATACCTCCTTCTGTAAAGCATTAATAATTTTAGAAGAAGGCAAACCTTTATCCTGCAAAGTTTTGATTATCTGTTGAACTTTTTTTAATTCATTAACCGAAAGAGCCTTGTCACCTGAAAAGGTTTTTTCATAATCATTTTGAATTTTCCAAAACTCTTTGAAAGTGTTCATATTTGTATTGCTTCCATCTTTAGGATGTCACTTTCCCAAAATCTAAGAACTTCATATCCTTCCGCCTTTAACCTAATGTCTCGGATCTTGTCCTTTTCTGTTCCATATGGGTAGTTGTGCCAATAATTTCCGTCTACTTCAATAATCAGGTTTTTTGATGGTATAAAGAAATCTACAAAATAATCCAATATCCTTTTTTGAAAAACATATTCAACCCCAAGTTTGTCTAATAAATCCTTCATCTTAAGTTCTGGTCTAGTGTTGTACATTATAGATTTACCAGATTCCATGTAATTTAACCTAGAGTTTCTCATTTTTTGTCTAGCTTCTAATGAATGAACCGTTGGTTTTTTAAGAGACATTTTTAGACAAAATTCTGGAGAACGCTTCTGGCCAAGATTTGCCAACCTTTTCTTTTCTATAGTTTCTTTACTTTGTTTTATACCAATGTGAGCTAATCTATTTTTCTCTTTAGAAACTTCTGTCTGATGTTTGCCCAACATTCCACGACCGTTATTTATACTGATTTTTTCTCTAGTCTCTAAAGACATTGCATGACCCTTTTTGAAACTAGTAGGAGTATCCCAAGTAATTTTTCTACCTTTAAGAATAAGTCTCATTTTCTCGCCCATTCTTTTTAATCCCTCCGGTGTTCTAAAATCCTTGTGTCCTTTTTGAAATGGCATATAGTTAGGGCAATTCTATCACCAACTCTAAGTGATCTATTACTGATCCAAATGCCGTAGCTTCAATGATTGATATTACTGTGTACTCATCTCCAGAGCTAGTAACTACGTGATCTTCTGGACAGATAGTATATCCAGCATTTAGGTACACGATTCCTGTAGGTTCAACTCTTTCTCCCTCGGCCGCAAATTTAATTAGTTTTGAAGAAAAAGCTAATCGTACAGGTATTGCGGTATATATAACATTCCAACCTGCTCCGCTTGTTGGCGCTCCGTAGTCTGGGTTGTTCAAAGAATCACGCCCTTGGCTTTCTCTACGCTTGATAGTAACTGTGGTGTTTAAAATTGAAATAGGTAGCATTTTATAGTCCCATAAATATAGGCATGGAGTGAGAATAAGGGTCGAGTAATTCTTCTACTCTCTTTTTTACTTCGCTCTTCTCTCCGAAGCTTATATTGAATGTTTGTATACCCATACTTGTAGCACCTACTGGATTCTGTTTGGCTTGCCCTATCATGTGAGACACTAGAAGTACGCATGCTTCTTTAATGTCTTGAGGTACACTTTCGTTGGTGGTGAAGTCTGCTGTGACAGCTCCGTTTGGTGTATATGCACTAGCTAAAGTTACTATTCCATTTGGGCAATCGATAGTATAGTCTGTTGCAGATAAAATAACCCCTGTATCGTAAACATTTATAGTTTGATCAGGTGCCCATAGCCTGTTTCCGAGCGGTGCTTGGTATTTCTTCGTACCTGATATGTTTTCTAACACCTGAGCTGACAATACCGTTCCGTATCCGAACGTATAATTTGTCCATAGAACTCCCAGTGGTACGTGGTCTATAATAGCCGCTGGGATAGGTGAGCCCGCGCCAGTACCGGCTGTGGATAGCATAGGAACTATCTTGTATAATCCTTTATCGTAAAAATCTTGCAGGTATCCAGTCTTTGACACATCTACCTGTATAAACCATTTCAGAACCTGTATGTAAATACTGTTTATTTTTGAGTATGGTCTATTCTTAAGAACTACCGTTGTAAGTTGTGGGTTGTAGGGTCTAACTGTGAACCCTGTTTTTGTTTCATCTATCGTTTGTGTATCAAACCATCTAGCACAATATCTGTTTATCCACGAGCTCGCGCGTAGTATCATCAGGTCTAACTGACCGTTTGAATACTGTGGTGTGTTTGCATTTATACCTAATCCCTCAGCTTCAAAAGAGCCTATATAATCGTCTTTGGTTATATATGGGTTGTCAACGGCAACCTTCATATTCTGCCCGCTTGGAGTATTGTTGCCCGTGTTTATTTGCCCTGATTGAAGTTGTGTCATGTTATTTTCTTAATTACAAATGCCTTGTTATTGCTTCATGAAACATTTTTATTTTATTCTCCCAAGTCCATTCCCTCATTATTCTCTCAGATGCTTTTTTACCTTTTGCTTTGACCTCATCACGATGATTGTATGCGTAACGCATCAACTCTATCAAGTGTTCTTTAGAAGGTTCAGCCCACGACCCACACTCTTCATGGTAAACCGTGTCTGTAAAATTCTTTGCTGCTACCATCGAATGTTTTATAAGCCAACCGTCATCATCGCTCATGTAGTCTACTGGCCCTGACCATCCAGTTACGATTGCTGGTACTCCTGTAGCCATAGCTTCAAGCGGTGTTAGCCCAAAGCCCTCTCCACGGGTCGGGAACACGAAGCAATCTATCTCTTTCCAAAACTGTGTAATCAATTCTTCGTTTGTGTAAGGTGTCATCAATACTTTTATGCGCTTATCCTTGACATTGAACGGATATGTGTTATACGAGGTTTTATTTATCAATTGTACATCCTGCTCTGTCGGAAATGCCTCGCTGAACGCCTCTACGAGCACGTCTGTGCCTTTTCTAGTCGATAGTGCACCCATATGCCCAAATGTGAAAATAGGTCGCTCTGGTCGCTCTATAGGGTAAACCTTTTTAGGGTCTACACCCCAGTAAATAAGTTCAATCGGTATCTTAACCCCTGAGTCCCTAAAGCATTCTATGTTTTGTTTACAAGGAACAAATAATGCATCGAAGCTGTTCAATCTCGCAACCCATGACTCTGGTATCCGTGTGGTTTCCCATGGAACAATTGCAATATTCTTTTTGAACGGAGATGTCACCCAAGACTCTCGTGGTTGGTCATGCCAGACCATTGCACCTGCTGGATTCAATTCCCTATTCTGACAAGCAAAAATGGCCTGATCACGCACGCCATAAGTTTTGCCCGTCTGGGCTATTTGCAAAATGTCTGCACTTTCTTTTACTAAGTAGTACGAGCAGTTACCGAATCCGCTTTGTGTATCTATGTCACCGTAGAAATTTATGAACTTTTTTTCTTTCCACAGTTTTGGGTCGTATGCAGTCGAATCATATTTTGCACTTATCTCAGCTATGCGCGATAACCTATAGGCGTCTGAAAAACTTAAATCTATTTCTACACCCGTATCTAGGAATCTTCCTTCAAAAAAGATGGATGACTCCTTATTTTTTTTTATGACTATTTTCATGAGGCGTTTCTTTTAGCCTTTCTAACTAACCAGATTACTTCATCAAAATATTTTCTGTAGTTGTCCTTGTCATACTTCTTATAGTTTGGATTACCGTATTCTACTTCAAAGGCATAAACTTTACCGTCTTTTATCGCAATGATATCTGGGATTACATGGGCTATTGGTATAACCCTATAACCTTGTTCTTCCAGTTTTATAGATTCATCAATAATTCTTTGATAAGTAATACCCATGCCTAGACCAATATGCTTTTTATGTTCTTCTGGCAATTTCTTACCAGTCATTGCCTTTGATAGTTTTTCTCTAATTTCTGGGTGTTCAAGATACTGCTTACTATGCGTTGCACTCATTTTCTTTTTAGATTCTTCTGAGTGTTTTCTACCTATCCACACCTTTCCAGCATTCTTCATATATTTCCAGTGGCAGCCTTAGCAGCAGAGATTCATATAGGCTCGCTAAAACCATACGAATCTCTGACTGTCACTTAGTTAATTACTAAACTAAGATCATTGTGGGTCGCCCACGTTCGTGAGCATTCCGACCCAAGGTTCTGCCTTGACGGCAAGAACTGTATATTCATTGAGATAAAATCTGACGGTATCAGCAATCTTTGCTAATTCAGTTCTTCCAACTGGTACGAGGTCAACCATCTGAATTCCTTGATCATCTTGTCTCAAGAAGTAAACAGTTGATAATCCTGAACCTGCAGCTCCAGAAGAGCCTGCCGCATTGTATGGGTAAGGAAGTGCTGGGTTGCAGAAGAAGTCGCCAATTACTGGAATTGGTCCAAGAGGAGACATGTACGATACTACATGGTCACCTGCTTGAAGTTCTCCGCCTTTTGTATCCAAGCTAATCATATAACGAGCTTGTGGGGATACGATAGCATTGACCTGTGTCTGTAATCCGAATCCTAGGTAAATAGCATCAATCTTATTTCCACCTTGGTTTCTAATAAGTTTGATAATTTTATCAAAGGAAGGAATAACGACTCCCGATGCTGTCAGCTGTGAACCTGCATTGCTCACAACGTTGGTCGAGAGTTGTTTGTCTAGACCATCATATGACAATGTGTTTACAGAAGAATCGCCATGAAAATCTGCCCACTCTTCAGCTTGAATAATTCTGCGCAATGCCGCTTCGGCAATTTCCGCTTCAATATCCAAGTAAGAACGACCTGATGCAATCATAGGTCCTGTGATTACAGCTGTAGTACCGAGGTACTTATAAGCTGCTGTCTTTTGGATGTATGCTGGATCAGTGCTTGCTGGCAAGTTGCCATCAGCATAGAACAAGTTCACAAGGGCCTGAGGTCCATCGGTTAAGTTACCGAGAGATGTTCTCTGATTCCATAAGTGAGCAAGTCCTTCGCCCTTAATACGGCTGATACGATCTCTGAATGGCGTCATACGATCAGAGAGGACAACGATTGCACTTTCTAAATCTTGCGAAATTGTTACTACCCATCGTTAGGGCGGATAGAGCATTTCTGTCTATCTCTTACGATTCCTCGTAAGGTCGGACTATATCACCATCCAAAAGTTTTTTTACAATAGATTTTACGTCTTCATCTTGCAATCTCTTTACTGGGATTCTAACAACTTTATATCCTAATTGATTTAATCTCTTATTGAAGTATGCATCTCTCTTTTTAGATTGAGGCAGACTATGCCAATAAATTCCATCAATGTAGATACAAGTCTTAGAAGAAGGAATATAGATATCGATTATAGTTAGATATTTATCTACAAGTATTTGAAATGATTGCACTATCTCTATGCTCTGTCTTACCATTTCATCTGCAATAGCTTGTTCTATTTTAGATATATTATATTCTTTCTGGGACATCCTAGCCTTTAAACTTAATGCACTTCTTTGTTCTTTGGGAATTTTGAGTAATGATATTGAAATCTTTTTACCGTTTTCTGCAAGTATGGAACTGGTGTTTTTTGTTAACCCTTTATTCCAAACTTTATACCATTTCTTTCTTCCTAGAGACCAACTTTTCATTTTAATCAATTCTTCTTTCGTATGCTTACGATTGAAAGTTGATTTATGACCCATCAGTGCTTTACTAAGATTTTTTCTGAGATTGGGATTACTTTGTGTTGCAATTGTATTTTTCAATACTCTTGGATCAGTTTTATCCAATCCTTTATTCCAGGCCTTTCGACCTTTCATTGCTTCACTAAGTTTTTGACGATGTTCTATTGTAAAAGAGCGTTTTGGAGATTCACGTGTAGTCTCTAGGGCGTCGCCATTTGTTGATTGATTGCTTTTCATACAGTTATATTAACCGTATATCTAAGTCTTGTCAAGCAAGTAATGGATTGCCTCGGGATTGTCCACTCATTGGTTGGGAGTTCCCCGATACAGTGAATTTTTCTTGAGTAGTATTACTACTACTCGCCCGCCAAAATTAACGGGCTAATAACGAAGTTGGGGTAGGCCCCGCAAACGAAATATTTACGCTCTTTTCGAATCTAGCTAACGCCTTATCTATTGAATCTAATACTTTCATGTGTGTGTTGTGTTTTTTAATTATTTAATCCCTTCAGCTTATCCTCTAGTTGTCAGCCCTTTCGGGTTATCTGCTCAACAGAGGCGAGGGAGTGTTCGACCGCGCACTCATCGGGTTATTCGCTGTCTTGTTCAGACAAACTAGAATAATTTGATTTATACAAACTTCTAAAATCTTTAGGCTGTTCTGACTTTTCGACCTTTTCTGCCTGGATTGTTAAAGCTGTACGCTTACCGTCTTTGCTAACCATATATGGAACACCCATTACTACGGATTTCTTTACGCCAGGAATTCTCATCATTTTATGAATTTCTTCCTGCATTGCTGGGTTGTTTATAATATTCTTGGTTAGGAAGTCTGATTCAAAGCCCATAATTCGCTTGCCGTTCTTTTCCATTCGGTCAACAACGTCTTCCATTGTCTTTGTAACTGTCGCTACGAACAAATCTAATGGATGGATGTTCTTTATTGTTTCCTCTTCATCGTCTGCTTTTTCTTTCTCGCCGTACAGTTCTTCAGTTTCCTGAGACTTGGTTTCTTCTTCTTCTGTTTCGGCTTTTTCTTTCTCTTCATCAGTCTCACTGGCTTTTTTCAAACGCTTTCTCAAGTCAGTAAATTTCTTTATAGACCTTTCGACAGTTTCCAAATCATAGGTATCTTCCTTTTCTTTGGTTGTCTTGGTCTTTTTCTCTTTAGGCTCTTCGTCAGTTTCGGATGTCTTTGTTGTTTCTTCTTCCTCTTCATCATCCTCTGCTTTTGCTGTTTCGTCCTCATCTTTTGGCTTCTTTTCGTCAGGGTTATTCTGGTCCTCTGCACCGTCAGTAGACTTTTTAGCTTCGTCCACACTCTCATCCTTTTTAGATTTTGGATTGACTTGATCTTTGGCATCACTATCAAGTGCTTTACTTAATACTGAATCAATACCATTAAAACCCTTAGACACCATAGTCACAAGGTCTTTTACAGCCTTGCTCAATGATGCGAATTCGGTTCGGCTGACAGCTTTGGTTGTTTCCTCTTCTGTCTGCTTTTCCTTATCTTTCTCGTCCATATTTTTTGTATCCTTATTAATATTAATTTTCTTCCAAGCCTCGTTTGGTACAGACTTGGCAAACGCACCTAAATAATCAAGTTGCGAATTTTCTAATAAAAACTCTCTACATAAAACCTTGTTATCGTCAAAGTTTCTTGCATCGTTTTCGTCATCTGCGATGCTCTTAGCTATTAGCCATGAATCATAGTTGGCTGGACGTGGCGTGACCGACACCTCTTGCAACGCTACGTCATAAAAGGTCTTGACCATACCTCCAACCGATTCGGCAAATTCTCTCACGGCCCTCTTGACGATACCGCCTACCGATAGACCCATCTTTACACCGCTCTTCATAGAATTATGTAAGATTGGTGATACCGGATGGCTCTTATCTAGTCTGGCCTGTATGTGGAGTTGGTTACGCTCATCGACCCAAGCTTTGAACACCTTACCGATGATGGCATTATCATCTTTCTGATGTTCTACCCTCAAAGGTACTCCATTTTCATTTATCATTGCTTCCATGGCCCGCAGAGCTTCTTGAGACATTCTCTCGTCGTCGTGATCGATGTTGGTCGTACTCGCGACACCCTCTATAATCATATCTTCATCAGTTTCTGTGGCGATGGCTTTCTCAATAAAAAACGTAAAAGGAAATGAACCTTTAGCCTCTAGAGTTATATTATTTTTAGGATTTTTTTCCATATCAAATTATACTCTTTATTTTCTTTTTTTATTTAGAATTTAGGCCCAGAGTGTGACCAAGACTCATGTCCTGTACTTGCTTCTGTGCCTGGACTATTTATAGTTGTATTGCTTGCATTACAGTTAATAACTACGTTAGAACCGCCTACAACTATCGTGACAGTGTAGTTGAATGTACCTAAACCGTCATCTACTGGCCCTGTTACGTTAGTTATTGTATATTGCTGACCTTTATAATTTATAGTATCCCCTACGCTCAGAGCTCCAAAACTTGGATATGTTACTGTGAGCGGTGCTGGTACTGATGGCATGTATTTTTATTCCTTATTAGTTAATTAGTTTATTCCAAACATCTTTGAAAGATTTTGTCGTATCTTTCGCACGCAACGCTATTGTTGCTTTCTGTCTTTTGATTTGTGCATTCTTTATATTTTGTAATAGGTCACCCTCGGCTGGATTTTCTTCAGTTGATTTTCCTGCTTTATTTATACCTTTATGGCCCAGCCTACTTACACCATCATCGTCTACCCACTTTCCGCAAATATCACATTGTACCTTTCCTTCGTTTTCGGCACTCTTAGTTATTTCTACATTCTTGAATCCTATAGTCTGAACGATTCTACCGAACGCTTCCGCTTCAATAAGGTTTCCGAATACCTGACACTTCTTATTACCTTCGTCATCTTGATACCAGACTGAAAAGCTCATGAGGTCTGCTTTTTCTGTTTGTGCTTTTTCTTCATCAGGCACGACCACTTCCTGACCACCAAACTCTCCACCTTGCCTCCATAGGTACAGGTCGACACGCTTATTCATATCTGCCCACTTATCTTTGAACGTTTTAATCGTACTGCCCTCTAGGTCTTGCTCGGCTAACAAGGAGTTAGGTACTTCACCTGCATCGCCTATGCCTACCGACTTATTCTTTCTTGACTTGCTTATGCCAAGTCTGGCCATGTAAGACTTTATCTGTTCATCGAACAAATCATCATCCATTGATTTGAATAATGATTCGCTACGCATGAGCGCTGTTAACTTTTCCAGATTCATTTCTTTCATATCTATATTATAACGTTAATTTTACTTTTTTAATCAGGCTAATGTATATATCTCAACACGACTTCGAGCATTGACACAAATATTGTTATTCCTAATCCCCAATAAGCTAAGCGACTATTAGAGGTTCGCACATCATTTTGACGATTGGTATTTGTAGCCGTTGCATCTGTTTCTAATGTTCGTATTCTGCTTTCGTGATCAGCGAGTTGTCTGGCCGTACCATCAGTAAGACCTTGTATTTTTTCATTAACATTTCTGAACTCTGAAGTAATAGTAGCCTTAAGATCTATAAGTAAATCATGGTCACCTGGGTTCTGATTTGTAATTGGCAAAACTGGTGCCACAGGGGCCACGGGAGCTACTGGTAAAATAGGAGCTACTGGGTTAGCTAGTTGTTGCTTCATTAAAGAAATCAATTCACCTATTTGTAAGTCTGATTTGCCCATTTTTATGTTGGAATTATTGGATCTACTTGTACAGTTATACCTGAAAAGCTTGCAACCTCGGATATGCCGAATTGTAGCTTAATCAGTGCATTGTAAGTTCCTGGGACTTGGAAATCGGTAGCTTGTACGGAGTAATGGCATTTTCCATTTGGGCCGTCATCTATTACCATAGCGTTGCTAAAATTAACAAAAGGGTCACTCTGTAATTGGCATGAAAAATAAAGAGTGCCACCAGTAATAATCTGTGCATTCCCTTGTCCATCTGTTAGGGTAAAACCCCATGTCATTCCAAAATCGTTTTGGGTAATTTCAATTAGTAGTGGTGTCATATTTATATTATACTTGCAATTTTATATTTTTATTTATGTCATTCCTCTGTAGAA
>Ga0302277_1002297_pt1 | contig 13662 bp, 10 predicted proteins | sample III_Bog_N3_1_FD_198759 | JGI IMG/M metagenome (GOLD analysis project Ga0302277, IMG submission 198759) | Peat permafrost microbial communities from Stordalen Mire near Abisko, Sweden - III_Bog_N3_1 | ecosystem: Environmental > Terrestrial > Soil > Wetlands > Peat | place: Sweden: Abisko... | reverse complement strand
ACTGCTGCGCGGCCAAGGCCCGCACAAAAGAGACCCTCGAACAAGCCATTGCCGAACTGCTACCAATGCTTACTGCCGAAGATGCAAGAGCCTGGTTCAGGCTCCCTTTCAATGCTCTACAACAGTAGGAGAAATGCTCTAGCATCAATAAGACCTGCACGGTCTCGACTCACAGAGGCAAAGCCGCGAAATGGCTGATCTCGCTGATTTCCTTGCAACGTACATATAAGGGCTGAAAACAACCTAAATCGTCCCAACCCATCCTAAATTGCCTTCGAGATAAATCCCTTGTCTTCAATCATTTCTGCTGATTCCAGACCACTTGCTTCCTATCGGTAGGAGGCCCTGAACAGGCTGGCTCCGTAGATGGGCAAACTTTGACCGGTAGTGGAGTTTATGAAGTTCCGAAACTCTGTAGGTGGCTCCGCCGGGAGCGCCGTTTGTTGAACTGGATTTCGCGCGTTGGATGGCCGGGACAGTTGCTCAGTATCTGAGTAATTGCCATTTGCGGGGAAAGGCGTCGATCGCATTGCAGGAGCCAATCCCAGAGTGAAGTCTCCTTGAGTCTGTCCTGGGCAAGACGAAGCGCTTGCCAACAAGGGGTCGGAGCTATCCTGCGTACTCGGGCTCTGCGTAGATCCCGGATTGGTGCTCCGGGAGTAAACTGCCGTTGCAAGAGACCCGATAAGGAGAAGAAGTCCAACCGCCCCTATCTTATGAAGTCGTCTCGCACGCCAATCAAAGGCAAAATGGCGTTTGCAATCTACAACAGCCATTCCGCACCCGTAGTAACTCATATTGGTTGAGTTTATCAAGTTGCATTTTCGTAAAAAGCTTTGTCTGGCCCGGGGATCAGCCGGGTCAAGGCCGGAGCGAATCGGAGGCCGTCAAGGTTGCTTTGATGTCGCTGATCCGCGGCACTATCCTCATCTGGTCGAAGACGGAGCTGTGCGCCATTGCTGCGCGAACTTGTTTGGCCCCCGGAATGCCAGCGCCGCGTGAGACCGGGTTGAGTTATAGGCATTTTGCCATGCATCGAACTTGCACCTTTTTCGCTGACTCGTCATCAGTTCTCCTCTTCCAAGCTTTCCCCAACGCGCTCATGGCCGGTTCCACTCTGCAGTTCGATAGATTGAATCTTCCAATGAAACCGTCTCACTTAGTCCTAGAAGCTGCTCCGCGCGATCTACGCAAGGAACGTAACGTGCAGCGGCCGCGCCTGGCGTCGGCTTGCGTGCAACATAAATCTCGGTTTTGGGGTGGAGTGTTGCCGCAACTGTCTGAGCGAGTTCGAAAATGCTAACATCGTGTGACGATCCTACGTTGATCGGCATCAGCGCCGGAGCACGAAACAGAATGGTCCATAACCATACAGCCAAATCGGCCGCATAGAGGTACGAGCGCCTTGGAGTCCCGTCTCCTTGAATCTGAATCGGCTTAGCCGCCAAAACGTCTCCGATGAAGTTACCGATGGCAAAGTGCTCATTGAGCGGAAGGTGCGGTCCGCAGAAAGCCCAGCATCGTGCAATCTTGCACTCGACACCGGACTTCTCTTGGAATATTGCACATAAAAGCTCGGATAGTCGTTTCCCTTCCGCATAGACATTTCCAGGGTTCAATGGGTCAGGAGCTCCGCCGTAAGTCTCCGAGACGTGCGTCAAATCTCCAGGCTGCGCACCGTATACCGCACCCGAGCTTGTGAACAGCAACTTCCTTGTTCCATGGGTCGAGGCAAATTCAAGGGTCCGCTCTGTGCCCGCAACCATCGTTGAAAGCATCTCAAGGGGCGCTTCCGCTGCCTGCCTGGCGCGAGCTTCGGTTGCCGCATGAATTACATAAGCAAACTCGCCGGCTGGAAATGTGAAACTGCGAACATCCCCCGCGTGAAGAACTACAGCCGGATCGGTAGCAAGATGTGGACATTTCTCAGTGAATGCATTCGGATTCCGCGTGAGTATCGTAATTTCCGCGCCCAGACCGAGCAAACGATTCGCATGGCAAAAACTCTCCACGAGCCAGCAGCCGAAAAAACCAGTGCCGCCAGTGAGAAAAAGACGCTGTCCGCGCACTTCGTCCCAGAGCGAAGCCGTTCGCGCCTGAATCAGTTCGAGGTCCTGCTGGGTGAGCCTACGCGAGGGCACGACTAATCCTCCGGCATGAAATGGGCGCCGACCCTTTCTTCCGGAATCGCATAGCAAACCAAGTCCCAGGACTCAGCGCCATGCGGACAGAGGAAGAAGTTATATCGTTCCTGCAACAGGGAGGCCAAAAGAAGAGGAACCTTCCAAAGATGATCCTGCACGTGGTAAGACTGACAGCCAGGATCGGCCGGGTCCGTGAGAGTACTTGCGCCGCGCCCATCAGCGCCTCGAGCTCGAATCCTTCAACATCGAATTTTATATAAGTGGGCTCCACGGTTGCGAGGGCGGAATCGAGATCCGTCACAGGAACGACACTCGATCCGGAACCCGTAGTCGAAAGCATGGTTCCGGTCGCTTGAAAGTCGATCGTCCCTGGCTTCCGCCCAGTGGCTTCTTGGCGTATCTTGATTCTTTCGCGGATCCCGCCATCAAGGCTCTCAACCCGCGCCTGCAGCCTTGGGTAAGTGATCGGATCTGGTTCGAAGGCCAGAAACTCGCGAAAGCGTCCCCCGGTCTGCTGAACGAAGTCCGCCATCGTATCTCCGTCAAATGCGCCGCAATCGACAAACACTTCATCGTCAGTAATTGAAAACAGACCAGGCGGAAAGTAGTGCTTTCCTTCAACGGACCGGCTAATCAAATCAAAATCCAGTGATGTGCGGAATCCAACCTGCGCCACAAACTCTTCCCGCGAAGAATTATCGCTCCAGAGTTGCATCGCAGCCCGGACAAGATGCTTCTGGGTCAACAACTTTTCTGGCAGGTCCAAACAATAATGCGGCAAGAAGGCCTCATGGTACTTCCAAAAAAGATGGCCGAAGGGCAGTACGACGCGGCATCCGAGAGATTTGAGTTGACGGACCCGATCACCCATGCGATCGGCGGCTTCTCCGTTCCATATCGAAACCACAAACACCGCGTGTTGCCCATACAGCGAGGCCGCTTGCATTGGCGATATGACTTCGGTACCGTCAATCCGCTTGCCCCAAAGGGCTTGGTTGTTGTCGGCGAATGCAAGTGGTTGAATCTGGAGTTCGCGTAACTTGCGGTTAATCGATCTGCCAAACCCGCCAGCGCCAAAGAGGACCAAATTGTCCTTGAGTCCTCCCGCCGCCAAATCAAAAGACACTTCAGCGCGGGTCTTTGCGTGCAGGACTTCTTCGTCGAGCAATTCATCCAGCCGAAGCTCAGGGGTGCTTGTCTTCACGGTGCATATCCTTCTTTTCCGCGGCAAATCAGGGTTGCTCTTCCAGCGGAGCAACAATCATCTCCGAGAGAAATACTTCGCGCGGCAGCCGGGGAGCCATGTCCTCCATGGGCAGGCTTACGATGGTTCCGTCAGGCCGCACGGAAGACGTTGCCCGGGGTGCGGTTGCCTGATCTGAGGAAACGCGCACCGCGCATACCACGGGCCCCGGCCGGTCCAGTACACCCCTGACCTCTTCGCGGATGTTGTTGTGATCCCGAATCTCGTGGCTGGCAATACCGTAGGCCTCGGCAACCTTCCGGACGTCAGGTAATGTCATGTGGCTGGAGGGGTCGCTTCCGACCATGCGGCTTTCAAAATAGTTGTGCTGCGTGGCCATGATGGAGGCATATGTGCCATTGCACAGGATGAAGTATTTGATCGGCAGATTGAGTCGATGAACCGTCTCCAACTCTTGAATGTTGAGTTGGAACCCGCCGTCGCCGTTGACGCAGATGGTGCGCCTGCCGCCGGATGCAAGGCAGGTGCCAATGGAGCCCGGCAAGCCTGTTCCCATGGCTCCTAGAGAGGGCGAGTTGACTACGCGCTGGCCCTCTTTCAACCTGAAACACTGCAAGAAAATATCGCTGCAGGCACCGGAACTTCCCGGCGCAAGGACATCTTCAGGCGTACACAGGTCGGAGAGTACGTCGACCAGAACATAAGGATTAACAAACTCTTGATTCTGGTCGCGATACTCGGGCAAGATCACTGGATATTTCTCACGCCACTCCCTGGTCTTCGCCAGCCAAGTCGAAACCTCGGGAATCCGCGCCGTATCGAGCTGGGCAAGCATCTCTTCCAGGAAATCCGCAGCATCGGCGTTCACTGGGACATCGATGTGCATATCGAATTTTGCAATTTCGTGGGGATCGACGTCGACCAGCACCTTCTTCGCTGCGCGCGCAAAGTTGCGGTGGCTGAAAGCAGTCTGCGGCATGTCAAGCCTGGCGCCAAGTACAAAAATGCAATCTGCATTTTGCTGCGTAAAATTGGCTCCGCGCGATGCGACCGAGCCCGGCCGCCCGGCAAAATACGGATAGTCCTCCGCAAACATGTCCATCGACTTCCAGGTCAACAACACGGGCACCTTGAGCAACTCGGTCAAGCGACGCACCAGGCCCTTCCGGTAGGCCGTGCGCGCCCCGTTACCGATGAGAAGCACTGGACGCTCGGCCCGCTCGAGCAGGCCGAGCGCCGTGGAGACCTTCTGCCGCAGTTCTTCGCGGTTCGAAGACGCCGGTTCAGGAAAATAGCCGCGCAAGGCAGTCTCGTCAATCATCTGCGCCTGGACATCCAGAGGAATGTCGAGCCAGACCGGTCCGCGCCGTCCGCTGTTGGCAAGGTGGAGCGCGCGCTCAAGCTCATATCGTATGTCGGAGGGCTCGAGGATGGTCTTCGCATACTTGGTCAGCGGGCTGACCACGGCAACGATATCGACCTCTTGCGGCCCCATCGAACGAACCCCGCGGCTGGTCAACAAGTCCGCACGCTTTACCTGGCCAGAAAGAAAGATGCAGGGATTGGAATCCAACCATGCCGCCGCAAGACCGCTGACGGCGTTCGTTCCGCCAGGGCCAGTGGTCACCAGAGCGGCGGCCAGACTGCCGGTAAACTCAGCATGGGCCTGTGTGGCATATGCGACGGCCTGCTCGTGCAGGCAGCAAACATACTCCAATCCAGGCTGCCGGCCGACCGAGTCGACCAGATGCATGCAACCGCCGCCGGTAAGCATAAAGATGCGCTTGACGCCAACCTGGCTGAGAAATCCGATGACATAGTCCGACAGTTTGATCAATTACTTTGCCGCCATTTCCGTAAGCTGCCGTAACAGTTCACAGGTCGTAGATTTGCCGTTGTTCCAGGGCTGCCGGACCAGCAGAGTCTTGAGGCCGAGCGCTGCCGCCTGCCGATTGTTCTCCATCGAATCGTCTACCAAGACGTCTCCCCGTCCGAGCCAGGCCAGGTATTCACCCTTGCTGCGATCGTACAAAGGTGCGCCAATTTCGGTGCGCGTCGGCACAACTCCAAAGCAGCGAATCCAATTCCCGAAGTGACGCATCACCCAATGAGCCACTTCCGGAGCCGTTTCGAGAGGACGAGCGGTCAGAGCAATATGCCTGAAGCGATATCCCTGCTCGCGAAACCAGGCCAGCACTTCAGGGTTGGGGAGCATATTGGACGCTCGCTCGGTCTTTCTGAAAACGTCCATTGACGCGAGATAATCCTCGCAATCAACGCCGAGAACCGCGTGCGGAGGGTTGGCCGCCAGGTCGGCATAGTACAGCCGACAGTCGGGATGCTCTTTCCTCCACCCGTGCGTGAACCATTGGACCATCAAATCGTTCAGGACATCGTCCACATCCCAGACCACTGTCAGCATTATCCCAACCAATAAGTCACGAAGGTCTTGCGGTTTGGATTCGCAGCGATCGCCGGGTCGGTGTAAAGGGAATCGCCGACGGCGTAGCTGGAAGAAACTTCCTCAATCACCGCTCCGCCTTTGGTCCAGAACGAATGCCGGATGCCGTGCGAGATCGTCACAACATCGTTTGCCTTGTGAACCGTCCGCTTTCCATCCAGTTCAACAGTTACATCTCCGTACAGGATGTGATAAGTCTCGTCCTTTACGTTATGCCACTGCTCCGGATGTTTCTGTCCCGGCAGCACAACCATCAGGCGTTTGCAGTATTCGCGGTTAATGACCGTAATCGCTGTGAGGCCGAACTCGCGGAATCTTTCAAGCCCATAATGGTGGGAGATTTCAAGTTCGCACTGCCCCGGCACCAGAACCTTGCTTTTTCGTATGAGGGCTTTTACCCCGGCAACGATTTCAAGAACTAACTCGCGGGTATTGTGCGCCGTGACCTGTTCCCGCATCACAGGCCCGTTGGCGGATATCTCCTGCCCCGCCGCGAATTCCGCGTACTTCGAAAAATCCTGCGCAACCAGTTGTCCCTTGACGTTCGGCATGGCAAAGAACACGTTCGACGGCTTGATCAGTTCTCCAGCCGCTACCGGGCTCCGTACAAAGGCTCCGCGGGCCAATTCTCCTAGAGCAAGTTGTTCTCCTGCAGGGGCGGCGTAGCGCTTGTTCGGATCGCCAATCATGGCATAAGCCTCTGCTGCCGACTGGAGCCATTTACGCACTTGGCTCGGATTGGCACTATAGCCGTTGAGCGCGTATTTTTCTGTTGGGACTCCCACGTGCTTCTCGAACATAATGGCGCCGAGGGCCACGGCGATCTTCACAGCTTCGAAATTATCGGGCCGTTCGTGGGTTGAATAGCCAATGGGAATCTCGGGGTAGCGATTCCTAAGTAAGGATATCTGGCCCAGGTGCAGGTGTTCGTCCGGCGCGGGATATTCGCCGACACAGTGCATGATCGTAAGCTCTTTGTTGCGGTGCCGGAGGAAACTTACCACGCGATCGATCTCCTCCAGCGGCTCGCCGGCGGTCGATGCAACGATGGGAAGATCGTACTTGGCAATCTCCTCCAAAAGCGGCCAGTCGGTCATGTAGCAACTGGGTACTTTCATGAAATCGAAGCCCTGCTCAACAATCTTGCCCACAGAAACTTCGTCCCAGGGTGTACACATCGCCAGAAAACCGGCGTCGACAATCGCATCCTTGATTTGCCGGTACTTATCCCAGGGAAGATGGGTTTCAGAGAAACGTTTGACATACTTAAGGTCGTAGCGCCCCTGGTAGTCCGGATGAATGCAACTGCTGATATCGCGATATTGAAGCTTCACACAGAAGCGAAACGGAAATCCCTCGGAAGCTGCCTTGAGTTCCCGGATGATGCGGATGCCATGCTCCACGTCACCCATATGATTGTTAGCCATTTCATAAATGAATAAAGGTTGCCGATTGAGTTCCTGCATTGTCCGTTTCTCCTCATTCAAATCAGTTGCGCGAAGGGCGCCCTTGCGGAGTCGTGCCCATCCTTGGCTTGCGCAATGAAGGTGGTGATACTGGTTGCGGCAAAATCGAGCATGGAACTTGTAAGTCCCGGATACACGCCAATCCAAAACACGTTGTTCATCACGAAATCCGTGTTAGGCAAGTCGCCGATAACTCGGTATTCGCAGCCTTCATAGGCTGGCTGTCGGAGGAGATTCCCTCCAAACAGGAGACGCGTTCCAATCTTCTTGGAATCAAGGGCTCGAATTAAGTCCCCGCGATTGAAAGGCGCTTCCTTTCTAACTCCGATAGGAAAACCAAACCAGGATGGATCCGATCCCGGCGTAGCTTCCGGCAGCAGCAGGTACTCTTCCATTCCCTTCAGCGCGGAGTGCAGATAGCGAAAATTCTCTTTGCGCCGCTCAATGAACTGGGGCAGCTTTTCAATCTGCGATGAACCAAGAGCGGCCTGCATGTCCGTAGCTTTCAGGTTATAGCCAATATGGGAGTAAGTGTATTTGTGATCGTATCCATACGGCAAACTGCCGAGTTGCCATTCAAAGCGCTTGCCGCAGGTATTGTCCTTGCCGGGATCGCACCAGCAATCGCGGCCCCAGTCACGGAACGACTCAATCAGAACCTGCAGGTTGGGCTTATCGGTAAGCACCGCACCACCCTCGCCCATTGTGATGTGATGCGCAGGGTAGAAGCTGAGCGTAGCAATGTCGCCAAACGTGCCAACACGCCGCCCCTTCCATGTGGAGCCAAGGGCATCGCAACAGTCCTCAATCAGCCAAAGATCGTACTTCCGGACAAACGCCACGACCGCATCCAGGTCGAATACGTTTCCGAGTGTGTGGGCAATGATGACAGCCCTCGTCCTCTCGCTACGGGCTGCTTCGAGCTGGGTAACATCTATTTCGTAGCTTGGCATCGTGACATCTACGAACACGGGCACCAGGCCATTTTGAATGATCGGATTGATCGTGGTAGGAAAACCAGCCGCTACAGTAATAACCTCGTCGCCAGGTTTCAGCCGCCGATCTCCGAGTTTCGGCGATGTGAGCGCACTCACAGCCAAGAGGTTAGCGGAGGAGCCGGAATTAACGAGCGATGCGCACCGCACGCCGACAAAGCGAGCCAGTTTCCGTTCGAATTCTTCGGCAAAACGACCCGTGGTAAACCATGCGTCAAGCGCCGAATCCACGACCGCGCTCACATCGCAACCATCGATTAGCTTTCCGGATACCGGAATCGCGGAAAAGCCAGGTTTAAACTCCCCCGCAGGTAATGTTTCTGCGGCATATTGAGCCGATAGATCGAGGATTTGCTGTCGAAGTTGTGTCGCTCTATCTGTCATAGGCTCGATGGCTCAGGATACACGATGCGACCCCTGCGGCATAGTGTATTGTAGGAACGAGAGATCGACATTCCATAATAGAAGTGCGTTTGCGTGCCGGGGAGAATCGGCACAATGTCAATCTAAGAGGCTGAAATGAAAGCGGTTATTCTGGCTGGTGGACTGGGGACACGCCTCAGTGAAGAGACAGGCTCGCGCCCTAAGCCGATGGTGGAGATTGGTGGCCGCCCGATCCTCTGGCACATACTGAAAATCTACTCGCAGCACGGAATCAATGACTTTATTATTTGTTGTGGTTACAAGGGTTATTTGATCAAGGAGTATTTCGCGAATTACTTCATGCATATGTCCGATGTGACCTTCGATCTGCGCGAAAACAGGATGCAAGTCCACCAGAGCGTAGCGGAACCTTGGCAAGTTACGCTTGTAGATACGGGTGATAACTCAGGCACGGGCGGACGCTTGAAAAGAGTCGCGCCTTATTTGGCCGGAGAAGACGCCTTCTGCATGACATACGGGGATGGCGTGAGCGACTTGAATATCTCGGCAACGATCGATTTTCACACCAAACACGGCAAGGCCGTCACGGTGACCGCGGTGCAGCCACCAGCCCGATTTGGCAGTCTGGACGTTGACGGAACGACCATTCTAGAATTCCAGGAAAAGCCCAAAGGCGAGGGAGGGTGGGTCAATGGTGGTTTCTTTGTTCTTTCTCCATCGGTCATAAGCGAGATACACGACGAACGCTGGATGTTTGAAAAGGAGCCCATGCAAAGCTTGACCTCAAAGCGGCAAGTGGAAGCCTTTTTTCATAACGGCTTTTGGCAACCCATGGACACCTTGCGTGACAAGTACAGATTGGAAGAACTTTGGGCCAGCGGGAGTGCGCCGTGGAAGACTTGGTAAGTCCGTGGAAAGGCCGGCGCGTTTTTCTGACCGGACACACCGGCTTTAAGGGAGGTTGGTTAGCGCTTTGGCTTGCCAGCCGGGGAGCACATGTCCGGGGCTATGCACTGGCCCCAGCAACCGAGCCCAACTTGTTTACGGTGGCATCCATAGCTGACGCCGTTGAAGACATCCGCGGCGACATTCGAGATGACTCCAGGCTAGAAAGAGCCCTGATCGAATTCGCTCCAGAGGTCGTCTTTCATCTCGCGGCGCAGCCCTTGGTGCGGCGCTCCTATGCGGATCCGCTGGGAACCTATGCAACAAACGTGATGGGCACGGCGCATGTCCTTGAGGCTGTTCGTAACTCTCCTGCTGTCCGCGCTGTCGTTTGCGTAACTACCGACAAGTGTTACGAAAACAAGGAATGGGTTTGGCCCTATCGGGAGACGGACCCGCTGGGCGGATACGATCCATACTCCTCCAGCAAGGCTTGTGCGGAAATTGTAACGGCGGCGTATCGCAGTTCATTCTTCCCAGTGGCTCGTCTCAGCGAACACCACGTAGCCGTGGCAACGGCTCGCGCCGGCAATGTGATTGGTGGAGGCGACTGGTCCGAGGATAGGCTCGTACCCGACCTGATTCGCGGTTTCCAGAACAAACAGCCTGTGCGCATCCGGCGTCCAAAGGCTCTTCGTCCCTGGCAGCATGTGTTGGAACCCCTGCATGGGTACGTTATGTTGGCGGAACAGCTACTCGTCGGACACGCAAACTTCGCCACCGCGTACAACTTCGGCCCCGGCAGCGACGAGATATGGACCGTAGAGAAGGTTGCCAATCACATGGTTGCGACGTGGGGCGGCGATGCGAGGTGGATATGTGACCCCGACCCGGGAGTCCACGAAGCAGGTACCCTGCAACTGGATGTGAGCAAAGCTCGGTCAGAGCTCTTCTGGAAACCGCTTTTGAGTACCGAAACCGCGCTCGATTGGGTGGTCGAATGGTACCGGCTCTGGCAGCAGGGCGCGGACATGCGGTCTTTCACACTTACGCAGATTGCCGCATACGAAGAGCTCTTGCCATAAGTCCCCTTCAGCTCTAAATGGAATGACGGGCCGCGCCATGGAGAACCTCCGGGTGCATCATCGAGCGGCACAGGGGCGATTTGGGTGTTCGTACGCTCGGCTGTGCCGGCTTGTTTCCCGACATGGTCTTTTCGCAACTTACCTGGCGTGAGTCGCTGAGCGACATTAAAGTATGCCTGGAAGCCAATCAAGCCAAGCTGTTTCACGTGGGTATTGCCACGTTGGGGGCCTGCCACTCTCTTTCCTCCATCCTGCAAGGGTGGTTACCCAAATCCAGCTATTTAAGCACGCTCAACGCCGCTGCGCCCAACGCGAATTGCGAGAACATCTGGGACCAGTCGACTATGCCGCGCAACGCGGACGCTCTAAATGTCTTTTCCGGGACTACGATTGTATCTCCAGGATACAGTCGCAGCTTTTCGAAATCGTCGGACCACAGTCCCCTGCTTCGATCGCGGCTGATAACTTCGCCGTTTGCACGAATGATGAATTCATGTGCGCGATCTCCATCCCTGTTGGCTCCCCCGGCATAGTGAAGGTACGTCACAACACGTGCCCCACGCGCGTAAAGGAACGAATTCTGGTCATATACCGCGCCTACAACATTGACGGTGGCTGGGAGCGGTGGAACCAGGAAGGCGTCTCCATTCTCCAAAGTCAGATCGGGAATTTGGTCTGTGCCGTTGTTCTGCGGCTCGAACCTGAGGACAATACGCCCCGTTGCGCGAATCTGGCGCAGGTTGTTTACAAGACTCTGTCCACCGATCTGTGCTGCGGCGCCACTTGCCAAATCCTGGGGCGAACTCACTGCGGACGCGGTCAATGCAAGGTTGCTTCTCTGGATTTGCATGCTCAGGCTCTGCACGTATTCATCGATTCTTGCCTGTTGCACCACGCGAGTCGCCTCTCGCGTAAAATCTGACCCGAACAGATAGGCATTCGCCGTAAGCCCACCCGCGCGCTCAATCAGATGGCGCAATGACTCTCCTGGCTGAGCTGTGTATATCCCCGAGTGGGCAAATTCACCGTCCAACCTGACCTGCTTAGTCTGATGTCCGATGGGGACCCTGAAATCGGCCTGAGAAAAGATCGAAACTACATCTCCAGGCTGTAGTTCCAGATCCTGGGATGCATCGTGCTGCATAACCAGCTTGCCCAGATCAAACGGGATCACAATGGCCTTCAGCGTTTCAGGGTCAAGACGCTCGATGACTGCATAATCCCAGTCGATTTCCGGCGCGAGTTCCTTGATTTCGGTTCGCTGTGCAGGGGCGGAAACCCGAGCAGCCGCCGCTGCTGCCTGCGCGGCCGCCAGAGAGGAACCGCCCGCACGTTGTTGGGCGCTGAGGTTCTGGGTGAGGTTCTGGGTGAGGTTCTGGCTCGTTTGCTGGTCAGCCTGAGTCGATGCATCCACTTCTTCCGGAGCAGGCAATCCGAGCCGCGCCCGCTTCCACCAGTAATTCCGCGTAATCAACGAATCTTTGTCAGGGATCAGATCGCTGACGTGCATGCCGGCGTGCCACGCGAACCTTCCAGGGTTGGATGTGTTGCCTCTGAGAGTGACAGTCTTCTGGTACTTGGGCGCGATGGAATAAACGCGCACCAGGTCGCCATCAGCCACCGGAGTGGCCAGTCCCGCGGGATCGTAAGCCACTTCCATCGCATGGCGGTCTTGATGATTCTCAATTCGCTCGATCGAGACCCGTGCTTCCGCTGCAACGGAAGATACGCCCCCCGCATTGGCGATGAGGCTAGCAAGCGATTCGTTCGCGAGCAATTCATAGATAGCGGGGTCTCTGATACTGCCCGTTAAAGCGGCTTGAGGACCGACAGGGGGAATGAAGATAACATCGCCCGACTGGAGCTTTACATCCATCGACTTATCACCATGGATAAGCAAGTCATATAAGTCAAAATCGGTTATAACCGCACTTCCACGACGCAGTTGGATATGGCGCATGGAACCCTGAACCGAAGGCCCGCCGCTGGTGAAGATCGCGTCGACAAGACTACTAAGAGAACTTACTGTATAGACTCCGGGCCGGCGCGCTTCGCCCGAAACATAAACCTGGATGGCGCGAATCTGACCAACATCCACGGTTAGATCGAAGTTATGGTAAACACGTCCTACAGCACTCCGCAAATGTGCTTCGAGTTCAGAAAAAGGCAAGCCTGCTACATGGACCGGACCAACCTGCGAAAGGAAGATATCGCCGGAACGGTCCACACGCACGTTGGCTTGGAAACCCAGTTGCCCCCAGACTCGGATGCGAAGTTCATCGCCGGGCCCCACGACGTAATCGGGTGGCACAGGAGCCATGTCAACCGGTGCGAAAGTCGACGGGACGCCTTTGAAAAGGCTGGCTCCGTAGATGGCCAGACTCTCTCCAGTGGTCGATGTTATAAATTTCTGGAATTCGGTCGGTTGCTCAGGCGGCAGCACCGCTTGTTGCGTCTGATTGCGCGTATTCGGCTGACGGGACAACTGCTCCGTATCCGAATAATTGCCATTTGCCGGAGACGGTGTCGACCGCAGTTGAGGAGTCAATCCCGGATCGAAGTCTCCTTGATTGCGTCCTGGATTCTGCCCTGTACACGGCGAAGCGCTCGCTAACAAGGAGTCGGAGCAATCCTGCGTGCTTGGACTCGGCGTAGCTCCCGGATTGATGCTCTGTGAGTAAGCTGCCGTGGCAACCGACCCTATCAGGGCAAGAAAGCCAATCTCCGCAAATCTACAAAGCCGCCGGGCGCGCCGATCAAAGGCAGAACGGAGACTGCAACCACCGACATCCATTCCGCGCTGATAAAGACTCATATGAGTTGAGTTTACCACGCGCCATCGGCCGTCTTTCAGACTGCAATCGCGCACCTGGAGAAGCAGTCAAATGCCCGCAAGCACACTATCTATTGTCACTATTCTTGAGAGGGCATCTGGTAGACACGGCGGTGCCTTTCCTTCGGAATCGCCAATTCCGGGCCGTACTGGAAACTGAAAAGAAAGCTCCCGGCCTTGCCTCTCAATTATTAACTAAATAATT
>Ga0302277_1002290_pt1 | contig 13684 bp, 17 predicted proteins | sample III_Bog_N3_1_FD_198759 | JGI IMG/M metagenome (GOLD analysis project Ga0302277, IMG submission 198759) | Peat permafrost microbial communities from Stordalen Mire near Abisko, Sweden - III_Bog_N3_1 | ecosystem: Environmental > Terrestrial > Soil > Wetlands > Peat | place: Sweden: Abisko... | reverse complement strand
CATTGAAATATTATTACATTGCAGTTCAACATGGAGATCATATAGCAGCAAAACATCTTGGTACATTATATAAAAAAGGTAAAGGATGTGAAAAAAATTATAATATTGCTGCTAGACATTTTGCCGCATATTGTAAAGTAGCTAATGAAAATATAAATGATCATATTGATTTGGTAGAACATAATGTAATGTGGGAATTATATTTGCATAAATGGTGGAATAGAAATTTGGATGGTAATATCATGATGATATTATTAATTTGCAAGAAGTATAATGTAGATGTCATTGATAGCGAAAATATAATAAAATATATAATGGTTTGAAAAAAGATGAATATTGAACATATTGAATGATTTAATTTATGATATTGATATAAACAAATGAAAGGCATATTTACTTTACAAACAATTCTTATTATATTTGGAGGATCAAGATAAAAATTGTCTAATACTTATTGACTGATTTTTTATAAAAAATTGTCCAATACTTATTGACTGATTTTTTTATAAAAAATTGTCCAATACTTATTGACTGATTTTTTTATAAAAAATTGAAATTTAAAAGGCATGATGAGTATATTATTAATATGCAAATTATCATTATGTTAAAGAATATTATTTTAGCTATATTTTGTGAAGCTGTCATATATATGTTATTGAATTTTTTAAATGTCAATAATATGTTTGCCAGAGTATGTTTTTATGTTGGTGGATATTTATGTTTTGTGTCAGTAATTAGTTTTTATAGTAACAATATAACATATGTTGATATTCCAAACAGTCAATGCAAAAAAAATATGACTGGAAATAGAGCATTTTGTGTTTTTGAAGAACCTCCAGTGAGTGGTCTTGCACAAGCTCTCAGAGATACAATTTAAAGTTTAATATTTAAAGTTTTATTTTTATAAAAAAATTTTTTGTTTATTATTTTGAAAATGATTATATTTTAATATATATTATTTACATTCCATAGTCACATTCCATACGCTCTCTTTTGCGTTCCTTTTCACGTTCCATGTATTTTTGTTCTTCTTCTTTTGCAAGTCTGATCAATTCTTCATCTTCGAGCAAATCAACATCATATTCAATTTTTGTTCCTTCATAATATTCTGAAAGTCCCAAAAATTCGCATTTATCTTTGAATTCAACAATGTGACTCGACTCTCCAATAAATGTGATCTTTTCCTCATATTTGTGTGGATCGATTCTCCATTCATCAAATTCATAGAAATCCAAAATTTTGTTTAAATCATCTTTATTCACAAATGATATTTTAATGATATTATTTGATTTGCCAACATTGTCATTGAATTCAATAAGTGCTTTCAAAAAAGAGTTTGGATACTTTTCTATGATTTCTCTTTCAATTACTGTTTTTCTGTGATCAGGTGTTTCAAAAGTGATTATATTAGATTGTTGCATTTTTAATTTAATGCTTGGATATTTATTATTTTAAATGTTTTAAATTTGTTTTGTTGAAAAAAAAATGTAATATTTCAATATATTTTGTATGCCAAAATGTATTTTACTTATTTTTTTTTTCAAAGCAATGTCTAAATTAAAGGACATTACAAGCACTTTGAATTTCAATTTTTTGATATATATTCATAAAAAAGGTGAAATTTATAATAAATGCATTGTATACTATTAATAAAATGATCATATAAATGGTTATTATAATAGTAGGAGTTATTGTGAGCTATTCTGTTGCAAGATTTGCATATAAATGTTATACTATTGGTGAGCCCAATAGAGTACTATTTGGATGAAAAAGTTGAATTTTATAGCATACGATCATTTTATTTATTTATATTTTCTTGCATTATGACAGATATTCAAGATCAAGAGTTAAAGATAGCAAATAATCACTACAATAACCAAAATTACAGAAAAGCCATTGAATTATACGAATCATTGGCAAAAAAAGATAATTGTGAAGCAATGTATGAACTTGCTACGATATATACTGATGGTTTGGTATAAATGTTAATATGTGTAAAGCTGTTGAATCATACAAACAAATCATTAAATTTGATAATACGATTACAAAATATAATGCAATGCGTAAACTCACATATATATATCAAACAAATAAAAATATACATGAAAGGAATTATAAAAAAGCAATCAAGTTATATAAAACAATAATAACTGCACATTGAGAACATATAGAAATAAAAGAACAAAATTATGGTAATAGAGTAGTATCATTTGGAAATCTTGGAAATATGTATTGTGATGGATTGGGCATTGAAAAATATGGAAAAAATGTTATAAGAGCAATAAAATTATATAAAAAATCAATTGCAATGGGAAATTCATTGCCAATTAGTAATTTGGGCATTATATATATAGATAGAAATGAATACCATAAAACAATAGAATTATGCGAAATTATTATAAATGATACCATTAAAAATAATTCTGAATTTGCATTTTGTGCGAAAGCTGTTCAACATATTACAAATACATCTCGATCAGCATCTTTATGGGCACGCTTGTACGAGTATGGTGGAGGTGTGAATAAAAATATAAAAAAAGCAATAGAACTATATGAAAAAGGTATTGGATTTCAATGTAACAAATTAGCAAGTCTAATACAGGCAATGAATGCTCTTCCAAATTTATATTTTTGGAACAACACTGCAACAAAAAATATAAAAAGATGTATTGAGGTATACACAATTGCTGTAAATGCTGGAAATATAAATGCTGCATATAAACTTGGTAATATTTATCATACAAGTTTTTATGATAATATGATAAATAAATATATCGATTTAAAAAGATACAATGTCACTTGGGAAATTTATTTACATAAATGGTTTTTTGGAGATTCACAACAAAAAATAATAATAGATCAAATTATAGTGATATTATTATTGATTTCAAAAAATAGATTTTCAAGCAAATATGAATATGTCAAATATTATGTTAATGGTATCAATCTGAATGTAATAAAAAATGTTATCATGTTGAAATAAATTAATTTTTGAATGGAATATATTTATTTAATTGTGAAAAATCAGCAGTTGATCCTCTAATATTGCTATTATTCTTGGATTCCAAGTCAAGTATTTGTTTTTCAAGTGCCTGCATATCTTCATTTATCACCAAATCTATTTTTTCCAAAGATATATTTTTGATGTTAAGATTGGACAAAGAATTTTGCTTTAAAAACTTTTCATATGTAGATACAGAAGGCATATCACCAACAGGTATCTCATGAACATTCATTATTTCATCAAAATATTTGTTCAAATTACTCATTATTTCTTTTTCTTTCTTTTCTTTCATGAACATTGGCAATTGGTTCTTCAAATGTTGAATAATAGCAACATGAATCTTTAACTTGGAAATTCTTTTGTAAAATTCACTTGTTCTATTTTTTGACGTTTTCAATGGAAGAGAATATATTTTTTGCATCAAAGTATCTTCATGTTGTTGAAATAAATTGGAAAACATAATATCTTCTTTCTTTTTATCCCAAAATGATCCAACATGCACATTCAATACCTCATTGGAATTTATGATCTTTCCTAAATTCCACATCAATGCACCATAAATCATCAATAATTCAGTTTCTTTGACTGTATCTGCTTTATTTAATATCAATTGAATTTTATTTTCATGTCCTTTCAAAGCAGTAATTATTTTCTCAAACTCTTCAGAAATATCAAGTTTGTGAGCATCAAACATCAACATTATCATATCACAATTCTCAATAAACCATTTGCAAACTCCCTGAAAATCATATGGTCTTTTATTATTATCCAATGAAGTACCAGCAAGAGAGCCCGGAGTATCAACAATATTTAGATTATTCAATAGATCACTTGAACAATAAGATCCTTGAAATCTATCCAAGAAAGAAGATCCAAATGATTTCAATGGAAAGAATGGTTGATCAACTCTATTTATTAATACATTTCCTGGTATGGTTTCATTTTGATTTGCATGGGAAATAACAATAAATTTGTCAGTTGATGGTTGAGGTGCAATATAAGAACCTGGATATTCTTTCTTCAATAAATATTCAATGAAAGAAGTTTTGCCAACACTGTAATTACCAATGATCAAAATATTTGGTTTAGATGAAAATGCACTTGATGGCAATTTTGGAATTATTTTGTTAAATTCTGATACTTGTTCTATCATTTCTATTTTTGTTGTGTATAGATTGCTTAAACATTCAGAGATAGTAATTGCTTCTTGTGCAAAGTCTTTTTTATATGGTTTTACAAATTTAAATGTGTCTTTTAATGTATCTGTGAATAGATTGGCAGATGTGAATTTTGTCATACAATATGATCTTTTGAATTTATATGATTTGTATAATTTGTTATGTTTTAGTAATTTAAACATTTTATATTGGTGATTTCATATAATATGTTATTCAATTGGTATTTATTTCAACTTTTTTGTTAAAAAAGTTAAAATGAATATTAAATATACTGAAATAACCAATAATTAAAATATATAATAAAATGAATAATCATTGTATATTTCAATGCATTGATGGATCAGCATATGGTTTTGGATATAATAAATATGGACAGTTGGGCAGATTGTCAGAAAAAGAATTTGTGCCAAAACCAATATTATTAGAGTTTGATTTTAAATGTTTGGACATAGCATTGGGTCATGAACATACATTGTTTTTGACAACAAATCATGAAGTATATGTTTGTGGATCAAATTTGCATGGACAACTTGGAACACCAAAAATTGATAGACAAATAAAACCAATAAAAATAATGGACAATGTAAAATTGATAGCATGTGGAATGCGTTTCTCATTGGTATATACATTTGATAAAAAATTGTATGGTTTTGGAAGAAAAATAATGAATGTATATGACTTTTATGATGAACAATTTCAAAAAGAAATAGATATTACAAATATAAATATTGGAACAGATTATTACCTTTTGTATAAAAATAAACAAAATAGTGCAGAAATATGGTCATTGCAAAATAAATTGATGAATGTTCACAAAGCTGATTTTATTATTAAAAAAATTACGCGTGGCCACAGGTCATTATTATTTTTGAACAATTTTAATCAAATTTATAAATTTAGTATAAGATGTTGGGATTTACCAACAGAAAATCCAGTTAGTGATATTATTGATTTTAATTTGATAAATATGAAAATAAAAGATATGTCATGTACTTGTTATTGTACATTATATTTAACAGAAAATAATGATGTGTATTATTCGGGTATATTTTATGAAAAAATGAAATTCCACATTAAAGAAGAAATGAAATTAATAGCAACAAATGTTTTACAAATGATTAGTGGTAGTTCATATATTATTCTTGTTAAAAATAATGGTAAAATAGAAATGATATCAGATGGCTATTCTGACGATAATGGTAATTCAATACTTAAAAAAGATCAATGGACAAATGGAGAAATTATTATTGATAAAAAAGTATCAATGATAAATGGAAAAGTAATTAGATGGATGCCAGAATATCATCACAGATTAGATCAAGATTTCAAGGATAACATTTTGATTTTTATGATGATATATGACAGATTCAAAAAATCAAAATGTATTATTGGTAAATATGTTATTTTCAATATTATCAATTTCATTTATTGTTAATCTCATATATTTTTTCCAAAAAGTTGAAATTCAACCTAACTACACATACTATTGCATTTGTTCATTACAAACATGCACAAAAGTATTATTGATTTTATGGAACAAAATATAATCAAACATATTGTAAAACTTTTTGATGAAAAATTTGAAATTTGTTTATAATGATTGATAAAATGAATAACACATAACATAAATAAAATGAATCAGACAATCATAAATTATGATTTTGATAATTATGATGCAATAATCGTGTGGCATCATAATAGATGGCATGATCATGAATATTACAATGCATTATCAGAAAAATTAAAAAATGAATCAATATTCATGACACATATAAATTATGGTTCTTATGACTTAAACATATTTTCCATCAATGATACAATAAAGAAACATAATGGAGTTCACCATTTTACATTGCATACAAAAAATAAAGATTATGATATTTATGACAATACAAGTTTAGACATAAATATAAATTTTATAAAAAAATGTCTATATAAAACAGAATTGATGACTCTCAATATGATACTGAAAAGGCCATATTATGAAATGAATTTACCAAAACCATTGGTGAAACTCATATTGAACATGTTATAATATTTGGTGAAAAGTTGAAATTTGTTTATGATGAAAAGTGAATTATATAAACAACAAATAAAATGAATAATCAATATATTATAAATTTTGATCTTGGCAACAATGATGCAATAATAATATGGCATCATAACACAAAATCACAGAATAATTCTTATTATGATGAATTGTTATGTTCCAATAAATTGAACAATACATGTATATCAGTAACGCATATAAATTATGATGATTATAAAAATTCATTAAAAGAAATAAGATTTTCAATCAATAATTATGTAAAAAATATCATTGAATTTGAATCTTTTACATTTCACACAAAATATGAAGATTATGAATTCACTTGCGAAAATATAGACCAAGATATAACATATATTAAGAATAAAGCGTATGATAAAGAGTATATGATGTTACATGTAACTTTACAAAAACCACATAATGATACATATTCACCAAAACCGGCAATAAGATTTATGTTGAGTAAATTATGAAGACACATAAAGTGCGTCATTGTAAAAAAAGATGAAAATTGTTTATAATAACATTCTCACAATAATAAAAGTTATTTATAAAAAATGTCAAATAATATCATTGTGAATTATGAATTTGATGGTTATGATGCGATTATAATGTGGCATTGTACAAATGATAGCAATCATAAAGTATATAATGAATTATTATTAGAATTGAATGACAGTTGCATAAAAGTAACAAAACTTAATTATAGTGATCATATCGCAAATGATATTGAAAAAATTTTTTATTCAATTGATGGTGATGTAAAAAAAATAGTTGAATATGTTTCATTTACATTTCACACCAAATATAAAGATTATGATTGTAGTTTCTTAGAAAGAAATGTTAATAAAATAATTAAATTTGCAAAAAATCACATGAATATGACAGAAAAAAATATTTTACATTTGACACTAAAAAGACCATATTATGAAATGAATTTACCAAAACCACTGATTAGATTGATATTAAATTTATTGTAAAAAAAGATGAAATTTATTCATAATACCACATTTATTTAATATATGGCAATTAATGATAAAAAGTACAATAAATTATAATTTTGATAATCATATTGCAATACTCGTGTGGCATCATGATAGTACACACGATCACAAATATTGTGATAATTTATTGCAAAATTTACATGACACTGCAGTACTTACAACAAAGCTTTTGTATGGTTATTCTGTCAGCACAAGATTTTCGATTAATCATATAATGAAAAATCAAGTGCAGTATCGATCATTCACACTCCACACAAAACAGAATGATTATACATTAGCAGATGATAAAAATGTGGATGAATCGATTACATTTATAAAAAGACTGATCTATCAAATGGAAATACTAACTTTGCAATTGATATTAAAAAGACCATATTATGAAATGAATTTGCCAAAACCACTGATTCGATTTATTTTGAAATATTTTGAATGAAATTATTTTATGAAAAATTATTGAATGATAATGATAGCTGGAGAAATTGATCAATATATTTTTTTAAAAAAAGTTGAAATTATATCATATTATAATAATCATTCATACAATAAATAATAAAATACAATGAAGACATTAAAATTATTCAAAAACATCAAAAAAATGAATATTAAAAGTAAAATTACAAAAAAAATATTACAAAAAAGAAATATGTCTCATCATATAGAATCTTACACTATTCCATATAAATATGTTGGGTGTATTTGTATTGCTGGAATATTTGGTTCATATATGTATTACACTCCACATGAAGAGATAAAGAAAGATAATACAGAGAAAAATAACAATAAAAAAATAAAGAAAGATAATACAGAGAAAAATAACAATAAAAAAATAAATTTTGAGAAAGAGTTATATAATGCTATTTGTAATAGTAATCATGAAGAAATTAAATTTTTGTTGGAAAATGAGGCGATTAACGTAAATTATGCGCTTAATGGAAAAACTCTATTATATAAGGCAATTGACATTTACATCAATCATAATGGCTATTATAGTGTTTCTGATAGTCAAAAATCCATAATTGAACTGTTATTGAAACATGGAGCAAATCCAAATAAAAAAATAGTAAGTAAATATGATTACATAATGCCATTAGCATTAGCCATTAAAAAGAATGAATATGACATTGTAAAATTATTATTGAAATATGGAGCAGATCCAAATTTGCCTATTATTGATGGTCACAACTGCATCGAATGGATAGTAAAAGAAAACCATTTTAAAATTTTTAAATTATTGATTGACAATAAAGTAACTATTGACAAATCAAATGTTTATTCATTGTTGTATTATTGCATGAAATATGATACTCTCAATAATATGGAAATGACAGAATGTTTGTTGAATAGAATAACAGAAGATATGGTAAGTGAAATAAATAAAAAAGATTGGTATGGAGATAATTTATTGAATTGTGCAATAATATCACATCGTACATTACCAAATAAAATTAAAATAATAAAATCACTTGTGGATAAAAAAGTTGATACCAACTGCATTGATAAGTATGGAAATTCATCTTTATCTTTAGCAGTCAGGACAAGAGAATTGGAAATTGTCAATTTATTAATTACAAGTGGCGCAAATATTACTTCTGATGTAATAAATAAAATAATGTTGGATAATAGTTCAATAAAATATGATGCACTAGACATTTTATTAAACAAATTAAGTGGTAAGGCAAAAATAGATTGTATGCAAGAATTGTTACTCAAAAACTTTAATGTTGTGGATTTAAATTCTATGAACATATTAATGATCAAAGTATTTGTCAAACATGGAGTGAATATTGGAGATATTTTGCTGAAAATAGATAATAAAGATAATATACCACAAATCAAGGATATATTGGATAAAATCTTGGAAAAGTGAAAAGAATGCAAGTTAATTTATTACAAAAAAAGTTGAAATTATATCATATTGTACAATACATTAAGTATTTTCATTGGCAATTAACTATAATGAAATCATTCAAATTATTCAAAAATATCCAAAAGACAAACATCAAAAGTAAAATCATTAAACCTTTGGTGAAAGCAAGAAATATGTCTCATTATATGCAATCAAATACTATACCATTAAAATGTATTGGGTATACTTTGGGAACAGCAATATTTGGCAGATACATGTATTCTTTGTATGAAGATAAACATATCAAAAATACAGAGGAATATGTAGATTTGACAGAAGAATTGTATTATGCAATCCAAAATAATAATTATGATAAAGTGGAAACTTTATTGAAAAGTAATAAAGTTAATGTTAATACAAAATTTGATGGTATGACAATGTTGTATAAAGGATTAGATACATGGAACAACAATATTGCGATGATTGAATTATTATTGAAACACAAAGCAAATCCCAACGAAAAAATTACAAAAAGTGGAAGAACTTATGTAACACCATTAACATATGCGGTTGCTAATTGTAATAAGGCAACTGTAGAATTATTATTGAAATATGGTGCAAATCCAAATTTGACTTATGAAAGCAAAACACCCATTCAATATGCTGTATCTGCCAATAATTTACCAATAGTAAAATTATTGATTAAAAATAATGCGTACATCAATAATCACAATATTTATTCGTTATTGGCCAGTTGTACAGCTCACATGAATATTGAAATGGCAGAATATTTGTTGAGTAATAAAACAACAAGAAGTGCAAATAAAATTAATGAGAAAGGTAATTATAATAGAAATTTATTACATGATATGATCGTTTTAGAATATAGCATGGAAGAAAAAATTAAAATGGCAAAATTATTGATTGCACATGGAATAGATATTAAGTGTACAGATAAAGGTAACAATACGGCAGTATCTTTGGCAATTTATAAAATAAAATTTCATGGAAATGATGCAAATAAATATGATCTTGTGAAATTATTGATTGATTCTGGTGCAAAAATTACTTCTCATGAACTTGTGGAATTATTAGGAGATACAAGTTCATCAAAATATGATACATTGAAAGTTTTATTGACAATGATGGAAAATTGTGATAAAATAAAATGCATGAATGAAATATTATTTGCTGTTTTTAATGCTTCAGATATGAATCTTGTGGATATACAAATGATTAAAATATTTGTTGAACATGGAGCAAAAATTGAAAGTTCTGTATTATCAAAAATAAAATGCAAAGATAATATTCCAAAAATCAAAAAATTATTGAATAATAATGAAATAACTATTACGAGTAATGGTTGGTTATGGCAAACATTTTTTTATTAGATATATCTAACATATAATTCTTATTATTTTTACATAAAAAATTGAAATTCCATTATATTGCAATTTGTATTGATAATTAATAAAATATTAAATACAAATATGAAATCATTCAAAATATTAAAAAGTTTCAAAAAGCCAAATATTAAAAGTAAATTCACAAAACCATTCATACAATCCATGAAAATGTCAACTTTTAGAAGTCCGATGTATGGTAGTTGGGGTATATTAGGATTTAGTTTTTTGATTGGAGGAGGTGTTTCATTATTATGTGATAAATTCAAAAATTTCACAATAAAAGATGAAAATGTAAATTTACAGGAAGAGTTATATGATGCAATTAATTCTAATGATTATGAAAAAGTAAAATCATTGTTGGAAAATAAAAAAGTAGATGTTAATGCCATGTATAAAAAAGTTACAATGTTACATGTAGCATTAAGAAAATGTAATAGTAATTATGCAATGATAAAACTTTTATTGAAAAATGGAGCAAATCCCCATGAAATAGTGCTTGTAAATAGTAATCAATATTGTTCAATATTAGTAGATGCAGTTACTAATTGTAGTGATCAAATTATAAAATTATTATTAAAATATGACATATATCCAAATGATGGATTTTCATATAGAAATAAAACACTTGATGCTGCAATTTCAAATAATAGGTTAAGTACTGTAAAATTATTGGTAGATTATGGTGTAAATGTTAGTAATTCGAATATTTATGATTTGGTTAGAAAATGCATAGATAATTTGAATTGTGAAATTGCGGAATATTTTTTAAATAGAATAACAATAGATGATTCAATCAATAAGAAAGATGATGATATGAGAAATCTGTTACATATTGTTATTATGGAAGATGGTGACTTGGAAAAGAAAAAACAAATGATTAAATTATTGATTGATAAAGGAGTTGATATTAATGCCAAAACTGCATTTGGTAACACACCTACATCTCTTGCAGTTAAAAAATATGGATGTAAAAATGCAAATGAAAGTCACAATCTTGTTAAATTTTTAGTGGAATCTGGTGCAAAAATAACTTTCAATGACTTTCAATATTTTTACTCAACTTATGATACTTTGAAATTTTTGTTTGACAATGTTGATGAAAAAACAAGAAATGATTATGCAAATGAATTATTATATATAAATTTTAATTACTGGTGTATGAATGATAATGATTTGGAAATAATCAAAATATGTATTAAATATGGAGGAAATGTTGAGAAATCTTTGATGAAAGTTGATTGTAAAGAAAATATTCCGAAAATTAGAGAATGGATGAATAAAAATAATGTATGTGGATCAAATAAGAATTGGTTGTGGTACAATTAATTATAATATGTTACAATTTTATCATGATTCTTCATGTATTCAACTTCACATACAAGAGATAAAATATATTTCATAATATTTTTTGGTAAATATTGTTTGTATTTATGTTGAGAATTTGCAATGAGTAATACTACAAATATTTTTTCCTGTATTGGTCTTCTTTTATTTTTTAATAATATTTGTAATTCATCATTATATAGATCATTTGTTATAACATTATCATTAAGATATTTTTCTTCATAATTTGTTGTAACATTAACATATTTTAATTCATGATTTGGATTATCTTTGATAAATTCAATTAAATATTCTATATAAATTCTATTGACTCCAATAGAGCATATTTGTTCGTTCTTTTGTAACCAATTAATTAAACATGACACTTTACTACCAACATTCCAACAATCAATATGTTTGATATTTGTATTTTTCAAATTTAAATTCAAATGTGCTTTTTTATCAAAATAAATTGTAAATGCGTGTATGTGTGATTTTAATAATAACTTTACTTGATGTTCATCTATTTTTTCAAGATTACTAATGTCAATCCAAAAAAATAATTTATTTTTTTCAATAATTTTAGAAATGTATTTTATTTGATTTTGGCAACATGATATTTTGCATGTTATAAAATCTATCATTATGGAATGAAAACGATTATTAATTATTCTTAACATATCATATTTCATCAAATTTAAATCAATTCTTTTTTGAATTTCATCATAAAACATTTCAAAAACTTTAATGTTTGTTTGTTCATCCAAAGTAAACATTAATCTTTCATCAAACGCAATATCATTTCTTGGAATAGTATTCGTATTTACCTTGTTTTATTTGTTCAATAATATTCATTTTATATATTGTTATATTAAAATGTATCCAAGCATATAATAAATCAATTTTTTGCATAATATTTAGCAATTTTATGATGGTTTTTCATATATTCTATATCGTACATAAAAAATAACATATATTTTATAATTGGTTTCGGTAAATACTTTTTATATTTATGTTGGGAATTGGCAATGAGTAACAATGTCAAAATTTGATTGTGTATATTCTTTCTTTTATTTTTCAGTACATTTTGTAATTCATTGTGATTATTAAAATTTCTACCTGTTGAATAAAAGTATTGTAATGAATGATTTGGGTTTTCTTTTATAAATTTGAGTAACATTGTTCCATGAATGTGTAATGTATCCAGCGAAATAACTTGATTATTTGTTTTTAGCCATTGGATGAATAATGAATCATTACCTAATATATCATAACAATCAAAATGTCTTATATATGTGTTTTTCCAATTTAAATTGATAATATTTTCTTGACTAAAAAACACATTAGATGCGCATATGTGTGGAACAGATAGTGAACTTATCACATTATAATCATTATTATAATGTGATCGTGTATGAATCCAAAAAAATAAACTATCTTTTTTTATGATATTGGCGATGTATTTTATTAAAGTTTGTTCACATCGTATCACACATGTTTTAAAATTTATACAAATATCCATTGGTTCAAAAAAAAATATTAACTCATCTAAATTCATGGAACTCTTTATTTCGTCATATATTGATTCTATGATTTTAATATTCATTGTTTCATTGGAACCAAGTATTGTATTGGAATCAAATGACATAGACATCCTATAATACTTTCCATATTTCATTAATTTTGCAATGTCCATTTGATATATTTATTATCAATAATACATTTAATCATAAAATAAATCAATTTTTTGTTTATTTATTGATTACATGGAATAATAAAAAGTGGTTATCTTATATTTATTTTTCATGTAATCAATATCATACATAAAAGATAGTATATATTTTATGATTGGTTTTGGCAAGTATTGTTTATATTT
>Ga0302277_1002289_pt1 | contig 13684 bp, 13 predicted proteins | sample III_Bog_N3_1_FD_198759 | JGI IMG/M metagenome (GOLD analysis project Ga0302277, IMG submission 198759) | Peat permafrost microbial communities from Stordalen Mire near Abisko, Sweden - III_Bog_N3_1 | ecosystem: Environmental > Terrestrial > Soil > Wetlands > Peat | place: Sweden: Abisko... | reverse complement strand
GCATCTGGATTCAAAGCGCTGAAGCACAGCTATTATCCGCATACAGGACGCTGGAACAATCCGCATTGGCGGCAATGTTGGAGTATGAAGGCGAGAAAATCATCGCCACGCCAGAGCAGCGAAAGCAGTTTGCACTCTACGCCGTTGGCAAGCATCTAGTGACGCCCATCCTCTTTGCGATGCTCGACGGCAAGGATTACGCGCCGATAATTTGGAAGATGATACGACCACGCGGAGACGCCAAGGTGTTCAAGACGGACATCGACAGATAGGAAAGCACTCGCTGTTACGCCATGTTTGGTCTAAAATACCATCATACCGCAAAAGTGCGGCGGGAATTTGGAGGATACGTTGAAACAGAACGCCACACTCGCACCAGAGGAAGGCTCAGTCAAGCCAGTCGCCGTCCAACTCCGCGAAGCCTTCGATGAAGTCCAAACCCTCAAGGCTGACCGGGACGCCCTCGCAGCCGAGATTGTGACCCACAAAGCCAATCTCCAAACCGCCATCGCCAGAATCGTTCTACTGGAATCGGATGGGAAACTCGGAGCCATAATGCCGGGACAAAAGAATAGGGACGGCAGTTTCACGCTGTCCATCACTCTCAGTCCCGATATCGTTCCGTCTCTCCATGCGCAGTATGAGGGCATGGGACAGGTGGGAGTGACGTTCGAGGAGTATTTGAGGGAGCAGGTCATCCTACCGAGCATAGAGGCGTACCAGGGCTGCTATTAGGGGAAGAGATGCAGAACTCTTGGCAAATCGGACGAATGCTATTCCCTGGAGGGGTTGTGGGTGCTCCCGGTTCTGGAGGGTTCGGGTTTACACAACCCGGTCCTGCCGGTTCACCAGTGCTACCACCGCAGGTATCCGATCCATCAAGCGTGATAGCCCCGTTTTCGACTACCCCCGTTTTTTCAGCTACAGGGCAGTTCTCTTTTATTTGCAGTCATATCGAAAATATGCCTGTCATATACCGAGATTTCGACTACGAAACAGGCATGTCAGTAGCCCTCGTGGTTTGTCCAACTTGCTCTTGCGTTTCAGGCGTAATTCGGCCCTATGAGGCTGCATTTAATAACTTCACGCAGCCTATCATCATCCCCTGATCCGCCAACTCGGCACGGCGCAATTCAATCTCTTTGGGGAAATTCAACCGCGCAAATTCACCATAGATTCGTAGGGCTTCGCGGTCCCAAACTCGTGCGGCTACTTCGACATCAATATAGCGACCCAGATATTTGGTTTTTCGATTCTCTTGGATAAATACAGAAAATGCTCTTCTTCCAGGGTAATAGACCACGCCACGAAAACCGGTTGTGTTTGTGCATGGAAGTTTGGCATTCTGCGCGTTTCCTCCAGTGTCTGTAAATCTTAGGTTGCTGCGTCTATTGTCGAGCGTTGCTAGGGAATACTTGTGGTCTACCTTGCGTTCGTCTCCATAAGATAAGCCCATCACGGCCCGATGCATTGAAATCACTTGATGGAGAGAAGAATCACCCGTCTCATCTACTCGCAGATTTCTGTGCGCATAATACGCGTTAACGTCTCCCATCCAAGATGCGTGCCACTTCCATTGCATGAACCATTCGTAATTATCGGCATCAACGATTGCATACAGGCCGCGAGTGAGAGGAATCAATCGGCATGGCTCTCCGTCGATCTTGAAGTGCCTATCGTTATCAAGTTCTAACCGGATTCTGTTTTGGTGGCCTCGCAGATATTTCAGGGGTTTCCCTTTTACCATCCCACGACCCGGGCGGTTTTCCTTACTGATGGGCGATGGTTTTCCGCAACCGCACATACAGTAGACTACTTCTGCGGATGGTATGATTTCGGGAAGGGGTGTCATGCAGGAATTGCCTCCTGTTTGGTGTGAGCCGGTGCTGATAACACCGACACCCCAATAATAACAAAGTGAGGCGAATATATGACGGAAAAACAGTTACTCTTTTCGCTCACGGCGAAGGATTTCGAGTTTCAAACATTCTGCACAGGTGGCAACGGTGGCCAGCATCGGAACGCAAAGCAGAACGGCGTCCGCTGCATTCATACGGCATCAGGAGCCCGCGCAGAGCATCGGGACGGGCGCGACCAGCGCAAGAATAAGGAAGAGGCTTTCCGTAAATGCGCTGAGACTCCAGTGTTCAAGGCGTGGCACCGCGTTGAAACGCTTCGCCGACTCGGAACACTAAAGGACATCGACCGAGTTGTGGATGAGGCGATGGCCGAATCGAACCTGCGCATCGAGTACATCGCCTAGCATATGCTCAACACTGAAGGCTTCTCCGCCCTCTCTCGCATGTCCGAGCACGACTGCTGGATCGCCTGTAGGCTTGTGGCAAAGTACGACCTACGCGAGTTCAAGTTTGCTGAAGTTGCACACCGTCGCTGCTCCATCCTCGACATAGACACCACTCCAGAGCAACTCTCAAGATTGGTGAAAGCGGGATTTCTGGAGTACGGCGGCCAGCGAGCGAAGATGGTTCGCATCCGGCCGCACTTGGTTGACAGGCCGGCTCCCAGGTCTGCACCCATAGAAGAAAGCCAACCCGAGCCCAGGCAGCCATTAAAGCGGTCCCGAGCCGCAATCGGTCTTGCCCCGTTTATCCCGATCGTACTGCTCGAGCACGCGGCCAAGGCTCTCGGCATTGAATACGACAAGTTGAGAGGGATGATCAGGGACCGCAACATTCCCATCTACTCAGATCCAGAGATGGGCGCACTATTGACCGTGAAAGACTTCTACACTCTCGTATCCGAAATCCATCCGGCCTACACAAAACACCGCTTCGACCGCCAGATGTTCTTTCAGATCATGGCGAACCTACACTCGGGAGAATGGTGCGATCCGTCATTACCGATGGGATACGACCAGCGCGTTGAGATGGAGTTGGCCAGGGTCGCCAAGTTGCCGGTCAACGAACGCGCAATCCGCGGCATGGAGATTTATAAGAACTTCATGGAGGCAATGGGCATTATCGAAGCAGTTCCGGAAATCAAGAACAAGAAGGCGTCGCGCATCGCCGGGAACGTGAACAAACTGATGCGCACCCGCAAACTCAGATACCGCACTCAATCCAAAGGCGTTTATTTCGGCAATTGGAGAGATTTGCAGATAGATAAGCCTATTCTTCCTGATCGCCGGTCTCTTCCAGAGACTCCAACTCCTCAGCAATATCCGTCGCCACCTCAAGAGCAGGACGGTCAATCAGAAAACCCCCATCCATAGAACTGACTCCGCGCGGGTAAAGGGAACACTGATTCTCTCCTACCGATTTGACGATAGTCCCGCCTTCTACGTCGAAGTAGAAGCCATCTTGAAGTTCGATCACTGCTTAGCCTCCTGATTTTTTGGCCGGTTAGCCGCTATGGACACTGCCAATATATTACCTATGGCAGTACTCGCCTGTGCTGGAGTCTTGGCTTCTTCCAGCGACTTAAGAGCCTTCACGCCATTAAGTTTTGTCATCACGCGGACTAGTCCCTGCTCTCCGATTTTCTGTAATACAAACCCGATTCCAGCGCCCAACTCAGCACCACGCAAACCTCCAGTAACCGCGCCGATTCCAGCGCCAATGAGCGGCCCGGTATTTCCTCTGATGGCGTGAGTCAGGCCACGCGCCATCGACATGGATTCTCCCGATCCTCTTCCTATCGGGTTCCTTTGAATGCGGTCTAGAATATCGGCAGCTTGTCTAAGGTTTGCAATTTCATCGTGAGTGAACGCTTTCTCCAGTGTTCCATCCTCATAAAGATCATTCAACTTCGATACGAGAGATACCCCTTGGAGTTTGGTCGGCACCTTTTCTATTCCGGGAGCCTGGGCGGTAGATGGCGTTCCTTTTGTAGCATCCCTCACGGCCTCTGAAACATCTTGAAGGGCTTTACCTTTGGACCATAACCGGTTAGCCTCCGTAAAGTCCTTCTCGACTTCCGTACCCTTAATAGCCTTATTGATGTTATCGGTCATGGTCTCGATGTCTTTTCCGATTGCGAATCGCAGCGCAGAATCAGATGTAGACCTTTGCATTTTGAGCAACTGTGAGCGCACCATCCTGTAAGCCCTCAATGGGGTTGCTTGCCCCGAGTCGTCGATGATTCCGGCTTTGACAAGTTCTTCCCACCGTTCCGGATGTGTAGCCTTCGATATGCGCGTTCCGCCCCACTGAATCCCGCCGTCTTTGTCAGGTGTAATTTTGCTCAGGTCTACCGAATCATCCCCCACCTCAATACCAAGTTTTCGCGCTTTTGTTATCGCATCCTGCGTGATACGTGAAACATCCTTGAGCGCGTCGGGGACTTTCACTAGCGAAGCATCGAGGCTATCGTAAAGCGGCGAGGCTTGAGCAAAAGACGCAGTAGCTGCATCGTTAACGACATCTGCGGGTTCGGCCTGCATCGGGCCGATGGCTCCAGATGTCTGCTGCGCAGTGGTACGGACAACGTTTTTTACGGCTTGCTGCTGCGCATTTTCCACCTTCTCAAATCGATCACTACCAGTTCCTGATCGCTTTAGATTCGATTGCAGTTTGCCGGCCGAACTTCCAGGCTCCGCCTCGCCTACTGTGAGTGGAATAGTTTCACTTCCGACAGTCACTCCCCGTGGCCCAAATTTATCGGGGATAGCTGTAGGTATTTTCTTCGCGGTGTCTATGGCACCCTCTACTACAGGTCCGGCACCCTCGCCGATTATCTTGCCGCCTTCAATAGCCCCAACAAGATTTCCGAGGCTCCAATCGGGGTTTTCCTTGATTTGATCCCACTGCGATTTCAGCCGGGCGAGCGAGGATGCCTTGGCTGCCTTTTGCCTCGAATTTAGGCCCACATCTGGGAACAGTTGATTGAGCGCGTCCGCTGCAGTCTGAGCCGATCCGTAGATCGAACCAATAGGATGAAGTGCAAGTTGAAGAACGCCAGACGTGGCTCCCATCGCCGCATTACTTATACCCTCTGCGGCTGGACCGGCATATTTACCTAGAATAGATTCAATATCGCCGCGCTCCTTTTCGGAGAGTGGTTTAAAAAAGTTGATGATCGTGTCGCGGATGCCGGTTGGAGGCGCTGGGGGGGTAGGTTCAAGGGCAGCGTCCGCCGACACGGAAGAAGTTCCACGTGGAACGTCAGCCGCAGGGGCATCCTCAATCGTGTAACGGGAAGTAGGCGCGTTATACCGCTTAACGGCATCCTTCTTTTTATTAAGGAGTGGTACCGTTCCCTTATTGGTTGGAGCATCCTCAATGCTGTACTGTGTTGACATTACGGTTCAACCCACCGACCGCCCTTGCTCTTTGCGATCACCTTTCCGTCAGCCTTGAGGACTTTCCCGTTTTCTTTGGGGGCAGCTGGGGCATCATCTGGCAGTTTCCATGCAGTATGTGGGGCTGTAACCTGCGGGAGTTCCGGCTTGGCTTTGTCGGCCTCTTCGCGCTGCTCTTGGGCAACTGCCTTCATTCCATTCAACAGTGCCTCTCGTAATGGTTGCGGCAATTCGCCAGACGTGATCTTGTCTACTTTCTGCTTGAGGTTGGTTTCAAGGTCTCCAATATGCGTGGTAAGAGCGAGTTCCGCAGCCGTCTTTCGACCTCCCTTTTGGACTACGGTAGTATAGAAGTTTTGTAGCATATTGTCGGCAACCGCACGGCTTCCTGGAGGCGCATGGTACTGATCTTCTAGAGACTTAACCAATGCTTCGGAATCTTCGGCTGTCTTATTGAGAGCACGATAAGTGCCGAGATCGGAACGGTACTGCGCCATCAATTCAGAGAACTGCTGCTGCATGCCCATGCGCTCAAACGACGCTCCAAGCACCCGCGCTTCATGCTTAATGCGCTCGTCTTCCTTTTTGTCTTCTTCGGCCTGCTTGGCAGTTTTGGCCTCCTGCAAGGTTTTCCATGCTTCTTTGTATTCAGGCGGAGCATTACCATTCGAACCCAACTGTGATGGAAGATATTGCTGGCCGGTGTCTTGATTCTCAAGCCCGAGCGGCAGTGTCTCCGATCCCATCACCTTGAGCCCCTTTGGGGTTTTAGTAGATGGAGGTTTATTCTCATCCAGTAGCGCGATTGCCGATTTCAGATGCGCTTGATCCTCCGGCTTGAGCGTGTTCGGGTCCACTCCGGCATATTTGTTGCGGATCGCTATGGCGTCCTGTGTCGCCTGCTCGTTACCCGTGGTAGTCGATTGCAACTTCTCCTGAGCGCCACGTTGCCCCGCCTGCGCCATCTGCGCATCGAGCGAGTGGTACACCGGAGGGCCGTTCGCTACCCAGAACTGGTAGACAGCTTGCGATACCGCGGCAGGGTCATTTCCCCGCATCGCCTCGCCTACCTTGCGGATGGCGTTCTGGAGAGGGTTACCCTGCGGCTGTTGCTGACTTTGATCCTTCTTGCCCTTGCCGCCCTTCTTGTCGGACTTCTGCGGGTCGATGTGCTGCCCTTGCCATTGTGTCCATGCCCCCCACGAGCCCTGCACGGCGCTGCTGGCCGACTGGAGGGCCTTGATAGCAGAATCGTCCAATGGCTTCCCATCGGCCCCCGGAGGCGGTGTCTTTCCCTGTTGTATGGCGCCCAACTGCTGCGGCGTCACGTTGTATTGCTGGACTACATCGGTGAGGTTCTTGGCTGCCAGACCATAACTCGACTGGAGGGCCTGTGAGGTTTTCTGGAGTTTCTGAGCGCGGGCCATTTGCCCCTGAGCCAAACCGGACGCAAACCCCCGCATCACCTGATCGGCGATTAGCGCAGCAGAGCCTACCTTGCCGGGTCCTATTGCGGGTTGCTGAGGCGGCGGCGTATTTGCCGGAGCCATCGCTGCCGTAGGCGTAGGCGTCTGCACCTGGGGTAACTCTGGGGCAGTGTATGCGCTCGGATTGAAGGGGTCAAACTTAGGAGTGCTGGTCGCCATCTATTATACTCCAATCGCCGCGCCAGCAACGCCTGCTTCTGCGCCCGCCAATGAACCAACTAACCCAAGTTGCTCGCCCTTCTGCTGCAACTGCTCCTGCTGCGCCTGTATTTGCTGACTGCCAATCTGACCGTATCCAGACTGGACTTGCCCAAGCCCGGAAAGAGCCGCCGACGTAGCATTTTGTGATTGACCTGTAGTCTGCGCTCCAAGTTGCCCCAACGCTCCAAACGAGCCAAGATACCCCTGAGACGCGACCTGTCCAATCTGCGCCCCCTGGTTCACATCCGCCTGCTCGATGGCGAGGTTCTTTTCCCCGCCAGCCGGAGCGTTTTGAATGATATTTTGCTTGGCCGAGGCTGTGGCTTGCTGGATCTGTTGCGCGGCGGGCGCTATGGCCGTGCTGATGGCTTGCGGAGAACCGGAGGCTAATGCCTGCTCGTGCTGGACCGCCTGAGTCTCGGCCGGCAACCCAAGTTGGAACAGTTGCGATGCCTCGTTTTGCTGAGTCCCTGCAATCCCAACAAGGGCATCAATGGCAGACTGCTCGCCAGAGGTAACATTCGAGGAAACACCGATTTGACTAGGACCGCTCATAGGCTACGGTTACTTTCGTCACCATGTTAATCCTATGAGCTATGAATTTCTAGGAAATAGCCAAGGAAATTCGCCCGGCAGCCGCCGCGATCCGCTCCTCGCAGTTCCTCTCGAAGTCCTCGCGGGAGAGCGTGGAGATGATTCCAGGCCTCGGTTCCGCTTCTCCAGCCTTCGCCAAGAGTCTTGGAATCGGCCCAGAGACGTCCTTGAACCCGAATCGCGCCATAAACCGCGCCGTCAAATGATTCTCCGCATACCGCTGGCCGTGAAGCTGGATCAGGTTGAATTCCTCGAACAATGCCGCAATCCCAAGCATCCCGAAAATCTCTTCCTCCGGCGAACCCCATATCCAGCGGAGAGCCGTGTAGGAACCAAATCCGGTACGCCGTTCAGCTAGGAGCAGGTTGGGCCAACATATCCCGGCTGTCCTGAAGGTTTGGCCTTCCCACTTGCCGAGAACGATCAACTTTTGGGCTGCAAGGTAGGAGACAATGGCATCGAAGCTCAAATCTGTCATGCCGGTAAAGGTCATTTGCAGATTTGAGCGCCTGAAACCGTTTCTCCTACCCTCACCTAAGCCGCGATAAAGAAACCCGAGGTATCCATCTGGAAACAGCGGACTGTTCCGGTCATACCGGACAGCCTGCAGGTCTCCGATAGCGTACCCGCTCGCTTTGAAGTCGGCCAAGATCGACATGAGATGCCTACTGCATCTGCCGAACGTTCGCGCCAGGGGGAACCATCTGCACACCGGCAAGCCCGGACGATGCCCCGAAAATCTGCGCCGCTTGCCCGAGACTGGCCACGATGTTCGACATGACAACGCTCGGCTGTGTGCCTACCTTCAATTCCCGACTATGTGTCGCTTCGATGAACACATCCTCAAGGAACTCGTGAATACTTGCGAGCGCCCGACCGATCGCCGCCGGACCTGCATCGTAAGCCAATGTGATTTGCTCAAGCACGTTTGCCTCAATTGTTACTGTTTTGTCTGACAAGGTGTCCTCCGCTTGTTTGCCGTGTATTAGGGTTAGAAAGCCGCGATTCGATCAGCGAGGATCGCGCGATAGCGATCCATGATGTCCGCCTGCTCTAGTAGTCGGTCCTGCTCGTCGCGGCCCGACTGCGTATCGGCCATAGCCGCGTAAGCGGAACTGTTGAAGAAAGACCGCAACTTGCCGAGTTTATCTTCGAGTTCCGCTCTCTCGGCGACCACTCGCTGTTGATGCGGAGCAAGTCCGCTTTCGTCTGCGGTTGTCGCATTGCAGGCGATTGCAAGATTTGCGGCCATGACAGACTCTCGAATCTTGCGCATCGCGGCTGTCTTGTCAGCGCACTCGGGAACATGTTTGTTGACGGTCTCGGCGTAAATCTTGGCCGATTGCCTGATGTCGTTGTAGGCTACCAACTGCTCAGGAGTTGGCGCGTGGTATGTGAACCAATTGTTGATCTGGGATTGTTCCATGTGTCCTCCGCACTAACGAGGATTCTACATGATTCTGGCGGGTTGCAAAACAGAATCTTTTCGCCGATGGCCACCCTCAAAATCCGAGTCCCTTTCGCTGAGGCGGCAAATGGAGTGAGTTGTAGAGTCCTCCATGAGTTCGATCGTGCTTTCAGCGCATGGTTGGCAAAAGAAGTGCTTGTCGATAAGCCAGCAGACAGGGCGCCTATAGCTTTTGCAGTTGTGACATAGGGTCTTTTTTGCCATTGTTACACCACCAAATCCATCTGCTGATATCCGGAACTGTCCAAGCAAGGCTTCCACCAAAGTTGCGGCGCCGCCCATGCCTGAAATCCTGCTTGCCCCGAAGCGATATTCCCGATCATGCGGAAGGTTCGCATACTGAGCGCCGGGAAACGAACACGCACAACCGCCCGACTCGCAGCCTCCGGAAGAGTGAATGTATGGTACGGGATTGTGGAGCCATCCGCGAATATTGAGAAGCTGATAGCCTGCCCAGCCGTGTAATCGAAGACGACTTGCTTTGTGCGCTTATGAAGATCGGTGCCACCCAAAATCCAGTAGGTATCGAAAGTAAATCGGTAGGCCGCCAAAGTCGCCGCGTAAATGCTCTCCTGGTAAAGTATTGGCGCAGTCGTCACCTGAATCGTGTGCTGAATTGACGCGCGATAGGCTTGTTGCCCTGACCCTTCATTCGCTCCCGATGGCGTGACCGGAGATTGCACTTTGGTTCTCTGCGAGGTCGTGATGGCTGGCAGAGTGATCGATGGGATCGTCCCATCGTCAAACAGGAGCGCAGTTGTCATCGACTGGCCTTGCGTGTTCACATCCGTTTCTAGAGCGTTCCATTGCTTGTCGTTGTGCGGACTGCCAAGGTCGAGGTATGGCGACTGAATCACCACATTGATTGGCGTTTGAACCAATGAACCTGCCACCCATCCCCCATCGTCATAGTCTCCAACCCAATCCTGCACAATGGCGTAGTTGCCGGGGCTCATCTCTTTGGCCACAAGGAAAGCGTTCGTGTCTTTCTCCCACAGCATCGCCGTGGCCGGTATGTCGTCGTAGCGGAAGCGCTTATATACTGTCGAGTAGGCGGTCCGGTAGATCGGACCCGCGGCCCCGGACGAGTTACTGACATAGGCGTCGTAGATCGTGTTATTGAAGAAGCAGAGCACGTCCTGCGAGGCGTCCGGCTGATAGGCTTGCGGGGGGATGCAGAGCGGGTTGCCTTGATACATCCACTCAATCGGAAGCGTGAGATAGTCTCCATCGGCCCCGGTAAACACCCTTAATCCATCTTGGCTCCTAAATGGAATCATCCCCTCCGCCAGCGTCCATGCCTGCGTTCCGACAAGCCCATGAGCGGCCCCGGTAGGTACAGGCTTCGATGCTCCACCCGGCAACAGTTCCCAGGTCTTCATCGTCCCGGCAACAAGCGTTCCACGCCAGTTGATGATTGCCATCACCGTATCGTCTGGGGATGACACATCAGTGTATGCCGCGGGGCTGAACGCCTCGGGGTTGTTCACCTTTGAGCGGTAGATGCGCTGCGGGTTATGCTTGTCGCCAGCCAGGTACACTGTGCCATCGTTGGCGAGGCAGCAAATGTTGCAAAAAGCTCTCGGGATCGAATAGCAGATGACGGGCTCGCCGGCATTGTGCTGCAAGCGAAGTGTAGTCGCGAATTGCCCCGTCCCGCCAGCCACGATCAAACACTCTTCGAGGTTGTTCGCGTTACCGATAAGGACTACCTGCTCTGGAACAAACACGGCGCCAGACTGCGCTACGGTCACCAATTGTGGAGCGTAGGTTGAATAGTAGTTGTTATTATTTACCGGCACTGTTGTGGCTGCGCTCAGTGATGTCTGAATCGGGGTCACAAGGTTCGATGTGACCGGAGGATCGTTATCCAAAGCGAGCGTCTGAGCACCCTGCAACGATGAGTCTGGAATCACATCCTTGTAGGCAAACGGTCCAGCTGCGGTGAGGTTTGGAACCTGATCAATCTGATACCAGTTGCTCGCAAAGGTTCCGCCTCGTCTGTATATGCGAAGATGCGTGACTTGCGGATCGGACGAGTAGCGGCCGGTTACCTGTGCGGCTTGGCGAAGGTAGAATGGGGCAGCAAGAGACGATAAATACCCATATTGCTCATTGAACTGCATTTCTGGCGAGCCGTTCGATTCGGTCCCAGTATTGGCGTTGTAGTAGGTAAACCGGTAGTCGTACCCAACGCCTGCAAACGAGGACGGCCCATATCCCCATTGCAGGTAGAGACCATTGCAGGCTACTGTGCTGCTCCCATTTCCGGTGATCGCTACAGCGGTAGTCGTGATTGTGATCTTCCAGCCCGTGATGTTTGTCCAGTCAAGTCCAGATTGACCAGCAGAGCCCACTGGAAGAAAGTTTCCTCTCGGAATCAGGACCGCTTGCCATGTTCCGGAACCGGTAGATAAATTGGACGGCTGAAGTTGCGCCGTGGTAGAGCCGATCGGTTGCCCTGAAATTACACCCAACGTATCCGCGAGTATCTGACTTTGTGTGCTCGCATACGCTTCCTGAATCCCGGCGATGTTCCCCTGGTAGTAAGCCGGGGATATATTGGCGTAGTAGTACGAGGATGTATAGTCAGATCCGTTCACGTCGAAGGCGAGTTGAATGCTCAGGATATTGGCCGGATTAGTGACCATTAAGGTCAACACAATCAGGTCGTAGTCGGTCACCTGATTATTCATGCTCAGGTTGTAGTTGGCCGTCACTCCAACCGTAGCCGTCGAATCCGTATCGACGAGACCAGACCACGCTCCAATAGGAAAAGATGTTGTTGAGATCGGAACTGTTTGATAAAAGCCCCATGCCGAAAACTGAGCTGGATAAGGTGTCGAATACTCATCAGTCAGAACGCATGTAGATGGCGTACCGGCTGCGTATGTGTACATCATGCCGCCAGTTGCGCTCAATGGCAGCGTGGTGTTGTACGGTACAGTAAATTTCGTTGTGTTGACGACCGTTGCCTCGTAAAATCCATCGATAAGATCGTTAGAACTTGCATACATCGATACGTATTGGCCAGAACTTAAGCCGTGGACCCTCGCCGTGATCACCGTCAGCGTCGTGTAAATTCCGCCCGATAGCCCAGACGCTGTGACCGACACGATAGGCACCGATGACAATGTGTTGGTGTTGAGGACCGAGAGTATGCCGTTGCAGATTTCGCCAAACACTCCAGAGGATGCGAATGAGGCGGAAATGCCATTGGCAACATCTCCAGCAATGAACGATGCCGAGGCTGTGCCGCTCCCGGTTATGATTTGCGCGGAAGCGAAAATCTTGATCTGGAGAAGGTCAAGATTAGTGAGCCCCGTAACCGGGACGTTGAAAATCAGATTACTGATCGTGATAGACGCGCCAAAAGAAAGCGACCAGAAAATTGTCCATGTGCTACCTCCGTCGATGGAGTATTGGAGGCTAAGCCCGCAAGCATTCCCGGTCCCCGATGGGACCACGATAGTGTATCCCGTCGATGCTGGACCGATCGAAACAGTAACCACCGTGGCAGGGTTTAAGACAACAGACGGGAACCCTGAGAAGATGGTCTGATTTGAAGTTACTCCCACTCCCGTTTGGGATGTAAATACGTTTCCGCCATTGATCTCGTAATTTGATGTGCCAGCGGAGAATTGCGGAAAATCGGTAACCATCGCGCCGTTGATCCCGGCAATAGCCGCGACGCTTCCATAAGCCCACGAGCCGGCAAACCCTGAAGTTGTATACGAGTTCCCTGTAGCGAAGTTGTCAATCAGTGTGAGTAGCGGCGAGTAGGGAACCGCATTGGCGGTATATGCTGGCGGATCGATGCCGGTGAGTTGCGGCGCTCCAAGCGTCCCATCGTCCTTGATGCTGGCATTGGAATCGTAGATGAAGATGTACGGCCGGCTTGTCTCGTAGCAACTATCCACCAGCCATCCAAATGGTTCTCCAGACAAGCCTGTATAGATGCTCGAATACGACCCCTGGGAATTCCCGGTCCTGCGATATAGAGAGCCATTTTCAAGCCCGGCATAGCGGTAGGCAAATGCCCCATAGGCGAGCTTGGCGAGAGTGTTGGCAGGAGATGTGAAGTAGTAGTTCTGACCGCCAATCGTGCCGTTGGGGTCGCGATTGATTATTTCGGTCCCAAAACGCGAAGACATGCTGCCTTCTTCTCTTTCAAAGCAGTTCCGCATGTCCAGATAGGAGTGTTCCGGCGCCCGGTCGAGTATCGGCCGCGCAACGAGCCCTACCGACTGGTAGACATATGGGTGCGCGGTATAAACGGTGTCGGCGGCCATAGTTGTTACTTCAGTCACATTCTAGCGCAAACTGTCAAACGTGAGTGTTTTATGTGGGCTGGACGAAGCCGACAACTACTCCATTTAGCACAGTGATAGACCCGTTAGCTACGCTGATCTTCGGTATCGTTATGGTTCCAGACACGCCGCTGCCAGGCTTCAGTGTCGCTTGAATCGTTGCGATAGCCGTGGTCTGAGTTCCGCCAGGACCGGATGCCCCGTAGACCGCCGCCAGTCCCTTGAGGGTATTTGACCCTCCAATATCCAGGTTGGTCGATTGGGTCGATGACCCATAATTACTCGCTACGTGACTCTGGGATACTGCATCGGTCGGGCCACTTGGCTCGGCGAGTCCGGTAACCTTCGCTCCCGCCACATCGAG
>Ga0302277_1002285_pt1 | contig 13696 bp, 9 predicted proteins | sample III_Bog_N3_1_FD_198759 | JGI IMG/M metagenome (GOLD analysis project Ga0302277, IMG submission 198759) | Peat permafrost microbial communities from Stordalen Mire near Abisko, Sweden - III_Bog_N3_1 | ecosystem: Environmental > Terrestrial > Soil > Wetlands > Peat | place: Sweden: Abisko... | reverse complement strand
ACTTTCCGGAAACCAGCGACTCGGCTTCCCTCCGCGCCTCGGCCAGATTCGGTGAAAGGCGGGCTACGCGCTCCGAAATCGCCTGAGCCTCGTCCAATCGTCCCGCCTGCTCCAAGGCCCGCGCCAGCAGCAAATACCCTACGTCGGTCGGTTGCACCGCCATCGCGTGCGAGTACTGGCGGACGGCCTCCGGAAAGTCGCCTTGCTTCTGCGCAATCAGGCCGAGTCCAATCATTGCCATGGCCATCGGATGCTCGGGCGTCAGTTGCAGCGCCGCTTCGTAACACTGTTTTGCCTTCATCGACTCGCCCATTTGGCGATAAGCAGAGCCGAGATTGCCATAGGCCGTTGCCCGCAGGCCCAGGTCACCCGCATGCAGAGCCACCACTTGATACCGGTCAATTGCCGCCGCTAGATGGCCGCGCCCGTGCTCATACGTGCCCAGGTTCAAATTGGCCGGCAGGTCATCCGGGCGGATCGCCAGCGCGGCCCGGAATTGCTCCGCTGCTTCTTCGGTGCGGCCCTGGCTGGCGAGGAAATCCCCCAGCGTGTCGTGCGCGATGTAATTATTCTTAGTCAACGCCAGTGTGCGCTGCCAGAATGATGGAATATCGTGCCAATATCCAACCTGACGGTACGTAAGCGTGCCGAGCACCAGTAAACAAACCACTGCGGGAACGGCAATCCATCCGGAGGGAATGCGTTGCGCTTCGAACTGCGTTCGTCCCGCCCAATCGGCCAACCCCCAAGTCAACATCAGAAACAAGCCTATGAACGGGATGTAGGCGTAGCGATCCGCCATCGCCTGCGCACCCACCTGCACCAGTCCGATCATCGGCACCAGACTGCCCAGAAACCAGAACCATCCGACCGCAAGATAGCGGCGATCGCGAGCGGGGAGCGCCAGAACAGTGATGACCAGCAACAACAGCGCCGCCCCGCCCACATGCCATGCCGGATAGAGCGTGACGGGATGCGGATACAGCGCCACCAGTTTCGCAGGCCAGATCGCCTTCCCCAGATAGCGCACATACGCAATCAACGCTGTCTCCAAGCGCAGCGGCAAATTGTATTGGGAAAAGGCCTGGATGGCGCCTCCAGCCTGTTGCGCCTTCATTGTCACCACTGCGCTCGCGGCGGAAAGCAGCAGAAGAGGTATTTTTTCCAGCACCAGCCATCCGACGGACATTCTGGGCATGCTGCCTTGCGCCTCTGGCGCGCCCAAAGACGGAGCGCCGATGCGGCGTAGCGGCCAGTAATCCCACAGCAGGAGCAGCAATGGAAACGTAATCACCTGCGGCTTGGCGAGCAGGCCAAGCGCAAACAGCAAAGCCACAGCCGCATAGCGGCGAACTCCCGGTTGGCGTGCATACCAGTCGTAGGCATACAGCGCGAGAAGAAAGAGCGTCGTGCTCAACACGTTCTTCCGTTCCGCCGCCCACGCCACTGACTCGACGTTAATCGGATGCAGCGCAAACAGGGCCGCGACCATCAGGCTGCGCCAGCGAAACCCCGTCGCGCTCTGCAGCAGCAGAAAAAGAAGGACAGCGTTGACCGCGTGGAGCAAGACGTTCCCGTAATGATGTCCGGCCGGGTTCAGGCCGAAGAGTTCGAAGTCGAGAGCGTGGGAAAGCCAGGTCAGGGGATGCCAGTTCGCCTTGTCATAAGCGGTGAAAGCCCATTTCACCGTTGCCCCCGTCAGGCCCGCCCGCACATGAGCGTTGTTGGTGATGTACTGATCGTCGTCGTAGTTGAGGAATCCGTTGTGAACCACCGGGTTGTAGCACACCAGCACAGCGATGGTGAGCAGAAGGCACAACAGCAAAGTGCGGATTCCGGGCGACGGCACGCCCCCGGAACGAGCCGAAACCGTCGCTGGTTCCAGGCGTTGGGTGCGCGCAGCCGAGGGAGGCGAACTCATAGGTTGAACGATAAGGAATGAACGATAGGACAGAACTATTCTGGGCCAGCCGGGGACAAATCGCGAGAAGGAACTGCAGAACGCGAGTTCCATTGGTTACTGCTGGGGTGGTCGTTGCGGTGGACGTCGCAAGATGAGAGGTCACCCCAAACTCCCGCCCGTCGCGGCGATTACCGCGGCGTTTCCGAGGCGCTGACTTTTTCCATACCGGGAGTGGAAGCCGTGCCGGCTGCTCCCGCCATGAAGAAGTTGTGGTCGTAAAGATTGCGGTACATGCGGCCCGCGATCTCGGCTGCTTTGGGCCCAAACGTCGGCCGTCCGCCCTGCAGGAAGACAACCGTCACAATGCGTCCAATATCGGTGTTGGCATACGAAGCGAACCATCCGAAGCGCGTGCCGGCGTGCGAGCAAGTCCCGGTCTTGCCCAGGATCGATTCTTCGTTGAAGTTCAAGCGCAGGCTGCGCGCCGTGCCGTAGGCAACCGCTCCAGCCATGCCGCCGGAAAGCTCTGGAATCACCGGCTCGATGTCGAGATGGCGCTTCACGCGCGGCTGAAAATTGGCGACTGCCTCGGGACTGGCCGGATGTTGCAGATAGAAGAGCGTGCCGCCGTTCGAGATCGCCGTCACCAGCGCGCCCAATTGCAGCGGAGTCATCGAGATGCCCTCGCCAAACGAGCACATCTTGCTGACGCCGCCAAGTTTGGCGGGGATTTCCACTTCCGGATACGTCCCCAACTGTTCGCCCGGAATACGATAGCCGGCGAGTTCGCCGAGTCCAAACTGGTGCGCGTAGTACTGCACCTTCTCGAAGCCCAGCTTGCGCCCGACCGCCTCGAAATAAGCGTTATTCGAGTGCGCGAGCGCTTCGGTCAGATTCATGCGGCTGCGGCCGCCAAGCGGAACTTGAGTTCCCTCATCGATCACGCCTTCGCTAAGCGCCGCGAGCGCCACAGAAAGCTTGATCGTCGAGCAGGGTTGCGCGCCGCTGGAGAGAGCCAGCCTCTGGTTAACTATGGCCAGGATGCGTCCGCTGGTCGGCTCAATCGCGACCACGGTCCCGTTCATGTTGCCCAAGGCGTCGATCGCAGCCTGCCGAACGACCGGGTCCTCGCCGCCCGTCACATCGCCTTCCGTAATATCGGACGCGAACGAACTGGTATGGAATCGCTCGTAATAGCGATGGCGCCTGGCGGAGGCATGCGTGGCGGAAGAACGTGCAGCGGAAGACCGTGTGCCGGCGTATTGCGAATGTGGAACGCGGCTTCGAGCCAGCGTATGCATGCGCTTCCTGGCATGCTGATTTTCCATGACGCCGTGAGTTTTCTTGTGCGGGGTGACCGTGCTGGGGTTCACGCTGGCCGCGATTCCACTCGCTCCCAGCAACATTGCCAGTCCTAGAAAAAATGCGATACGAAGAAACCAGGCCCAGAACTTCACTTCACCATCCCCGGTAGCACTTGGCCAATCTGTTGCCCACTGGATCTGTCGGCCTAGTTGTTTAGATGCAAGAGCCTCGCCAAATCAGCCCACACGAAAGACGTGTCTCTGCAACTATTCGATAGTAGGTTATTTTCGCGGTTCGACGCAATGGCAAAGTATAAAGTCGTCAATAGTGGAATCTTCACGGTAACCATCTGAATAAAATGCACTTAATGTGACTTCGCAGAAGGGACACGCACCTTGGTAATCGGATTCGCCTGTTATCTTGAAAGGCACGGGGATTTTGGCACTTTCGCGATTCCGGCGGCGGCGCGCCCACTTCGGACGGCTGCGATGCCGCAAGCAAAGTCCCACAGTACGCGTTTTTCTGGTATTTTCGGACGGCGTATCCTCATCCCGATTTAATCTTTGCCGCCGAGGTCCACATCTTGCGAACGTCGCTCGCGCTTCTGCTGGTGAACTTCTCTTTCGCCGTAACTCTACTGGTTCCTTTCGTCGCTCGTGCCGCCGACTCGACCCTCGAAGGGCGCCGCGCTGAACTAAATCGCCTGCTCGCCGAGGAATGGGAGTACACCCTCCGCACCCAGCCCGAGCTGGCCACCCAGGTGGGCGATGATCGTTACAACGACCGCCTGAGCGACTTTTCGGACAAGGCCATTGGCGACGATCTTGAACATACCCGTCAGGCGTTAGCGCGCTTTGAAGCCATCGACGTCACCGGATTCCCCGAGCAGGAACGGCTCAACCACGCCCTGATGGTGCGCAGCCTGCGCGAAGGGCTCGAAGGCGCGCAATTCAAAGACTGGGAAATGCCGGCAACGCAGTTCGGCGGCATTCACCTCGGATACGCATCGCTCGCCTTCGATTCCCCCTTCCGCAATAAGAAAGATTACGCAGACTACGTGTCGCGCCTGCATCAGATTTCGCGGGTGCTTGACCAGGCCATGGGACACATGCGCGACGGAGTGCGCGACCACCTCATTCCGCCGAAGTATCTGCTCGAAAAAGTGTCGAGTCAGGCGCAGGGGATTGCCGACGACTCGCTGGACAAGAGTCCATTCACAGAACCGCTGCGCAAGTTTCCCGATTCCATCTCTGAGCCGGAGCGCCAGCAACTGCGAGCGGAGATCGAAGCCGTGGTGAAGAACGAGGTCGCGCCCGCCTACGCCAAGTTCGCCAAATTCGTCCGCGAAGATTACGCTCCGCACGGCCGCCTCGATCCCGGCGTCTGGGCCTTGCCCGACGGAGAAGCTCGCTATCGCTTCGCCATCCGTCATCAGACGACCACCGATTTCACCGCCGACCAAATTCATGAGTTGGGCATAAAGTCGGTGGCGGAAATCGAAACCCAGATGCTCTCGATCGCCAAGGCGCAGGGCTTCCGCAATCTGAAATCGTTCAACGAACATATCCGGCAGGATCCGAAACTGCACGCCCAGTCGGGGCAGCAGTTGTTCGATCTCTACACCCGCTATCGCGACCAGATGTATGGCAAGCTGCCAGAACTATTCGGACGCCTGCCGAAGAACAAGCTGGACGTGGTGCCGATGGAATCGTTCCGCAGCGCCTCCGCCCCGCCCGCCGATTATTCCATCGGCGCCGGAGATGGCTCGCGCCCCGGACGCATCAACGTCAACGAATATGCTCCGGAGAAACGCCTGTTGCTCAACCTGGAAGCCATCGCCTATCACGAGGGCGTCCCTGGACATCACCTGCAATTTTCGATCGCGCAGGAACTCACGGGATTGCCGCCGTTCCGCAAATTCAATCTCGATCTCAACGCCTATACCGAGGGCTGGGCGTTCTACTCCGAGCGTCTGGGAAAAGAAGTGGGATTCTATCAGGACCCGTACAGCGAATACGGACGCCTTCAGAATGAAATCTGGCGTGCGGTGCGGTGGGTGGTAGATACGGGCGTGCACTCTCAGCATTGGACGCGGCAGCAGATGGTCGACTACTTCCACGAACACACAGCCATGGACGAAGAAAATATCGATACCGAAGTCGATCGCTACATCGCATGGCCGGCGCAGGCGCTTTCCTACAAAATGGGGCAGATGAAGATTCTGGAACTGCGGGCGCGCGCGCAGAAGCAGTTGGGGCCGAAATTCGATATCCGCGCCTTCCACGACGCGGTGCTGGATCAGGGCCCGCTGCCGCTTGATGTGCTGGAAACGAAAATCAACGCGTGGATTGGCACGCAGAAGGCCGACACGGCCGGCCGGGACGCCCAGCGCTCCACTAATTGATTTCAGGCGCTCACATCACTTCGCTGCGCTTCCGCAGGAAGGCTGGAACGTCGAGGTCATCCGCGTAGCTGGGAGCCGCCGACCGCATCGCATCCAGCGAAATCACCTCCGCGCTGTGAGTTGCGCTCGCCGCCGACTCTTGAAACGCGGCGGGCGCCGGCTCCGAGGGTTCCGGCACGAACGCCGGCTCGGGATCGGAAACCGGCTCGGGATCGTCAAAGCGGTCATACGCAATCGGGCCCGAAACCGGATGCGCCACATGCCGCGAGGCCTCTCTCGAAATGATGACCGGGTCGAAGCTGTCGTGATGTCGCGGACGCCGCATATCGGCCTCTTTGAAGCCAGTCGCGATCACCGTGATCTTGACCGCGTCTTTCATCTTCTCGTCGAGCACGGCGCCGAAGATGATGTTGGCATCCTCGTGAGCGGCGCCCTGAATAATCGTGCAAGCCTGCTGCACTTCGGCCAGCTTCAGAGAATTCGAGCCCGTGATGTTGATGAGAATGCCGCGCGCTCCGTCGATCGCGCCCGCTTCAAGCAGCGGCGAGGCGATGGCGCGCTGCGCGGCTTCGACGGTGCGATGTTCACCGGCAGCGGTCGCCGTGCCCATCACTGCGTAGCCCATGCCCGCCATGATGGCCTTGACGTCGGCAAAGTCGCGATTGATGATGCCGGGGATCGTGATGATGTCGGAAATTCCCTGAACGCCCTGGCGAAGAATGTCGTCGGCGATGCGGAAAGACTCGAAGAATCCGGCGTTCTCGGCGACGGCCAGCAACTTTTCGTTGGGGATGACGATGGTGGTATCGACCGATTCCATGAGCTCGGAGATGCCGCGCTCCGCTTGCTGCATGCGGCGTTTGCCTTCAAAGGCAAACGGCTTGGTCACGACGGCGACGGTGAGCGCGCCCATTTCGCTGGCGAGGGAGGCGATGATCGGCGCCGCGCCGGTGCCGGTTCCGCCGCCGAGCCCGGCGGTAACGAAGATCATGTCCGCGCCTTCGAGGACTTCAATGATTTTGTCGGAATCTTCGAGAGCGGCTTTGCGGCCAATTTCGGGGTTGGCACCCGCGCCGAGTCCGTTGGTCAGCTTGACTCCGAGCTGAATCTTGGTGGCAGCGCGTGACATCCGCAGCGCCTGGAGATCGGTGTTGGCCACAATGAATTCGATGTGTTCCATGCCCGAGTCGATCATGCGATTGACGGCGTTGTTACCGCCGCCGCCGACGCCGATGACCTTGATGCGAGCGTCGTTGCGGGCTTCTTCGTTGAAACAGATGCGGAGTCCGTTGTCTTCGTTGTTCATCACTCACCTCTTGAAATCGACTGTCAGCTCTCAGTTTTCAGTTATCAGTAAAAACCAACCCCGCTTAGAAACTTCGTCGCCGCGACCTTACGCGCCTTTTCCTGCGAACAGAGCTTTCATCCGCGAACCGAAACTTGGCTCCTGCAAGCCGCGGGCGAGCCGGGCGCGATGGCCGTAATACGCCATGCCCAGCACGGTCGCGAACTCCGGTTCGGCCATGAACGACGGCATCCTGGCCATCGACGTGGGCCAGGCCAGGCGCGCGGCTTTTCGCAGCACCGATTCCGCCACATCGAGAATGCCGGGAAGCCGCGACGCTCCGCCGCTCAGCACAAGTCCGGCGATGCAGTGATCGAGAACGCCCGCGTGGCGCAGGTTTTCGCGCAGCAATTCGAAAAGCTCGCGGGCGCGCGGCTCAAGAATCTCGCCCACCATGCGTTGCGACATCATGCGCGAGGGCCGGTCTCCCACCGAGGGCACCTCGACTTCGTTGCCCGCAGGGATGAGCGTCGGCACGGCGTTGCCAAAATTCTTCTTGAGCGTCTCCGCGTCCGCGAGGCCCGTGCACATGCCCACAGAAAGGTCGCTGGTAAAGTGGTCGCCACCGATGGGAATGACGGCTGTGTGCGCGACCGCGCCCTGCTGAAAGACGATCAGATCGCACGACCCGGCGCCGAGATCGACGAGGCAGATGCCGAGTTCGCGTTCATCCGACCGCAACACGGAGTCGGCGCAGGCCAGAGGTTCGAAGATGGTGTCGTCCACATGAACGCCGGCTTTATTGACGGCCGTCACCAGGTTCTGCGTCGCGTTCGAGAAAGCCGTCACAATGTGCACGCGAACCTCAAGGCGCGTGGCCATCATGCCCGTGGGATCCTGCACTCCGGGCTGATCGTCGAGAATAAACTCTTGCGGCAGCAGATGGAGGATTTCCCGATCGGCGGGCAAAGGCACGGTGCGCGCCTTATCCACGGCCTGGCGGATCTCTTCGCGGCCAATCTCGCGCGACCGCGCGCCAAAGGTGATGCCGCCGTGGCTGTTCATGCCGCGGATGTGCGCGCCGGCGATGCCCACCAGCGCATGCTCGATGGGAATGCCGGCGACGTCCTCGGCATGCTCCACCGCTTTCTGAATGCTGCTCACGGCCTTGTCGAGTTCGGTAATCACACCCTTGCGCAGGCCGCGCGATTCGCTGATGCCATGGCCGCGATAACGCAATCCGTTCTCGGTCACTTCGGCCACCAGCACGGAGGTCTTGGCGCTGCCTACGTCAATGGCGGTGATGAAATTGGGATCACGATTCGGCATAAATAAGAACTCTCAGCATAATAATGACGATGTCCGCTAGTTCTGCGGGATCTCCTTGCGGATGGCGGCGCTTGGCTTCTTCTGTCCCGACGCAACCGCGGCAGACTCGGGTGCAACCGGGCGCGGTGGCGCCGCAACTTTTGCGGCAGCGACCGGCGCAGGGCTCCCGCTCGACTTCAGCGCAACTTGCTTGAGTGGCGCCTGCTTAACCGGTGCTGGTTTGGCGGGCGCCTGCTTGGCCGACGCCTGCTTCGCCCGAACGCGTTTCACGGGAGCATGATGCACTGCCACTTTGGCCGTGGCCTTTGCGGCGGGCTTCGCGTCTTTCCTCGGCGGGATCGGCGCCACCGGATGCGCGACATATTTCTCGTAATTCACGAGCGCCGCGGTTTTCACTCCCGCGGCCATCGCCGCCTTGGCTGCGGTTGGAGTCAATGCCGGCTGCCGAGCCATCCCGTTGAGATCGGGATTCACGATAATCTGTCCGTCGTAGCGCAGGTCCACGGATTCAAGTTTGTCGAACTGCTGCCGCCACTGCTGCGCATGGGTCACATACGTCTTGTAGCGCTGCAGGTAATTTCCCGCGCCGAGATGCACCAACACCTCTCCGTTCGAATCGGCGGCCAGCACCTTCACGTCTTCCGGATCGCTGACATCCACTTCGCTCAGTTCCTGCGAATAATGTGCGCCGCTCGAATCGAGTTCGCGAACCAGTTGGTTGTAGTTCTTCATCCGCGCGGCGCGAGTGGAGAGCGGCTCGCCCGAGTTCATGCCCGCAATCACCGGGAACGAGTATTTATGCTTGCCGCCCGGAGCCAGTTCCATCAACATGCCCGCGGCGTCGATCAGCGAGATGTGCGAGCCGATGCGGACAAAGGCGACTGGCGTGCGCTCATGAATCTCGATGCGCAGGCGATTCGGCACAAAGCGCATCACGCTGGCCGATTCCACCCAGGGAATCTGCTCCAGTTGCTGCTTGCGCTGGGCCAGCGGGACGAAAAAGATGTTGCGGCCAATGTCTCCACCCATCACTTCCATGATTTGGGCGTGGGCGACGTGCTCGGCGCCGGCGACTTCGATCTGGTCGCTCGAATCGACGCGAAAGCGCCACGAGTGCTTTCCGTAACGGTAAAGGCTCAAGCCGAAAGCGGCCAGAATTGCCAAAGCGACCAGCGCCACGCCGACCCAAAGCAGGCGATTGGCGGTCTTCTTGGGGAGCGATCCGCGGCGCACGGAAACGCGCTTTTGCCCGCGCAGGAATGGGGATTCCTGCTCCGCTTCCAGATCGCCGAGCCGAGCGTCGTCGAAAGGCTCGCGCTCGGGAGCCTCGCGTTCGGATGCGTCACGAGGAAGCGGATACAGCTCTTCCTGGACCGCGGTGGAACTTGATTTCCGCGCCACTATTTGGAGTCAGTTGTCGACAGAAAATCGCTGAGCAAAAATACTATAACTTGTTTTCGCGATTTGAGACAGTGCCAAGTTGGTTCGCGCCGTCCAATTTTTCCACAATCATCGCTCCCAGTTGCGAGACGCTGCCTGCGCCTAGCGTCAGAATCATGTCTCCGGGTTGGGCAAGTGCCGCGACGGAGGAAACAGCGTCCGAAAAGGAAGGGGCGAACGCGACGCTCGCCTTCCCTGCTCCGGCAATGCGGCTGGCAAGAGCCAGCGCGGTGATGCCCTCGATCGGCTTCTCGCTGGCGGGATAAATATCGAGCAAGCAGAGTGTATCGGCGTCGGCGAAGGCGGTCGCGAATTCATCCATCAGATCGCGAGTGCGAGTAAAGCGATGAGGCTGGAAGATCACATGCACGCGGCGAAATCCGCACTGGCGAGCGGCGGAGAGCGTAGCGCGGATCTCGGTCGGATGGTGGCCGTAATCGTCAATGACGCTGACGCCTGCGGCCGCGCCTTTAAATTGGAAGCGGCGATCCACACCGCGAAAACCGTCGAGGGCGGAACGAATCTGGTCGGGAGAAATGTCGAGCGCGGTGCCGACCGCAATGGCGGCGGTCGCGTTCAGCACGTTGTGCGCGCCGGGAATGTGCAGCGTGAACTCGCCGAGATCTTTTTCTTTATATGTCACCTGGAAGCGGATCAGCGGGTTGTGACTTGCGGCGGTTTTTGCCGCTCCAATTTGCGGCGAGGCAGAAGGCGTCGTCAACATGCGAATCAGAAAATCGGACCCGCGGGTGGTTCCATAGGTGGTCACGCGGCGATGGACGCGGGGCAACAGACGCCGCAGCACCACGTCGTCATTGCATCCGACGACGACGCCGTAAAACGGGACGCGCTCCATGAATTCGAGAAACGTGCGGCGCACGTCGCGCATGTCGCGGTAGCAATCCATGTGCTCGCGGTCGAGGTTTGTAACCACGGAGAGGATCGGCGAAAGCTTCAGGAATGACCGGTCGCTTTCGTCGGCCTCGGCGACCAGGTATTGCGACTTGCCGAGGCGCGCATTCGAGCCCAGGGCATCGACGCGCCCTCCGACCACGACCGTGGGGTCGAGGCCGCCAGCAGCCAGCACGGCTGCGACCATCGAGGTGGTAGTCGTCTTGCCATGCATGCCGGCGATGGCGATGCCGTATTTTAGCCGCATGAGTTCGGCGAGCATTTCGGCGCGCTGAATCACGGGGATATGCAAGCGGCGCGCTTCGGCGACTTCGGGGTTGTCGACCGAGATGGCGGAACTGGTGACCACGACGTCCGCGCCGGAGATGTTGGCGGCGGCGTGTCCTTCCACAATAACCGCGCCCAGAGCGGCGAGCCGCTTCGTTACCGTCGAATTTCTCAGGTCGGAGCCGGAGATCTGATAACCGAGATTCAGCAGCACTTCGGCGATCCCGCTCATGCCGATGCCGCCGATACCCACGAAATGAATGCGTTGAATCTTGGCGAACATGAAAATTGATAATAGAACATCTAACCGCAGAGACGCCGAAAGCGCCGAGGCACAATTGCCGACTGTGATCCTGTCGGCGCAAGATACAGCAGATCCTTCGCTTCGCTCAGGATGACAACTCGGGCTACTAACTTCTACCCAACTGTCTTCTACCCAACCGCGGCCAACTGCTTCACCATTTCCGCAATTTCTTCGACGGCTTTGGGATGCGCCAGAGATTTCGCCGCCTGAGACATGCCCTGCAACCGCCTTGCATCGCTGATCAGCGCGGCAATCGTGTCGACCAGATACGCCGCGCCCAGGTTGCTTTCCTCGACTACAACCGCTGCGCCTACTCGTTCGAGCGCGCGCGCGTTTACGTTTTGATGGTCATCGGCGGCGGCCGGGAAGGGCACAAAAATCGCCGGCTTGCCTGCCGCCGTGATCTCGCCGACCGTGCTTGCGCCCGATCGACAGACGAGCAAATCGGCGCGGCCAAACGTTCCGGGCATATCGTCAATGAACTTGTGAACTTCGCCTGAGATTCCCGACTGCCGGTAGGCGGCCAACACATGGTCATAGTCGCGCTGTCCCGTTTGATGAATGACGTGGATTCCCGGAATCTTCTCGCGCAACCCAGGCAGCGATTCGATCATCGCTTGATTGATGGCACGCGCGCCCTGACTGCCTCCAAAGACGAGCAGAGTTGGCGGGCCGTCAGTTTTCGGGGCAATCGAAAAAAACGCTGCACGCACTGGAACGCCCGTCACTTTGCAGTGGGGAAAATACTGGCACGTCTCTTCAAAGTGCACGGCAGCGGCGGAAACCCAGCGGGCGATCATTCTGTTTGCAAATCCCGGAACGACGTTCGGTTCAAAGGCCAGCGTAGGAAGACGGCGGCGAATCGCGGCTACCATTGCGGGGCCGGAAGCGTAGCCTCCGACGCCAATCACAACTTCGGGATCGAACTCGGACAGCATTCGAGACGAGGCTGCGATGGCGCGCGGCAGATCGAATAGCGTTTTCAGCCGCGTCATTAGGCTGACTCTGTTCAAAGCTCCAACCTTGATCAACTCCAGCGGAAAGCCCGCTTGCGGCACGAGGCGCGTCTCGATGCCGCGCGCGGTGCCGATGAAGAGAATCTCGGCGCCGAATCGCCTCTTAAGTTGTTGAGCGATGGCTAGGGCCGGGATTACGTGCCCGCCGGTTCCGCCGCCTGCGATGATGATGCGCATGAAGTTCTCTTGCGCCTTTTATGGGCGGTTGGAAAACCGAGCCACAGATTGAATTGGATTGAATCTCTCAGGCCGGTTCGTTGCCCGGAAGATTCGGGGGCGCATGATTCGGGATGGAGGTTGTGGTTCGGGGGGTCCCCCCCCCTCCCCCCCCTCGTTTTGGGTCAAAATATTCATTTTAAATGACTTAATCGCAAAATATTCATTCTAAAGCGGTTACAGGAAACCTGTACCGAATCTATCTTTAGAATCATTGGTTTACGCGCCATCGCTTGTGGAAAATGTAGATTCCAAACAACTCACCGAAAAATGGCCCGTATTGCATTGAAAAGAAAGGGCCGCTCACCCAATCGATCCGTAAGCGCAGGACTTGAATCTCGCCAGTGCGCCGTACACCATCCTTATGATGACCTTAACTTCATTATAGGCCTTGGTGTCAATGAGGAATTCTGATTCTGGGTTCAAATCGGCGCGGGATGCGGCTTTGGAACATTTTTGACTGTCGGCGAAAGCAGCAGGGTTGTGGGCACATTCCCTGACGCGGGTTGTGCCCATGGCGCTCATTGGTCGGCGGTCAAAACGTGTAGTCGCTGATTATGTAAACCATCCGGACGCCTCTCCCGGCCTGGCTTTCCCCGTTATGGGATTACTTCCTGTTTGCCGGTCAACCTGGCAAAACTCCATGAATCGCTGATTATTCCGGAGACATTCCTTTGGCAAAAGGCCTCGCAGCCAGTGTGCAGATCGCATTCCGGTGAAACGTGATGTGTATCACTGACTGCAGCCATCGCCGGTTCGATACTTGAAGAGCGTACTCAGGAGGTCTGTCCGTGAATAGTTTCTGTGCGCGCATGTTCGGTCTCACCCTGTTCGTTTTTCTCGTTTTGGCTCTTGCCGTCCAACCTGCCATTGCTCAGCAGGATCAAGCCAAGCATGTTGTCCATCGTGGGATTCCAGCCGGGGATACCTGTTCCACCTGCCACAAGGCGATTTATGACCAATGGAAAGCCAGCCCGCATGGCGCCAACGGTGTCGAATGCACCGTGTGCCATGGCGAGACAACATCACGGGACTTCGCGGGCATGCCGGCGTTAAGCACATGCGACACCTGTCACACCGATCAGGTGGCACAACTGAAGTCTGATCCATTCATGAAAGGCAAGACGTGTGTGAGCTGTCATCAGGCACACACCTTCGTGGAGCACAAGAAGGCGGCCCCGGCAGGCAAGTGATAACAATTTCCAGGCGTGGCATTCTCGAACTGCTGGCCGGTGCATCCGCACTCACCGCCCTTGGAAACGTGTCATCGCATGCCAAGGGAATGTAGGACCGGTTGTCGGACACCGCGCCAGCG
>Ga0302277_1002284_pt1 | contig 13703 bp, 25 predicted proteins | sample III_Bog_N3_1_FD_198759 | JGI IMG/M metagenome (GOLD analysis project Ga0302277, IMG submission 198759) | Peat permafrost microbial communities from Stordalen Mire near Abisko, Sweden - III_Bog_N3_1 | ecosystem: Environmental > Terrestrial > Soil > Wetlands > Peat | place: Sweden: Abisko... | reverse complement strand
CGAGAGCCTGACTGATACGATTCCAATACCGCCGCGCATAAACACCTTTGGGAGAGGGACAATGAAAATCGTAGCTACTATGGGAGACGGGAATTTCCTAGCTGAAATCAACTACCAAGAGATTGATTTTTTAGCGGGAAGGAAGGTAGGAGACGCAACCGGATACTACTCCTACGACCGCAAGATTACCAGTGGAACAACATTCAACATCGTTCCTGCCTTCGAGCAGATTCACCGCAACAACCAGCGCAAGCGCGAGGTTGAAAGCCTACGCGCAACTCTAAACGCGATGCTGGTAGGACTCGACATGATCGAGCCTTTGATTGAGGAGCCGAAGCCAGAGGAAGCATCAGCAGAGTAGGAATACGGAGAGGATAATCGTGGGAGAGATATTGGAATTGGAAGACAGTGAAGTTCTGGCGGGTACTCATATTAAGGATACCTGCGCGAAGGCGATCAAGTTAGCAGATGTGAGTAAAAAACACGTCCATTTCAAATTCAACGACACAGACGTTACAGTTCAACCGGGGGAACTGGTTGATAATGTGGTTACGCGATGGGACACTGACAGAGAAGCGGCCTACCAGATACTCATCAACTCCGAAAAATACAAACAGCGTCAAGTGCAACGCGAGGCTGAGGAGAAAGCGGCGCGGGAAGCGCACATGACGGAATCCGCACAGACTGAGGCTGAAATGCGTGAGGCTAAGGTTCCGTGTCCAAAGACACCTGCTCAACTTGTCGAGTACATTGAATCTCTTGTCAATCGCCAGCACGATTACGGAACATGTGTCTATGCGATGAGTATGGCGGCAGAAGCGGCATTTAATTACGTTTCTGGCAAGGAAGGATGCACAGGATTTCAAGCGTCTTGTGCCGATCTAGACATCATCCGCAGAACGAGAAACATTAAGGGACCGTTCATGCTCATCAAGGGGGAGGATGCTCTCTATCCACAGTACGATCTTCAGGAGCGGCTTGCAGAGTCAATGGAAAAGTGGAAGCCGTGGCTCAAGGAACAGGCAGTCAAGAGGTTGGCGGATACAGGTCACGCTCATCCAAACGTTATCGCACACTGGAAGAAACTAGCAGAGTAAACCGACAGCGGCGCACAGGACAATCAATCTGGAGGTAACGGCATGACCTACGTACACCGCAAGAGATTCACAAGAAAGCCGAAGGATATTCTATCTCTAGCTCTGAGAAACATGTGGCCCGGAGAGGAGATCATCTGCACGAAGCGCACCTATGAAGCTGTCAAGGTAAGATTGGAAGCATTATCTCAGTCCTTTGGCGACCGCAGGATAGAGACCATGCCAGACAGAGGGATTATCCGCAAAATCAAGAGAGTAGCGTAAAACGAAAGGAATGAATGCCGAAGAAGAAATCGACTGACCTTGTACAAATCCAAACGAGTCCTATCCCGCCATGGCATCAAAGCACGGAATCTCTAACTTCGTGTCCGAAGTTCTATGTCGAATCGGTAATAAAAGGCCGCAAGCAGCCGGGAGGCATGGAGAGCGCGAGAGGTAATCAGGTCCACAAGACAGGCGCGGCCTACGCTGCGTGGTGCGCTCATAAGGGCGTAGCGATGGACCTTGATGCCTTTGATAGGCTGTCGCAAGGCGCAGGACCGACAGCGGCCAAGATTCTCGTGGGCATGAGGGAATCGTACCAAGTTGATTGGAACCACCTTCTTGCGACAGAACTTCCCATGTCTCTCGATGAAAACTTTCAACCAACAGATGTGGTAGACACGCTGGGCGGGGTATCGGTAGACACTGGACTTCCATCATGCTACAGCGGCGTACTTGACGCTCTCTATATGTTCCGCGAGGAAGCGAGAGCAATATGTGATGATTTGAAGACGCATCCGAGACCGTTTCAGCCTGACGATACGTTACAGGCTAAGACGTATGCGCTTTTTATCTTCCAGCACTTCCCATGGGTAATGGAGGTCAAATTCAGGCTTATCTTTGTCCGATTCAAGAACCTTGTGAGGGAGGCAGTATTTACCCGCGAGGAAGTTCCTGTACTGATTGAGGCAGTGAAAGCTGCCCGTGCAAGGCAGGTGATGATCCACGCCGACTATGACGCCAGTAAGGAGATCGAGGCTATTCCTGGTGCCCACTGTGTTTATTGTCCTTTACTCTCGAATCGCGGCTGTCCGATCTCAGAGTTCAATCCGCAGATGCAATTCGAGCCGGTAGACAGGTTAAAGTTCCTGTTATGGTACAGCGCCTTTTCAAAGGTTAACAGCAAGACGCTGCGTGAGTACGTCAACGGGACAGGAAAGAGAGTGGTCTTAAAGGATTACAACGGTAAGGCGTATGTCTTCGGCCCTGTCGAGAGCGAATCTAGCGTGTACCCTCTATTCCAAGCAACGGGCGAAAGTATTGCGACTCGGTGTGATTGTGGCGAACAATTCGACTATGTACCCGAAAATGGGAAATGCCCAAAATGCAAGGAAGGAAGAGTTAAGCCGCTAATGCCGATTGCTGATCTAATCATAGAGGACTATGCTTTCGGAAACACTGGCGACACCGCATGGATGGGGAAACTGGTCATTTCGTCAACAAAACTCAACAGCTATTTGGGAACGAAAAAGAGGGCGTTTCTTGACCAAGCCTGCCAAGACACGGCAGACAAGGTAACGAAGGCAACACTCAAAGTGAGTAAGCCTTTGGACGCTGTACCTGATGAGGAGCCAGAAGAGGACAGTGAAGAAGGGGAAGGATGGAGCGATGACAGCGAGTTCTGAGGGAGAAAGATAATGGCACAGACGATTAGGATGACACGCACCCGTTACCAGCGCGAACGTGAGGATATTTGGATGCTTCAATGCAGATCGAAAGGAACTAGACAATTCTGGTCATGCACAGGGAGCGATTGGTTTACGTCACGGCAGGGGGTTTTAGATTTCATCAAAAAAGAACTTCCTCCGAGCAGCGTAAACCGTGAAACGCTGGAATATCGCGCCAAGAGGTATCGGCCAGAGGACCAAAATTGATGAAAGAGGTAGACGAAGGCGATCCCTGCCCTATAGAGGGATGCGACGGAAAACTCTACTATCCAAAGGGAGAGAATTGCTCGTGTCACATCAATCCCCCATGTGGCTCATGTACCGATACCGTACTCACTTGCAATAAATGCTGGTGGGCAGATGACGGCCAGCCAGATAAATCTGTGCCGTCAGCGGTCCCGCAGGAATGGAAGAAATTTTACAGGGACAACAGCCCACCGTGGAACACGGATTTAAGTGATGGGAAGCGCCTGATTGAATGGAATTACGACAGCCGATCAGGATCGACAATGGTCTACACAGGAAAGTATGAGGGTCCGGTAACGGGGAAGGATATTCTCACGAATTTCGGAGACGGAACTTTCGGGCATCGTGGGCCTACGCTCTACGGTGACGACAAATCGGGACGGTTCACTTACACAAAAATCACAGATTAACAGGGAGAGGGAAGACATGAAGTTGCGCAGCTTGAATCTCAAAAACTACAGAGTCCATCAGGATTCCACTTTGCCGATTGGTGACGCCACCTTCGTAATTTTGCGCGGCAGAAATATGAGCGGGAAGACTTCATTCGCCGAAGGACTGTCGATGAATCTTGCGCAGACAACCGTATCTCTTGATGGACAAGGAAAAGGCTTCACGGATAAGATCGCTCAGGGACAGTCAAAGGCAATCATTACCGCTGAAATCCAGGGTACGCATCTTCTGCGTAACGTGGTGGTCTTAAATACAAACACCAGCGGGCGCACGTCGAACGTTGAGTGCTTGGACGAACCGGATAATAACAAGATCGTCGGCGGATTTAACAACTTTCTCAAGGACCGCAAAGACGCGATTCTTATTGCTTGCAACACGGATTATTACAGCAAACTTGACCAGAAAAGTCAGACGAACCTTTTAGCCAAACTGGTGCTCCCTGCACATCACGACTTCCCCGCAGACAAAATAGAGGCGACAAACTCTCTCTTAGATACACCGATCAACTTCGACGGTGAACCATTTGAGGTCATCACTTCTGGGTACAAACAAACATATAAAGCCAGAGAAATAGTTAACCGTCAGGTGAAGGAGTTCACAATTCCTGACGCCTTACCTATGCCGAGAGGAGTAGATTCTGAGTCATTGCAAACTCAGTTGACAGAGATTAAAGCGAAGCGCCACAACCTGCAATTAGAACGCGATACAGCGGTGACCACGGCGAACAATATCGAGGTCAAGCGCGTTAGGTTGCAAACGAAGATCGAAGGGTTGAGGGCGGAGCTAGGAAAAGGCAAGTCAAGACTAGAGCACCTAGAGACCGAACTTCTCAGCGCGGATCAGGTAAAAGGATTCACAGCGACAGCGGCGAAGGCTGAGGAACTGGCAAAGCTGAAAGCGCAGCACTCAGGGATGCATGGCGGAATGATAGCCGTAAACGAGCAAATAAGCCGCCTGAAAGACATCTCAGAGAAAGGTGCAACCTGCCCAACATGCGACCAGGACATTGACGCTGGTAAGATTGCAACGCTCATTGCCGATCTGGAAAAGGAGTATGCGGAGGCCGATCAAAAGATTCAGGAACTTGACACAAAGATCGAGGCGATAGGGGACATCGGAGCCGCAAGGGAATCACTCAGAAAGCACGAAGCTGCGATCAAAGAAAAGATTGAACTCGAAGCGTCTTTGACGGAGACAGTCAAGGCAGGAAAATCTACGAAGGCCGAACTGGAGGCACTCCCAGAGGCCGCGAACGCCACTCTACCGTTCAATGATCCTCTGGCTACCCTACAGGCTCAGGAAGACAAGGTTAACGAGCAACTACGTCCTGTGATTGCGGCTGAGGAGAGAGCCAGCGAGATAACCAGACTCACAGCGCAGAAGGAAAAGCTGGTAAAGAAGGCTGCAACACTTGATATGCTGGTTAAGTATTTCGATAAAGACGGCGTGAAGAAAACGCTCATCGAGCAGCACATTGGCGGATTTGAGTCTAAGTTGAAAGATGTCATGAGCGCGTGGGGATACGAAGCATCGTTGTCGGAGGATTTAAGATTTGAGGTCACAACGAAGCGGGGCTACGCAGGGCTGGTGAAAGAACTCTCAGGCGCGGAGGACTTTATCTTCAACGCCGCTCTCCAGTGCGCTGTATCCATCGCGTCAGGAATCAAACTGGTAGTGATTGACGAGGTAGAAAAACTTGGAACCGACATTCGGAACTTCATCTATGCCAAGTGTTTTGAGCTAATTCAGGACGGCCAATTAGATCAGGCAATCCTTATCGGATTCAGTCTGGACAAGACGCTGCCGAAACCGCAAGCGCCAGGATCGAAATACTTCTTTATAACGGATGGAACGGTGGAGGAACTAAAATGAGCGAGCAGAGAAGATGGTTGAGATTTTGCTACTACACACCATTTGAATATGAAGATGAAAAAACGGGAGAGCCTAACGGTCAATGGGTTTATGGTTTGGCTGCTATCCGGTCAGACGGTTACCTCTATGTGTGCTATGAATTTGAGGATTCAAGACTCTCGGACGACAAAGAGATCAGTAGAGTGAAAAAACTCCTTTGGGATAAACTTGAAACATTCATAGAGGATATTCCAGAAAACGTTAAACCGTTTCCAAATGCGGATAGGATAAACAAAGGTAAAATTCATCAGGACGGAAACGAATGGGTTGAGGTTGAGGACGGCACAGTGGAGGAGTTGAAATGAGATTCCAGCAGATCGCTGTTGCAACCGATTCAGAGAACGGAGAAATCCTTTACGGGTTGACTGAATCTGGGACGCTGTATGAAAGGCATGGTCGTTACGTTGCGGCAGAACGCGCAGAGAATGGCGCTGTTCTCAAACAAGCCTATACCGTTTACTGGTGGGAAGAGATGGATTATCCTGTCGGCGACCCACAGGTAAAGACTCCAGTGCCACAACAGCCAGCCATCGGGCATCTGTTTACTGACGAGGAAGTGGAAAAGTTGAAGGCGGAAGGAATCATCAGTACGGAACCTCCAGCATCCACTCCAGGAATATGTGTCCATTGCAACACGCCGACAGGAGACGAGAGCGTAGTTTGTAAAGACTGCGAGTTTCCGTTTTAAGGTAAGATTGCAGTAGGAAGGAACGATATGACAGGAACGGTAGTGTGGTTCAATAACGCTAAGGGTTTCGGATTTTTGAAGCCATCAGACGGAAGTGCCGATGTGTTCACGCATTTCAGTGCCATCCAAAGCAAGGGATACAAATCTCTGAAAGAGGGACAAAAAGTAGAGTTCGACATCGTGACTGGCTTAAAAGGGAAACAGGCTGACAACGTGGTCGTAGTGGAGGACTGACATGCCCATTGCAAATATCGCACATAAGGATTCCATCGGCTTGTTAACCTCAAAGAGCACAGACAAGCAGATTCGCGCCAATAAGCAGGTACGTAAGGACTACGGCGATCTGTTAGACATGTATCCGGATCATCCTGTTGAGATTGCTGATTTCCAGGACACAAGGATGGTTGTGCGATGGAAAGCAAACTCAGTTGTGCGTGTAATGATTGATACATACGTCGATCTGAATGATTTGTGGGTAGACTTCCAAGTTGGCAAGTTGCCAGTGGAAGACATGGCAACCGTTTATCGGATGATGGGTTACTCGCTCTGCGGGTTTGTTGAGGTATTCGGCGACGTACTACATCTTTACGCAGAGGAATAGTAGAAATGAAGAAACCTGTCGGCACCGGAGTCCTGTTTCCTAAGAACGCACACGATGAGTTTATGTCTGTGACGCGGACTCGCTATTCTAGTATGGCAGACAGGTTGAAGCGTAAGAAGTTGCCTCCTATCGCGTTCACCTTGGATGAGTTTCGGGCCGACATATTGAGCGTCATGGGAGGTAATGAAGGCGGCGGATTAGAGTGCAGATATTGCAAGCAAATCTTTACCATCGACGGCATAGCAGTTGACCACGCAAAGCCTTTAAGCCGGGGAGGATCGGCAGGACTCGACAATATTGACTACCCGTGCAGGGCAGATAATTACCGCAAAGGTGCCATGACAATGCAGGAATACGGCTCTCTGTTGGCCTTTCTGGAGACTCAGCATCCCCTCATGCGTCAGGATGTGCTGTCAAGGCTTGAGAAGGCTGTACAGTTGGCATCAGGAGCCTTTGCTAATCAGGGGATAATAAACGATCTGCGAAAGTCTGGAGTCTGGGGTCAGACACAGAAAGCACGGCGGGACAGGAAGAAAGCTAAAGAGAGTGGCTTGGGAGCATTCTGATGGAAAACTTATTCGAGAACGAGACGATATATTTCGAGGATAAGAAGATCAAACCTCACAAAGATGGCAAGTATCGCTGTCCTTTTCATTGCGGAGCGGAAGGCTATCCAAAGCCGAAGTGGAAGACGATGAAAGGATTTCTTAAGCATTTGAACGAGTGCCCTAAATCTGGCGCTGCCCAAAAGAGACAAGAAGAGGCGCGTAAGATACAGATGGCGGCTGAGGAGAATCGCAAGCAAGAGGCTCTGGCGAATTGTAAGCATAAGATTGGCGACACTATCTATTTCGTCCAAGAGACCATCACCAAGCCAACGCATGTCAGGCGTGGCGACAGAATGGTTCATGTGCGCTACGAGGCGGAGAAGGTTTTCAGGGCCGAAAGGATAGTGATTGACGATATTGGTTGGGATGGAAGCCACGGAGTAATATTCAATCGTTCGTACCATCCCCGGATTATGTGCGCTTCATGGGAAGAAGCTCAGACACAGGCGAGAGAAGCGGAAATATCGTACAAGCAATATCTGGAAGATTGTGCGATGTGCAGGTAAGGGAGAGGGATATGTGGAAGTGGCTGAAGCGTGAGTTTTTTGGTTGGTTCTCAGGATTTAAGGACTACATCAGCGGTCTGGATTCCTGTGAACTGTGCGGCAACGAGCAATCTCACTACATCTGCGTAGGGTGCGAGCGCAGGATTTGCTACATGTGCAACAGTGGGTACTATACAGACGCGGAGTTGTGTACCGACTGCCAGAAGGACATAACGCCAGAGGAATTAGCCGAGGACCGCAAGGATTACGCAAACGATCTAGCTGAGCAATGCACTTGTCCTAAGACGGCATGGACAGGATCGGAACCTAACGATTCAACATGCGAACTTGATGAAGAGGATCACGCCTACATAGCCAAGTATGCGGTTAAGGAAGAAAAATGAAGGAGAGAGGAATCCTTTTTACGCCAGAAAATCATCGCCTCATTATGTCGGGCACGAAAGTTCAAACTCGCCGCGTGATGAATCCGCAATGGACATGTGATAATCCAGACTCTTACACCGTTGAAATGGCTTTGCGTCACTGCCGCCATGGAAAAATCGGAGATCGGCTCTACGTGAAAGAGGGTGTGATTGTTTGGGATGGCGTCAAGAAACTAGTCGGCTACTACATGGACGGTTGCCGCCCGACCATGCGAGGACACAAGCGCCTTACGGCCATGTTTATGGCGAAGCAGTACGCGAGGACTTGGCTGGAGATCACAGACGTTCGCGTCGAAAAGCTCCAAGACATAAGCGAAGAGGACGCTAAGGCGGAAGGTGTAAATTCCGATAGTGGCCTTGAATGTTCTGACTGCGATTGGCTTGGATGGGAAGAGTCACCTGGAGTTAAGCGCGTAGGACCAGACGAGGATTGGACGTTTCCATGCCCTAAATGCGGAGCGCCTACGGCTCACCATCCACTCGATGAGCAGAACCGCATGGAGTATCGAAAACTTTGGGATTCAATTAACGGAAAGTCTCATCCGTGGTCACAAAACAGCTTCGTATGGGCAATTTCCTTTAAGGTGGTGAAGCCATGAAAACCCTTAGCCTCTGGCAACCTTTTGCGCAAGCAATATCGCTAGGCATTAAGAAACACGAAACTAGAGGCTGGAAGACGGATTATCGCGGTCCTCTGGCGATTCACGCGGCGAAGAAAATATTCAGCTACAAAGATTATCCTATACCCTATTATCAGGAGGTTTGCCTTCGCCTGAAGCGGGCAGGATTCCCTTTCTACGCTTTGGACTACGGAAAGGTACTCTGTGTAGTCGATCTGGTCGATTGCTTGCCTACGATGTACTTGAGGGGCAGGATAGGGGATTGTGAGTTCTGGGGAGACTTCCGCGACAAAGGAGACGACGGCAAGGACAGGTATGCGTTTCAATTGGAAAATGTTCGATTGATTCCTGCGCTCAAGAGGCCAGCGGTGACAGGACGGCAAGGATTCTTTAACGTACCTGACAGCATCATCACATTTGAATAGGAGAAAACAATGCAGCCACATCAGGAAAGAGTAGTAAAGGAAAAGGGCGACCTCGACTTCAAGATTCAGAAGCTCTCTGAATTCAATACTGGTGACGTGTACCTCACGCTTGACGAAGCGGAGCGGTATCGCCTAAGTGTGCAACTGGGATACATGCGTCAATACTCAGAGGTATTGGGAGAGCGCATCGACGCATTTTAACCATCAACCGGGAGGAGAAACAAAGTGGCCACACACGAATTCTATTCAACAGAGAACCGTCATAACGAGCGCCAGATACGCATTCTCAGCGTAGGTAGTCTGGTGTCCAAACCGCCAACAAAGGAAAAGCGGATCAGTATCAAGGTTCGTATGCCACTGTCAGGAACTATCAACATGGGTGCTCCTGAGTGGCTCGACAATATTTTCATTTTTGTGTCCAAGAATCACGATATGGTCACGCCTGACATTGAGTTCAAGGGCTACTCTATCGGGTTCAATGCCGACAACCTGTTTGGTGCGGAAGGGTTTAACGGGCAGGAATGTACCATGAAGGGATTCCAGATATATGAAGCTGGAGATGCGGAAAACCCTGACGTAGTAATGGATTTTTCGATCAGGTTACAGTTCGCCACAAAGCGTTGGGACTGGCTCGGCCAATATGTTGGCGACGACGTGTGGTGCAAATTCACACCAGGAGAATCAGGAACCGCACAGGTTGATACAGAGCAGGACGGAACACTGCTTGACGACGGGGAGAACGACGATGAGGAGAGCGATGAAGAGGGTGAGGATGTTCCTACGAGTGGCGAGGAAGACGACACAGAAGAGGATTCTGACCTTGATACCCCAGAGGAACTCGTGTACGAGGACGGCCCAACGCTAGTCAAAGGAAAATCGGGCGCAAAGGACCTAGCAGCGTACCATGAGGGAGTAGTGGAAGCTGAGGCGAAACGAGGACCGGGCAGGCCAAAGAAAGTGCCTCAAGGGTTCTCAAAGCCATTGCATAGTGGAAATGAATTCTAAGTAGGGAATTTTTGGTGGTGAGAAGAGGGACCGGAAACGGCCCCTCTTTTTCGTGCTCATGCGGGCCTCGGTGCGGGAGGGTTCTCGCGGCGATAGTGAGTATATCCCTTGTCGATCCAATATTGCCCCTCCGGTGTCCCTTCCGGCCACTCTACAAAGTGCCAGAAAGCTGGTTTAGGGGGCCAGTTCAGCAGCCACATACCAATCTCTGTATGCAATTCCCACACAGTATCGGCTGTGAACGGTCGCCAGTCCAGCGGGGCCAGTTGCGCCTTCAATTCAACGATGTGCTTGAGGTGTCGCACACACAGCGCGAGCCATGGATCATCCGGATCGAACTCGCGGCACGTTTGCGCGGTAGATAACTGCTCTTCAATCGTTTGTTTCGGCATTCGTGCCCTCCTTCGCCGCCTGGTCGCGGGCGATCTTCTTCACGCCTAAAACTACATGCCGCATGTTGGCCGCACTCACTTGCGATAACAGTGTGTCGCCGAGCAATCGCTTGACCTCGTTCCAGTCCGGCTCAGGGAACACATCCAGCGGGTAGGCTTCGCACCATGATTCGATCCGCGCCAATTGTTCCTTCGCGGTGCGTGCCTCCTGCTCGGCGCGGGCGAGAGCAGCGATATACTCCGCGAGTACGGCCTCGACTGTTTCAAAGAGAGCCTGCGCGAAATCCTCGCCCGGCAGCACATTCTCTTTCCATGTATTCCACGCTACTTCTCTCTGCTCCTTATTCAGCATGTCCCCTCCTTCGCGCCGTTGCGGACGCGGTTACCTCAAAGTTGCGTCATTCCGTGAACAGCTTCCTCGAACCGATCTCTCCACTCGTTTTTAGGAAAAGAGCGAGCATAAAGAAGAGCAATCAACTCACCTGCCCCAAATCCGCCGCGACAATTACCAGTGATAAGAGCCTCTTGCGGACTCCACAAACGGCAGTACACTTCATACGCTCGCATTGTTACAGACTGCGGACAGCGTGCCGACTGATGCACCACCCTTTTAGTTTGAACGGGATGCGTCGGTACATCTAGTAGTTGACAACATTCGCCCTTGCAAACATACTCACCCATGTTTCACCTCTCTCACTCCGCCGCCGTCAATGTCCGCGACCGGCTGCTCAACCGTTGCAAGCCCCTGGCACCGAGACTATCTCAATGCCAGAGACCACGGGTTTAGTTGCGTACCAGTTTCAAATTCCTACCACCCCATAGGACAATTAACCCAGTTCCCAACATCAACAGCGGCCACGGCTCAGGAGCAGGAGTCTCGGCAATGAACGTCTGAGGAGGACCGAAGCCAGCCGGTGAGCCGTCGGGAACATAGATAGTGAACTGGTTGTAGAATCCTGTCGGTTCCGTACCGATGCTTGCAAGCGCCAAGGACGATTGAACGTTTGATCCTGCCGTTACTGGGACGTTGCTTGCAAACAAAGCCCATACCGCCAGTTGATCGTCGATGTCGTTGCCGGGGTTGTTCTCAGCGTCCGAATAAAGCCACGCGGCCTCTTCGTCAAGTGTTCCAGTAACGGCGGTAGGAGTGACGTTCCAAGTCTCGCCCTGGCTGATTTCGTTGTTGAACGAGAGGCACATCATAGCGACCGATGGTGTACCGTCGAGGCTGAGGTTGTAGGGGAAGGTGTAAACCCCGTTGGTTTGGTTTGAACCTGTCCCGGTTAAGGTTAGGGTATCAGCCAAGGCAATTTGTGTGCTCACTGCGCACAAGGCAAAAAGCAGTGCAAAAATCTTCATTGTTTCTTTCCTTTCGTGTCTGTATTTCGTTTATGGTATGGGGATAGGCAAATTCGTTACAAAACTTTCAATTGAGCATCTTGACGAGAATTGGACGAATCACAATTCCCAATTCCAAACCGGCAATGAATGTCAAAATGAATATCGCAAATCTTTCCCAATTCGGCTGAGGATTTAGAATACGCTTCACTTTAACAGGCGGAAGGATAATATCCTCTGGAATGTAAAACGATACAAAATCATTCAATTGAGACATATAGCGGTCTGCGTCGTCAATTCTCCTTTCTCTCAGAGCCAATTCGATTCGTTCTTGCAAAGTTTCGACATAAGCAGCAGGATCGAGATTTGATTCCTTTTGCGTGACCATATTTCTACTTCCTTTCAGTCAAATACGGTTCTGAATCCGTTGGCGTGCAGGAATTCAACAAAGATTGAAACCGCAATTGTTCCGAAAGCCATAGCAATTAGAAGAATCACGATGTACGGATGCCTCTCAGCGAATGTCATAAACTTTCCTTTCAAATTGCAAACCTTTGAAAATGTTGATACTTACAAATTGCAAAACAATTGAAAACGAATCTGGAAACAATTGCGAAGCGCAGAATTATGCTTTTTGTTTTCTGGTCAAGCGCAGGATAACACTTTGTTCCTATTCCGCGCTAGGATTTTGTTGATGGTTGATGGATGCCACGGCGACTTTCCATGCTTGGTTCCCCGCGTAGGAACTCCCTCAGAATTAAGGATTTGAGCGATGTATTCAGGTTTATGTCCTAAGTGCGACAGGACAATCATTCGGGCCACTATCTCCTTCTCTCCGGGGTAGTCGGGATGCATCCCATACGGTTTACGGCCTTCGGCCCGGTGATTAACAATCGGGTCAAGAGAATAGTGCTTCTGTCCGGGCTTGCGTCCTTCCCTTTTGATTCGTTCGCGTGCATCCTTCAATTTACTAACGATCATTTTCCGTTCATATTCAAAGAACGCAGCAAGAATTTGGCGAATAACGACTCGTGTTGCATCATCTCCACATAAATCCTCTTCGCCAGGAGTTGCTGACACGAGCAGAATCCCATTTTCCTTGAAGTCGGCGATTATGGTTTCCTGAATGAGAACTGATCTCGCAAGCCTGTCCAGCTTCTCCACAATTACGCAATGGACGCCATTTGAAATCATAGCGGCCCGCATTGAACTGAATTGCGGACGCCCTTCGAGGTCGCTTCCGGTATGGGATTCGATGTACCAATGGGCTATATTGAAGTCGTGTCCAGCCGCAAACGTCCCAATGGTGTCCTGCTGGCGGTCTGGACCTTCTCCGTTCATCTGCCCCAACCCGGAACATCTGATGTAGCCGTAGGAATCGGTCATTTCTTCCCTTTCAAATAGGAGTCCAACGCCTTTGTGAATTCTCGGATCAGAATCCGTTTATCGTAGGCCGAGTGCTCATCGACGTTAGGATCAGAATCGTGAGCGCACTGGGAAAGGGCAATATCTGCCAATCGTTCGGCGAGTTCATCCTTCGTCATAGCACCATCTCAATCAGAACAATAGCGGCCACCCCAGCGAACAGGAGGAGCAGGAACCACCATTTAGAATTCGTCATCGAAATCCTCTCGTATCCTGCGCGGCTTCGGCAATTCGATCTTCGGTTTCGGAGCCGGTTTTCGTTT
>Ga0302277_1002283_pt1 | contig 13703 bp, 13 predicted proteins | sample III_Bog_N3_1_FD_198759 | JGI IMG/M metagenome (GOLD analysis project Ga0302277, IMG submission 198759) | Peat permafrost microbial communities from Stordalen Mire near Abisko, Sweden - III_Bog_N3_1 | ecosystem: Environmental > Terrestrial > Soil > Wetlands > Peat | place: Sweden: Abisko... | reverse complement strand
GAGAAGATTTCTAAGAGGGTAAATTCGGTCGCTGCCTGATGGTAGCCACATACACAGTTTCAATCTCCCGGATGACCCCGCCTACCGCGGACGGCCAAGGGCGGCAGCATGCTCGGACTGAGTCGAAAGACGAAGGAAGCAAGCAAAGAAGTTTTAACCACAAAGAACCGAAAAGGGATCAGCGAAGTATTCTGAAAAGAGGAACTCAATTCATCTTTTCATGGCATCAGCTTTGATCCCCCTTGGATCCTACTTTGTCTCTCCTCTGTGGTAAAAAATTCAGCATTCACCACAAAGAACCGAAAAGTTAGCAGCCAAGTAGTCTGAAAAGGTTCAAACAATCAGCTTTTTGAAACCTTCTTGGATCGGTCTTTGTCCCTCCTCTGTGGTTAAACCCCCTCAGCTTTCAGCTTTCAAGCTTCATCCTTTTTTCAATGCCTAAACATTTTTTAATCATCGGTGCTGGATTTTCCGGCTTGGTGCTTGCCGAGCGGCTTTCTAGCCAGCTTGGGGCCAGGTGCACGATCGTCGAGAAACGTGATCATATCGGTGGCAATGCCCAGGACGAGTATGACGCTGCGGGCGTCCTGGTTCACAAATACGGCCCCCACTATTTTCGGACGAATTCCCCGCGCATCAGGGAGTACCTCTCCCGCTTTACCGAGTGGCATCAGGTTGATTACCGCATCCTGAGTTACTCGGATGGCAGATATTGGAACTTCCCGATCAATCTCAACACCTTCGAGCAGATTCTGGGCAGGGAGAGCACCACGGAGGAATTCGAATCATGGCTTGCAGAGAAGCGGGTTCCGATTGAGAACCCAGCCAACTCCGAGGAGGTCATCATCTCGCAGGTTGGCTGGGAGCTCTACGAGAAATTCTTCAAGAACTATACGCTCAAGCAGTGGAAGAAACATCCTCGTGAACTCGATGCCTCCGTTTGCGGACGTATTCCGGCCCGCACCAACCGGGATGACCGTTATCTCAGGGAGGAATTTCAGGCGCTCCCCAAAGAGGGCTACCATCGGATGTTCGAGCGGATGCTGGAGGCCTCGCCCGGTGTCGAAGTGCTCATGAATACCGATTACCGTGAAGTTGTCGGAAGCATCCCTCACGACCAACTGATCTATACTGGTCCGATCGACGACTATTTTGACTTTTGCTTTGGCCCGCTTCCGTATCGCTCCCTTCGTTTTGAGAAGGAATCCTTCAGCGCTGAGCAGCTTGTGGAGAGGGAACCGATCTCGGGCAAGCCCGGTTTCTGGCAGCCCGCCATGCAGGTGAACTATCCGAACGACGAGGAGTACACCCGGATCGTCGAGATCAAGCACGCCACCGGCCAGGAGTGCTCCAATACCACCATCGTGCGCGAATACCCCGATGATTATGAGGCAGGCAAGGAGGCCTACTATCCCATCCCGACATCGGAGACAGCAGCGCTCTACCAAAAATATGCAGAGAAGGGTGCTGCCCTGCCAAATGTGAGTTTCGTTGGCCGCCTCGCTACCTACCGCTACTACAACATGGATCAGGTGGTCGGCATGGCGTTAACCGAATTTGAGAAATTGAAGGAGAAGTGGGGAGTGGAGGGAATGGAAGTCGAAGGCCAGATACGAAAGTATACTGGGGGATGACGACCGAGGTCGAAAGACGAAGGACGAAAGTCGACAGCTTATTCCATTCTCAATTCCCCAGCTTTCGACCTTCGACCATCGTCCTTAGACTCCTCTCTTTCAGCCTTCTACTTCCCTGACCTTCCCAACTTTTGCACTTTTAACTTTTTACTCATCTCCGCTTCCCTTACTCCATGAAGCAATCTTCTGAAATCACCCCAACGGCCCCCGCAATCCACTCCTTGGTCCGGAGCCGTCCCTCCAAGCGTCTCTTCAAACGGATTGTCCATCTGATTCATGCAGATGGAGAGGGAGGAGGTCCAGTTTCCGTCATGGGGCATATCAAGTGGTATTATAAGAAATACGATATTATCCTTTTGCACGGAGGAAAAGGGAGCCTCGATGAATACTGTCAACAGGAGGGCATCCGGACTGTGCAACTTCCGATCGACCGGATCTGGAAACTCTGCTTTGGGTGGATACCGCTGTTTTACCAACTCTGGAAACTCAAACCTGATCTACTGATTGTCCATGGACAATGGGCTGGGCCTCTTGGTGCCTTGGTTGGTAAACTCGCTCGAGTGAAGCGCATCATCTACCTTGCGCACTGGCCCTCCTTTTATACGGATTGGGATCTCTATCGCGTCATTCGCAACCATGTCATGGAGTCTATTCCTGTTCATCTTTGCGATAAAACTATCTGCCTATCCCCCGAAAATCTTTATCAATATAATATAAGATATCCTAAATTTAGTGATAAATTTATCCAGAAGAGCAATGCTTTTGATGAAGGTAAACTGCCGACGGTTGAAGATACGGATCGTTTACGCGAGGAGTTTGGGATGAGTGCTCATCATGTGAATGTGATCTCTGTTAGCAGGCTTGCATCCCAGAAAAACATCAGTTGGCTCTTGCGGAGCTGGGCGATTGTGCAGAGCCAAGTTCCCGAGGCACGACTCTGGATCGTGGGATCGGGTGAAGAAGAGGAGAAACTGCGCAGACTCTCTGAGGAACTGGGCATTACGGGTACCTGTACCTTCTTGGGTTCTCAGAAGAACGGACTAGCCTGTGTCAGTACGGCTGACATTGTCGCCATGACGACATTTTATGAGGCACATTCCCATTCAGCAATGGAAGCTCTCCTTTGCGGCAAGCCGATCGTTGCCAATGCGGCTGACGGGGTACGCTATACTGTCACCGACGGCGTCGATGGATTTCTGGTGCCTCTCGGTGATATTGAAACCTTTGCTGAGAGGCTTATCACCCTATGCCGTTCCAAGGAGCTAAGAGAGAAGATGGGTGAGGCCGGACAACAGAGTGTCCAGCGCTTCTCCCTCTCAAATGTCATGAAGGGTTATTCGACATTGATTGAGGATCTTATTCGTAAATAAGGGAGTACTCTCAGCGATGCCTCGGCCCTTCTTCTCCATCTGCATGCCTGCCTACCAAGGGGCTGCCTTTATTAAGAAAGCAATTGCATCAGTTCGTGCGCAGACTTTTTCTGATTGGGAACTCATCATTGTTGACGATGCCAGCACGGACGGGACCTGGGAGATCTTGGAGGATGAGGCCTCGAGAGATCCTCGGATCAGGATTTTTCGCAATGACTCCAATCTCGGCATGGCGGAGAATTGGGACGAAACTCTTCGTCATGTCCGAGGTGAATGGATCGGGACGTTGGCCGAAGATGACATCTATATGCCTGATGCCCTCGAGCATGTCTATCAGGGAGCGCGCGATCCCAATGTCGCACTCTGGGTTCATGCCCATTATTCCGTCCATGAGGACGGGCGGAAGGATCTCGTTCGCCCATTTGCCTCGCCGCAGCGCTTCGCGATGTCTGAGCTGGCACTACTCTTCTACAAACGGGGATGTATCTTTGGGGAGATCTCCTGCCACTTCCTGAGTGTGAAGGCGGTGCGACAGACCGAGCAGGGCGTCGGGGAATCCAGACCCACCGCGGATCTTGATTTCTACATGCGTGTTGCGCTGGCCAATCCCGCCGCTCAAGCGCTCTATTCACCGAAAATTCTCACGGAGACATTGATTCATGAGGCTTCCGATTCCGCGCGATACATCAAAAGTGGTCAGAATTGGGTGGATATTTTCGCTTTCGTGGAAAAATTTTCAGATCAACCATGGAAGTTTTCTGTGCGTGTCAGGCAGGCCCTCAGGCTTATCTATTGCCTCTTACGCTATGGAAATAAGTTATCAACTGATCAAAAAAGTTTGATCCGTCAAAGTACACTCAAGGTTATTTCGCATATTATCAATTGACCTGAAGGGACAGTCCTTTAGTCAACCAAGCCTTCCCATGTCATCCATCTGCCCCCTTCTCACGATTGCCATTCTGACTTATAATCGAGCCAGAATGCTTGGAGATTCTCTAGTGCCGCTTGGTGAGATTGAGACCTTTGCCGATAGGCTTATAACTCTCTGCCGATCCAGGGAGCTAAGAGAAAAGATGGGTGCTACGGGGCGCAGTAACGTCGAGCTATTCTCGATGGATAAAGTGATACTCGGCTATTCCAGACTCATTCAGGAGTTACTTGCAAAGCAGGGGAATACTCTCAGCTATGTCTAAGCCATTCTTCTCCATCTGCATACCCGTCTATAATATGACGGATACGGTGCGACTGAGCATTGAGTCAGTGCTGCATCAGACCTGCGAGGACTGGGAGCTGATTATTGTTGATGACTGCTCCACAGATGGAACCTGGGATATCCTCTGCAACTCCTATTCCAACCATACCAAGATTTCCCTGCATCGCAATGGGCAGAATCTCAAGATATGGGGGAATCTCAACCGATGCCTGGAACTGGTTTCTGGAGAGTGGATCGGATTTCTTCCCGCAGACGACACTTACCGCCCCCATGCATTGGAGACGATTAAAAGGGAAGTTGCTGAAGAGAGCGATCTCATCCTTTGGACTCATGCCCACCTCTGTCATGGAGAGGGGGTGATTACGAATATTGTTCCCGTCTATAATCAGGTGACTCGATTTTCAGCAGGGACGCTCGCAGAGATTCTCTATCTTAAGGGCAACATTTTTGGTGAACTGAGCAGCTATTTCTTTAATGGAGAGGTGCTTTCCACTCTTGATGAAAAATTTCAGAACTGCTCCTATGAGGATTATGTTTTCTGGGTAAGGCTCCTGAGATCTCAACCTGGCAAAGGGTGTATTTACTGGCCCGATATCCTTGCAAGTGTGTTGCTGCATCAGGAGAGCGCAAGTGCGGAGATTATCAGGAATAACTACGCAGAGAGCAGAGTTTTGGAAGCAATCGGTAGACTAGGAAAATTCGGGTGGCCTCCTCGTGTGATATTTCTTCAATATCTCCGCGCGCTGAAATTCTTCATCACCCACTATCCTAAAATTTCAGGAGCTCGTTGGAGCCTACTCTTCACGGCACTCCTTTCTCTCAAAGTCGGAAATCATCAGCCCAAGAAGTCTTTCAATAGATGAACTCATCCCAACCTCTGCTCACGATTGCCATTCCGACGTACAATCGGGCCAGAATGCTTGGAGAGATGTTCCTGCAGATCTACGGATAAATTATTTAAAAATCAAAGAAATGAATCTTGGTAAATTCGGAAACAGCCGTTGCCCTGGACATCATCACAATAGCTCCTCAGTTGGCCCCTTCTTTCCATGCGTAACCGTCGCTCCGTGGGTAGCGTTTCCTCTGATAACTAATAGAGTGAAGCCCTCTCTTCCATGTTGACACGCTTTCTTAAATCACCCGTTCTCTGGACGGGATTTGTCACCTTGCTTAGGACGGGAGGATTCTTCCTCGTTTTGCCGATCGTTCTGAGAAAGATCCCCACGGAGGAGCTGGGCATGTGGTATGTCTTTCTCTCGATTGCCCAGTTTAGTGGCATCGTGGAGCTTGGGTTTTCTCCCAATATCGCGCGTTTCGCCAGCTTCTTTCTGGGTGGGGCGGCAAGTGCGCGATCCCTTGGCATTGATCATGCGGAGGGGGAGAAGAGGGAGTCGAATCTCGCCGGGATTGCTGGTTTGGCCAGGATGGGATGCTCTCTCTATCCGAAGCTGGGCGCTGCGATGGGGCTTCTCATGACTGTTGGCGGTGGACTCTGGCTCTCCTTCAATTTCGGCGCAAAGTTCTGGAACCTCCAGGTCGCCCCCGCCTTCTTCCTCTATGCAGCGGGGATGACGGCCAATATGTACGGGCTTTTCTGGATGAATCTCCTCTTCGGCGTCGATCGCGTACGACAGGGGCAGGAGGTTTTTGCGATAGGGCTCATTTTGAATTACATCCTCTGTGCGGTTGGCCTGCTCTGCGGAGCGGGACTCTACGCCCTCGCCCTCGGTCAGATCGCCCTGGCTCTCTTTCCACGCTGGTTGGCCTACCGCATCGTCAAACGGGATTTCCTGGACAAGGCTCCCGAGATTCAGCCTGTCTCCTGGCGTGATCTCTGGCCGATGACCTGGAAGAGTGGATTATGTACGTTCGCCGGCTGGCTATCCTTGCCAGCCATGACGCTAATCTGTGCCCAGGTCGTGGGCCTTACCGATACGGCACGCTATGGCCTCTCCATGCAGCTTATCACCATGGTCTATGGACTTGCCGGTACATGGATCGGGGTGAAATGGCCGCAGATCGGTGTGATGAGGACCCGGCTGGAATATCCTCTCATACGCAGACTTGTCTTCGAGAGGTTCATACTCTCCCTGGCGACCTATGCCGTGGGTGCGGTCGTGGCCTGGTGGCTGGCTCCAGAAGCCCTTCATCTTTTTAAATCAAAGACCAACTTCCTTCCTCCCGTGCTCCTGGCACTTCTCTTCGGGGTTGTCTTTGTTGATTTCATCATTGGAATGGGCAAATCCTTTCTGGTTTCTGGAAATCACATGCCCCATTTGGAGTCAGTGCTGGCTACCGGAGTCCTTACCGTGATCGTCGCCTTTGTCTTTGGCCATCTCTGGGGAATCCTTGGCATCATTCTCGCACCGGCGTTTTGCCAGTTGATCTTCAACTTCTGGTATACGCTCAGACTTTGCTGGATTGATTTTTATCCGATCAACGAGGCAAAAAGAGGCCCAGGAAATAACCTCTGTGCACCCCTGAATTGATGACTCTCCAAGTACAGTCCCAATCACCTGAATCTTCCATCAAGAATCTTCATTCTGAACTGACGGGAAGTCAGGGGATACCTCTGAAGATCTTCGTCTGTGAGCCGATGGCCCACTATCAGTATAGTCATGCCAATGCCGATACACAGAATCTCGCGAGGGGACTCTCCCTCCACGGCGAGGTCACACTCGTCAGCTATGCCCCTTTCAGTGATCCCTTGCGGAATATGGGGGGAGTCACCTACCAAGTGGCAGCTCCCCGGGAAGCACGGAGAGGGCATGCACCCTCCCGGCCAATTCTGTTTCTAGATGCCCTCCGCACGGCTCTCTTTGCCGCCCGTTTTGCCAGGCGGGAGAAGCCGGATCTGATGATCTGGCCGAATGGGGATGCCTTTTCAGTACTACTCGCATCTTTCCTCTCCGGAGGGATTCCTTGCAAACTGGTGATGCATAATTCCGTTGTGGGCCCGGGAGCAAAAACTGGCTGGAGATTTCGTCTCTACTGGCTTTGGGAGAGATATTTTCTCCGGAAGTTGGCGTTGCGGGGAGGACTTCTGACCCCTTCGGCTCAGATCCGGGAGGAATTTCAGAAAAATCATGGAATCACTCTAGATGAGAGTCATGTCATCCCCATTGGATTCAATGACAGAGATATTCCTAATGCCCGCCCTTTTCAGTCCCGTGTTCTTGTGCTCGGCGTCATTACTTCCCGCAAGAACTATCCCTGCGCCATCGAGGGTTTTCTGGCTCAGAAGGGACTCCAAGAGCTACTCATTGCCGGAGTGCTCCAGGATGAGCGGATCGCCGGGCTGATCCGGGAAAAGGATGCCGAGGGGCGAATCCGCCTGATCGACCGCTATATTCAGGAAGAGGAGTTGGAGGGACTCTTCGAGAGTGCTGATGTGGTCCTCCTGCCGCATGGACTTGGGAGCACGCTTGCGAGCGGGACACTCTCACGGGCGCTGGAGTTTGGAGTCCCGATTATCGGTCCCAAGGAGGGATATATCGCCGACTGGGTGACACGCTATGAGATAGGCAGTCTCTTCCGCCCAGATGACGCGACCTCACTCGCCACGGTGCTTCAGGAGGTCGGGAGCAACTATCCCGCGCTCTATGAGCGATTCAAGTCAGGTTATGAGCACCTCTCTGAGGAGAGAAGCTGGAAGACGATTGCCGAAAAATATTTATAAGAAAGCCCCGAGAACTAATGAACAAGATCACAAAAAAAATCCTTATTTCGATTCAATGGAGGTTAGCAAAAATCTGGCGCAATACCCCATTTTTTATTCAAGGTCAAATGGACATTCATCCCTCTTCTCCTTGGTACAATCAGGGGATAGTGGATGCAACCGGCGGTTTTTTCCCTTCTGCCGGAAAGAAACAGAGAAATATACTTGAGCATGAGGCATGGGATGGAGTGAGGAGGGATATGTTACTTCTGCTTCTACGATCCATTGAGGAGCGGCAGGTTTCCGGTGATTTTGCCGAGCTCGGAGTCTATCGAGGAGGAACAGCCAGACTTATTCATCACTATGCACCCGATAGGCAACTTCATCTTTTTGACACATTCTCAGGCTTTGATGAGCGGGATGCGCTTCAGGATAAACAAGTTGTTTCTAATGATGTTGATGTAAGGCAGTTCTCAGATACGGGAATAGATTTTGTGAAAACCCAGATAAAGACAAAGAATGATAATATTCACTTCTATCAGGGATTCTTTCCCGAGACATTTCCTAAAGAGCTTCAATCAAAGAATTTTGCCTTTGTCCATCTGGATGCAGATCTTTACAGCCCCATTCTCTCGGGAATTGAGATTTTCTATCCTATACTTTCCCCAGGTGGATTTATTGTTATCCACGACTATAATGCTTGGGTGGGAGCACGTCATGCGGTTGATCAGTTCTGTGAGAAACATGGACTTGTAGGTATTCCAATGCCGGATAAATCGGGCTCATTTGTCTTGGTAAAGCCAGTAAAGTAAAAACTCTACATAATAATCAATTAAAATCACTTTTAACGTACTCTATAAGTATAATATAAATGGATAAATCTACCTCCCAGCTTCCAGTGATTCGTGCTGAGAAGTCGGAAGGTTGTTACCGAGAAGTTTATCGAAATCTCATCAAGGAGTTATAAAGTAGATTAATATAATTAATGAAATTACAATCCCTCCAGACTGGAAGAGCGGTAGCTTGTCTATTAGTTTTGGTTCCTCATCTCGGCGGCATTATTACAGAGTTGTGTGGTATAGACAAATTTGGGTGGATGGTTTCTGGATATACTGGTTTAAATTATTTTTTCGTGCTCAGCGGATTCATCATTTTTTATGCTCATTCAGGGGATATTTCAGTTCCGAGTCAATGGCTGCCTTATGCTAAAAAACGCTTTATTCGTATTTATCCAATCTACTGGGTATTATTAATAATAATTCTTTCTAAAAGGATTTTATTTGCAGATAAAGCTGAAACTAAGATTCTATCATTATACTCTTGGGTGGCAACTTTTCTTTTGCTTCCTCAAGTAAGAAATAATGCAGTTGCTTCGCCGGTTCTTGGTGTTGCTTGGACTCTCGAGTATGAAATAATATTTTATTTCTACTTTCTCGTGCTTATCCTTAATAAAAAAGTGGGTATTGTAATAGGAGTTGCAGTAATTTTATTGCATTTCTGTGATTTTATTTATATCAGCACACCTTATCTTTTGTTTATACAGCAACCATATCTCATAATATTTTCATTTGGGGTTTTTGCAGCTTGGATAACTGGGTACGAAATTGCACCGAGTATATATATTCCTTTAGGTCTTCTCGGGGGTGGAATAGTCACACTTTTATCAATAAAAGAAAGTATTGAGTGCATTAAGCAGAACAGTATGTCACATCAGTTGATTTTTGGTATTGGATTCGGGTTGATTGTTATTTTTCTTGTTTGCATGGAAAAGAACGGTGTAATTATAGGCGCAAATAAAATCTTTCAGTTGCTTGGAGCCGCTTCATACTCTATCTACTTAGTTCATATTCCTTTATTTTGGATGATTGTGAGTTTTCTTATAAAGACACACACGGGTGCATATATTATATCAAGCTTTCTGATTCCTGTGTTTATTATAATTGTTTTGATTGGAGTAGCTTCAGGAATAGGGCTCCACTTTTTTGTTGAAAAGCCCCTAATCTTATTCTTCCGGAAGCGATTGCATGTCTAGCTCTTCCTCCCGCATTCTAGTGGTCCGACCTGAGAAGCTGGGGGATTTGGTAGTAGCGACCCCAGTCTTTCGAGCTTTAAGAAATGCTTATCCCAGAGCTCGTATCTCGGTGCTTACTGATCAGATTTACGGGGTGATTCTCCAGGATGACCCGCATGTCGATGAGGTGATCACCATCGATTGGAAATCACGCGATCACGGCAACCATGAGTCGATCGGCTCCATCATCGCAAAATTGAGGCCCCGTGGCTTTGATCTGGCGCTCATCCTTTTTGCAAACTGGTCTGGCTGGAATCTGGTTACGGCTTTCGCAGGGATCAAGCGTGTTGTGCAGCTCGGAGGCACCTGGCCCGCTTTGTTTCTGGGGCATCAGATGGTGCGTCGCAAAGCCTATGAGAGGAGGCTACACTATCGAGATTACTTCATGGAAACAGCAGAGGCAGCGGGAGCTTTTCTCCCCGATGGGGATCATGGCGATCCGAAGCTCTTCCTGAATGCGGCATCGAAGGCCGCCTTTCTGGAACGTTATCCTAGGAGACCGGGTACTTCCCGGGTGATCCTCCATCCCTTTGGGCATGGCACCTCGCCCAACTATTCTCCGGCTTCCTATGCCTCCCTGGCACTGCAGATAGCCGAGGAGCTGGGATTGGAGGTCTGGCTCACAGGGGGGCGTGGCGATCTGGCCTCCTGGCCGGGGGTTTCCCACCCGCTCATCCACAATGACTGGCTTGGCACGCTGTCACTCCGTGAAATGATGGTAGCCTGCAACTCGGTGGATGCTGTCATCTGCGGATCGACAGGAGTCATTCATATGGCTTCGGCGTTGGGGACTCCCTGCATCGGACTCTTCTGCCCTCATCCCGGTTCCCATCCTAGCGCCTGGGGGCCGATAGGTGCGCGCGGGAAGATCCTTATCGTACCTGTTGCTCTATGCCGGAAGCTCTGCTCCTCTTCCAGCTCCTGTAGCGCCGATAATGAATGTGATCTGATCTGTGGGATTTCTCATCAGCAGATTATTGACTCCTTAAAGGAGGTGTTTCAGATGACAAACGCGAATGATTACCCATGCCGTGGCGAGGGAGGGCTTACTGATTCACTCACCGATGGCACAAAATAAAAAGCTTCTCTTTATTTCAACCGTCACGAGCTTCGGCGGGAATGTTTCATATGGGGGGGGGGAATTCTTCGCGAAGGAGTTTCTCTGTGAGCTAAGCAGGCGAGGATGGGAGGTGGTCTTTGTCTCTCCACCAGGGAATCCTCTGCTTGATGACGACGAGTTCATGCGCTGCATCACACGGTCGATTCCTCTAGAGCTATCCTGTGGCATCAGACAACCAGCGAGATTCTTCTCCACGCTCTGGAGATGGCTGAGAATCCTTAAGACGCATCAGGAGTATCTCCTCTACGGGAATGCCTTCCAGAGCCTTAAGTGGCTAGCCATGGGATCGACTTTTTTTCCCATCAGGACGATCTGTCATCTGCACGAAAGCTCCTATAAGCATTATCACTCCCTGCGAGCTAGAATACTGGCACTGCGAATCGAGCGCTTTATTGCTATCAGCGAGAGTGTCAAAGCTCTCTTTGTGGAAGGCTCCAGGATTTCACCGGAGAAAATCTCCATTGTACATAATGGGGTGGCGATCAATGTCGAGGTGGAGAAATTACCCTCGCAGCGCGATTCTATGAGAAGGGAGCTGGAGTTGCCCCTCACAGGCTATCTTGTGATGATGGCGGCAAGAACCGACCCACTGAAAGGACATGAGATTTTCTTGCGCGCGGCTGCTGAGGTACTGAAGACACGGGCAGATGCCCACTTTCTGGTGGTGGGCTTTGAAGGGGGCGAAGGGAGTCAAGTAAGGCTACATCAGGAACTTCTCCGCCTGATGGATCAGCTGGGAATCAGGCAGAGCATCCGAGTACTGGGGCATACCGATAGGGTGAGGCTCTTCATGAGAGTCTCTGATATCGTGGTAGTACCATCGACAGCCGAGGGATTCGGACGGACGGCTATCGAAGCGATGGCGGAGAAGACTGCTCTCATTGCCTCCCGCGTCGGAGGTTTGGAGGAAATTCTCCAAGATCATGAAACCGCCATCCTCTTTGAAAATCGGAACTGGCTTGATCTTGCAGATAAGATCACTTCTCTACTCACACACCAAGAGACGCGTGAAAAATTGGCCGTTCGGGGCCATCAAGCCGCAGTGGACTCCTTTCTCATGAGTAGGATGACTGATAAGATCGAGAGGCTTCTAGGGACGGCGGAGGAATAGGGTGAGGGCAATATTGGGAGCGATACCACGGAGGTAGCTATTTTCAAATCCGGGGGATGCTTAAAAATCAAGCCACCTTCAAGGGCGGTATTTCAAACTCAGGGGAGTTTTCGTCCTAGAACAGCACAACTTTGAAATCGAGACCTCCTCTCATGATCTATGAGAGCAAGGCAATCAAATGACATGGCACTTTTCCAATTGAAGATGAACGCCCGAATCAGTCCGAAGTTTCCAGATCAGTTGTGTAAACATTGAATGAAACAGATGAAACCAAAACTCGCCCTGATTGAATTTCGAATGATAGGGGACGCGGTGATGGCTCTCCCATTTTTGCAATCGGTCAGAGAGCAGTATGATGTTTATGTCTGCTGTGCGCCGGGTGGAGCCGAGGTGTTTCGGATGATCCTACCCCCCGAGAAGATCCTCTGTTGGCGCCCCCCCTGGATCGATGAATCGAGTAAGTATTCGCCTGCGAAAATCTTGAAACAGTATCCGGGAGAGTTATTGCAACAGATCAGGGCGCTTAAATTCGAGACAGGTGTTTGCTCTTGGGCCGATCCGAGATCATCCCTCATGATGGTGATGGGAGGAATTCCTCGTCGGATCGGATTTGATCTCTCTCCCCAGAACTACTATGGACATGAACGCCCTTGGCGAGCGGCGGGTCTGAGGAAGGCGCAACTCTTCCAGCGAGTCATCGGCGCACTTGGACGACCGCTTCTAACGGAGTCTCTCAGGAGATCGGAATATCTGCAGAATCATGTGGAGGATTGGGCTCAACTTTGCAGGCATCTAGGAGAGAAATGGAGGCCGGATTTTCCGTGGCTGACTCAACTTCCCTCTCAGTTGTCGGATGATGTGATCTCCTTTGTCCGAAAGCATCAGGAGCGGGGGCCTGTCGGAATTATTCACTGCGGAGCCAGAACAGAAGCCAAGCGTTGGCCGCCGGATCGGTTCAAGATGCTTCTAGAGAGATTTTTCATCCCGAGAAACCTTCCGGTGATTCTGGTTGAGCTTCCAGATCTGACGATACCCGAGATACGACATCCCTTGATTAAAACATTCCGTCCCAAGTCGCTCTCCGCCTATGTCGCCCTCTGCGGCATGGCTGACTACGCCCTCTGCAATGACACCGGATCGGCCCACCTTGCCGGTGCTGCAGGCAAGCCTGTGGTGACCATCTTCACTAACAGCAGACCCTCGTGGTTTGCCCCGTATGGTAATGAAGCCCTGGCGGTGGAGGGAGCCGAGTGTCCCTCTAAGCCGTGTCTTGAGCATTGTGTGATGCCCAGTTTTATATGTCGCGATGGAGTGACGGTGGAGTCAGTGGAAGAAAAACTGAAAAATTGCCTCTCCATGTGCTAAGGAACCGCCATTAAAATCGGTGGTTGAAACAATCCTTTTTCGTGTGGTGGGGATTGATTTTATATTGGGTCTCTGCGGGGCAATTCTTTTTTCTGGGAACCATACACCCCATATTCTGCCTGTGGTAATCACGGGGATTATCATAATGTCATTTGCCTTTC
>Ga0302277_1002277_pt1 | contig 13716 bp, 9 predicted proteins | sample III_Bog_N3_1_FD_198759 | JGI IMG/M metagenome (GOLD analysis project Ga0302277, IMG submission 198759) | Peat permafrost microbial communities from Stordalen Mire near Abisko, Sweden - III_Bog_N3_1 | ecosystem: Environmental > Terrestrial > Soil > Wetlands > Peat | place: Sweden: Abisko... | reverse complement strand
CTCTTTACGCTTGCAGGGCCGGAGCAGCAGAACGTCGAGTATACGCAGTACATGCCCGGCTCCCGGCACTGGAACGATCGCGGCCAGCATCTCAGCGCAAGCCGCATCTCCGGACAGATCGTAGCCGCCGGTATCGAATTCCGTGACCCGGCAGCCGCGCTGACGTTCTATGAGCAGAAGCTGGGCTTCTCTCTTGACCCGCCCGTCCATCCGGGGCACACCTGGCTGTGGCTTCCAGGATCGTCGCATCAATTCGTGCAAATAGAGCCGCAGGCACCTGGTGCGGCGTTTTCGCTCTTTCTTTTGACTCCCGATCTCCGCCGCGCCGCAGCCGAGCTCAAGTCTCTCCACATAGCCGCGGAGAAGCGCAGGTCGATGCTGTCGATTCAGGATCCAGATGGCAATCGCATCGTTTTTCTCAAGGCGCGGACGGCAGGAAAGTAGTCGAGGGCATGTTGCCAGTCGTTCATGCCGCCGCGGCGCACCGGATCTTACTCTGCTGCCGCTCCCAGCAGCGATACCGCCATGCGATTCAGAGGCGTGGCAATTCCGTGTTTCGCACCCATCCGCACAATCACCCCGTTGCGCGCGTCCACTTCCATCCGACGCCCAGCTATCCTGTCTGCGAGCATCGAATTGACTGAATCCTTCGGCTGCGCGCGGTACCCCGCCACTATCTGCTGTGCCACATCGTCGGCCAACTTGGCTCCCTCGGCCCGTCCAACCGCCGCGCATTCGTTCACCATCTCCATCCCGAGCCGTGCCACATCGTCATTCCAGAACACGCCTGCCGGTTTCAACGTCAGCGCATTCAATGCCCCCGCCGCATTGATACATAGTTTCCGCCACGCCGCCGACTGCCAGTCCGCGGTGACCTCAATCTCTGCTGGGCTGCCTCTGAACAACTCCGCAAGCGCGCGTCCCTGCGGACAATCTTCAACCTTCATGTGCGCCGTTCCCCGCTGCGAAATCCCGCCATCTCCTCGTCGCTCGACGGGGCAGTCGATCACCACAGGCACAATAAGCTCCGGTCTCACCCATCTGGCAAACCGTGCCCGATGCTCCACTCCGTTTTGAATCACGGCCACCGCTACTCGATCCCCGGCGAGTCTGTGCAGCCACTCTGCCGCACCCTCCGCATCGTAGGTCTTGGTGGCCACCAGCACCCAATCCACGTGCTCCGCCTGTGCCGGGTCTGTGATGTTCCGGGCGTTCACGCGCAACAACCCCTGGGGCGTGTGAATCGTTAACTCCTCCAGCGGTCTCCGCGTGCAGAGCGTGATCTTATGCCGCTTCGTCGTCTCGAGCAGTCCAGCTACCGTGCCGCCAATCGCTCCCACCCCCACTACCGCCACCCGCGCCATCGTTTTACCTACCTCCCTCTCCTCCGGTACCTCTCTCATCATCCAGTTCCTTCCCGGCTTGTCAATAGTGGAGTCAACCCTCGATTGAACGATGGCTGCACTCGGACGCAATCGAGAATAATCAGTGTGTGGCGACGACGTGTCGATTTGGAACCGTGACGAGCAATCCCTTGGGAAGCGAACATAGCCAAAGCGCTAATTTACATGTTCGACAATGGGAAGGAGTTGAGCGAAAAATGTGAGGATCCGGGGCAGGTGAGTAAATATGTTTCCAAATGGGTGAGCGCATGTGCAGTCGTTGGCTCGCCCGGTCGCATTCTGGGGTGCACTGCATGGGTGGTGCAATTAAAGTGGACTCTTTCTGCGTCCGGTTGGCAGCAGGATCTCTGGAGATACGGCGCTTTCAATCTTTATCAATGCAATCGATTCTCTTGTCGCCCAACGCGACGACGAAACCATTGCTTCATGCGAGGTTGGCTCGCTACACTAGCCTTCCATCTATCCGAAAGCCAAGGCAGAACCAAATGAACCCAATAACAATGAAGGACATTGCGCAGGCATGCGGAGTTTCTATCATTACCGTGTCCAAAGCCATGCGCGGACGTCCCGATATTGGGGCGGAAACGCGCAGGCGTGTTCTGGCAAAAGCGAAGGAGTTGAACTACCGGCCAAATCTGACTGCCCGCAGCCTGGTGACCGGTCGAAGCCGACAGGTTGGGGTCATTGTTCCGACGCTGTTGCATCCGTTCTTTGCCGAGGTGCTGGAAGGGCTGGCCGCGACGATGAAGCAAGGCGGATATGCGGTCATGATTTCGTCGTCGATGGAGGATTCGGAAGCAGAAGAGGTGGCGATTGAACAACTGCTGGGACATCGGCTTGATGGCTTGATTGTCGCCTCTTGCAGTACGTCTCCCAAAAAATTCGAACAACTCAAAGAGCAGCGAGTTCCATTTGTACTGATCGATCGCTTCTTCCCCGGATTCCGGTCGGACTTTGTCGGTGTCGACGATGTCGCCGTTGGCCGGATTGCCACAGAGCATCTGATTGCCATGGGCTGCAAACGAATTGCACACATCCGGGGCCTGGAATTTACAACAGGCGTGGGCCGTTTTGAAGGATACAAGCAAGCGCTGCTCCAGCACGGAATGAAGATGGATCCCTCATTGGTCAGCCCATATATGACCGCCGACGGGAAAGACTGGCAACAAAGCTACGAGGCCATGCGCAACTTGCTCTCCCACAGACGTCCCGATGGGGTCTTCTGTTACAACGATCCGATCGCTATTGCGGCCATCGACGTCGCACTCGAGGCGGGGCTGCGGATTCCTAAAGATATCGCATTCATTGGGTGCGATAACCTGCACTTCGATGCTAGTCTCAAGGCTCCCCTTTCCAGCGTTGACCACCACAGCAGGCTAATTGGTGTGCGCGCCGCCAAGATGCTCATAAGCCGACTAAGAGACAAAGCCTCAGGTACCCCTCGTCACATCGCGCTGCAACCTACCATCGTGGTGCGCGCATCTTCCTTTCGACGCCCCCTGGCACAATAGGGATACAAATTCAACAAATAATTGGCTCCTCCATTTTCGGGGTTGGGGTGGGTCAGAATCCCTAAACATTGATCTAAATGTATGAAAATATTTGCATTTTGCAATATCAACGTTAGCGTTACCGTTTTTTCTTGACAAGCCTCATCTTTCTCCCCTACATTCTCTTTCGAAACAGTTTCCCCATCGAATTTATCGCGATTCGCAAGATCCCTTTCGGAGGCACCACAGATGCTGCAACTGAACATCCGTCCCCATCGGTCCGCACCGGTGGGACTCCACGTCGCATGGTTGCTCGTCATGATTTCACTCATTTTCCCTGGAGCAATCCGGGCACAGACCGCCGGTGAAGGCTCCATAAGTGGAACCGTTACCGATAGCTCCGGCGCCGTCGTAGCCAATGCCACGGTGACCGCGACCAACACTGCAACCAACATCGCCACCCAGAGAACCACCTCTTCGGCGGGCCTTTACACCATCGCTCCTCTTCCAGTTGGGACTTACAACCTGAAGGTGGAAGCCAAGGGATTCAAAGCGCTGGAACAGGAAAAGCTGGATGTCGATGCATTGAACCCTTTGGCCTACAATGCGAGACTGACCGTCGGCACTCAGGTTGAAACAGTGACGGTCACCAATGCTCCGCCTGTCCTGGATACGGAAAGTGCGGTGTTGGGCACCGTGATGGAGAATGAGGACTACTCGAACCTCCCCATCATCATGGCCACCACGCAGCAGCGGGATCCCACGGCGTTTGCGACCCTTGCTCCCGGTGCACAGAGTGGTTCCCGTACCCCGGTGGTTGCCGGACTGGCTAACTATCAGGGATACCTTTATTTGGATGGCGTGCCCTCCGAAACCATCAATCAACAGGGAGACAACCGTACGGTGTCCTTGAGCATGAGCATCGAGGCAGTGGATCAGTTCCAGGTGCTCACCAGCGTGCCTCCTGCCGAGTACATGGGGGCTGGCGCCTCGAACTTTACCATGAAGTCAGGCGGAAAGAAATATCACGGGCAAGTGTCCGATTTTCTCCGCAACACAGCTCTCGACTCCTGGCAATTTGCTCAGAAAGACGCCACGGTAAAGACACCGACTGGGGCAACCGTCCCTGCGCCCAAGAACGTTGAACACGGAAATGAGTTTTCCGCATCCGCCGGCGGCCACGTCCCTCATACGGCGGATAAGGTGTTCTTCTTCGTCGCCTATGACAAGTACCACTCGCGCTTGAACAACCCCCCGAGTCAGACCACCATTCCGACCACCGCCATGGAATCGGGCGACTTTTCTGCTCTCTCGGATGGCGGCCTCGATGACATCCCGATCATTTTCGATCCGCTCAGCAACAACTGCACGCCCGGCGGCGCCTGCACCCGGCAGCCCTTCATGTACAACGGCAAGCTGAACGTGATCCCTCCCGGCAGAATTTCCCCGATCACGAATATGATGCAATCGTTCTTGCCGAATTACCCTAATTCTCCCAACCAATCCCTGTCGGGCAACTACAACCCCCAGGTCTTCAACAACGACTATCTGGGCACGGCTATTGGAGGCCGCGATAACCACCTGATCGATTGGCGTGTCGACTTCGACCTGAGCCCCAAAAACAGAATTTCCTCCGTTGGCGCAATGGGACATGTGGTGTATACCAACAATTTCGGCACACCCTATTTGCCGCTGCCTTACGCTGTGGGCGATTATGCCACCATTGTCCCCAAGCAGTACAACATAGAAGACGCCTACACCATCACAGATCATCTGACGAACCAGTTCAAAATCGGCTACACACGCTTCTTCATGCCGATCACCAATCCGACCCAGAATGTGACCCAGTACGAAGCTGGGGCCATGGGAATAACCAACCTTCCTTCCGGGCAAGCCGGGCAGGAGTTCCCCGGCGTCTCGTTTGGCGGAGCCGGATCCCTGGCAGGCAGCGTTGTCCCGGCAACCTGGACCACCGATAGCAACTCCGCATCCACCCAGCTCACCATCCCGAACAACTACGCTTTGGTGGACAACCTTCAATGGTTGAAGGGGAAGCATGTGTTCACCTTCGGGATAACGTATCAGTTTGAGGGATTGAACAATGCTAACCCCGCCACTTATACGGGTGTTCTTCCACTTTCTTTCGATCAATATGCCACAGCAAACTACTCCAGCGGCTCTTCCAGCATCGATCAAAGCAAGACGGGGTACGGATACGCCAGCTTCCTTCTAGGTGCGGTGGGCGCCACCTCCAGCGGCACCACTGGATTGACTCTGCCGCTTCAAAATGTTGCAACCATTTATAGCCGCATCAAGGCTCTTGCACCGTTTGCAGAAGACACTTTTAGAATCACTCCCAAGATGACCATCGATCTAGGCCTGCGGTGGGACTATCTCCCCCCGCTTCACGAAAAGTTCAATCATTTCACTTTCCTCAATCCCACCGCGACGAATGCCGCGACGGGAACGCTTGGCGCGCTGGAGTTCGACGGCAACTTTGGAGGAGCGGCAGTCAGTTGCGGTTGCACCACGCCCGTCCAGGTCTACTGGAAGAACTTTGGGCCCCGTGTAGGAATAACCTATTCCCTGGACGACAAGACTGTACTCCGAGTCGCATCGGGCGTTGTCTACTCGCAGGGCGGTGGCACCGGCGGTGGTCGAGTTGCAGGCAATGGCGGCTCAAACGGAGCAGGCCAGGCCCTGGGATTCAACACAACGGCGGTTGCACCCGGAGATACCCTGACAGGCGCAAGTGCCGGTCCCTCTTTCTGGCTCAATGGCACCAACTCATCGCTCTTTGGCCCAGGATACTCTTACCCGGCTGCCCCAACGCCCGGCGCCGCGAGCTCCATCCTGGACACAGGGAACTATGTCAACAGCAGCGGCGCTTTTGTGACACCATCTTCCATGGGATATGTTGATCCGGTCGAATCTGGGCGTGCGCCAGAGTACACGTTTTGGAACGTAGGTTTTGAGCGCGCCATCACGAAGGACATGACGTTGCAAATCAACTATGTCGGGGACGAGGCCCATCACACCTGGGACGGCAGTTCGCAGAATGTCCGCGGCTACTGGAACAACCAATTGAACCCCGCGTACCTTGCCGCTCTGGGCGGAGTCAATGGTACAAGCTCCTCCGGCAAGTCCGTTTCCCTCTTGACAGCTCCGGCAACCTCGGCCAATGTAGCCCTGTTGAACGCTGCTTTTCCCGGACTGCCGAATCCAACTTATTTCATCAACGCGGCAAATGCATTCCCCAGTCAGTCGACTCTCACTATTGCGCAGATGCTAACGGCATTTCCCCAATACAACAGCGTGGTCGACACCTTTGGTGGACCGTTTACCGAGAACTTCTCCTACAACGCCATCCAGCTTCAAGTGAACCAACGCCTGGCGCATGGCCTCTCTTTCAATGCCAACCTGACTCTTTCGAAGAACATCGGAGATGACGGCACCTTCCGCAGCGGATACGCCATTCCTTCCGCGGCCATTGACGGACACGGACAGTCCTGGAAACAAGATCGAATCGAGCGTTCCTGGACCACCATTTCCGTGCCCACAATCTTCAATGCATACGGCGTCTACCAGCTTCCCTTCGGGCCGGGGAAAATCGGCGCCAATTCGTGGCTGGTCCGTCAGCTTGCGGGTGGATGGCAACTTTCGGGAATTTACTCTTACGACACGGGTGGCCCCTTCACTCCCACTTGGAGTTCGAACGGAAACTGCGCCAATGCTGCACCCAACGCCGGCCAGTGCATGCCGTCTCTCACTCCAGGATTCGGCAGCCAGGCGCGCATCAACGGTAAATTCGGCAAGGGGCCGAACGGTTACAACATCACCAACGCGGGAACCATTCGGTATGTGAACCCGGCTGCGTTTTCTGAGCCGGCGAACATATCCAGCTCATCCAACACCGCGCAGTACCTCATTGGCAACGCACCTCGCACTAGAGCGTATGGCATTACCAACCCAGCCAACCAAACTTTCAACGCCTCAATACGACGCTCATTTCCCATTTATCACGAAATGGCATTCGTGTTCCAGGCGGATTGCCAGAACGTGCTGAACCTGATGATTTGGGGCGGCCCCAGTGGGGGGTGGGGTGAGACCGCTTCGACACAGACGTATAATTCAACCTTCGGAACAGTCTCCGCTCCAGGCACATTACCTCGGGACTTCCAGCTCTCCGCGCACATCAACTTTTAATCACTTGTTGTTATCACCCGAAGAGGATCATCCCATTGTGGATGCTCCTCTTCGGTCTCTCTATCCTCCTCTCAGGCCATTGACAAGTCGAACTATTCCATCGATTGCGATTCGGACTCCTGGCTCGTTGATTGGAAGTTCATGCTTCACTTTCGGTTGACCCGAGAAGGCCGAGAATGGACAGAGCGGCGGGAATGCTGGAGATTTGGCGAACAAACGACACTCACGAAATCGTGATCAATTATTGTGCCGCAAATCCAGATATCGGAGAACCAAACAAGGTGGTGATCTCTCCTCGCCATGCGCTTGAACACGCGGCCGACGCAGAAGCTGAAGCCTCCGGCATTAACCAGAGTTCACATGACAGGAATCGGTTGGGGAGCTCAGGAAGACTTGTCTACGACTCCCTCTTTCAAGTGATCGATGCACTCACAGAATTCCCCGTCGCATTGAGCGTGAACGATCTGCGCATCATGACGGGATTCCCCCTTGCAAAGATGACTCGCGCGTTGACAACCCTGGTGGCCTGCAATTGCATTTCTCGCGACGGCGAAGGGTGCTACCGTCTGAATGACGATTTTGCGTTTTTCCCCAATAAGTGACTTCAGAGTTGCACCTTCGTCTCAATCAACTGAACAATCGGACCGACCAATCCTGAAACCGGAATTGACCATGCCCTTCACGCGTAGAAACCTTCTTCTCGGCAGCGCCGCATTTCTCGGCTTTGAGTCGCTTCGCAATCGCGGCTGGTCTCAATCTTCTGCGCCGGTAGCCCCGCCGATGGATCTCACCAATGCGCCACCTCCCGCTTCATCCGCAGCCAGGACACTTTACAAAGAGATTGGTGAGAGGAATTGGGAAGAACTCAGCCATCGACTTCGTACCGTGAATGCGAACATCGAGAACCTCGGCTTGCGTCATATTCCGGGTGTCGAGGGGACTTTCCTCACTGGCTACCCTTATAACGAGTTCTATGATTGGGACCTCTATTTTGAAAACCTCTACCTTTCCTACTACGGGGTCTGGTCTTATTGCTTTACCAATCTGAAGGAGTTCCTAAATCGTGAACAGCCTGACGGGTATGTGAACCGCAGCCTGATCAAGCAACGAGACCGCCAGCCGTTCAAACCGTTTCTTGCGCAACTTGCGGTCCTCGGCGCCAAACAGAACCACGATGATTATGAATGGCTTCGAGGTAATTACTACGACCGCCTGGTCAAGTACATCGACAAGTGGTTTTCCTACGATTCAGACCACAACGGTCTACCGGTATGGAACTCGGCAGACGCTGCCGGAACCGACAACCAATGGTCTCGCGCCGGTGCGTTGAGTTCATTTGAGGTTGAGGGCGTCGATCTTGCCTCCTATCTAATTCGCGAATTGCGTGCGATGTCTGTCATTTCAACTCATCTCAATCTTTCGGCAGATAGCGCAGCATTCAACCACCATGCGGATCGGGTGGCAGGGCTCATAAACACTGTATTTTGGGACGAGCAACAAGGGATGTATTTCGACCGCAATGAAAAAACCGGCAAGCGAGTCTATGTAAAATCGGCCACGAACTTCATGCCCCTGTTTGCGAAGGCGGCAACGCCCACCCGGGCAAGGCGGATGATCCGCGAGCACCTTCTTAATGAAGAGGAATTCTGGCTCACTTATCCCGTGGCTAGTTACGCGAAAACGGAACCGGACTATTATCAGGGATCGCACCATGAGTGCAATTGGCGTGGGCCCACTTGGGCCCCAACAAACTACATGATTTTTCAGGGACTTCGCCACTACGGCTACCATGCCGAAGCCCGCGAATTGGCTACGCGCCTTTTCGATATGGCACTTCTGAAGAACCCGGTTTTGCGGGAATACTACAACGCGGAGACCGGCGAAGGCTTGGGTCAGACAAGATTCTGGGGATTCACGGCTCTCTATTATGGCATGCTCCTGGAATCGATCCTTGGATACGATGCTTCTTCACTCTCGAAGTCGTCGATTCCCATCATGGAAAAGAACTTGAACATCTCCTTCTCGTCCTCTTAGTTGTGTCTGCTTCTGGGCCCCCGCACCGATTGAATCCGCAACGAATGCAAACCTACACCCGAGAGATTCATCTTTACTCCCGCCTTCGGCGGCACCTTAAGAATAAGTCCGATGGTTCCAAGGTTATCGTTGAGCTCGACGCATGAGAAGAACTCCCGCCACCAATCCGATGCTCAATGGAGCGCCAAGAGCCATCGATGCCGATTTGACCGCGAAGGTTGTCAGTCACATCCGCGCGAAGATCGAGAACGGCTCACTTCAACCCGGCGATAAACTTCCTCCTGAGCGCGAGTTTGGCAAGTCCCTGCGAGTTAGTCGCACGAGTCTCCGAACGGGAATTGTGTATCTCGCAGCCACGGGGGTTATGAAGGTCCGTCACGGTGTCGGCACCTTTGTCGCCAACCATCCTTCGCAGATAAGCCAGGCTTCGGTCGGGCTCCCTGGCCTTCTACATAGTTTCAAACCTGCACACGTTTTTGAAGCACGTTGGTTGCTCGAGTCGAATCTCGCGGCGTTGGCGGCCCAGCGAGGCAAGCAGGAACACTTCACGATCCTTGCAGAAGAAATAGCCAAAATGTACGCAACGGTTGACGATCCGGCACTCTACCTCATTCACGATGTGCGTTTTCATCGAACCATTGCGGAAGCGGCGGATAACCCTATATTTACCACTTTCATGGACACAATTTCGACAGCCTTATACGACGACCGGCTAAGGAGTGTCGAGCGATCTCAATATCGCAGGAATGCGCTGGAGGCTTACCGTGAGATCTATCGGGCGATTCGTGAACGCAACCCAGCCGAAGCGCGTGCTGCCATGGAGCGGCACCTCGATTCCATTGCGACGGCGTCACGCTGCACTTAAGCAGGGTCTCGCATAAGATTGTTGAGGAGCAGATTCATGCCAATGCTGCGCATCTCTCGTCGCCAATTTCTTGAAACAGCCGCTGTTGCCGCGGCGGCGACCCCCGTTTTTCTTGGAGCGAACCGTTCTCCTCTCGCATCGGCCCAGGGCAACGGGTACATGCCGCCTCAGTCTCCTCGGACAACGCTTAATTTCAATCTCAATTGGCAATTCATTCGCCAGGACGTGCCAGGGGCAGAGGCTCCCGCCTTTGATGATTCGAAATGGTCAACCGTCAGCACACCACACAGCTTCAACGACGTGGACTCGTTCAGAAAAATCATCTCTCACAGCGGTGGCGACCTTGGAACCTACAAAGGCCTGTCCTGGTACCGTAAGCATTTCAAAATTCCCGCTGAGTTGGCCGGACACAAGATCTTCCTCGAATTCGAAGGAATGCGGCAGGCCGGCGACATCTTTCTGAACGGAAAAGTCGTCGGGCTCTATGAGAACGGGATCACCGCCTACGGCCTGGACATCTCCGATGCGGTGCATTGTGGACCCCTCGAGAACGTGCTGGCCGTGAAGTTGGACAACACTACCACCTACGAGGAACGCGCGACGCAAACCAAGTTCGAATGGAATGCAAACGATTTCAATCCCGATCATGGCGGCATCAACAGGCATGTCTGGCTGCACGTTGCGGGCAGCATTTACCAGACTCTTCCGCTCTACTACGGACTGGAGACAACCGGCGTCTACGTGCACGGCGGCAACTTTGATTTTGCGAAGAGAATCTGCGATGTGACAGTTGAATCCGAAGTGCGCAATGAGTCAGGCGATCGGGCAACGATTGGTCTTTCGGTTGCGGTCGTCGATCACAGTGGGCAGGTGCGCGCTCGCTTCGAAGCCGACGCAGTGGACATGATGGACGGCGAGAAAACTCTGCATACGGCATCGGGCGCGCTGCGGAATGCCCGATTCTGGAGCACTGAAGACCCGTATCTCTATAACGTCTATGCCACTCTTACAGTGGATCGGAAGATCGTCGATGTGACTAGAATCGTCACCGGATTTCGCAAGGCGGAGTTCAAGGGCGGCGTGGGCATAGGTGGTGTATACCTCAACGGCAAGTTTGTTTACTTGAAGGGCTTTGCCCAGCGCTCCAGCAACGAGTGGGAGGGACTTGGCCAGGCCTATCCCGACTGGATGCACGACCTGAATGCGAAACTGATGTGCGACTGCCACGCCAACTATGTGCGCTGGATGCACATCTCACCGCAGAAGGTGGACGCGGATTCGATGGCGCGCTACGGCATCATCCAGGTCTGCCCGGCGGGCGACAAGGAGCGTGACGTGACGGGACGACAGTGGGAACAGCGCCTGGAAGTGATGCGCGACTCCATCATCTACTACCGCAACAATCCCAGCATTCTTTTCTGGGAGGCAGGCAACACAGTGGTCACGGTGGAACACCTGCAGCAGATGATTTCCCTCCGCAAGCAGTGGGATCCCGCAGGCGAACGCGTAATGGGGGCGCGCGGCAACGACGATGTGCCGGCGAACACGGCGACCACTCCCATCGCGGAGTTCTTTGGGGTCATGATTGGCCAGGACCCCAAGACGGATATACTCGTCGGGCCACGCGACATGTTTCGCGGATATAGCGCCGACCGCCGCGACCGCGCACCGCTCATTGAGACCGAGGACTTTCGCGATGAAGGTGCGCGCCGTTTCTGGGACGATTACTCGCCCCCTTACTTCAAAGCCGTTAAAGGCCCCAACGACACCTGGCGAATCCGGTCACCGTATCTCTACACCTCGGAGAGCTTCGCTTTGGCCGGCATAGCTCGCTATTGGGCTTACTGGCAAAACAAGATATCGAACCCCGACCCTGCTCACTCCAAGTGGTCAGGCTACGCGTCCATCTACTTTACCGACTCTGACGCGGACGGTCGTCAGGACTCGAGCGAGGTTTGCCGTGTCAGTGGCAAACTGGATGCAGGGCGGCTCCCGAAGCAGATTTACTTCTGCCATCGCGTGATGCAGAACGACCGGCCGGACCTGCATATTCTGGGCCACTGGAGTTATCCGCTCGATCAGCCTGCCAGCCCGGAACAACCCGCGATACCTGGGCGACCCGGCGCCCAGGGCCGGCCTCCGATTCCGGATTTGCCGGCGACCCCGGCCCAACCTGCGCAAAAGACGGTGAAAACCATTTACGTTGTCGCCAATACAGAATCAGTCGAACTCTTCCTGAACGGCGAATTGCTGGGCGTGAATGCGATGCCTGAAAACGGATATGTGTTTGCATTTCCCGATATCGCGTTTGTGCCGGGCAGCCTGAAGGCTTTTGGGAAGAATGCGGGGAAGATCGTCGTGACACAGGAACTGACCACTACGGGTGAGCCCGCTGCCATCAAGCTGACCTTGACTGCAGGTCCGGAGGGGCTCTTTGCCGATGGACAGGACGCGGCATTCATAGACGTAGAGGTGGTGGATGCGAAAGGCCTTCGATGCCAGACAGATGACGCGCGCGTTGATTTTACAATCGACGGACCAGGCATCTGGCGCGGTGGATACAACAGCGGGAAGATCGACTCGACGAACAACCTGTACCTCAACACCGAGTGCGGCATCAATCGCGTATCCATTCGTTCCACGTTAGCGCCGGGAAGAATCACAGTGACAGCCAGCCGTGAAGCTCTGAAGCCCGCAAAGGTTCAGATTGTTTCCAGGCAGGTAAATCTCGCGGATGGGCTATCCACTTTGACTTTTCAGCTTCTAAAGCGACAGGCCGAGGGTTCAAGTAGATAGCGCTTGACAAGAACAAATGGCTGCTCGAAAGATCTCCGGGAGATAGATTCCATGTGCAGGCGAATCACGCCATTGTTCCTTTCCCTAGGGCCTGTGGCACGAAAACTCATCTCTCCGGATGTCTGGACGGACAGGTATCGACGCCGTTTTACTTTGCTCAGCCACAGCCCGGCTGCCTGTTGCGGGTGCTCAAGAATGAGAACGCCTATGTAACGATTCTGGTAAACGGAGGGGCGCGGCAGGTGAGTTGCGAACTGACGGTTCCTTCCGCACTTCACTCGACGACGCTGTGGGGCGCCTCCGGCACCGCCCGAACCGGGATCGAAGACGTTCCTCTTCCCCCTGAAGCAACACTGGTGCAGCTCTGGAAATGACATCATGACCCATAAGACCGAACTTAGGAGTCCCACATCGCCTGTTCTATCTATCGAGTTAGATGAGTGGCCTAACTTCGCGCGACCAGTCCTTACTCAAATGTCTTATGAACTGCAAGGGGACCTCAATGGCAAGAAATAAAACCCCAGGGGCTGTGTCGCGTCGCGGGTTTCTTGGCTAAGCGTTTGTAGGAGCGGCCACCTCGTTGCTCCCCCGGGCGCTTTCCGGCGAACCGGCATCACAGGCAAATGCAACGTCCGAAGCTGAAGACGATGGCGCTCACGGCCAGATCGATGAATCGGCTTGCGCGAAGCCCGGGCGAACGCTTATCGGCAATGTCCATGCGCTTCTGCCGGGAGCGGTTGCTTTCATCCGCGACGATAAAGCAGGAATCGTGCTGGACATCGGATTTGACAGCACGGGCAAGCCCGGATCGACCGCTCCGGATTTCTCCTACAGCACGTGGAGTTTCAAAGTAGAGGACGCCAACCTTACAGTCGAATGGGGACGCGTGGGCCAGGAAGCCGCGGTGTTTCGCGTTCGCACA
>Ga0302277_1002271_pt1 | contig 13737 bp, 2 predicted proteins | sample III_Bog_N3_1_FD_198759 | JGI IMG/M metagenome (GOLD analysis project Ga0302277, IMG submission 198759) | Peat permafrost microbial communities from Stordalen Mire near Abisko, Sweden - III_Bog_N3_1 | ecosystem: Environmental > Terrestrial > Soil > Wetlands > Peat | place: Sweden: Abisko... | reverse complement strand
CCGCCGGGCGAACCGCTGGTCATCCAGTAACCGCCAACATTGGGGTCGCCGTAAGGTGGTTGCACACTGGCGGTCAGGTTGCTGTACAGGTCGCCGGTGGTGTAGCTGCCGAAGCCATTGTGATATTGCTGGCCGGCCGCAATCAATTGCGGTGAAGATTGCAGGGTGGTGGCACCCACAAACCGGAAGTTTACATTGGCATTGGTGTTCAGCACATAGATTTCGTCGCGAAAGCCGCTCAAGGTGTTCGCCCCGTTCGGATCCGTCGCGCCACGCGTGATGGAATCCCCCAGCGGCATGAGACGCAATGGCGGTGTTCCCGGCAAAATCATCAGGACCGCCGGCGGCGTGCTGGTGACGGAGCCGTTGGCATCGGTCACCACCACCTGATACGCCAACGCCCAGTTGGTGGTCACACCGGCGATGGTCAACACATTGCTGGTCACGCCGGAGATCGGACCACTGTTGACCAGATTGGTGAAGCCCCCGCCCGCGCTGTTCGTCGCCTGCCATTGATAGCTCAACGCGCTCGACCCCACCGCCGTCACGCTGAAATAATTCGTCTGGCCCAAATAGGTTGTTTGCGAGACCGGCTGGGTCGCAATGCCGGGGTCCGACGGCGCAGCCAGTTGCAATTGAAAGCCATTCACGATGGCAAACGTGGTCAACCCCGTGGCGGTAAAGGTCAGCGTGCCGGCATTAATCATACCCGTGTAGATCTGGTAGGCCACCCCAGTACCGGCCGAAATCTGGCGCGAGGTGGCGCTGGTGATCAAGGTGCTGCCCGAATTACCGGCCGTTGCCCCGGCCGTTAGATGAAGGGTATCACCCTGGCCGACGGTGTCTCCCGCACCATAAACCACCAAGGTAAAACCGTAGCCGTTGTAGGCGGCCAGCCCCGTGAGGCTCACCGTGACCGTCGAACCATTCCCATAAGCATAATCTTCCATCAGCGCGGTGGTATTGGTATCCATGGTCGTACCGCTGGGGTCGGGATAAACTCCCGAGCTGGTCAGGGTGAGCCCAACCCCGCTCAAGGTGACGTTGGCTGTATTCTTGATAGTGCTGGTCGTGCCGGTGAGCGCATTCCAAGTATCCCCCGCCGCGCCCAGCACCGCCGCCCCGGTTTGCGTGGAGGCTGAACCGAAATCGACATCCACCAGGGTCGTCTGGCTGATGGCCGTGCCCGTGCCCGCCAACAGCACCATGGCCAGCCCGGTCAGAATTTGCCAGCTTCGCCGAGTCGCTTTGCGGGAATTTTGTGGCGCAGAAAACATCGGTGCAGTCGGGCAGGCTCGGAATGGAAACATTTGTGGAATATAGGTGGCTTCACGTATCAGGTCAAAAAGATATCCCCACCTCCGCCGGAAACCTCGCCTATCGAAGTTGGCTTTGGCCACTGTGTCCGGTGGTCGCACATGATAATTGTCTGAAGAAAATGGAACTGGAGCAAGCGGTTTTTCCTTCATTTTGCCCGGAAAACTTTTAATCCTTGGGTCGGGTGCCGTCCGGCTCCGCGAGGGACGAACCACCTCAATTGCCGGACGGCCAATCAATATAAAATAAAGCCATGATTCATCCCAAATCACTGTTACACCTCGAAGGCGCGGCGGTTTTGGTCGCCACGTGCATTTTCTATCAGCAGGCCCATGACCGTTGGCTGTGGTTCGGCCTGCTTTTTCTGGCGCCTGACATCACAATGCTGGGTTATCTCGCCGGCAAAAAGGCGGGCGCGGCATTTTACAATCTCGGCCATACTTATACGGCTCCGTTATTCTTGTTGCTGGTGCTCTGGCTTTCCGCGCAGACCGCCTATCTCTGGCTGCCGTTGATCTGGCTGGCGCACATTGGTTTTGACCGGATGCTGGGTTACGGTTTGAAATATGAGACGGCTTTCAAAGCTACGCACTTGCAACGGGTGTGAGGTTGGTCATTTCGCTGCGGAATACTTTTGATACTTGGGCATCGATGCCGGTTCTCGTACCGGCGCGTGTTTGACCATTCTTTCTTCCCTCTGCATAAATCGCCAGAAAACATTTCCCATTGCTTGACATAATGTATCTGATATTGTAAATACATCTTATGGATGTTGCTGGATCCGCGGCGTGAGTTTTTTCTGCCGCCATTGTTCTTTGGCATGTCTGATTTCATGGCGGATCAAATTTGACCTTGGCACCCGCCGGCTCATGGGAGCAAAGCGCTGGCGCAAACTGGAGCTTCTCCAAGCAGCTTCGCGTTTGCGCCGTCACCCAATCGCGCGCCAGCGTTTGGGTGCGGCGTGCCGCCGCCGCTTTGGCCACTTGCTGGGTAAGGGTAAAATAATGATCCAACTCGGCGGTTAGCAAATGGATTAGCCGCGGGCGTCAGTCCACTCCAACTTGAAAAATCAATCATCCACTCCTTGGCGCCCTCTCCGGCCCGCGCTAGCGGACGGGAGGGTGGCAATAGGCCGGGTGAGTTAGGGCCGACACCTGTTGCTTGGCCCCCATTCACTTGGGGGAATTCGATCGCGCACCGCCGGTTGGATTGGCTGAGGCCGAATCCCTTGAAACTTTACCACCCGAAAAAAACGAAAGTGGTAAAGAAACGGTAAAGTTCCGGATGCTCTATCAAGCACTTACAAAAGTTAGGCCCCGGGGTGGTAAAGAAAATGGGCTTGGCTGGTAAAGTTCGCGTGGCCGTGAAAAGTTTTATGTCCGTTCAACTTTTGGCACCTTTCGTCCATTTTCGGCATTTTTAAAACCGGGTGACAAAAAGGTGCCAAAAAGTGCCAAAAATGGACATCGCCGTTCAATTTATCCAGGGTGCCCGTCCGGAAGGGTTGGTAAAGAAACTGGTACCGTCAGTTCCATTATTCGCCAGCGTCAGGAGCCTCTGACGGTTTCCCAATCCGATTTATAACTCCTTGTCTCTGAGGTAAATACTTGGCCCAATGTTACCTTTTGTCAAATTTTGGCATTTTTAAAACAGGGTATCAAAACGGCACAAAAAGTATCAAATGGTATCAAAAAGTAATCTCACCGTTCAATTAATCCATGGTACCCTGGGAAAGGTTGGTAAAGTCCGTTGCCGCATCGAGTCTGGGCCTCAATCGCCAGTTTATTCCCTGACCGTTTGCACGGGTACTACGGGGAGCGGCGTGTTTTGTTCGTCTCGCCCAAGAAACTAACGACGACCACTCGTTTTAAACAAGATCACGGGGTTTTTGCCGGGGTCGTATGCGAGGAGCAGGTTTGAAAAACCTGCCTCGTTTGGCGGGGAAAGGAAAGTCGAAGCTGCTCCCTTCGATAAACTTTGTCTACCGCATAAATCCCGTGGGGGCAGACCAGCTTGGAGTCGCGAACGGCGAAAAGCAGAAATCCGACGGCTGACCTACAACTGGGCCGAAACGGACAACCCTTCTGGCTCTTTAATTTGTCAAAAGCTCGGCAAACCGGCGTGCTGGTCTCCAACTGGCGCAAAATGTTCGAAAACGCGTGTCCAGATTTTTGCACCTGGGTGCCTAATTTTTTTATTGCAATTCCTGTAGTCTGGTCTATGATGACCACATAATAACCCAGTTCATCGTCTAGAAATTATGACAATCCGCCCGTGGCCATTGCAGAAAAACCGTCTAAACCAGGCGTCAATTAAGGGAAATATCCTCTGGCAGAGTGTTTATCGGCTTCCGAAGTTTAAGCATTAAAAAATTTCCAGTTAAAATAAACCTAACCAGAATTCTCGTCTAAACCCAATCTCTAAAATCCCAAACCAAATTATTTTCGCCATAAAAACTCAGTCTCCAACCCAAACCATAATCAGCCTTATGAAACAAAAACTATCAACCATTGCCTTCGTGGCGGCGTTGCTGCTGGCGGGAGTCGGCACCTCGTTCGGTCAGCTCTCCCTGAACATCACCAATAATTCTTTTGAAATTCCGGCGTCGGCTGCCCAGTTCATATATATTGGTGGCGGTACGGGCTCGTCAGGGTATATGACCGGTTGGACAACGGTTGCAACCGAGGGTGGCTATTGGAACACGCGGAATACCAATGGTAGTTTAAATGGTAGTTTTACAAGTATTGTTACCAATGTGGACGCCGCTCAAGTGCTTGAAGCGTATAATGTTGGAGGTGGGGAAGCTGGTTATATCTATCAGGAATTGCCCAATTTGTGGGTTCCTGGGGCCACCTACACCATGACCGCTCGCGCGGGGCAACCTCCCGGCGGTAATCCGCCGAATACAAATGACACTTTTTCAATTGACGCCAACAACGCCGGTACGCTCACCCAGTTGAGTTACACAAACATAGCGAACACAACTAATGGATTGTTAAATTACTCCGTGACCTACACGGCAACTGGTAGCGAGATTGGAGATGGACATATTGTGGTTGCCTTCCATGTGCCCCACCAGCCGAGCGCCGGTGGAATGTGGATTGATGATTTTGCCATCAGTCAGGATCCGGCCATCACGAACTCGCCCGTGTCTGTGGTGGTGGTGCCCGGAAATAGCACTTCTTTCAGTGCGCCCGCCACGGGCGCAACGACGGTCAGTTATCAGTGGCAGGCGACTAACAGCCTTACCGGCGGTTTCACCAACGTGCCCAATGCTGGTGCCTTCTCGGGTGCGACCTCGCCCACTCTCCATATCACCAGTGCACAATCCGCACAGGCGCTGGCGTATCAGGTGGTCGTGAGCGACACGGCTGGGACTATCACCAGCAGCGTGGTCAACCTGACATTGACCGATCCGTTTATTTCCGTTCAACCGGTTTCGCAAACCAGCAACGCGCTCACCACCGTTTCGTTCAGTGTGACGGCTCAAGGTGCATCAACCTTGCACTACCAATGGCAGACCAACAATGGATCCATTTTTGTCAACGTGGGTACTGGCGGTGTCGTTTCGGGTGCCACCACCAGCAATCTGACGCTCACTGCCGTGACGCCCAACTATGCTTTGACGTATGATGTGGTTGTGTCCGACCTTGCCGGTTCTTCCACCAGTGCTCCGGTCACCTTGACGTTAATCTCCGTCCCGATCATTACAAGTCAACCGGTTTCGGCTAGCGTAAGTTATGGCGCGGCGGCCACGTTCAGCGTGGGGGCTGTCGGTCCGTCGCTGGCTTATCAATGGCAATCTGGTCCCGTCGGCGGGCCATTCGTCAACGTGGTGAATGGCGGTCATTTTTCCGGTGCTACCACCAGTTCCCTGACCGTCAGCAATGCCAATAATTCAGTGGCGCCGGCTTATCAGGTCATTGTGAGCAATAGTTTTGGTTCCGTCACAAGCAGTCCCGCCGCTAATCTGGTGGTGGGTAGGACGCTCGTTAACGTCCAATATCTTGGCAAAACTGGCGAAACCTATCACGACGGTGTCTCGAGCGTTTCTTATTCCGGGCCTGCAGTGGTGGGTTCGGCGGGCGACACTTGGAACGCACAACAGATTCATTATTATTCAAATTCCGGGCTGGGCGGCGGGGCGACGGCCAATTTATTCACCGGAGCCGCGCTGGTTAATTCCGTCAACGCCGCGAGTGGTCTCACGCTCAGTCTTGATTACCAGAGTATTGTTCAGGGTGCGGCTTACACTCTGAATACTGATGGTGCTACGGATACCAGCAGTGTCTCTAATTTGATGCAGTCCTGTGTTTCGATTTTCACTTACACCGGCGATTCCGGCGCGGGCAATGCCAAGACGGTTCACACGATCGGTGGTTTGTCCAGCTATGCCGGTCAGACCGCTACTTTGGTGGTCTATGCCGCAGCACCGACGGCTCGAACTGAAGAAATCGACCTCACGGGTGGCGCCACGGGCGGAAACTCGGGCATTGAATTGACCACCAGTTCCACTTCGCGCAGTCTGTCCGACGGCGTGGGCGTGGCTTATCAAATCTTTACGAACCTCACTCTTAATGGCAACAATTTGGTCTTTACCGTCAACGACACGAGTTCATTGGCGAATGGCGATTACGGTATGTGTAATGGGTTTCAGCTTTTGATTCAAGCTACCGATCCAACCATCGCGGTCAACCCGGTTTCCCGGACCAATGTGATTAGCACTACGGCGACGTTCAGCGTGACTGCCAATGGCTCGTTACCGATAAGTTACCAGTGGCAGGCGACGAACAGCGCCAGCGGCGGTTGGACCAACTTGCCCAACGTCGGTGTCTACTCGGGATCCCAGAGCAATGTCCTGACGATCACCGGGGTCAATACCAATCAGGGCTTGGCCTATCAGGTGTTGGTTGCCAACTCCGACGGCACTGTCACCAGTACGCCGGCTTTCTTGACCGTACTGACCGTTCCCCTAATTACCAGTCTGCCCGCATCGCAAACAGTGGTCACCGGCGGCAGCGCTTCGTTCACGGTCGGCGCAACCGGAGCGGGATCATTGAGCTATTATTGGCTTACCAACGGTGTCCCGGTCGGTAATGGCGGCAGTTCCCCCATCGTCTCGGGGGCTACCACACCTACGCTGGGCCTCACCAACGTGACAGCCACTTTGCTTATTCAAGCGGTTGTGGTAAATGCCAACGGCTCGGTGACCAGTTCGCCGGCGGCCACACTGACCGTCCTGCCGGCAACCGAGCTGATTGATGTGGATATTGGCACCTCGGCCGGCACCCAAAGCGGGGCCGCAGTTATCGGTGCTTCCGGTGACATCTGGAATGGGATTGCCGCCGGCGGCAGCTTTAGTCCCGTCGTCAACGCCGGTGGTAATACTTTGCCTGGGGTCACGGTGGTTCCGCAGGTGGGCGTAACTTCGTATGACTATAATGGCACTGGTGGAGCGGCCGTGGATCCCGGTACCGCCAACTTGATGAACGATTTCATGTTCTCATTCAATCCCTCGGTTCCGTTCACGGTAAGCGTGACCGGGTTGAGTCCATACATTAATTCGCCGTTTGCGTTGGTGGTTTACAGCGCGATGGGAGCCAATCAGGGTGCGACAATAACTTTGGCCGGTGCCACCGGCGGCACTTCCACCAATACGGTGACCACCAGTGGTGCTACTAAACAGCTTTCGCTGGGCATTGGTGTGGCTTATCAGATCTTCACCGGTATTGTGACCAATGGCACTTTGGCTCTCACCTTGTCGGCGAATAACGACCCCAATTTTCATGGCTGTAACGGTCTTCAACTGCTGCTGTCGCCCACTATTCAGCCCATTATTATCACGAATCCGGCTTCGGTCTCGGTGACCGCTGGTAGTTCCGCCTCTTTCAGTGTGGGCGTGTTGGGGACGGCGCCGTTTGGCTACCAATGGCAGACCAACGGGGTAAACATTGCGAACGTCGGGGGCATCTCCGGCGCAACTAGCAATATATTAACCATTGCCAGTGCCTCCTCCAAGCTGGTGAATTTGCAGGTGGTGGTGAGCAATGGCAGCGGCTCGGTGACGAGTGCGCCGGTCAACTTGAATATCATCCCTGGGCCAAGCCTGCTGGGTGAATGGCTGACCAATTCGATTGGTGGAGTGCCTAATCTGGCTGAATTGACCGGCACCCAGCCGCAGCATGGCGGTTATGTGGTGGGCACGTCATCGTTGACCCTACAGGCGGGTCAGGCACCCCCGAATTACGCCGGCGACTCGGTATACTTTGACGGGAGCGAAGCGGTGGCGATCAGCAACACAGTCAGCACGGATGCGGGTTATGTGGGGACTTATGACAGCTATCTAACCAACGCGATGACGGTGGCCTTCTGGGCGCAGTATGTTCCCCAACCCGGCGCGTATGTGTCGAAGAACGGGGTGACGGCCGGCTGGCAGTTCCAGCAGACCAATGGCGGTGCCCCCTACTCGCCGACGTTTAGCGTGGTGGGGACAGGCAGCGGGGTGACCAATCTGGCGGCCGTGGCGGTGACGAATACCCTCAACGACGGCAACTGGCATCATTACGCGGGCACGTGGGACGGCCCGTCCGGCATCCGCAAAGTATATGTGGACGGTGTGCTGGCCACGAATCTGTCGGGTGACACGGGCCCGGCGAGCGCGGCGAGTGCGTTCCGGCTGGTGCTGGGCGGGTTGGACACCGTCGGCAATGACGCCGGAATTCTCACCCCCTTCGTCGGGGCGCTGTACGACGTGCGCATTTACAATTACGCGTTGAACCAGGCGCAGGTGACTGGTTTGTATTCTAACGTCACAGTGGTGCCGGGCCTGAGCACGAATGCAAATCTGACGTCGCTGACGCTTAGTCCGGCGGGCACCTTGAACCCGGCCTTCGCCTCCAGTACCTTGAGTTACTCGGCTACCAATGCCTTCGGCAGCACGCCCACCGTGACCGTGGTTGACGCGGATCTGACGGCGACCAACCGGTTGATCTACAATAATGCAACCAACCTGCTGGCGTCCGGCACGCCCAGTTCGGCCCTGTCCCTGACCCTGGGGACACCCAACGTGGTAAAAGTTCAAGTGACGGCCCAGGACGGGGTGACGGTAAAGACGTACACCGTCAACGTGATTGAACAACCGAGCCTGTCGCCGCGGCCGAAGCTGACGAACAGCGTGAGCAGCGGGGTGTTGAACCTGAACTGGGGTGGCCAGTATTTGGGCTACCGGTTGCTGCAACAGACCAACAATCTGAGCAAGGGTGTGAGCACGAACTTGACGGATTGGGGAACGGTGGCGGGTACGGCGTCGCTGACGGCGACGAACATCACCATCCTCAAGACGAATCTGGACGAATATTACCGCTTGGTCTATCCGTAAGCTGAATCTGGCAAGGGGCGGCAACGCCCCGGTCATAAATAAAATATCAACGCCCCGGCAAAACCTAGTTTTGTCGGGGCTTTTTTCTCAATGGGGCTTAACGGCTTGGCGGGTTTTACTTGGGGAGCAGCCGGACGGCCATCAGGTTGCCGAACTGCGGCTGTCCGGCGAGAGTTACCAGTTCGCCGAACATGAACCCGGCAACGCTGCCGGGCCGGGTTCAATGGGCGCATCGAGTAGACTGCGCAGTCCGGCGCAGCCGAAGACCGCCGCATTGGGCTCCCCGCAGAACTGCCGGAACTTTTCCGGCCTCTTATTTTTATTTGATAATACATCTGCAAAACCGGAGCGGCGGCCCCCGAACCAGCGAAACGCGCGAAAATGTGTGATTATCCAACTCGCCGCGCAGAAACCGGCGTTCCCCATGCTGGTTTGGCGGGTGTTGCAATGACCTCAATTTTAATGCCGGCTGGGCGTTAAGCTGGGCGGTGAAGTGGGGGCGAGGTGCCGGCTTGTCCAGTTTTATGCATCTTTGTACCTAATTATTTTATTGCAATTATTGTAATCCGCTCTACAATAAAACTCAATATCCCATTTGACCGTTTAGAAATTATGTCAATTCGGCCGAGGCCATCGCGTAAAAACCGTCTAAACCAGGCGTCAATCAGCTTCTGAAGTTTAAGCCTTAAAGATTTTTCCACGTTCAAATAAAAACCCAGACAGCACCCTCGTCTAAACCAATTTTCAAATTCCTAAAAAATATTTTCGCCATGAAAAATCAGACTCCAATCCCAACCCCAATTGCCTCTATGAAACAAAAACTATCAATCGTTGCCTTTGTGGCGGCGCTGCTCCTGACGGGAGTCGGCACGTCGTTCAGTCAGCTCTCGCTGTCTATCAGCAACAACTCCTTTGAGTTGCCGTCCGTGAACACCACGCATACTTATATTCAACTCACAGGTGCGGGCACATCAACGTATGTGACGGGCTGGACGACCGTTTCGCAATCCGGTATTTGGTCCACGCTGAACACCAATCACCAAGCGCTAGGCGCGAATGTGGATGGGGCCCAGGTGGTTGAGGCTTTTTGTATTCCGTCGGGGGGTTATACGGGCCAAGGCGTTGTTTACCAGCAATTGACCAATTCTTGGGTTCCCGGGGCCACCTATACGATGACCGCCTATGCGGGGAGCGGCGCCGGCAACACCGCCTATGCGGGTACCACTTTTTCAATTGACTCGCTTAATGGTAGCACGCTGACCCAATTGGTTTCAACGAACATTTCCAGTGCCACTGGCGGTTTGGTCCCGTACACGGCGACCTACAAATCGACGGGCACCGAGTCTGGGAACGGGTATGTGGTGGTTGCTTTCCACTCCCCGGCGCAGTCCACTTCCAACCGGCACGAGTGGATTGATAATTTTTCCATCACTCAGGATCCGGCCATCACGTCCCCGCCGGTGTCCGTGGTGGTGGTGCCCGGAACAAGCGCCTCCTTCAGCGCGCCCGCCACGGGCGCAACGACGGTGAGTTATCAATGGCAGGCCACGAACAGCGCTACCGGCGGTTTCACCAACGTCCCCAATTCCGGTGCCTTCTCGAGTGCGACCACGTCCACCCTGCATATCACCAATGCGCAAACCGCGCAGGCGCTGGCTTATCAGGTTGTTGTGAGCGACACGGCCGGGACCATCACCAGCAGCGTGGTTAACCTGACTTTGACCGATCCCTTCATTTCCGTTCAGCCTCTTTCGCAAACGAATCTGGCCAACAGCTCCGTTTCGTTTAGTGTGACCGCTCAAGGCGCATCGACCTTGTTCTACCAATGGCAGACTAACAACGGATCCACTTATGTCAACGTGGGCAATGGCGGCAGTAGCCCCACGGTATCGGGGGCAACCTCCACCACTTTGATACTCACCGGTGTTGCGACCAACTGGGCGCTAAACTATCAGGTGGTGGTATCCGACCTCGCCGGTTCCGTCACCAGCACTCCGGCTGTGCTGACGCTAATCTCCGTCCCGAGCATAACGACTCAGCCGGCTTCGGTCAGTGTTAATTATGGGGCGACGGCTTTATTCAACGTGGTGGCAGTGGGGCCGTCGCTGGCCTACCAATGGCAGTCCGGCCCGGTCGGCGGTCCGTTCGTCAATGTGGTAAATGGTGGTTATATTTCCGGTGCCACCAGCAGCACCCTCACTGTCAGTAATGCGAACAGCGCGGTAGCGTTGGCGTATCAGGTGGTTGTGAGCAACAGTTACGGTTCCGTGACGAGCAGTCCGGCCGCCACTTTGTCGGCGGGCCAGACGCTCATTGATGTGGATGTCGGCCAAGGCCCGGTTCAAACCGGTGCGGCCGTTTTGGGGACCGCCAGCGACGTTGCTTGGAACAGCTATACATCGGTTGGTGCCAGCTCCCTTTCGAACCTCAAGGATTCCGGCAGCAACACCTTGACCGGGGTTGGGTTAAACGTGAGCGCCGGCCTGGCTTATGGTAACACCGTAGACACAAACCTTGATGCTGCCACCACGCCTTTGATGCAGGACTTTCTTTATAACAGCACGAGCTTGACCACGAGCGTGACCGGGCTGACGGCATATAAAAATTCTCCCTATACGCTGGTGGTCTATGCGGCCGGAACAACTTACAGCGGGGCGCAGGCGGCCTTGGTGACGGTAACGGCAGGTTCATTGGGGACAACCCCGGCCAGCGCAACCGTCACTTCATCCTCGCGGAAAATTTCTCTCGGCAACGGGGTGGCCTATCAGATGTTCACGGGAATACTTACCAACAGCACGCTGACTTTCACTTTGACCCAAGCGGGCGCTAGCGGGGTAAACTTGAATGGTTTCCAACTCCAGATAACTGGGAATGATCCCCTCATCACGGCCAATCCGCTTTCCCAGACGAATCTAGTCAATTCGACGGCCACGTTTAGCGTGTCGGCGGCCGGGTCGGCCCCCATAACCTACCAATGGCAGGAAGGGCTGGTGGGCAGTGGCGGACCTTACACGAACTTGAGCAATGGCCCAGGGATTTCCGGATCGACTAGCAACGTGTTGACGCTCGCCAGCCTGACCCCCAGTGAGTCGCTGGATTATGTGGTGATTGTGACCAACAATTCCGGCTCTGTCACCAGTTCGCCGGCGACCTTGACGGTGCTGACCATCCCGGATATTACGAACAATCCGGTTTCACAAACCGTGCTTAGCGGTGGTACGGCCACCTACACGGTGGGTGCCACGGGTGTAGGGACATTGAATTACCAATGGCAGGCCACCAACAGTGCTCTTGGCGGCTTTACGAACATCGTGGGAGCCACGACCAACACCTTGACGCTGCCCAATGTGAGCAGCAACTCGGCGACGTTCTATCAGGTGGTGGTGGGCAATTTGAATGGTTCCGTCACCAGCGTGCCGGCCGGTTTGACGGTGCTTCCAAGCACTACCTTGGTGGATGTGCAATTCGATGGCGTGATTAACTTGAGCACCTCAACAGGCGGCTTGGGTCCAATTCAAACCGGGGCGGCGGTATTGGGTGCCGACGGCGATCAATGGACGGTCGAGACCGTGCCATATTACATTACTACTGCAAGTATACTTAGTGGAGTACCGCTAACGAATACGGTCGGCACTGCCAACGGCATGACTTTGACCGTCGGGCAAACGAACACGCCTGGAAACCCAGTTTACTCTGGCACTTACAATAACACCACCGTGGATCCCAACACGACGAATTTGATGTCTAGCCTGCTGGAATCGTTCAACTTCTACAAGTCCCCGCAAGCTTTCAGTATTTCGATCGGTGGCCTGTCACTTTATACGAATAAGGCCTTCACCTTGGTCATCTATGCTGCGGATCCAAATGCTCCGGTGACGGAGACGCTTACGATTACGGGCGGGGCAGCGAACGGGAACACGGCCGCCGCAGTGACGACCAGTTCTACCTCGTTGTCCTTGACGAATTCTCCCGGAGGCGTCGGGGTCTCCTATAACACCTTCGTTGGAACCCTAACCAACGGCACGTTGAGCTTTAATATCACGGGTGGCGGTCCGAATGGCCACATTGGAATAAATGGATTCCAACTTCTGGTGTCGCCCACGGTGCCACCGGTGATTACGTCGGAGCCGGTTTCGCAAACCAACGTGGTGGGCAGCACGGTTCAGTTCAATGTGGTGGCGGCCGGTGCAAGTGCTTTGACCTATCAATGGCAGACCAACGGGGTGAGCGTGGGTAATGGCGGGGTCTTCTCCGGCACGACCAGCAATGTGCTGACGCTCACGAGCATCAATACCAATGACGCGCTGGCCTATCAGGTGGTGGTTTCCTCAGGCGGTTATTCCGTCACCAGCAGCCCGGCGGCGAATCTGACGGTGCTGGCAATTCCGCTAATCACCACCAACCCGGTTTCCCAAACCGCGCTATCGGGCGGCACGGCCACCTTCACGGTGGCGGCCAATGGATCGGGCTTGTCCTACCAATGGCAGGCGACGAACAGCGCCGCCGGCGGCTTCACGAACATCGTCGGGGCCACAACCAATACCTTGACGCTGACCAGCGTGACGACCAACAATGCCTCGTCCTATCAGGTGATTGTGGCCAACGGCAACGGCTCGGTGACCAGTGCGCCACCGGCCGCGCTGAACATCCTGCCAGCGACCGAGCTGATTGATGTGGACATCGGCACCTCGGCCGGTAAACAAAGCGGGGCCGCCGTTCTCGGTGCCTCGGGTGATATTTGGAACGGAGTTGCCGCCGGCGGCAACTTTAGTCCCGTCGTTGATACTGGCAGCAATATTGTCGCCGGGGTTGCAGTGGTTCCACAGACGGGCGTAACCAGCTATAACTATAACGGTACGGGTGGCGCGGCCGTGGATTCAGGCACCGCCGCCTTGATGAACGATTTCATGTTCTCCTATAATCCTTCGGTTCCGTTCACGGTGAGCGTGACCGGGTTGAGTCCGTACATTAATTCGCCGTTTGCGTTGGTGGTTTACAGCGCGATGGGAGCCAATCAGGGCGCGACAATAAGTCTGGCGGGT
>Ga0302277_1002267_pt1 | contig 13742 bp, 17 predicted proteins | sample III_Bog_N3_1_FD_198759 | JGI IMG/M metagenome (GOLD analysis project Ga0302277, IMG submission 198759) | Peat permafrost microbial communities from Stordalen Mire near Abisko, Sweden - III_Bog_N3_1 | ecosystem: Environmental > Terrestrial > Soil > Wetlands > Peat | place: Sweden: Abisko... | reverse complement strand
GACAAAGCCTACGACACCAAGTCCAATCAAGCGTGGTTGCGGGTGCGCGGCATCCGCAACGGGATTTTGAAAAAAGAAGCGCGTCACATCCAACTCACCGCCAAGGATCATGAGAACAACCAGCGAAAGAGCCTCGTGCGCCGCCAGATTGAGCGTGTCTTTGCGCATCTGAAGAAATGGCAGCACTACCGGCGGGTGCGCTACCTGGGGCTGGCCCGAAACCAACTGGAACTGACACTCAAGGCGGTGGCTTACAACCTCAAACGGCTGGCGGGCATCATGAAAATGCAAAGGACATAGAAAAATCACCGCCGAATCGGATGAAGGAAGGAATCAAAAATGCAAAAGCCAACGAACTTGATGCCGCCCAAATCCATTTTCACCACCGTACGCCGCCGCCACGCCTGCTTGCTTTCAAAAACAACCCCTTTTTGCAGACATCTCTGAAAGGGTTGAATCAAATTGGCGCGAACGGCGATGCAACCCCGTTGGGGTTGTTTATTTTTTGGGACGTGAACCCAGCGTAGCCGCTGCGCGTCAACGCTGGGCTAAATGATTTGAATCCCGTTGGGATTCGGGTTACGGAGCCAGCAGTTCGCGGTGGGGCTGGTGGTCGCGGTTCCAGCGGCTCAAGGCGGCGGCGCTGGTGTCGGTGAAAAGAAATGGCGACATCGGCGATTCAACGTGGCCGTCGCAAAAGACCACGTTGGCTTTGCCCAGCCACGGAGTGGCGGAAGAAAGTAGCCCACGGCGTGAGCCGTGGGATAAATCGTTAAACGAATAACGCCCCGGACGGGGTGGAAGAAATATTTTGCGCGGCGTGATTTTTCTTTCGCTCCTGCCGGAGCTTGTTCCGTTGCGAACCTTAAACCCACAGCTCGCGCTGTGGGCTACTTTCGCGCGCTGCTCCGCAGCTTTTGTAAAATCACGGAGCCAGCCGTTCGCGGTGGGGTTGGTGGTCGCGGTTCCAAGCACTCAAGGCGGCGTCGCTGGTGTCGGTGAAAAGAAATGGCAGCGGCGGTGATTCAACGTGGCCGTCGCAAAAGACCACGTTGGCTTTGCCTTGGTGACGGGCATAAGCTCTTTTGGTGCTGTCGGCATATTCCGCATCGCTCAAGTATGTTGATGTTGTTGCATCTTTTGATCGCCATAAGTTCCAACTGCCATCGCCGATGAGACCGTTATTTCCAAAAAATCCATCGCCAATTGCCATCATTTCGATTGGATTGACAACTTCTGACTCGCTCACAGGTGGCGCTGTTCCGTTTAGGTCAACCCATTTATGATGTCCACCAATTCCGAGAATGTTTGTGTCTGTGCTGGCGCTTAAGCCATAAGCATTGTAACCGTAACTTTCATAACCATAATTTTGAGGCCAGTCTATCGGCCTATTCGCGGCAGGACATTTCCAAACGCCCTCGCCAGACCATTGAGAAAAACGGATTCGATTTGTGTTTCCAGGAAATGAAAATTCAGAGTATTGAAGTGCAGTCATCCACATCGTGTTGTGTTCTGGATAAGCTCCATTGCGAAAACCCGGATTTGAACGCAAAGGATAAACACTGTTGTCAGCGAGAAACGCTTGCAGCCCAATTCCCAATTGCCGGACATTGTTCGCGCATTGAATTCGCAACGCTCTTGCTTTGGCTTGAGAAATTGCCACTGGCAAAAGCGCGGCCAAAATTCCGATGATGGCGATTACAACCAAAAGTTCAACCAGCGTAAATGCCGTTTGAATTCTTGGCCGTAGAATTTTCATCACGCCACCTCAACCAGCCTCGTCACTTTCGCCGGCGCTTCGCTGAATTGCGCCTTCACCTTGGCGACGGTGTTCTCGACGGACAGGCCGTATTTCTTGCGGAGTTCGTCCTGCGTGGTGGCGTGCTCGATGAACTGGTCCGGCCAGCCGATGCGCACGACGGGCGTCGTCACATTTTTCTCGCTGAACAATTCCAGCACCGCCGAGCCGTAGCCGCCTGCCAGCACATGGTCTTCCAGCGTCACCACCAGATCCGCCGCGCGCCCGAAAAATTCCGTCGTGCCCGCGTCAATCGGCTTGGTGAAGCGCGGATTGATGACCGCGACATCGAAGCCTTCCGTGGAAAGCTGCTGCGCCGCCTTGCGCGCGATGGTGTTCATCGGGCCGAGGCCGAACAGCGCGACTTTCTTTTTGCCGTTGCTGGAAAAATTCTGGACGACCTGCGCCTTGCCGATTTCGAGCAGTTGCGGCTGGTCCTTGACCGGCACGCCTTCCGCCGTTCCACGCGGATAGCGGATGAACACCGGATGATTCTGGTGCGTGGCGGTGAACATCATGTCCGCGAGTTCGTCCTCGTTCGCGGGCGCCATGGCGATGACGTTCGGCAGGCACCGCAGATATGCAATGTCAAACAGGCCGTGATGCGTCGGTCCGTCATTGGCGGAAAGCCCGGCGCGATCCATGCAAAAAATCACCGGCAAATCCTGCAAACAAACGTCATGATGGATGCAATCGTAGGCGCGCTGGAGAAACGTGGAGTAAATCGCCACGACCGGATGAAAACCCATCGTCGCCATGCCGGCGGCGAAGATGACGCCGTGCTCCTCGGCGATGCCCACGTCAATGTAGCGGTCGGGCATCGCTTTTTCCAAATGCTTCATGCCGGTGCCGCTGGGCATGGCGGCGGTGATGCCGACAACCGTATTATTTTTCTGGCAGAGCTTCACCATCGTCTGGCCCATCACGTCCTGATACATGGGTGGCGTGTTGGGCTTGGCGGCGGGCGTCTCGCCGGTCTGGGCATTGTAAGGCCCGAGGCCGTGGAATTTTTCCGGGTATTTCAGCGCGGCTTCGAAGCCCTTGCCCTTCTGCGTCAAAATGTGGATGACAATCGGATGGTCGCAGGTCTTGGCAAATTCCAAAGTGCTGATGAGCAGCGGCAAATTATGCCCGTCAATCGGGCCGAGATAACGCATCCCCATTTCCTCGAAGAAAACCGGGCTGCCGTAGCCGCCGCGCCCGTCTTGATCAACCAGACTGCCCGTCTGTTGCAGGCCGACGCCGGTGAGCGCGCCCTTGAAACCGCCCTCGGCCTTGTGTGCGAGCTTGAGCGCTAGTTCACCCTTGGGCAGGCGCTTGACGAAGGCTTCAAAATCCTTCGCCAGCTTGTTGTAGCGCGGATTGGTGATCAGCTTGTTGAGGTAGGCGGAAATCGCGCCGACGTTTTTGGCGATGCTCCACTCGTTGTCGTTGAGGATGCCGATGAATTTTTTTGTCGTATGGGCGACGTTGTTCATCGCCTCGAAGGAAATGCCGTTCGTCAGCGCCGCGTCGCCGAAAATGCAGACGACGTTTTCGTCCGTGCCCTTTTTGTCGCGCGCCGCCGCCATGCCGAGCGCGGCGGAAAGCGCCGTGCCCGCGTGGCCCGCGCCGAAGCAATCATGCTCGCTCTCGGTGCGCAACGCGAAGCCGTTCAGGCCGTCCGTCTGGCGGATGGTGCGAAAGCGGTTTTTGCGCCCGGTCAGAATCTTGTGGACATAAACCTGATGGCTCACGTCCCAGACGAACTTGTCCTTGGGCGTGTTGAAAACGCTGTGCAGCGCGATGGTCAGCTCGACGACGCCGAGGTTCGGGCCGAGATGGCCGCCGCCCTTGGCGAGGCCTTCGATCAGCTCGGTGCGGATTTCTGCGGCGAGTTCCTGCAATTGGGGCAGCGTGAGTTTTTTGACGTGCTCCGGCCCGTCAATCATGTCGAGGTATCGGCTCATAAATTTATTTTTTCACCACGGATAAACACAGATATACACGGATAAAAATCATAAGACAATGCGGTCAAACTCCAGCCGGGAGTTTTTGAAATTCAAAATCAATCCGACCCTCAGTTTTGTGATGCGGAGATAATTCAGCATCTGGCCGCGCTCATGGTCGGTAATGCGGTCAATGACCTTCGTGTCCACAATCACCGAACCAAATGCAATCAGGTCTGGAATGAACTCGCCGACCTGGACACCGCGAAAGACAACGGAAAACCTCCGTTGCTGGTCAAACGCAATGTTGTTCTGCTTGAACAGAACCGTCAGCGAGTTCTCATAAATCTTCTCATTCAGCCCATGACCAATCTCATTCAAAACTTCAAAGGCAAAACCGATTATCTTTTCCGTCTCCGTTTTCAAAAGGAGCTTGGATCCGCCGCCACGACGCAAATCTGGTCTTTGATCCGTGTCCATTCGTGTTTATCCGTGGTAAAATTATTCTTCGGACAAATTCAGCGGCTTCAATTTCATTTCACCCGACGCAGTCTTTTCCAACTGCTGGATCTTCAATTCCGCCTCCGCCAGCTTTTCCTGGCAAATCTTCACAAGCTTCGCGCCCTCCTCATATTTGGCCAGGAGCGTTTCCAGCGGCAAATCGTCGGACTCCATCGCCTCGACGACGCCTTCGAGCTTTTTCAACGCCTCCTCAAACGGCGGGGTTTTGGCGGGATTATGCTGGCCCGCGCTTTTCGATTGGTTTGCCACGCGATAAAGCTAAAAGAAATCCCCGCGCGCGTCCAGCTTGAAGTCGGGCCAAGAAATCATTGACCACGGATTCACACGGATTGTGGAACCCGCGCCGCTGTTCCTGCGCAAGAAGGTTTAATTCAACGGCATCAGCGATAAACATCGCGGCGGTGGCGCACGCGGTTTACGCGCACAATGCGGATTTCATCGGCGATCTCATAAACCACCCGGTAATCACCCACGCGAATGCGCCAGTCGTGCCTGCTGCCGGCAAGTTTGCGGCAGCCGGGGGGACGCGGGTCGCTGGCAAGCCCGCGAATGGCGATGATGACCCGGTCGTGAACCTCGGACGAAAGCCGTTTGAGGTCTTTCTCGGCGGCGCGTTCAATGAAGACGCGATACATGGTCAGTTACGGTGGCGGTCGGCCAGATAATCTTCGAGCGGACGGTAGTGGAGCGGCTTCTGGCGGGCGCGCTTCAACCACGCCACGTCCTCGGCATCCTCGGCGCGCTCCAGCAATTCCTGATATTCCTTGATGGGCAGGATCACGGAGACGGCCTTGCCCTTGTGCGTGACGATTTCAGGTTCAAGAAGTGTTGTCTTCATGGTTTTACTTTAGCAGCAGGTTCAGATGTCTGCAAAATTAAAATCCGGCCACTACATCGGCGAACCCGCGCCGCTGTTCCCGCGCAAGGACGTTTGAACTTAGAAAGGATTTTTGCCTGACTCAATCCCCCAAAGGCAAAATCCGCAGCCGTGATTTATGGCCTTTAACTGTGATCAACGCTCCACGCCGGAGTTCCTCCCCATGCTGCCGGAGCAGTAGCAGGACATCTTCGCCGATGCTGGCCGGGCGCACATCGTCGAGCCGGAGCTGGATGACGCTGGGCAGTGCGGCGCGGGCTTGAAAAAGCAGCTTGGTGAAATCAAGGTCTTGCGTCAGCACCACGGCGTCGTTTTCATGCGCCCAAAGCATGACGTCCGAGTCCGGGGCATTGGCCGGGCCAAGTTCGCGCCAATGCCGGGCGGTGTGGCCATGTTGCTGCAGATACGCGACCCATGAAAGCGGCAGGCAGTTGTCAATGACAATGGTCACGCCGGCTGAAGCTCGATTTCTCGTTCGCGCGTGAGCCATGTGGCGTAGGACAAACAGGCTTTGATGTCGTCCGGCTCAAGATCGGGGTAGTCGGCCAGTATTTCCTTTTCCGACGCCCCGGAAGCCAGCAGGCCAAGGACGGTGGTGACCGGAATCCTCATGCCGCGAATGCAGGGCAATCCCGTCATCACCGCCGGATTTACCGTGATGCGCTTCAAGATTTCTTTCATGGTTTTAGTTTAGCAGCAGGTTTAGATGTCCGCAAAATTAAAATCCGGCCACGCCATCGGCGAACCCGCGCCGCTGTTCCCGCGCAAGGATGTTTAGTTCAACGGCACTGCCGCCTTTAAGTTAATAAGGAAAGCATGAAATCAGGAAAAACTTTCCGTTCCTTGTTTCCTGCCTTCCTTATTCAATAAACCAGCACCAGCACCGCCGCACCCTGCGCCGACTTCACCACATCCTCAAACTTCCGGTTAGCCGTGACCGGCGCTTTGAGCTTGGCCGAAACCACCGGCACCGATTCGAGGAAGCTCAACAGCAAACTGCTCTTCACCGCGTAATTCACATTCTCCGGCAACGCCCCGCTCGCCGCCAGCGCCGCCGACGCATCCAGTTTTGCGGAAACGATGCCGATCACGTTGCCCCGCTCATCCACCAGCGGACGCTGAAAAGTTTTTAACGCAAAGGCGCAAAGGCGCAAAGCAAACACTGTCTATCATTTGCGCCTTGGCATCTTTGCGTCTTTGCGTTAAATCCCGGCCAGTTTGGGCGAAAATCCCTGCAACGACGGGTCGGGAAAACCAATCGTCGCCACCGTGCCGCCCAGATGCGCCGAGCGGCTCGCGGCAATCGGCAACGGAGTCCCGCCGCGTGGGATTCCATCTGCTTTCAACAAAGCCAGATAAATCTGTGCCGGTGGCATTATCAATACTTGGGACCTGATCCCTTACTTAAATGGCTGGCTCGTGCTTGCCTTTGTTGGCACCGAGTGGATGGCGTGGGCAGGTGTTGACCGTTAAATTCGAAATGCTGGACGCGCTGCTTCCGCAATGTTTGCATTCGTATTTGGCCTTCTCCGTGCCCTCATACAAAACGTGCTTTCCTTTGTTGAGACCGCTCGGATGGCGCGGACAGGTGTTGACCGTCAGGCTGGCGATGCTGGGGGCTTTGGTTCCGCAATACTTACAGTAGTAGTTCATAGTTTAATGTTGGTTGGTTGGATTGCGTCAGTGTAAATCTTTTCAAGCAGCTTGATGTGACTCCTGATACCATTGCATACTTCGGCTACTGTTTCACGAATTGGCGTTTTTATTAACTTTGCCAAGGTTTCGTCATCATTTATCTCACCAATGAGATTGTGCCAACCGGTGGTAGGGGTATTCGCCGTCGGCGGCGTGCTGCAACTGGCGGCGGCGCACGGCCAGGCTTTCCACCATCACCGCCAGCTTCGCGCGCAACGTGGTGGAGTCGCCCTTGCCGCCCACTTGAGCGACCTTGGTTTTCTTGTAGTCGTCGGACGCGGATTTGAGGTCGGTGGAATGTTGCGCGGTGATCTTGGGCAGGGTGTCGGTCTTGAGCTTGTTGAATATGTTGTCGGCGGCGGTTTCGAGGGCGGGGCGGCTGATGTCTATGTTGGTGCCGATGCTGTATTCGGGCAGCACTCCTTTGTTGCCCATGTATTTGATCTTGGCCTTGCTCTGGATGTAATGGATTTTGGCCAGCAGTGTTTTTTTGGCGGCGGCCTCGGCGCCGGTGTCCTGCTGGGCGTCAATGACGGCCTGCGAGGTGCCGCCGGTGTATTGGCTCATCCCCTGCAAATCGGCTCCCAGCGTGGCCATGAACGCGGGCGTGATGATCTGGGGACCTGTATCAGGGCGAATGTCGCAGGGTCGCTGGCGATGCCATAGATGGTGTTGCTATAGCTGATTTCGGCGAGCTGATGTTTGTCGAGCAAGCCGCGATGTGTGACTGTTTTGGCAGCCGGGGCCGGCGCGGGGCCGGTGGTTCCGGTTGTCGTTGATGTTGCTGTTTGTGCTGCTTTTTTTGTTTTCATAAATTTAAAGTTGGAAGTTAGGAGATAGAAGCTGGAAGCTGGGGGGGTAGCGCGAAAAATTTGGAGTGCGCGGACGTGTCCGCGCTCGGAAAGCGGCGACATGTCGCCGCAGCCCACACTCTCGGTTTGACGCGCCTTATCGCGGATCTGTGTCCATCCGTGGTAATCCGTGGTTAAGACGGGGAAATGGGCAAATCCGCTGGATTTTTTGGAAACTCCGCTGTTTTGCAGGTTCACTCCGCTGAAACGGGACGCGACTCCGCTGAATTGGATGTCCACTCCCATGAAACGGAAGCTTGCTCCGCTGAAACGCAAGGCTGCTCCGCTGTTTCGGAACGTCACGCCGCTGAAACGGGAGGCTGCTCCGCCGTTTTGCAAAGCCACTCTGCTGGAACGGAAGGTCACTCCGCTGAATTGAGAACGCACTCCGCTGTCCCGGATTGTCACTCCGCTGCGGCAGGAATCCGCTCCGCCGTCACGGAATGCAAATGGGCTGCCGTCCAACGTGGCTCTGCCGGAGTATAGTTCGTCTGTCGCGGGAAGCTGATGAAGTTTGCTCTCGTGGTTTAACAACGACCCTGATGGACGTTCCGGGCTCATACCCACTGGCGTTTGCTTGCCGTGAAGTATAAGCAATCTTGGTGATCAGGAGCAAGTGAAAAGTTTCACAAGCGCAACAGGGATACCGATCACTTCTCCGCCCGGCTGATGACTTCGCCCTGTTTCAAGCGCGTCTTTAATTTCTGCCCGGCTTTCACCTGCGCCGCGTCGCGCAGCACTTCCCCGCTCGCCGCATCCGTGGTGATAGAGTAGCCGCGCGACAAGACCTGTTCCGGGCCGAGCAGGTTCAATTGATGCTCCAGTTGCCGCAACGTTTCCCGCCGCCGCTTCAACAACTGCGCCGGGCGGACGCGCAGAAATCTTCCCGACAGGTTCTCCAGCGACACCGCGCGGCCGCGCACGCCGGACTTCAAGCCGCGCAGCAGGCCCGACTGCAAATCGTCGAGCCGCTGAAATGATTCGTCCAGCCGTCGGCGTGGATGCAGCCGGGATAATCTTCCGGTAAGCGAATCAAAATTTTCTGATGCGCGCGCCAGTTGCCGCCGGGCGATCTGGCGCAGGCGCAGCGGCGCATCCACCACGAATTCGCGGCTCGCAAACATTCCTTCCGTGATAATTTCCGCCGCCGCGCTGGGCGTGGCCGCGCGCACGTCCGCCACAAAATCCGCTATTGTGAAATCTATCTCATGCCCGACAGCCGACACGACGGGTATGGCAGATTCAAAAATCGCGCGCGCCACGGCTTCCTCGTTGAACGCCCACAAATCCTCCAGCGAACCGCCACCGCGGGTGATCAGAATTAAATCCAATTTATTTGTAACGGCGGTCTGCGACCGCCGTAAATCGTCGTCAGATAATCGGCGGTCATAGACCGCCGCTACAGAAAATTTATTCAGTAGCCGAATCCCCGCCGCAATTTCCTCCGCCGCCCCCTGCCCTTGCACGCGGCACGGCGCAAGGATGATTTCCAGACCCGGATTTCTGCGCTGCACCACATGGAGCACGTCGCGGATCGCCGCACCCGTCGGCGATGTCACGAGGCCGATGCGCTGCGGATATTCCGGCAGCGGACGTTTCCGTTCCGGAGCGAACAATCCCTCCGCCGCGAGCTTTTGTTTTAATTTCTCAAATTGAATTTGCAGCGCGCCGACGCCCTGCAACTCCACCGCGCGCACAATCAATTGATATTGCCCGCGCGCCTCATATACCGTCACCTCGCCTTGCAGCAACACCTTCTGCCCGTCCGCGAGCAGTTCGCGATGCTGCACCTTCTCGCGGCTGAAAAGTACGCAGCTCAACTGCGACGCCGTGTCCTTGAGCGTGAAATACATGTGGCCGGAAGACTGTGCCCGCAGGTTCGTAACCTCGCCGCTGACCCAGATTGACCCGACCTGTTTCTCCAGCAATCCGCGAACCTGCTGTGTCAGCTCCGACACGGACAAGACCTTGCGCGTCTGTTCCGGCGTGAACAGCTCGCCGAAGTCCCATTGAGATTTCGATTTGCTCATCAATAAATATTTGTTCTGGTTGCCGATTGTGAACTTTTCCCCCGATACGCAGCCAGAAAATAAACCATCACCACTGCCACCACCGCCACCAGCCCGCCCCAGAACAGTGGCCATTGCGTCCCGCCGGATTTCGCGCACACCGCAAACCACCAGCCCGTGCCAAGGTAGCCAATGAGGTTGCCCACGCCATTCGTCATCAAGGAAAACAGCGCCTGCGCCCGCGTGCGCCACGCCGGGTCCACGCGTTCGTCCAGATAAATCTGAGCGGTGATGAAATAAAACGCGTAGGAAAATCCGTGCAGACCCACACCGAGCAACAGCCACATCTTGCTGTTCATAGCGCACAGGCTGAAGCGCAGGAGTCCAAACCCCAGCCCGGCGGCAAAAATCCATTTCAACCGCATCCGCGCGAACAGTCCGGCCAGTGTGAACATGGCGATGATTTCGCTGACCTGCCCCAGCGACATCCACGCGGAGGTGTGCTGGAACCCGAGCTGTTGCAGGTGCAGCGGCGTGATGGGAAAAAATGCCGCGAGCGGGATGCTGAACAGCGCGGCGGTGATGAACACGACGCGGTGATCAGGATTTTTCAGCAGCACGAGGGCGTCCCACCCGAAGCGCTGCCGCCATGTGGGTCGCCCGGCAAATTTCGGCGGCGGCACGTCTGGCAGAAAAAATGTGAACGCCGCGAGTGCGAGCCAAATGGTTGCGCCGGCATAGCCCGCCAGCACGGAGGTGTCCGCATTCAGCGCGCTCACCAGCCAGCAGCCGCACATCCAGCCGAAGGTTCCCGTGGCGCGGATTGGGCCGAACTGGCGCTGGGAGTTTTTCAGGCGCGCAAAAACGATGCTTGTGCAGATGCTCGCCGTGGGCGCGGAGCAGAGCATGAGCAACTGGATTAGCACCAGCACTACGCCCGGCGGCCAGTGTTGCCGGATGCTACACGTGGCCAGCAGCATCGCGGCGGCGGTCGCGGCGGTCAGCCCGCGCAGGACCTTCACGGGCGAGGCGTGGCGGTCGGCCATCGCGCCGAAAATCAGCGGCGAAACGAAGGCGGCCACCGCCGATGCGGCGAAGGCGAAGGGCTTAATCGCGCCCAGTCCATGCGCATCCAAAATCGGTCCCAGCGGCACGAACCAGATGCTCATCGCCATCCATTGGATGAAAAACAGCCCCACCAACTCGAAGTATTCCGCCGTGCGAATCGTTCTAAACATTCGTGTGGAGAATAGCCGGTCGCGGTGAAAACAAAAGCGCGCAACCTTTCGGCTGCGCGCAATATGTTGAATTGAAATGGTGTCGCCGGGCTATTTCTGGAGCGTGGCGTTCCAATCGCGGGACATGGGCTGGCCATTCCGTTCGGATTCAATCTTGCCCTTGATGGAACCGTCCGCGATCGTGCCGGAATACTTGTTCGTCATAGAGTTGTCGTTGAAGGTGCGCACCACGTTGAACGAAATATCCGAGCCGGTGACCTTGCCGTCGGTGATGTCAACGGGCGTGGGAGCCGCGCCGCCACGTCCGGGTGATGCCACGCTACCGGTCAATTTGTCGCCGTCCAGCTTCAGCACCAGCGTGTTTGTTCTATCCGGGCCACCGTTGCGGCCCGGCATGGTCCAAATGTAGGTTCCAGTGGGATCCACCTTTTTGTCGTCCGCCTGCGCTTGAACGAGTGAGCCGGTCAGCAGGACTGCGCCGAGCAGGATTTTTGTGAATTTGCTAATGTTCATATGGTTTTTTTGTTTTTAATTTTTGCTTGTAACAGCCCCACGTCGCCTTCCATTAGCGCATCGAAAAAACACGCCGGTTAGACTGCATGGGGTGTCAAAGACTACGTTATCCGACCGGAATCCACAAGACGGGATATTTGGCTTTAACCGCTGCGTGACTTTCCGGTTCTAACGACCGTGTTGATACACGCGCACCCAGTCAATCTCGTAGCGGATGGGAAACTGTGTTTGCGAGGGGTCGCCGCCGCGCGTGCCGCCGATGGCTTCGTTCAAGATGAAATAAACCGGCGCATGAAACGGGTTGCCGCGATCCGACCCATCGGCGGTGGCAAGATTGAAATGGTTCATCAACCTGCCGTCGAGCAGCAGGTCAATTTTGTTTGTCTCCCAATCCATCGTCCAGATGTGAAACTCCTTCGCCCACGCATCGCCGCCGAGTTCGGCGATGGATTTTCTGGGGGATGACCAGACGGCTTTTCCACCGAGACTGTAGGCGACGTTGGCCAGGACGACGTTGGTATAAAACTCCATAATGTCCACCTCGCCGCATGCGGGCCAGCCGATGCCCGGTGTCGCGCCAAGCGTCCAGAACGCCGGCCAGCTTCCGAGCCGCGTGTCGATGCGCGCGCGCATCTCGAACTTGCCATAGGTGAATTCTTGCAGCCGGCGTGAGGTGATGCTGGCGGACGTGTAATCAATCCATTCGCGACCCGTCCTCCAATTCACGACGTTGGTGACGTAACTGGGATTCGGCTTGTGCTCCCGCCTTGCCTCGATGACGAGGAGGCCATTCGTGCAAAAGACGTTTTCCGGCTGATACCATTGCAGTTCATTGTTGCGGACGAAGCCGTTTTCGTAATTCCAGTTCGCCGGATTCGGTGGGCCATTTGTGTCGAACTCATCATGCCAGACCAGTTTCCATTCGTTTGTGGAATCATCAGACGGCAACGATGCGGAATCCGTCCCGGCGCAGTTTGCCGATACGGCGAGACTGAGGATGGCGGCAAATAAAAACAGTCCGCCGAGGTTTGATCTGACTTTGCTCACATCCACTGTTTCAAACCTTCGTGCCGCACCGACCATTTGCCGTCGGTTGGAAAACCGGGCGCATCCGTGGAGGGGCCGTTGGTCCAGCCGGCGGCCATCATCGCCGTCGCCGCCAGCAGTCCGCCGTTGGCCGGCAGGTAGGCCGGAAGATTTTCGCGCTGATAAATGTGGCCGTTCGGATGGCGGCGGTTTTTAACCGAGCTGATCAGCAGCGCATCCACGGCCAGGCCGGGTTCGCCCGAGCGCGCGGCGGCCAGCGCGGCCATCGGAAAATCCCAGCCCCACGCACGGTCCCATTGCCAGACTTCCATCACGCGCCGGACGGTTCGCCGCATTGTTTCCGCGTCCGCGCCGTCGCCGGGCTGCACCCCGAACGCGCCGAGCAGCGCGGGATGCTCCCAGTTCCATTTCGTGTAGGTGTCCGGCATGTTTTCCTGCATCAGATAAAGCCCGTCCTGCACCGGCAGCGGCGAAAGGTTTTTCAAGACCAAATCCCATTTCGGATCGCGCGCGAGGCCAAGCCGTTCGCGCCAGGTTTGCGCAACCCGCAATCCGAAACGCCAGTAGGCCAGCTCGAACGTCGGATTGATGGTCGTCAAAGTGTCGGCGTTTTCGGAAACGGTCTTCATCGGCGGGCCGAGGACGAATTGTTTCCGGTCTTCGACGAAGTGCGCGTAGGACGCCATGAACTCCGCCCCTTCAAAAACAATTTCCTGCCAGCGTTCCAATGTTTTTTTATCCGGCTGCTGCCGGTAGCAAAGTTCCGCGTAATAAATCGGATGCGGCTGCTGCCAGACCAGGAGCGGCGCGACGGGCGACGGCGAATCAAGTCCGTCCGGCCCGATCATTTTCGGCCAGCGCGCGCCGCTGTAGCCCTGACGTGCGGCGGTGGCGCGGGCGAGCGGCAGGATGCGCTCGTAAAGCCCGAGGCTGTTTTCAAACAAGGGAAAGCGGTTCCACGCCACGAAGTGGGCGCTGTGCCACCAGTGCATTTCGAGGTGGAATTTTCCATACCATGAATTGAACAGCAGCCCGGTTTCCTGCGACGGCAGCGAACCGGCGCAATGAATCGCGGTATTGTAAAGCGAGAGGACGATGCGCCGCTCCACTTCCTGGGCGCGGGGATCGGTGCTTGCGCTCAAGTCAATCGCGCCGCCATTGTTCCAGAAATTCTCCCAATGCGCGGCGCTCGCGGATTGCGTGACGCCAAAGCCCGGCAGTTTTTCCGGCAACGATTTCGGCGAAAATGCGCAGACCAATTCCA
>Ga0302277_1002257_pt1 | contig 13783 bp, 10 predicted proteins | sample III_Bog_N3_1_FD_198759 | JGI IMG/M metagenome (GOLD analysis project Ga0302277, IMG submission 198759) | Peat permafrost microbial communities from Stordalen Mire near Abisko, Sweden - III_Bog_N3_1 | ecosystem: Environmental > Terrestrial > Soil > Wetlands > Peat | place: Sweden: Abisko... | reverse complement strand
CAGGCCGGTTTGCCAATGTTGTATTGGGCTTTCTCATTATGCTTTGCGTTTATAGCCAGCTTGGTATTTGTAGATGCTATAAGGGCCATCAGTGTAAATACCACCCCTACACTAAGCAGAAAATCCTGGGTAATGCCCCAAACTAGTATGGGTGTAATTAATCCTGTAAACAGTATAGAAATGGCCGCCAACACCATTATAAGGACAAGTATTTGCATGTCGAAGCCGTCGGGAGGATCCTTCGGGGGCTTTGTTTTAGACTTATCGTCAACTGTAGCCGAAGCAATTTTAGCTGCCGCCTTTAGGGAATCCTTATTGGCATGGTGATGATGCTTTTTATGGGGACTCTGCTCCTGCACTTCTGCGCTTTGGCCTGATGAAGCAGTGCTTCGGCCGGAGGGCTTAGTGGCTAAGGGGTAGTTATGGGTAAGGCCGGTATCCTTTCCTGCGGTTGGCTTGCTTTCTAAATCCTTATGCTTGAACCAAAACCATCCTTTGCGGTATTTCCTTTTTCCGTAAGAAGAAACCACTTTATTATCTGAATGGCAGGAAAGAAAAAATGAGGCACAAAAAATGCAAAAAAATACCTGTATCGATATGGATTTAAAGTGGGTCAATGCATTCAATAAGGTGTTAAAACACAAGTATAATTGTTTAGAGTTAAGCTATTATCTATAATATAAATAATTATCATATTATCAGCACTTTAAATATTATATATTAAAGCAATGCTATATTAATTTTATAGGATTTTCAGACTGCTCGTCTGAGTTTTTTCTTTATGAAGGGAACTATCATCAAGGCTAGGCCAATCCCAACCACTAAACCCCTTATAAAATCGGTCATGTTAGATGCAGAGGTATAATGGCCAATTATTAAATTGCCGCTAACCAAAATCAAACCAATGGCAGGAACTATCCTCGTTCTTTTATTCATTGAAATTTTATTGAGAATCAAAAATACAAAATCTTGCTTAGCTTTTACAATATAACAGATATGACAAAAGTCACTTTCATAGCATTCGAATTAACTATACATTTGCCCAGCGAATAAATAAGGTGAAAAGCGTTTTATCCATATTGTTGCTATTTTCCTTCCTCATCGTAAACATGAGCAAGTCCATAATACTTGTAAATTATGAACTCAATAAGGCAGAAATAACCGCCAAGTATTGCATAAATAAAGATAAACCCATGCTGCACTGCTGCGGTAAATGTCTTTTAAAACGCAAGCTTGCCGAACAGGAAGAACAACAAAAACTACCTGCCTACCCTGATAGTAAGACCGATATTCAATTATACTGCTCTGAAAGTTTACTGAATTTATATTCTTCCCAAATCAATAAAACGGATTTAATTCCGGCTAATCGCAGCCTTTTAACTCTTTTTGAAGGAAATAGCGTGTTTCATCCCCCTTGTTGCTAATCGTAATATTTATTTAATCCGTATGCCATAGGCAGATGTGATAAGAATTTACGGGTTTTTTTCTTGAATTCCGCCTTCTGTGCGGTTATCAGGCAATTTACATTTAATCTATATAATGATGAAAACATATTTATTGTTGTTCAGCATGCTTTTACTCTCTATAGGCATGGCTGCTCAATCCTTCAGTGGTTCGGTTGTTGACTCAGGAAGTCATGAACCAATACCGGGAGCGGTAATTTACTTTCCAGAACTTAAATTAGGCACTACCACCGATTTAAAAGGAAAATTTGAAATAGCTACCATACCTAACGGAACCTACGAATTAGAAGTACAAATTTTGGGATATTCGACTCTTACTAAATTAATAACGATAAAGAACGGAGAAGCTTGTTCTTGCAATTGCTCTATGTGCTCGTCCTGTTCCAGCACGAATGAAGTAATTGTTACGGCTCTGGGTAATGTTACCAATACGCAACGTTCTCCGGTGCCTGTTTCGCTTGTAACGCACGATATGCTGATGCAAAATTCTTCCAGCACCATTATTGACGCTATATCTACTCAGCCCGGCGTGAATATGACAACAGAAGGCCCCGGTACCACTAAGCCACAAATAAACGGATTGGGCTTTGACCGTGTGTTGGTACTCACAGATGGGTTAAGGGAGGAGGATTTTCAATGGGGAGATGACCATGGCATCTTAATAGATCCATACGCAATTTATGATGCTGAAATAATAAGGGGGCCTGCTTCCTTACAATATGGAGCAAGTGCCGAAGCCGGGGTTATCAATTTCAAAACCCAGCCATTTGCAGAAAACGGAACTATACAAGGAAGTGTACTTACGGAGTATCAAACAAACAATGGGTATATTGGTACTTCTGAAGATATCGGGGGAAATAATAACGGATTTGTTTGGGATTTGCGTGCAAGTAATGAAGAGGCCCATGATTATTGGGATCCTAAAGATGGTTATGTGTTGGGTACAGCCTGGAGGCAGGATAATGGAAGGCTAACCCTTGGCTTGATTAAATCATGGGGTTACAGCCGTTTATCAGTTAGTCTGTTAGAAAGACGAATAGAAGTTCCGGATGGTAACCGCGACAGTACAGGTCGTTTTATATACGATGCCCCGCAAAATGGACAACTCTATCCGACTAAAGCAGATTTTCTGGCCTATAATCCTACCATTGCAAGTGATAAGATTTTGGATGAAATACAAACCTGGTGGCAAAACAGCTTTAATGTTGGAAAAGGAAAAGTGGGGCTTGATATAGGCTTTACCCAAAGCATACACCATGATATTGATACCGGTACAATTGGTTCGGGCAACTTTGAAGTAAAGGATATTCCATATTCTTTAAAGTACCAGGTAATTGGGGAAAACTCAGGGTTAAAACTTACAGCCGGGGTCAACGGAACCTATGAGTTTGAGGCTAATTATGCTGAACCGACTGCACCATACATAGGCAATTTTGAAATACCCAACTACACCGATCTCCAGGCTGGCGCCTATGCCATTTTGGAAGAAGATTATAAAAACCTTACCGTTAGCGGAGGTCTGCGTTATGACTATAATAATTTCATAGGACAGTCAATGTACCTTTTGAATCCAGGTAAACCGGAGCAGGAAGTTTTTTCTGATTCCGCTGCTGGTTCTGTAAATCAATTCAAAGGATTTAATACTACGTATGAAGGAATCTCAGGAAGTTTGGGCGCTTCTTATCAATTGCCCGATAATAACTATTTGAAATTGAATGTGTCAAAAAGTTTTCGTGCTCCTTCGATTGATGAACTTTATAGTAACGGTGTAAATATTGGTGTAAATGCTTTCCAGCAAGGTAATTTAAACCTCAAGGCAGAAGAAGGCTACCAGGTAGATTTTGCTTACGGCAATAATGGCAAGGATGTAAGCTTTGAGGCTGACGGGTTTTACAACATAATAAACAATTTCATTTTCCCTGTCAGGGTACAGTCTAAAGTCAGCGGAGATTCAATGTTAGATGGGGTTCCCTTTTATCAATATATAGCTAATCAAGCTATTATTGCAGGATTTTCAGGGTATTTTAATATTCACCTATCCGATACACGATGGCTGGAGATAGATAATAACTTTACGTATGTCTATTCCTTTTTTCCCAATCAAAAGGATTCAACCCAGCACGTCCCCTGGACTCCTGCCCCTCGGCTTACAACTGAAATTAAATTTAAACTGACAGACCGGAAAACCTCTATTTTAAGAAGGACTTATATAGAATTCGGGCAGGCAAAATATTGGGCACAGAATAATATTTATAGTGCTTTGTATAGCGAAATACCTTCTCTTGCCTATACCTTATTCAATGCCGGTGTGGGTACAAATTTTGTAAATCCGACTACAGGCCGCGTAATCTGTTCTCTTTATATTAATTGCACCAATTTGTTTAATATCGGATACGCCGACCATTTAAACCTGGCCCAGTATTTCCTTGCATATAATGGAAGCCCTGTTACCGTAACCCAGCAAAGTCAAGGGATTTACAATATGGGTAGAAATGTAAGTTTTAAATTGCTTTTCCCAATTGGAGGACATAAAATTTCAGAGAAGGAAGCAGGTCAAACGGAATAAAGAGTTAAAAATAAAAGCAGGTTTTTTAATAAATCCCCTGCAACTAATTGCGGCTGCGGGGGATATTTTTATAAAATAGATTTAGTGAATTTAAAAACGCAAGTTTTGTAAATTACTGAAAACCAATTGTATGTATATATAATGCTTGCAAATATAAAACTATTATAACATGAAAGCTATTTTTATAGAAAAAATTATTTTTTAAAAAAATAGTCACAGAAGCCTTACCAACAAAGAAGATTTTATATATCTTCACGCCCAATTAGTAAACAAATAAACCCTTAAAACAAAATTAAAATGAACAAAGCAGAATTAGTAGACGCAATCGCATCCGAAGCGAAATTATCAAAAGTTGATTCAGAAAAAGCTCTTGATGCGTTTGTAAACCAAACCACCAAAGCTTTAAAAAATGGTGGCCGTGTAGCATTAGTAGGATTTGGTTCTTTTTCAGTTGTAAAAAGAGCTGCTCGTAACGGAAGAAACCCTCAAACCGGAAAGGCCATTAAAATTGCAGCTAAAAAAGTAGCTAAATTCAAAGCCGGAGCTGATTTAGCGGGTAAAGTAAACAAATAATACTCCTGTTCAATTTTTGAAAAAATCCTCTCGTATTCCGGGAGGATTTTTTATTTATGCTCTTTTGTGTGGAGCGAAAACTTTATTATATTTATCCCTCATAAACGTATTTATATAGCATGACATCAAGAAGAGACTTTATAAAACAATCGGCTTTTGCTTCAGCATTTGTAATAGGTGGCTTACCCAAAATGGGAAAATCAAAAGCACTCCCCTATTCTAATGATGTTAGAAAACCAATTGTAATATCTACCTGGCCCCATGGTATGCCTGCTAATGATGCCGCCTGGAAGGTATTATCCGGTGGAGGAAGAGCATTAGATGCAGTTGAGCAAGGTGTAATGGTTACCGAAGCAGACCCTAAAAATACCAGCGTAGGATTAGGGGGTTATCCCGACCGGGACGGGCATGTAACCCTTGATGCCTCTATAATGGATGAAAAAGGCAATTGCGGTTCCGTGGCTTTTTTAGAACATATCCTCCACCCTATTTCTGTAGCAAGAATGGTAATGGAAAAAACTCCCTATGTAATGTTGGCCGGTGAAGGCGCTTATCTATTTGCATTGGAGAACGGTTTCAAAAAAAGCAATCAGGAGATGACCCCAGAAATAAAAGCCGCCTGGGAAAAATGGAAAGCAGAAAACCATTACGAATCAAAAAAAATTGACAAGAACAACCATGATACCATTGGGATGTTAGCCATCGATAGCAAGGGAGATATCTCCGGTTCTTGCACCACGAGTGGACTCGCCTGGAAAATTCATGGACGCGTAGGTGACTCTCCTGTTATTGGCGCCGGTTTGTTTGCCGATAATGAAGTTGGCGCCGCCTGTGCCACCGGAAAAGGCGAGGCTGTGATGAAAATATGCGGTTCTCATACTATAGTTGAATTAATGCGTAATGGGAAAACCCCTCAGCAAGCCTGTGAAGAAGCTATTCAAAGGATTGCTAACAAACAAAACGATTATAAAACCTTTCAGGTAGGTTTTTTGGCCCTCAATAAAAATGGGGATATAGGAGCATATTCTTTATTAAAAGGATTCCAATATGCATTGGCAGTAAACGGTGAAAACAAACTTTTTGATTCCGATTATTTAGTGATGTAATAGTGTATTTCTCACTTTTCAATACTTATTAACAGCCCTTCTATTAACGCAGTGGTTAAACTAACTTTGCAATCCTTAAAAAATTAAGGGTTACAAATAGATCATGCCGGACTTTACACATCTTCACGTACATACCAAATATTCTTTGCTGGACGGGGCTTCCCAGGTTCCTATGCTGATGAAAAAGGCCAAAGAAAATGGCATGAAGGCCATTGCCATTACCGACCATGGCAACATGCTTGGCGTACCTGAATTTTGTGCCGAAGCCGAAAAGATGGATTTGCTTCCTATTATAGGTTGCGAATTTTATATCGCTCCCCGCAGCCGGTTTGAAAAGTCGAAAGTAGAAGGGAGTGAAGAAAAGAACTACTATCATCAATTACTGCTGGCAAAAAATCCGTTGGGCTATAAAAATATCTCCAAGCTTTGCTCTTTTGGCTTTATTGATGGCTACTATTACAAGCCCCGGATTGACAGGGAGCTCATTAAGCAATATAAGGAGGGCCTTATTGCAACCACCTCCTGCCTTGCGAGTGAGGTATGCCGCACCATTATTGATAAAGGAGAAGAAGCAGGGGAAAAGGTATTTCTGGAATGGAGGGAAATTTTCGGAGAGGATTATTACATAGAACTGCAACGTCATGGTATAAATGAACAAAACATCTGCAATGAAGTCCTGAAAAAATGGAGTAAGAAATACAATGTAAAAATCATTGCCACCAACGATGTTCATTACGTAGACTTGCAGGATGCCGAGGCTCAGGATATATTGCTATGCATACAGACAGGAAAGGATTTTAACGACCCTAAACGGATGCGTTTCGATAACGACCAGTTCTTCTTCAAGACCCAGCAGGAGATGAACAAATTGTTTGAGGATACCCCTGAAGCTATTGATAACACGGGCGAAATCGTATCCAAGATCGAAAAGATAAGTTTAAAAAGAAGTTTGCAGTTACCGGTTTATAATTTACCTGAAGGATTCCTTACCCCGGATGATTATTTAAAACATCTCACGTATGAAGGTGCTAAAAGAAAATACCAAAGTATTACTGAAGAAGTCCGCAACAGGATAGAGTTTGAGCTGAGTGAAATAAAGATTACCGGTTATGCAGGATACTTCTTGATAGTTCAGGATTTTATTGCAGCCGCCAAACGCCTCGATGTATGGGTAGGTCCTGGACGCGGTTCTGCTGCCAGCTCTATCGTAGCCTACTGTACTGGTATAACAAATATAGACCCAATTGCTTACAACCTGCTCTTTGAGCGCTTCCTTACATCAGAGCGGGTTTCCATGCCTGATATAGATATAGATTTTGATGATAAGGGGCGCGAGCGCGTCATTCAATATGTGGTGGACAAATATGGACGCGAGCGTGTTGCGCAGATCGTGACCATTGGAACAATGGCAGCCAAAAGTGCCGTAAAAGATGTGGCTCGTACGCTCAAAGTTCCACTTCAGGAAGCAAACCGACTGACTAAATTGATTCCATTCCAAGCTAAAGATTTGGCAGATGCCATTGGTAAATCCAAAGAGCTTTCTGATATCCTGAAAGAAAAAGATACTGACCTTGGAAAAACACTGAGGCTTGCCACCGTATTGGACGGAACCGCACGCCAGACAGGTATCCATGCGGCAGGAATTATTATAGCTCCGGATGACATAAAAGAATTTTTACCTGTATTTACCAATAAGGATTCTGAACTTTACATTACCCAATACGAAGGCCAGTTTGTAGAGAAAGTCGGGATGTTAAAGATGGACTTCCTAGGACTAAAAACCCTTACCATTCTTAAAGAAGCTATTGCACTTATCAAAAAAACCAGGAATATTGAGATTAATATTGACGAGATTCCTATTGACGATAAAAAGACTTACGAGCTTTTCCAACGGGGTGAAATGGTTGGTATTTTCCAGTTTGAATCGCCGGGTATGCAGGCCTATCTTAAAGAGTTGAAACCAACCAATATTGAAGACCTTATTGCCATGAATGCCCTTTACCGTCCGGGCCCCATGGATGATATCCCTGCATATATCCTCCGGAAAAACGGCAAAGAGAAACCATATTACTATCATCCGCTTGCGGAGAATGTACTAAAACCTACGTTTGGTGTTATTGTATATCAGGAACAGGTGATGGTAATCTCGCAAGTGATGGCAGATTTTACGCGTGGACAGGCCGATATGCTTCGCAAGGCGATGGGTAAAAAAGATATGGCGCTACTGGCTCAGCAGAAACAAAAGTTTATCGACGGAGCCGTTGCTAAAGGTGTTGATAATAAGGTAGCTACGGAGTTGTTTGACAAGATGGCCAAGTTTGGCGGCTATGGTTTTAACCGCGCTCATGCTGCGGCTTATTCCGTATTGGCATACCAAACAGGATATCTGAAGGCTAACTACTTGCCGGAATATATGGCGTCGGTGCTTACCAACAGTATGGGTGATATTGATAAACTCACCTTCTTTATAGATGAGTGCCGCAAAATGGGGCTTACTGTCCTTGGCCCTGACCTGAATAAGAGCGAACATATATTTTCAGTAACTCCTAAAGGAGAAGTAAGTTTTGGATTGGGAGCTGTGAAAGGCGTGGGTGAAGCAGCTGTAGCAGCTATTGTTCAGGAACGGGAAACAAATGGTCTCTTTAAAGATGTATATGATTTAATGAGCCGCTTGAACCTGCGGAGCGCTAATAAAAAAACCTTCGAGAGTCTTATTATGGCAGGTGCATTTGATTCACTGGGTACAGCCCACCGTGCGCAATATTTCCATCAGGAGAATGGTAAAATTTCTTTCCTGGAATCGTTAATTCGCTTTGGCAATGCTGTGCAGGATGCCAGCACACAAGGGCAAAATTCCCTTTTCGGGGAAACGATAGACAGTTCAGTTTCCAAACCTACACCGCTTGTATCTGCCCCCTGGAGCAGGATTGAACTTATCAATAAAGAAAAGGAAGTCGCCGGTTTTTACATCTCAGGCCATCCGTTGGATGATTACAAATTTGATATTGAGAATTTCTGCACAGTGACCTTAAATAGCTTGGATGACCTTACTCCGTTTAAAGGAAAGGAGATTTCCATTGCGGGAATTGTTACCGAAGCAGCCCACCGTCTTACCCAGGGTGGCAAGCCATTTGGCAGCTTTACACTGGAAGATTATCAGGGGAAAGTTTCCATGATGCTTTGGCAGGATGACTATGTAAAATGGAAGCATTATTTGGAAAACGGCATGTTCCTTTTTGTGAAAGCCAAAGTGAATAACCGCTTCAATTCCGAGAACCTTGAATTGAAAGTCACCCAAATTTATTTGCTAAGTTCCATACGAGAAAAGTACTCTAAAAGCCTTACCCTTCAAATACCTTTGAAAGATGTTTCAGCCGATATGGCACAATATATAAACAATATCACAGCTGCTTCGCCGGGGGCGTGTAGCCTTAAAATTCTATTGGTTGATTCCGAAACCAATATGAGCGTTGATCTGGTATCTAAAAAGATAAGGCTTAACCTCAGTAATGATCTCATTCACCAAGTACAGAAAATGAACGGGGTGAGTATGAAGTTGAATTAGGCTTCACCAAACTGAAAAGTGATGGTTTTGCAAATATAAAGGTGCAAAAAAATGACTAATCTTGTATGCCTAAGTTAACCCATGACCAGTAGTGTTCCCGAAAATAAAAGCATTTTATTCTTTGAAAACAAGGACTCCTTTTCATGGAATGTAATCGATGCATTGCCTTTTTCTCGAGCTGATATAAAAATAATTCATCCCGATTCAAACTATTTACCAGATGGAAACATAGCCTCCGTTAAAGCAGTTATAATAGGCCCCGGCCCTATGGATCCTGTCCGCACCGGCCTGATTGAACTGGTTCAATTTTATGCAGCACAAAAAACACCTCTGTTGGGGATCTGTCTCGGCTTTCAGGCTATAGGCATGGCTTTCGGTGCAAAACTTATTCGGACAAATCCCGTTCACGGAAAACGTAGTTCCATATCATTTTCTCCATCACGCTATTTTCCCGGTTTTACGGGAATAGTTGAAGTAATGCGATACCATTCGCTTTCCCTTAATGATATAAAGTCTCCCTTACAAATTATTGCCTCCACTTCTGACGGAATTCCAATGGCTGTCGAACACGAGACCTTACCGATTGCCGGATTGCAGTTTCACCCGGATTCCTTTGCCACCAAAAGAGGAGTAGAAATGATTCAATCTTTTTTTGATAACGCAATATGAATCTATCCGAAATAGCAAAACTTGATTCCTTTGCGCTTTTATCACCCGGTTTTGGTAACGGTCATTTCATTTTGTGTGAAGAACTTCAGCCATCCAATAAAACCGGAAACATTGTAATACAGCCCTTTGAAGGAGAGCCACAATGGTATAATTCCTTTGCCGGGGAAATAGATTTAGATATGGATGTGCCTCCTCAAAAAGTCAATTACAGTGCCGACGATAAGGGTTATTGCGAAGGAGTGGAAACCATACGCAGTAATATTGCCTCAGGCAATGTATACCAGGTAAATCTTACCATGCGAGCCACAATATCGGAAATTTCGGGAGCGGAACTATTTGCCTCACTATGCAAAAATACTGTTCCCGGTTTTGCGGCATGGGTAAAACTGCCCGATGGCAATGAAATCGTGTCCGCATCACCCGAGATGTTCTTTGAAAGGAATAATTCCACTCTGCATTGCCAGCCTATGAAAGGGACTGCCCCAAAAGATGCAAAGGATTGGTTGGTAAATAGCGAAAAAGATGCCTCGGAATTGGCTATGATTACTGACCTTATACGCAATGATATGACACCGCTTTGCCAACAAAGAAGTGTAAAAGTGATTAATGAGCGGAAGTTTATTGAACTGCCTTACGTGGTGCAGGCGGTGAGTGATGTGGAGGGAATACTTCTTCCGGAAGTTACGGTGTCTGATATACTTAAAGGACTGCATCCCTGTGGTTCTATAACCGGTGCGCCCAAGCAGGCGGCCATTCAATTAATAAAACAATTGGAAAATACTCCGCGCAAATACTATTGCGGCTCGCTTGGGTATATCAATGATGATAAAGCAATTTTCAGCATACTTATACGCACGGCATACCGTTCGGGCAAGGAATGGATATACGGAGCAGGCGGAGGAATTGTATGGGATTCTGAACCTGCACTTGAACTGGAAGAGGCACGAATGAAAATGGGGATTTTAAAATGAGTTTTACAACCCTTAAGGTAACCGATAAAGGTGTTCTGCTTTTTGCCTTGCATGAAGAGCGGTTTCATAATGCGGGAAAAGAAGCAATAATGGCATACCACCGTTTTGCTGCCGAAGCAGCGCCGGGCATCTACAACCTTTACTGGGACAATAAAAAAATGCATATTAAAACGCGTGGTGAAAGCCGGCTTTTTGATGGAATGCCGGTAAGGTTCATTATTTCGCCATTAGCTCATACCCATCACCGGATTGAGAAACCTCCATCACCAAGCATTTATTCCGGTTTAATTGAACCCGGAATAGCCACCTTGCTAACTTCGGCAGAAGGAAAAGAGATATATGAAAGCTGTTCAGCAGCGGTGATTGCCTGGGATGGGAAAAACATCCTGAAAGTTCCACGAGACAGGCCGGGTGTAAAGTCCACTATGTTAGAATTGTTAAATGAATTACCGCATATAAAGGAACAACCTATTTTGCGTGCATCGGATTATCCCATTGCATTAATTAATGCTGTAAAATGTACTTGCATCGTTTCCATGGAAGGAGGAAAACCCTTTCCCGATGATCAGTTAGAAAGGATAAGAGCCTTGTATCTTGCTTCTGCCCGAAGGGCTTAAGTCGGATTTTATTATAAAATCTATTCTGTTTTCTGTCCATAACAGTATTTAACATTTATATCTTCTACTAAATCCTTATGTTTGTGTCAAAATAAAAAATTATGATTAAGCATTTACGCCCTCTTTCCTTCCTTTTTATCTTCGGAATAGTATCTTTTAATGCTTCCGCCCAATTTGGCCCTAAACCGGCTAAAAACTGGCAAAATGAGAGTATTGAAAAGGATAGTGTATATGGAACCGGATCCGACGAAGCGCTTGATTTCCTGAAATCGAAAGGCATGAAATCCACCCGGGTTATTGTAGCTGTAATTGACGGAGGCGTATATATCAATCATCCTGCCATAAAGACGCATATTTGGACCAACCCCAAAGATGATTCACATAATAAGGCCGGTAGCGGTTATGTGAACGATATACATGGCTGGGATTTTTTAGGCGGAAAAGACAGCGATGTTAAACAAGAAAATGTAGAAGTAACACGCCTTTATAGAGAATTAAGTAAAAAATACGCGAATGTTACTCCCGATAAGGTAGCTAAGGGCGATAAAGCGGAATACGCTAAATGGCTGAAGGTTAAAAAGACTTTTGAAACAGAGCGCGATAATTACCAAAAGCAGTATACCAGTATTGGAACATTTATGGATACAGTAGGTGTATTAAAGAAAATTCTTGGGAAAACTGATTTAACTAAAGAGGATATGGAGAGCTATAATCCTTCTGATAGTGCATTGGCAAGGGCAAAAAGACGTGTATTGCGTAATATAAACCGTTTTCAGTTTTTTATGAAAGGAGCTACCGCAGATACTCTTTTACTACAGTTTGCTAAAATACATGAGTACTTAGAAGCTTTTGTAAAGTACCAATATAATCTAGATTTTAACCCGCGTTATATAGTGGGCGATAATTATGAAGATGCTACGCAACGCTATTACGGCAATAATGATGTGGTTGGCCCTACCGATGTGCATGGAACCCACGTAAGCGGCATAATTGCAGGTAATCGCACCGGTGTACCCGGAGCGCAGGAAGGTATTGCCGACAATGCGGTAATATTAGTGGTTCGAGCTGTACCTGACGGCGATGAGCGCGACAAAGATGTTGCCAATGCTATCCGTTATGCGGTTGATAATGGCGCAAAGGTTGTTAATATGAGTTTTGGCAAAGGATTTTCATACAACAAAAAAACGGTAGATGATGCTGTAAAATATGCCGAAGCTCATGATGTGCTGCTGGTTCATGCCGCCGGAAACGACCATCAGGATAATGATACAACAGACAATTTTCCTAACCGCAGAATGGAAGGCTCTACCAAAGAAGTTAATGACTGGCTGGAAGTAGGCGCATCTGATTCAAAGGGAAAGCCCGGCACATTCAGCAATTATGGTAAAAAAACAGTCGATCTTTTTGCCCCGGGTGTAAATGTTTACAGTTCTATTCCCGATTCAGGCTATGCCTATTTTAACGGTACAAGCATGGCATCGCCCTGTGCTGCCGGCGTAGCTACAATTATACGTGAATATTTCCCTAAACTCAGCGCCAAGCAAGTAAGAAATATATTAATGGAATCGGTTACAAAAGTTAGCTTTAAAGTACCTGTACCCGCTGAACAAGGACATTCTCCAGACTATGTAGATTATTCGGATTTGTGCATCAGCGGTGGAATGATTAATGCCTACAAAGCGGTTCAATTAGCTATGAAGGAAGCCAAGTAACGGGGCAATAGCCGTTCTTGTAAAAAAAATAGTTATTTTGTACTTTCGCACAAAATTCAGGAGATGAAAAAACAGATGTTGGTTTTATCTATAGTTACTTGTCTGTTTTGCAGTTCATGTGCTACAATTTTATGCGGGCCGGTTACTGAATGCCAGTATGTAAAACCGGGAAGGGGCCGTGCAAGGCATATCCGTCCGGTTGTATTATTTTTCGACATTATTTTAACAGGACCTATTGGGGTAATAGTCGATTTTGCAACTTGTGCCATTTATAGACCCTGTGCCATGCAATCTACTTTTAAACAAGCATACCACTAATCATGAAAAAAAAATGTTTATTCTTTTTAATTGCCTTGGGAGCTGGCCAATTATATGCCCAAAATGCGAGCAGTGTTTTAATAAACCCTGCTGAAACATTTGTTAACAGGAAAGGTACTGTGCTGGAAAAACGCTTTGACGAAGTGGGAAAAGTGGGTTACCTGAATGTGCAGATAGAATATGTGACTGATCTTACTTCCAGCGATAAAATGCAATGTGTGCG
>Ga0302277_1002247_pt1 | contig 13811 bp, 10 predicted proteins | sample III_Bog_N3_1_FD_198759 | JGI IMG/M metagenome (GOLD analysis project Ga0302277, IMG submission 198759) | Peat permafrost microbial communities from Stordalen Mire near Abisko, Sweden - III_Bog_N3_1 | ecosystem: Environmental > Terrestrial > Soil > Wetlands > Peat | place: Sweden: Abisko... | reverse complement strand
CGTGCCGTCGCAGTCGAAAACCAGTCCCTTGATGTGTGCGGGTAATTTCATAATTTCAAAGCCTTCAACTTTTCATCCAAATCGTGCGCCATCAGCGGCTGGATCAGCGGATCAATTTCGCCTTCGATGACGTTTGCCAGATTATACAAAGTCAATTCGATGCGATGATCGGTCACGCGGTTCTGCGGAAAATTATAAGTGCGGATTTTTTCGCTGCGATCGCCGGTGCCGATCTGGTCTTTGCGATGCGCGGCGTATTTCGCGTTTTCCTCGGCGATTTTTCTTTCGAGCAAACGCGAGCGCAGAACCGTCATCGCCTTGGCGCGATTTTTTATCTGCGAACGCTCGTCGGCGATGCGGACGGTGAGGCCGCTCGGCTTGTGCTGGATTTGCACGGCGGAATCGGTGGTGTTCACGCCCTGACCGCCCTTGCCAGACGCGCGGCAGACGGTAACCTCGATATCGTCGGGCTTGATTTCCACATCTACTTCCTCGGCTTCGGGCAAAACGGCGACGGTCGCGGTGCTGGTGTGGATACGCCCTTGCGCCTCGGTCGCGGGCACGCGCTGGACGCGATGAACGCCGCTCTCGTATTTCAGCCGCTTGAAAACGTCCGTGCCGTTGACCTGAAAAATGATTTCCTTGAAACCGCCGAGGTCGGATGGATTGGAATCGAGCGGCTCGACTTTCCATCGTCGCGCCTCGGCGTAGCGCGAATACATCCGAAACAAATCGGCGGCAAACAGCGCGGATTCCGAGCCGCCCGCGCCAGCGCGGATTTCAACAATCGTGTTGCGCGAATCGGTCGGGTCCGGCGGCACGAGGCCGAACTGTATCTGCTGCGCGAACTTTTTTTCCGCAACTTCGAGCCGTGCCACTTCCTCGCGCGCGAGCTGCGCGAGTTCGGATTCCGCCGGCTCGCTTTTGAGCAAGGCGCGGTTTTCCGCCAGTTGCTCCTCGGCTTTGAAAAAACTGTCGCCGCACGTGACCAGTTCTTTCAGTCGCGAGTATTCCTTGGACAATTCCTGTGCGCGCTGCGGATTGTCGAAAGCCTTGGGGTCGTTCAATGCGGCTTCGATTTCCGTGAAGCGGCGGCGGAATTTTTCGATGTGCGGGCGCAAATCCATTTGTGCAAAAAGAAATCCGCCCGCCAGCGCGTTCGCGCGAGCGGGCGGAATGAAAGCGGGCAGCTAGACTTTTTTCTTTTTCTTCGTGGCGAACGCGGCCTTGGCGGCCTCGGTCTTGGCGGCGCGCTGCTGGAATTTGTCCACGCGGCCAGCGGTGTCCACGAACTTTTGCGTGCCGGTGTAGAAGGGATGGCACACGTTGCAAATGCCGACGATGATGGTCTGCTTGGTGGAGCGCGTCTTGATCACGTTGCCGCAAGCGCAACGAATTTCCGCGTCCACATATTTCGGATGAATGTCCAGTTTCATAAAAAAGGACATTTAAACTAGCAGGAAATCACCGGATGACAAGAGGGAATTTTGGCCGAGAAGGCGACACTGAAAATTAGAGCCAGCTTTCATTTAACTCCGCCTACATCATGTCGGCAAATGAACTCAACTTCAAACATTGATAATTCCGGCACTTTTACAGGCTGCATTTGTGGATCGGTTTTCATTCACTTGACCCGAACGGCAAATTGGAGGATTATGATATTGCTGAAATTTTGGATGGGGGCGCACTGGTTTCGACCATGTGAACACGCCAGAGGCGGCATGCCGAGGACGATGCGTTGGCCTCGTAAATAATCGCATCAAAACAAAACAGCTAATCAAGAACTAGCTCTCGCGGCCTAAGTGCCACGACGTCCGCCACTGGACACCTGCTACGGTGGACGGACGCAACAGCAGGCATGGTCAATGACGGGGACCGCGCGTGGTTGGCCGAGATCTTTTCATGCGGACTAGGCAGTGCGATTCGAGTCCGGGCGCCATCGCATAGCAGAAAAAATTACCTGGGATAAGCATGTAGTCGCGGCTGGTTGGTTGACTTGGGACGCGGGTTCAATTCCCGCCGCCTCCACCATATTTTATTGGTGTTTTGTAATTATGCTTGACAGGACGGGACAAAGACGGGACAATGCCCGCATGAAAACGAACCTGTCAGAAGCCAAAAGTCGCAAGGCGAGTCAGCCCTTTGAAGTCGTCAAAGAGGGCAGCATTTCGATTCCGATTTACGTCCACACTAACATCATTCCCCAACGCGACCCGCAGACGGGCGCAATCCTTTACAAGAGCCTGCCGGACGGAAAACGCAAAGCGCTCGTCAAATACCAGAGCGACATCTACACCGTCGCCTACTACGCAGGCACAAAGCGAGTGCGGCAGAAATTCTCCGATCTGGCAAAGGCCCGGCGCGAAGCGGAGTTAATCGCCGTAAAACTCACCAATGGCGAAACCGAAGCCCTCAAACTCACCGGCGGCGACCGCGCTGACTACGTCCGTGCCATGCAAAAGCTCCACGAATGGAAGCCGGGCGTTGACCTTAATTTGGCCGTCACCGATTACGTCGCCGTCGTGCGGCGGCTGCCGGAACACGTCAGTTTGAGCGAAGCCGTTGAATTTTACTTGAAGCGCCATCCCATCGGCCTGCCGCCGAAAACCGTCCGCGAAGTAGTGGACGAATTGATTACGTCCAAGACCAGCGCTGGCAAGAGCGGCGTTTATATCAAAGACCTGACCTCGCGCCTCGGCGCATTTGCTGACAGTTTCCAACTTCGCATTACCAGCGTCACCGGCAAACAGATCGAAGAATACATTCGCGGCCTGAAAACTCTCAACGGCAATGAAAGCCAGCGGCGAAGTCTTGCCGGTCGCACGCAAAATAACATTCGCCGTCTGGTCAGCACCCTGTTCAAGTTTGCCATCAAGCGCGGCTACCTGCCCAAAGACCACGACGAAATCAGCGGCGTCGAAAAGGCATCGGTGGACAGCGGTGAAATCGAAGTGTTCAGTCCCGCCGAACTCCAAAAACTTTTCGCCGCCTGCCTGACACCCGTGAAAGAGCGCGGCAAATGGCGCACCCGTGAGGAAATGATTCCGTATCTGGCCGTCGCTGCGTTCTGTGGTCTGCGCGCTGCCGAAATCATGCGGCTCGACTGGTCGGAAATTCATCTCACCGGCTCGGAGCGATTCGTTGAAATCAAAGCTGGCAATGCCAAGACCGCCTCGCGCCGCACCGTGCCGATCACTGACAACTGCGCCGCGTGGCTCGAACGCTACGCCAAAACTTCCGGCGCTGTCATCAATCTTTCACGCGCCGACAAACAGCTTTTCCTCTATCTGGCCGAAAAATCCGGCGTGCCGTGGAAACACAACGGCCTGCGCCATTCCTTCATCAGCTACCGGCTTGCTGTCATTAAAGACGTGGGACAGGTCAGTCTCGAAGCGGGCAACTCACCCGGCATGGTGTTCAAGCATTACCGGCAACTCGTGCGCGAAAGCGAAGCGAAGGCATGGTTCTCCATCATTCCACCCACGTCGGCGGAGAATGTCGTCCCGCTGCAAATAGCGGCCAACGGATGATGCCCGCGCCTGTATCTGTCGCACTGTGAATTCTCCGTGCGCGAAATCATAGAGGCAAAATTCCCGAAGCTGGACGGCGGGTCAATTTGGAGCGCAGCCGGATGAGGCGAGCAATAGATTGAGGCGCCGACCGGCGACACATAATCGGCCTCTGATCCACGCGCACACGGTATCGCAGTCATTCTTTTTTCAGGACAAGCTTTACCCCTTAACAAATTAAGGTTTTGGAGTTCACGCATGAGTTACGGAATTTCCGCGCAATAGCCGATTCGCAGCCGATCATTCGCTGTCTGTTCGTGGACTGTCCACGGTCGCGAACTGTGCGCGGGTTTGGACTGGACGTGGACACGGACAAATCCCGGACGCGGCCACGGTCACGGACTGACAATGGCTGCGGACTAAACGCGACTGCGGGCTGTTCACGGACACGGCCAACCCAGCGCCACGCGTCTGGAACCTCAAAGAGTGAAGGCGATTCGTGTTCATCAAGCTCTCCGCAGAATTTCTGCCAATCTGCGTCCTTATCTAGTTTGCTGGTCTGCGGAACAAGCTGACCACGAACGGCAAGGTCGAGCACAAACGCGCGCAGCTTCGCCACCGCGTCCGGTGTTTCCGCCAGCGTGTCGAAGTGTTGGAGCAGTTGGGCGCGGTTCATGTTGCAGAGTGAATTCAGGAGCGTGCGTAGTTCAATGCTTCTTTGATTGAGTTCCTGATTACTTCCGATTCAGATTCAATTGGCAGTTGATTCAGAACTGGTTCCCACATGAGAATCTTGTCCTTTTTATTGCCAATCTGATACGAACGAAGTAATGAAGCAGCGATTCTGGTCAAAACTTTTAACTGGCTCTGCACTGTTGGCGATGCGTCGCCTTGGGCAACCAACCCGACTGCCACTTCTTTCATCGGCACGCCATTACGGATGATCAACGGCCAATTGAAGTAGCCAAGACCAATACCGCAAAAGACAGCATTCTCTTGATCCATGGTCAAATAGGGTTCTAGCGTGGCCTTTATTGCTTCACACTTTTTGGGGTCTTCTGAATCAGCAATTGAGATTGTCAAAACTGGTTGCCCAATCGGTAAATTCCAAATTGTATTTGGCATGTCGGGCTTTGCGTCCAAATTTTCCAAAACACCGTCGCCAAGATGTCCCGCATCTTTTGGTTCGTATGGAATCAGGGCAACTTCCCTGGGCAATCCCGTTTTTTTCCAATTATAGAAAATAAAATAGCGAGAGATCGTTGTGAATACATCCATCGTTTGCTTTTCTGCATTTACGATGCCGATAATGAAGGGAGTATCGGTTTGACACAATTGCTCGACCTCGTGCTTTCTCCAATTGCCAGCGTCTGTTAAACCGCCAAAACGAATTCCCTTTGTCAGAACTTCCTTCCCGTAGCTTTTAATCTGAATATTGAATGGCAAATATGGACGAAGGTTAGTGCCTTCGCGTTTCAGCAGACTGCAATGGAAGTCCGTGCCAACATCCTCTTGCCTGGGCACGGGCACCGAGATGGCGAATGAGGAGAGAATGTATTGAGCCAGATATTCAGCACGGTCGCCTTGACGGAATGAGAAAACACGTTGCATAAAATTGTGAGTTTAGCGGGTAAGCGCGGTTTCCAATTCTTTCCGTAATTTCTCCCGGACTTCGGCGACGGCGGCTTGAGCGGTCTGGAATTCGGCCAGCAGTTCGGCGGGGTCGCGGTGGGCGGCGTCCACGGTGTGCGGATTCTTCACGTCGAGGTTGTAGCCGCGCGCGGCGATGTCCGCGATGGACACGCGCCAAGCAAATTCATTTTCCTTGCGCTTCTTTTCTTGACCCGGCTTGCCCCACCACTTTTTCTCCACGTCGAATTCCTCGATACGAATGGGCTTGGTTTTGTTGTAGGTCTTTACACCTGCCGGATATTGGTGTTCGTAATACCAGATTTCCTTGGTCGGCTCGCCTTTGGTGAAGAACAGCAGATTGGTCTTGATGCCGGTGTAGGGCGCAAACACGCCGTTGGGCAGGCGGACGATGGTGTGCAGGTTGCACTTTTCCAAAAGCTCCTGCTTGATGCGGGTCTTGATGCCTTCGCCAAAGAGCGTGCCGTCGGGCAGCACAATCGCGCCGTGTCCTGTGTCGCGCAGGAGATGGACGATGAGCACGAGAAAAAGGTCGGCGGTTTCCTTGGTGCGATAAGTGGCGGGGAAATTATTTTCCGTGCCGTCCTCTTCCTGGCCGCCGAACGGCGGATTGGTGAGGATGATGTCCACGCGGTCGGACGAAGTGTAACTGGCGTAAGGTTTGGCGAGCGTGTTGTCGTGGCGGATGTTGACCGGCACTTCGACGCCGTGCAGCAGCATGTTGGTGACGCAGAGCAGATGCGGCATGGGTTTCTTTTCCACGCCACGGATGCACTCCTGCAAACGCTTGTCGTCGGCGGGCGATTTGACTTCGTGTTTGCGGATGTGGTCGAGCGTGCAGGTGAGAAAGCCGCCCGTGCCGCAGGCGGGATCAAAAATAATCTGGCCGAGGCGCGGGTTGGTCATCTCGGTCATGAACTGCGTGACGGCGCGCGGGGTGTAATACTCGCCCGCGTTGCCGGCGTTCTGGAGATCGCGCAAAAGCTGTTCGTAAATGTCGCCGAACAGGTGGCGGTCTTGCGAACTGTTGAAATTGATGCCTTCGTTGAGCTTGTTGATGACCTGCCGCAACAACGTGCCGGACTTCATGTAGTTGTAGGCGTCCTCGAACGCGGTGCGGATGAGTTGATGGCGGGGCGTCGTGCCTTTCAACTCTTTCAGGCCCGGAAACAGGTCGTCGTTGACGAATTTTTGCAGCGCGTCGCCGGTGATGCCCTCGGCGTCGGCAGCCCAATTGCGCCAGCGGAATTTTTCCGGCAGCGGCGAGCGATAATTGTCGCGGGTGGCTTCCATTTCTTCTTCCTGCGCATCAAAAATTTTGAGGAAGAGCAGCCAGACGAGTTGGGAAATGCGCTGCGCGTCGCCGTCCACGCCCACGTCCTTGCGCATGATGTCCTGAATGGATTTGACGGTGTTGCTTAAAGACATGAGAAATTATGCAGCGCGATAGATTTGATTTTCAAGGTCGCGCAAGGCGGCTTGAAACTGGTTGCGCCCGCCGAAGGCTTTGATGATTTCGACCGGCGTGCCGATTTGGGTGAATGGATAAATTTTCAACGCGTCGGGCGATTCGATGGCTTCCAAGCCCTGATTGGAATACTGGTTGAGCACGGCTTCCATGACGGCGCGCGTCCGGTCGCCGTAGCGGGTGAAATAATTGCGTTTGCGGACATTGTCCGCGCGTTCCTTTCGGGTCAGCGGCGGCTGGTCATAGGCCACATGGCAGACGAGATCGAACGGGTCATAGTCCCTCCCGACAGCATCTTGCAGGGCGTCGAATGGAATGCCTTGCTCTTCGAGTTCGCGCACGATGGCTTTCTTTTGCGCGGCCTTTGACCATGTGTTCAGGAAGTCGTCAACGAGCGCGTATTTTTTGCAAACTGTTTTGCGCGTGAAATCTTTCACGGATTCGGTCGCCAGCTTGCCGTCGCCGCCGATGAATTGTGTGCGCTCGCGCAGAATTTTTGCAGACACGTTGGCGACGTGATATTTCTCGCGACCGGGGCCGGGCGGCTCGCCGCCGCCGGTGCCCCCATCATCGTCATCATCCGGCGTGGGCGGGTCGTCCGGTTCGGGTTCGTAAATATTTTCAGGCGGGCCATCAAACTTGTCGTCTTGGAACAACACGGTAGCCCCTTTGAAATCCATGATGGTGAACCAGGATTTGTTGTATTCCTCCAAAATGCGGGTGCCGCGCCCAATGATCTGTTTGAACGTGGTCATGGACTCGATGCGCTGGTCGAGCACGATGAGTTTGCAGGTGCGCGCATCCACGCCGGTATTCAATAGGCGCGAAGTCGTGGCGATGACGGGATATTTGCTCTCCGGCAAAATGAAATTGTCGAGTTCGGCCTTACCCGCCGCATCGTCGCCGGTGATGCGCATGACGTATTTGTGATTTTTCACCACTTCATCGCCGTTCCACATGATGAGCGCCTGCCGCATCCGTTCGGCATGGTCAACGTCCTCGCAAAACACGATGGTCTTGGCAAAACGGTCGGTCGCCTTGAGATATTGCGTGATGCGCCAGGCCACGAGTTTGGTGCGCTCGTCGAGGACAAGCGAACGATCCATGTCGAGCGGGTTGTAAAGCCGGTCTTCAATAAGTTTCCCGTATTTGTCGAGCTGGCCGGGATGTGGTCGCCAGCCGCTGACATCCTTGTCAATGTCAATGCGGATGACTTTGTAAGGCGCAAGAAAACCGTCGGCTATGCCCTGCTTGAGCGAGTAGGTGTAGATCGGGTCGCCAAAATAATCGCTGTTGGAAACTTCCTTGGTTTCTTTCGGTGTGGCCGTGAGGCCGATCTGGGTCGCGCCCTTGAAGTATTCGAGAATCCTGCGCCAGTTGGAATCCTCGGCGGCGCTGCCGCGATGGCACTCGTCCACAATCACGAGGTCGAAAAAGTCGGGCGAAAATTCTTTGTAGGCATTCGCCGCTTCATCGTTGCCGGAAATGCCCTGATAAAGCGCGAGATAAATTTCGTAGGACTTGTCTATGTTGCGCCCTTCAATCTTGGTCATCTTACCGGCGAACGGTTTGAAGTCGTTCACGCGCGTCTGATCCACGAGGATGTTGCGGTCGGCAAGGAACAGGATACGTTTTTTGCGACCGGATTTCCACAGCCGCCAGATGATTTGAAACGCGACAAAGGTTTTGCCGGTGCCGGTGGCCATCGTCAGCAAAATGCGGGACTGGCCTTTGGCGATGGCTTCGATGGTGCGGTTGATGGCGATTTCCTGGTAATAACGCGGCTCCTTGTCCGGCCCCTGCAAACAATAATCCTGCGCGACCACGGCGGTCTGCGTCGTCGTCAGACCTTTCCAGATGCAATACCGCTGCCACAAATCTTCGGCGGAAGGAAATTGATCGAGCGTCAATTCCTGTTCCACGGGCTGCGACTGGCCGGTGTGGTCGTGAAACAGAAAGGCATCGCCGTTGGAACTGAACACATACGGCACATCCAGGATGTCGGCGTATTCCAGCCCCTGCTGCATACCGCCGCCGACTGGATGATTGTTGTCCTTCGCCTCCAGCACGGCGAGACGGATGCCCGGTTTGTAAGAAAGGACGTAGTCGGCTTTTTTCGGCTCCCCGCGAGTTGACGATTGCCCCCGGACGATCACGCGACCCTTCGTGAAATAAACTTCCTCGCGAATTTGATTCATCACATCCCACTTGTTGCCCGCCGTCAGCGCCGGGGTGATGAACTTGGTGCGGATGTCCTGCTCCGTCAGAGATTTTTTATCAAATTCGGGCATGACGTTTTGTTGCGCGCGAGTGTGTGCCGAAAATCGGGCAGAGGCAAGAAATGAAGGTCGGCGCAACCCCGCCGCGCTATCAGCAATTCGTTCGCCGGTCACCCAAATGTTGAGAGTCCGCATATAAATGTTGAGAGCCACCTCCTCCAAATGTTGGGAGTCCCCTCTCTCTGGGTGAGGCGGCCTCCAGAAGTCGCAAGATCGTCTGTCCGATTGAGGCTTTTGAACCCCCCTATTTTACGCTTTACAAATGCCTGAGGGTTGCTAATTGTTATGTTCAATTTGTTGAACTTCACAAAACAAACGGCACGCTTATGAACTACGCCACACAGGAACTCACGAATTCCTTGCAGGAGTTGACGAGCAAAACCGAGCGCCAACCCCGCCAAGTTGAACAAGCCGTCCCAGCCTCCATCGCGGCGAACGATTTTTCCTTTTCCAAAGAAGTCGAATCGTTTTTGGAAAAAACCCGCGATTACTCCGCCAGAACCCGGGGCGTTCACGTTGGTATGTATTAAACTTTTCGTGATGGAGATATGGCACGATGAGTTTCAGGGAAGCAACTGGTCGTCGTCTCGACTGGATCAACACGGGCATTGACCAAGGTTTCTCGAATTTTCTCTTCGTTGACCAACACTATCGTTCCAACCCCGTGCTGCGCCGGATTTTTTCGCTCGCCAGAAAACAGAATTTTCTGTCATTGCTGATCGAGGAAATTACCGAAGCCGATTGCGCCCTGCTGGCAGAGGAAAATGCCGCCATTCGGCTGCGCAAACCAAATTTTGCCAATGCCGTTGTTCATCGGCTTTCTTTTTTTCGTTGCGTCAAAGACCAGCCACCCGCACCGACAGATTTTTTAGGCTATGTCATTTTCAAAAGCGATTACTTTACAGGCGAGCCAAAGCCGAAAGATTATATTTTTGAATCCGTCGTGCTGCCATCGCGGGGCGTGGATCAAAATAATTTTATCCACTGTTCTAAAATTTATCAGGTTAAAACCACGCTCGGAACATTTGCTATAACCGGCGTGCTCTACGCGCAACAAAACGACCTCACTTTTGTTTGCGCCCATGTCAGTTTGCGTTCAGCGCTGGCGTGTATGCTGCCCGCTGCGGACGTGTCTTATGCGCGGTTGAATGCGCTGGCGGGCATTGACCATCAAAACCGAAAAATAGGTGAAAGTCGCGGGATTCTCCCGCAGGACATCGAAAATATATTGAACAATCTTGGCGTCAATTTCGAAAAAATCGTCCACGAGCCGCGTCAGCAACTTGATTTGCCAACCGAATTTCAACGCGATCTTTACGGCTTTATTGAATCGGGCTGCCCGGCGCTCGTTGGATTTGAATTGGACGAACCAACGCCGGGGCCAGATGGTTCACCCCGCCACGTCATTCCCGTAATCGGCCACACGTTTAACGATGATACTTGGGTGCCGGATGCGCAACGATCCTACTTCGGTGGCAAGCTGAGTTATTTTCCAAGCGAAAGTTGGTTGAGTAGCTATGTCGTTCACGACGATAATTTTGGCCCTTACTATTGCATGCCGCGTCACTTCCTCAAAAAAGACAATTTTCGCATCATTTACGGGCTTAAAACACAGGTAACGCCGTTCAATGCAGTGGAGGCCGAAGCCATCGGCTTTGATTTCTTTGGTGCCATTGTCAAGCGTTTCCCCCGGCTCGGACAGGATTGGTATGACCGATTTGCAGTTTTTCAACGGTGCGGTTTGCTCGTCCTGCGCACGGCTTTGATTCGTAAAGCCGATTATATTGCCCACCTCCAATCATTGCGCTCACGCGATTATGTCGGCTTGGAACCGGCCCTCGTTCAAAAATTTCAAAACCATCTGCCAGAAACGTTTTGGATGGTCGAAGCCAGTGCGCCGGAACTTTTTGCTTCCAGCCGCCGCAAATTTGGCGAAATCCTGCTCTCCGCACAACTGCCCGTGCCCAAGCCGCTTAATCTTTCGTTGTTGCTCGCTGCCCGCGTCCCCGGCCTGGTCATGATTCAACAGCAAAACAACGTGCCCATTGACCAGACCCAGTTGCAAGGTCACACCGGCCTGTTTAATCTCCAGCGCGACGGAGTGCCGACCGGCACTGTGTAGGGCGCGGCGAACTCCGTGGTAAATCAAATCGGCTGCTTGAGTAGTCTTTTTGCTAAAATTTTCCGCGCGCATGAATCGGTCGAGACAAATCACCCTTGCCAACTTTGAAAATAGGATGGTTCGTGTATAGTAATCCGAAGGAGGTTGATGGATATGATTTGTCCTCATTGCAAAACGACGTGCATAAATTTTGGATACTTTAATTGTCGCTGCCAACGCTACCGCTGTAATTTCTGCGCTAAAACTTTTTCCGACATTCCGTATCGGCCATTAGGCAGGCTCAAAACGCCGCTCAAAAAGGCGACGCGAATTGTAAATCTCCTGGTTGAAGGCGTGGGTGTCCGCGCCACGGCACGGATCACGAAAACGCACCCGAACACCATTCAGGCGGTGTTGGAAGTGGCGGGCAGTAAATCCGCCTTCTTGCTCGACAAGATGGTGCGTGAGGTCAATTTCCCGTTTGTCCAGGTTGACGAAATGTTCTGTTTTGTTGGTTGCAAAGAAAAAAACAACGTGACCGGAGACCCGGAACGCGGAAGACAATCCATTTTCCTCGGCGTGGACGCGGACAGCAAATTCATCATTAACTGGACGATCGGCAAACGGACTTCTGGCACGATTGAAAAATATATGCAGGACTTGAAACTGCGTGTCGCGCGACCATTCCAATTATCTACGGACGGCTACGAACTTTTTGAGGATGAGGTCAAGTGGGCGTTCTATGGCGAGGCAGCCTATGGCCAGGTGAGTAAAAAGTTTATCCATCCAAGGGCAAAGGATTCAAATACAGCCGAAGGACGTTACGAGCCGAGCCGGGTGAAGACCATCTATAAACGGCAGGTGTTCGGGCCGGTTCGATTCGACAAAATCAGCACCTCCTATATTGACCGGACGCATTTGAACCTGCGGCTTTTCAACCGGCGGCTGACCCGCTTGACACTGGGGTTTTCCAAAAAACTTGAACATCTCAAGAATTCCGTAGCGCTTTCTATCGCACACTATAACTTTTGCCGCGTTCATAAATCGCTCCGAGGTGAAACCCCGGCAATGGCGGCGAGATTAACCGACCATGTATGGTCAATTGCCGAGCTTTTAACAGAGTCGGGGCAAATTGGTTCAGAGAAGTGGATTTGTCCGTTGCTTGAACGCACCGTTTCGCTCCCGATTAGAATTCTCAAAGCTGCATAATGCCGTTTTCAATGTGCCCTTTTGTATAAAATTTTTTCGCGCACCAACCAGTCACGTCAACTCGTCCAGACTGCTGCGAGCTACCCCCCCCCGCCCCCTGCCGAGGACGGGACAAGACGGGACAAACCATCGGTCATTTTGTGCGTTGTGATGCGCGATGGCAGTCGGACAACAAAAAATTCAAACACGCACGAACATCTTTATTGACGGAGCATTTGTGACGCACCACGCACGATTGCGAAAAATTATTTTTCTCCACTGACGATTTCAATTCCCGCCGCCTCCACCATATTGGATCACCAGAGTGGCGGCGATTACTTAAATCTCTTCATTTCTGCCAGTTTCACGAGGCAAACCTTGGTCTCACGTCTCAATGTTTCGCGATCAATTGTGCTCAATCCTTTTGAATCAAACCGGTAACGGTAATGAATCCGTAATAACTCTTGAAGCGAATCTCTCATGGCGGAAAGCGTTGGATCGGCAGTTGCCCGCAACAACCAAATTGAAAGCGTCTCGCCAGGCTCGCGCACCATGCCGCGTTCAGCAAGTTTGCCTTCAAGCAGATAAAATTCCGAATCAAGTCCGGGCCAGAAAATAGCAGCGGAGGATTTCACAGTTTTTGGCTGTAGATGGAGGCGGCGACGACCGCGTTTGAAAATGATTTGATACAACAGCAAAAACAGCACGGGGATCAGGCCCCAAAGGATATATTCGCGCAGGTTGCTTTGTCCCCAGCGCAACTTCGCGATTTCAAATCCTACCCACGACCAAAAATCCGAAAACCATTGCATGGCCGAGGCGCGACTGCCTTCTATGCCAACCCATGACGCGGGTGTGGTGTCAAAATCATTCCAGGTTTGCGTCCGCTTGTTCCACACAAGGCACCACGCATGCGCATCGCGCTCGCGCACGATGTAGCCGCTGCCGCTCGCTTCGTGGACAGCGTAACCGACGGCATAGCGCGCAGGGATCCCGAGTTCACGCAATAATAAAACCGTCGCTGTGGCAAAATATTCGCAATGGCCGCTCCTGCTGTGAAGCAGAAAGCGTGTCAGCGCCGTCTCGTTCGACGTCGCCAGCTTGTCAGATCCCTGCCAGAGGCTGTAGGTGAATTTGCTGGAGAAAAAGTTTTGAACAGCCAATAGTTTTTGTTCTTCATTCGTGCCGGAAAATTTCATTTCGGAAATGACCGAATCCAGCGCGGAAAGTTCATTGGTCGGGACGGTCAGATCATTATTGGTGGAAACAATGTTGGGCGGCGAATCAATCGTCGGACCCGAACCGTAAAGCGCATCGAATATAACAAGTCCCGGCCCTTCGACCAGCACAGTGCCTTCGCTGTTGTGAGAAAGAACGTAGGCGGGCAGATTTTCGAGCCGCCCGCTGCCCGTCGGCAACGGCAGCAGCCCTTGTGCGGCTCCGGATACACGCGATCGCCCTTCAAGATAACAGGCAATATTGACCGACAACGTGTTGGTTTTTCCCGACAGCAATATAAATGTCGTCTGATCGTGCTGAGGGTTAATCCCTCCGAAATCGCTCCTCGGACTGCCGGAATACCATGAACGCTTTGCGGACCGATAGCCGCGATAACT
>Ga0302277_1002246_pt1 | contig 13812 bp, 20 predicted proteins | sample III_Bog_N3_1_FD_198759 | JGI IMG/M metagenome (GOLD analysis project Ga0302277, IMG submission 198759) | Peat permafrost microbial communities from Stordalen Mire near Abisko, Sweden - III_Bog_N3_1 | ecosystem: Environmental > Terrestrial > Soil > Wetlands > Peat | place: Sweden: Abisko... | reverse complement strand
CAAAAACTGAAAGCGGACTGGAAAAACTACTTGCATAATCTGGGAGCAGGCAGAAAATCACGAAAACCACCCACGCCGTTCGTGGGCATGAAACCATATGGGAAATGTCAGATTACACCGCCTGCGACAAAATCAACCGAGTCAAATATGAAAAAGGCCGTTTTCACTTTTTGCCTGATACTTATTGCCGCATCGGTTCGTGCGGAGGAATGTGTAATATCCAATGCTGATTCCTTCGCGACCAATCAACAGGCTGATGTTCTTTGTTGGGCTGCGTGCAACCAGATGTTGCTACTGTCCCAAGGCATCACCAATGTCTCGCAATGGGATCAGTTGAAAAAGGTGTTCCATACCAATGAGCCTACGGGGGCAGGTCCCGACTTTAGAAAAGCCAAAGTCGGTCTGGCGGGCATTTACAAAACAGAATCCGGCAAGTTCGTGAAGATTACCACACGGGTGAATTACCGCATGGTGACTGTCCAGCCTTCGCCTTGGCTCCCGCCAATACAACGCCCAATAGCCCAAGACCCGACATACGATGCAGGTTACTGGTTGAACAAGCGCCCTTCCGCACCTTTTTCTTGGATTATCAGTTCCTTGCGCGCTGGCCGCCCGTTAGTGACCACCGATGGAATGCACGGCTATGTGATTTGTGGCGCGCAATGGGAGAATTCACCAGCCGGTGAACCGGTGATCACCAGTCTTTACCTTATTGATCCAGCTTACGAAATCGACCCGGACAACCACCCGAAATTCAATTGGTATGACTTCACCGGGTCTCCGGCTGCATATTTTATTGGCTTCATGGGCATGGATGTCAGCCCGCTTTCGGATGAATAGTAAAAACCAAGAAATAGGTTATGAATTCCACTATCCTGAAAATCTTTATGTGCCTTGGCTGTTTGTTCAGCTTTCAACTCGTGCGGGCACAAGATGCAACTAGCAATGCGCCACAGGCCGCTCAACCTTCAGTCGAAGAAACCTTGAAGTGGCTCCAACAGAAGATCGGTTCCTTTGCTGGCTATAATAATAATGGTTCATGTAGCATCATTGATGCGGATAGGATTGCGGCAATTGATTGCACCAACAGTATTGATTTAAACCAACTCATTTCCTTGATCGAAACGCAAAAACTAGACGTGCTTGGGATTGGGAAGCCGCCAGAATTGAAACTGCCCGATCACGATGATCCAAATAATATTTTCATAAATGAAATGGTTTATGGTTTTCGTATTGTGGAATTACCAGTTAAATATTCGACCACAAACAATACAATTAAATATAAAACTTCTTCAGTATTGAATTGTGGTTTCGATCTAGAATATGACCAGTATAATAAAACATTCCACAATTCCGACGGAACAATTGGTAACAATGAACATAATTCTGTGCATGGCGGTATAGCAAGCCAGGTTGAGCTAGGAGGATCTATTACCATTAGTTTAGGAGCAATAGACCCCGATAGTGTAGTTGTAAAAAAGGTCGTAGAGCCGTATGCAGCCGCAATAGAACAGAAGGCAGCACAATGCCAATTTAACTTTCCAGCAGATTTCGATCAGAAATGGACTCATTACTTCATTGATTTTAGCGCTAAAGACCCCAGAATACCGGCGGTTTTGATAAATGGACTTAATCCGGCGGATGGAGGCCATCCAATTACATCCATATCTTTCACCTGCAATCTGTGTTTCAAAGACAAGGACATGGCGGAGCGGGTTGCGAAAGCAATCAAATATCTTGCTCAAAAAGTCCCACCGCCGGCGGCAGAACCATTTTAATCAGCGCCCACCGCATACTTTTATGAAATCTATTTTCTTGAAACTCCTCCTGTGCCTAGGCTGCTTGTTTAGCTTACAACTCGCGCGGGCGCAAGATGCGACCGCCAACGCCACCGATTCAGGCACGGCAAGCCAACCCCAAACAAACTCCGCTTCCTACGACGATACAATGAAATGGATTAAGTCGAAATTGGAAACATGGGCTGTCGTTAGACAGCCTTGGACCTATGGTGAACTCTTTGTCAAATATAGAATTACGCAATTTGATGTTTCTGGAAATCTTGAACTCACGGATCAAGTTTTTACAAACAATACCTTTTGTAGTGAAGAAATTTATAAATTTAATCTATCCAACATTACAAGCGTTGGGAGTTGGGAAAGATGTGATAAATCATTGCCTGGAGCACATTGGTATTTAGTATCGCTGCATTCTCCGCAATTAATTGAGTGTAAAATAAACGGAATTAAATCAGATGGTGTCAATGACATGTGGCTTAATTTTGTTGACCAACAGAGTGCAGAAAGAATCGCCAGCGCTTTCCGGCACGCGATTAAATTAGTTAAGGAAAAAGAGCCAAAAGAACCATTTTGAAAAATAAATAAATGAAAACACACACAAGAAGATTACGCATCCTTGCGGCGGCTGTGCTTATTGTCGGCTTGTCGAGCATCTTCGCTTTCGCCGGAGATCAGGATAATCTGGATCTGGCAAAAGAGCGGATGCACAAAATTCTTAAAACCAGTTCCTACACCGACGAACAAGATCAGGATTTGTCGCCTTATGACACGCTACATTACCACGAGTATCAAGTTTCGTTTGATCCCTATGAATACACGAAGCAATATACTTTTGACCTGCCCGCAGGAAAGGGGCGTTATCTCTTTATAGCCACCTCATTCAAAGGGTATCCGCCGGCCATGACGGTCAATAAAATCGAAGGGGACAAGGAATCCTACCTCGGCTCCACCAGCTACGACGATCATTTGGTCTTGGGTGATACCGCCAGCCGCGTGAAACTGAGAATTGACTATTCCGGACGCACGGACATGGGCACCAAGAGCGGTTATATTCTTGTTTATATTTTCACAAAATAAGTATGCCTGGTTACAGGCTCGAATACGAGGGTTTCTGGCCCGGCAGAAAAAAGTTTTGATAAAATTATCCGGCGCGACGATTTAGGCCCTCAAAAATAGAATGTAAAATGGCAAACCCTGATCTAAACATACTAAAAGATTCGTTATTGCCCGTTGCGAAACGAATGCTTGCGGAACATGGTGAGTTTTTTCCCTATGGCGCATTTATGAAACAGAATGGTGAAATTGTAAATTGCAGCCCATATAATGGAGATGAACACCCGCCCTCTCAAAAGCTCATAGATATTCTAATTCAAGATTTTAAGGTGCGTTCTTCAAAAAACGAAATTAAGGCTGCAGGAATATGTTGCGATGTCCGAGTCGCTACGCCAGAACATCCTGAAAAATTTGATGCAATACAATTTGGACTTGAGCATCAAAATGGCGAGTCTGTGGACGTTTTTTTACCATACGATTTAGACTCTGCTGGCGATGTTCAATTTGGCGAATTATTTGCGACACGACGCGATAGAGAATTTTTTCTCTAATGAAAATAGCAGACCTCGGCCCCGCATCTTCTCAATAACCATGACTACTAAACAAGAAGCCGAAGACTTGATGCATGAAATGTTGCCGTGGCGAAACGGATGCTGCGGGAACATGGCGAGGTATTTGCCCAAGAGGGAAAGCATATGTGTTTCAATGATGATGAAGTTGATTAGGTGACCGACGCCGTTCTCCTTGTAAAACAAAGCGGATGATGGAAGCTGCATTATAAAAAATCGCCAAAAGTTACGTTGGCGTGTAAACAAAAAAGTCGTTAGCCTTTTGAAAACCGGATGCAACCCATGAAGTTAAACTGGCGAATATTTTTTGCACTGACGCTGCTGGCTGTCGGCGTGGCCAGCGCAGCTACGCTCGACGTCACGAGCATCGCCGATAGCGGGCCGGGCACCTTACGCGACGCACTGGCCAATGCCGCCGACGGTGACACGATTAATGCCGCCTGGGTCCACGGAACCATCCGACTGACCAGCGGCGAACTGTTTGTTAGTCAGAATGTGGTCATCACCGGACCGGGCCCCAACAACCTGACAGTGGACGGTAACTATTTAAACAGTGTGTTCCACATCGGCTCTAATGTAGTCGCAAAACTAACCGGCCTGACCATCACCCACGGTGCTGGCGATGACATAGGTGGTGGTATCTACAACGATCACGCCATGTTGACCCTAATAAACTGTGCCATTATCAATAATTTTGGTGGCGGTGGCGGCGCAGGCATATCCAACGAGGGTTATTTCGGCAGCGCAACGCTCAATTTGGTCAATAGCCTTGTGGCAAACAATACGAACTTTGTTGAAAGTAGTAGCGGCGGTGGAATCCTGAACGATGCTCAGGATGGCATTGCAACTGTGACCTTGGAAAAAAGTATCGTAAGGGACAACAGCACAGGCTATTTAGGCGGTGGAATTTTCAACGACGGTTTTGACGGCAACGCGACAGTGGTCGTTGTCAACAGCACTTTGAAAAATAATAATGCCTACGGCTCCGGCGGTGGTATTTACAACGCCGGATGGAGTGGCACGGCTTCGGTGACTTTGGAGAATAGCACCGTCACCGAGAACCAAGCTGGGACCGGCGGTGGCGTCTACAATGCTGGGTATGGCGGCACAGCTTTAGTGATCATTACCAATTGTGCCATCACCGATAATCGGTGTTTATATTACGGCGGCGGCGGCGGTCTTTTTAATGGCATCAGCGGTGGTAGCGCCCTAATGAAACTAGCCAACAGCACCATCAGCGAAAACTCAGCCGATTTTGCGGGGGGTATTTTTAGCGGTGAGGACTATGTTGTGCCAATTATTGGTCCGGGCGACGCATCTCTGCAAATTCTCAACTGCACGATCAGCGACAATTTGGCTGAGGCTATTTATCTGGTCAACGGTGCTGGAACTGGCACTGTGGAAATCGGAAGCACCATCATCAACGCCAGCACTCTGGGCAGCACCATTAGTAGCGGCTCATCATTAGTCACCTCCTTGGGGTATAATCTCAGCAGTGACGATGGTGGCGGCGTTTTGACCAACGCGACGGATTTGATTAACACCGACCCGCGACTTGGCCCGCTGCGCGACAACGGTGGACCGACCTGGACACAAGCGCTGTTGCCTGATAGCCCGGCCATTGACCAAGGCAAAAACTTCTCCGGCTCTCCTTTTGATCAGCGCGGTCATAGATTTGCCCGCACGTTCGATAATCCTTTCATCCCGAACGCAACGGGCGGCGATGGCACGGATATTGGCGCATTCGAGGTGCAGACCATCAACCCTGCGCAGCCGGTGCAGTATTTGTTGACGTTGGTAAACTCGCAGGTAAATCACCCGCGGTCGCTGCGCGTGATTTTGGATGCCGCGTTGACTTCCATTAACCGGAACAATTTATTTGCCACCTTTTACGAGTTAGAGGCATTCCAAAAGCAAGTGCGAGTTCAAGTCATGCCGTCAGATCATGCACTGGCAGCAGTGCTTCTCCAAACTGCACAGGATGCCATCAATTCGCTGAATACCGAACGATAATGATGCGATAAAATAAAAGGCCATGGATTTATTTCACCAAGAAATCTGGCGCATTATCTGCTTTAAAGTGTTCAAGCCATGTTCTGTTGACACAAATATGTTATGTTCCGAAAGCAAAACTTGTGCAAAATTGGGTGAAAGCACCATTCAATCCAGACGCTAAAAGACGCCACACTGACAACAACAGTTGATTTGCGGATATGCCGAAACTTCGCACAAAGCGGTTTTATTACCGGAACGGCCACGTCCACACAGAAATCAGAGAGGTGGGCGGGGAGTTCCACGGCCTAAACCGCACCTGGCACCACAACGGCCAACTCGCCGAGGAATTGTGCTATCGTCACGGACGTTTGCACGGTATCAGCCGCCAGTGGGATGAAAAGGGACGCCTGCTCGGTTCGTTCACCATGAACCACGGCACCGGCACGCAGTTTTATTGGCATCAGAACGGAAAATTGAGGCACGAGATAAACTCATTCAACGGCAAATTCTTTGGGCGCACCCGGACTTGGCTGCGGGATGGCACACTGGTTCAGGAAATTTACTCCATTAGCAACGTGGACGTGAGCCGTGCCGCCTATCTGAAAGCCGCTCGGAAACATCCTGACTGGCCACAACACGAAGGCGAACCGGCGGGAAAAGTAGCACGAGACAGCCGGGCCTTGAAACTGCGGCAGCATGAATTGTTCATTGAATCCCTGCTGGAAAAATCTCACGCCGAGGCGCGGCATTGGCTGACCACGGCCAAGATTCCCGAACTACACTCGCTCGCAAGGTTTCGCACGGCAAAGACGGCGCTGCAATTTGTGGAAACGCTATATGCTGCCGGAGCCGAAGCCGTCATTGCCGCCCTTATTTATACAGGCAGACGCGGAAAACAATTTGCCGACCGATTACTGGTTAAACTGCCAAAGGCACCGGCAAAACGAACGGCACTGCGAAAGATTTGTCAGGATTTATGCGCCAAGCGGGGCGGCGCATTTTTGCCGGACGAGAAGGACATGGGTGAGAGCCACCTGTTTATCCTTCTGGAATAAAACCGCCGGGACCAACGGGCGGGAACTGACACGGCGGCCTCGCTAATGTCGCTCCGACCCGCCTTCGTCATTTCCCGCCCGCTCGTCCCTTGCGCGGAATGTTAAAAACGCAGTCGCGTCCGCTTCCGTCTGGCGCGAACTCGTGTCGCCCGCGCCGGGCTGCATTTCGCCCACGCGGAAAGCCACAAGTTCGCGCCAGACCGAAGCATAGTGACATTGAATGCTGCGCGTATCGCACGAGTCCGTGGCCTGAATATTCCGGCCAACGCAAGACATTGGCTCGGCGAATTGTCAGTCCAACGGTTTCTCATCTGCAATCTTTTGAACTTTATCCCAGTCTGTAACTTTGATGCTAAAAGGCCAACTCCGCTGAACACCAGTAAGCCAGCTCACGTCTCGGAGAAATACACCAGCGGCCATGCCCGCTACTAGAAAAGCTGCCGGCCAACACCCAACAAAGGCAAAAACAGCCACCACCGCGCTGAAATAGAGGACGAGGATAATATAACCTCTGGCGTTTATGCGCAAAAAAGGCAAAACCTTGTAACCACCGCTTGCTCGCGCCTGAAGCAACCGCTCGGCGAGTATCTTGTCGCTCAATTGTTTCATAGGTGTATTTGGCCTTGTTAGGCAGGTAATCTAACTTCGCTATGTCTCCACTGCGCAATGTCTCCTCGCGCGTCCAGCCGCCCGTCGCGCACCAGCGCCTCCATGCGTCTGTCAAACAAATCATCCCCAGCTTGTCCTTCGGGAAACTCTGCGCCAAAAAAATCTGTCACTCTCGCAAAAACCATCGCAACTTTTCTCCAACGACCGTTGGTAGTCGCGAGAAATGCAATAACAGCCTCGTCAATTTGAGCGTCGGTTGCCATGTTTTCTAACGTAGAAAGTCAGGCGGCAACTTCATTTCTTCAAGCTCGCTGCAATATCTCTGCGCCAGTGAATCCATGACAAGCTAATCGCTGGCGATGAAAACTCCGCAGCCTCATTTTGAATCGTTTGCCACCGATTCGTGTCTTCAATAAGGTCTGTATCGTAACCGTAGACCTTGAAATCTCTTGACGCAAACACACGTTTAGGTTGCTTCGGCGGATCTATCCACCAGTGTGGAAATGACGGGGTGAAATCCGGTGGCACAACCAAAATATAAAGGCACTCTTTAGCCAAATAATCCCGGTGTGCTGCTCCATGTTTGTCAGTCCAGTCAATATAGCATGAGTTCGGCCCTAATAGGATAAAAACATCCGTCCGTGAGTCGGTGAAATACGTTGAAAAATCCTCCCACTGCGACGAAGGCTGAGAAATAATGCTCCAACCGCTAGGCAGTGCTGCCAATATATTGCTGCGGGCAAACTGCGGCTGGAAAACCACCGCCGGCTCTTTTGCTGAACAACCAGCACAGAGCATCAAAAAAATCCAAACTCGTAATGCTTGTTTCATATATGTAATGGTCGATCTGCCTAACGTATAAATCTGAACCCTGCCTTCCTCGCGGCGTGAACCGCGATAGCGGAACTGCCAGCGCAAGGCGTTGGATCAGGCGATTGGTTATGCATCGGTTTCATTTGTTAATCACTGTATTTGTGAACTCGTAAACATTCTCAACCGTCCCAGAGGGTGACATCCTCACTCCGATTGCCTTCATAGAGGTCGTGCTATACTTGCTGTCAGTGGTGGTCGTCGCAGATGCAGGAAGGTCGTAATCAACGAAAATATCCTCCTGACCATTTGGCATCATATGTATTTGTATCCCACTAAACTTCAATTCGGATGAACTCAAGTCTGGATTCTTCGCAGTAATGGATGCCAGCGCGGTAGTCTTGATGGTAGCCTCCGCTCTTCCGACTATGTCGCTGGGTTTTTGGCAGCCTGTCGTAACTGACAGTAAGCAGACTCCGATTAGTAATGGTGTGAATTTCATAGTGGTCAAGTGGCCTAACGAAAAAAGCTGAGCCAGCGCCGACTCGCGACGTGAACCGCGACAGCGGAACGGCCAGCGCAAGGCTTTGCCTCCGGTGAATTGTTAGGTGGCTTGTTCATTTCTTAAAACTAGCTGCAATAGGCGATTCGGTCATGGGTGAATCATAACAATACGCCAGAGGACGCCGTTGATTTTGTTGGTGCCAACGAGTTCAAAATCGACACGTCGTGGAGCAGTCATCCTAACCGTCACTCGTTCTGAGTCTTCATTGGCAGCGCGTGGCTCAAACTGCGACTCCGCCTCATTAAGGTTTTTGAAAAGAGCGATCAATGAATCTGCCGACATCGGATGCTTGGGATCTGTGGAAATCGCTGAGATGTCGCAGCAGCGGACGAAATAAGATAAGCGGTCTTGGTGTGCCGCTACGATGGCGGCGCGAACAACACCCTCCGGCGACAGTGACGAACCGGCGAGCGAAATCTCAATGCACGAAAGGAAAATGAGAATTGACAGAATTGTTGTTTTCATAAGAAGTGTTTGGAATCACCCAGACTTAGAAAGAAGCCACCGCCGACTCGCGACGTGAACCGCGATAGCGGAACGGCCAGTGCAAGACATTGGCGACAGCGACTTGTTAGGCCACGACATTACGCCTCCTCGCTAATCCCTCAAGGTGAACCTTCCGGGCAGTCACTCGTCGAAGCTTCTCCTTGCGGCGACAACTGTGACACCGAACAGCAACGGCCTCGATCTCGCCACCTTGCTCCTCATACCAACGCTGCTGCTGCTTGGCAGTCCATAATTCCTGCTCACCACAATCTTTGCAGGTGAACCACGTGTCCCGGTAGTAGTCTGGGATCTTCGGAATCGCACAACGCGAAATAATCTTCGACCGGTCAACGGCGATAATCGTCCCATTCTTGAGGCTAGGAAGCAACGCGGCCTTCGCCTTCGTTCGGCTGGCAAGTAACTCGGCTCTCTTAAGCTCCGCCTTCTTCTCAACTCGCGTAAGCTTGAGTTTTTGGCGTTTCTGCTTGTTGCTGCTCATAGCGTGGCTGTGTGGCCTAACGAAAAAAGCTGAGCCACCGCCGACTCGCGGCGTGAACCGACCCGCGGCGTGAACCGAGCCAGCGGAACGGCCGGTGCAAGGCGATTGGCGACAGCGATTTGTTAGACGCAGTCATACAATCAATATGTGTCTCGAACTCTCCAATCTTCGGGCTTCGCTCGAATGTGAATGACTCGCTTCTCGAAATCAACACTGTTGAGCGTGCCCAATACCTCGGCTGACCAAGTGGCAGAATGCGGGCGCACATCTTGCACTGGTCGTATCTCAACCTCAAGGACGACGTTGCTTGCAACTATGAGATTTGCGGTGCCGCCTGGCGGCGCAGCGCCGCCAACAAAAACAACTTGCGAGCCAATCAATGCCTGAACGCTTGCCTTGCTCTGTGTATCACCGGAACGGACTGCTGCCAAAACCGTGCTACCGTTTGCGATGGCTGTCGTGTTGGTGAAAAATACTGGCGGCCAACCATCTCCTGCATTGGTGGTAACGACGCTGACAAAAGGAAGAACTCCGGCTGGCGGCGGATTGGTGGTATAGTCATAATTGGTAGTGCCGGGATGTGCTGGATAATAGGTAACGCCGCCGGAAGTGAATGGGCCGGGGGATAATGGATCAAACTCGCCGTTATCAGCATTATCAGCGCAGCCGCTTAAAAAGCTGCAAATCAATAACCCAAGAAGTGCGTGCAGTGTTTTCATAATGCTTTTGGTGTGATGCGTAACATGGCCTAACGTCTGGAACTGAGCGACACCATGCACGGCATACACATGTAAACCGGCCAACCTAATGGTGTTCGCTCCAGTGATTGGTTAGGCCTCATTTTATAATCTTTTTTCGATCTACAAGGCATGTAACTCTTGCCCAGTCATATTCGTCTCCGTCTGAACACACTACTGAAAGTGGACATCCATCTACAACTTCTATACATAGGGATATTTCTTCTTCAGTTTGAGGTTGTCTATACACATAACTCCATCCTGAATCGCGCTTAAATACAGTTGGAACCGTTTCGCGACACAGGTCGCAATCCAGGCAATCTTGTGTTACATAAAATCTTCCTGGCACATTGAGTGGCCATCTGTGAGCTAGAGTATCTTGTGACATTTTGATTATAGGCCTAATGAAAAAAGCTGAGCCATGCCTTCCTCGCGACGTGAACCGCGACAGCGGAACGGCCAGCGCCAACGGCGGTTGGCTCGGTAACTGGTTTAGGCGTCATATCTTTTAATTATCCAACGAGAAATAAACCAAGAACAAATCGCCATTGGGACAATAACAACCGAACAAACAATGGCACACCAACCCAACGCAAGCCAATCGGCCAAATAAATGTCACGACATCCTAACAATAAAGTGCAGCCGATAATTGCAATAGTATATGGCGCGAAAGAATTACTGGACGGACGTCGAAACTTCAAACAAAGAAACTGAATGAGGAGAAGTCCTGAATAAATGATGGGACTCAATAATAAAACTAAGATTGCTGCACGAGTCGGTGCGTTATCCGGCTGCCCGTCAATAATCCGAACCGGAGAATGAGCTTCGTCAATGGCGATCCAAAGCGCTAAAATAATGAGCGGAATAACCGGTGCAACTGGAGGCAGAAAATATTTCAAGAGCGTGCGCATGATGCCTAACGAAAAAAGCTGAACCATGCCTTCCTCGCGACGTGAACCGCGACAGCGGAACGGACAGCGCCAACGGCGGTTGGCTCCGGCGAGAGGCTGTGTGAAAAGTCTATCATTGGTTGAAACCTTTACGCCGGTGTGTGGTCTTTATCAAGCATGAATCATCGGACTGGTTTGGATCGCTCACAGACGCTGTTGTTTCCGGAACGCTTGGAGGATTATGTGGCCGCCGATAATCCCGTGCGTTTTCTGGATGCGTTCGTCGCTTCGCTGGATTTGCACGGGCTTCAGTTTGCCAAAGCCAAGTGCGCGAATACCGGTCGCCCGCCTTACGCTCCCGCCGTGTTGTTAAAACTTTATCTCTACGGCTATCTGCACCGCGTGCGTTCCTCGCGGATGTTGGAGGCGGAGGCGCACCGCAACGTCGAAGTCATCTGGCTGCTCGGCAAGCTCACGCCGGACTTCAAGACCATCGCCGACTTCCGCAAGGATAACTTAAAACCGCTCCAGGGCGTCGCGCGCCAGTTCACTTTGCTCTGCCGGAAGCTGGAACTCTTCGGCGGTGAACTCCTCGCCATTGATGGCAGCAAGTTCCGCGCAGTCAATGCCCGCGACCAAAACTTCAGCGCCGCCAAGCTACAGGAACTCCTCGCGCACACGGATGCCCGGCTGGCGGAATATTTTAACACCCTGGATCAAGCCGATGCCGCGGCACCGGAGGCCCCGTCGCTCGACGTAGCGGCGTTGCAGGCCAAGATCGCCGCGTTGCAGGCACGGCGCGACTGGCACGCGGAGTTGTTAGGCCAGTTGGATGCCGAGGAGAAACAGATTTCCGTGACCGACCCCGACACGCGGCGCATGCCGGTGGCGCAAGGGAATGTCGTCGGCTACAACGCGCAGATGGCCGTGGACGCCAAGCATAAGTTGATCGCGGCAGACGACGTGACCAATGAAGGCAATGATTACCGGCAACTCGCCGACGTGGCCCTCACGGCCCAAGCCAACTTGGAAATAAAATCGGCCGAAGTCCTCGCCGACAAAGGCTATTACAACGCCAGTGAAGTCAGCCGCTGCGTCGAGCACGGACTCCGTCCGCTCATCCCCAAGACCGACACCAGCGCCAACACCAAGCTCGGACTCTACGGCAAAAGTCAGTTCAAGTATGAACCGGAGCCAGACCATTATATCTGTCCCGCTGGCGGCACGTTGACCTACCGCTTTAGCACCTATGAACTCGGACGCGAGTTAAAGTATTACCGGGCCAAAGGCTGCCAGGACTGCGCGCTCAAAAAACAATGCACGCGGAACCAGCACAACCGGACCCTCACGCGCGAAGCCAACGAACACCTGATGGAACAGATGGCGGCGCGGTTGAAAGCCCAGCCGGAGAAGTATGCGTTGCGCAAGCAACTGGCGGAACATCCGTTTGGGACCATCAAGCGGTGGTTTGGCTACACGCACTTCACGTTGAAAGGACTCACCAAAGTGCGGACGGAATGGAGCCTGATCACGCTGGCGTATAACTTGAAACGGGTGTTGAACCTGGTGAGCATGGAGAAATTGCTGCTGGCAGTGGCGTAAAAGCCGGGCGGCGACGCCGGCCCGTGGAAAAAGCCGCCTCTAAGTCCTATTATCTTCCCCGACCGACCCTATCACCGGATAGGTTCACCCGACCGATAGTTAGCCAACCCACCGCCCGTCCACTTAGAAATTAGGAAACCCACTTACTAAGTCACCAATTTAAATAGTTTTCACACGGGCTCGCGACTGGTTAGGCGGCTGGTATCTCATCTCACTGGCACTCCGTTTGAGTAAACAATAAATCGTCGGGCGTCAACATCAACTGCCGTGCTGTAATGATTGCCTCCGTCTGACCAAGCGATGGTGACAATGTTTGACGTGGTCGAGACTTGAGCCAACGAGCAATGCTCGGTAGCGGCTGGCCCCAACATCTGAAAATCGGAAATAGGGTGTCCGCCGTCGAAAAGCCGACAAGAATAAGTGCCGGCTATATCTTCTGTGACGACCGCCGTCATGGAACTACCCGGAATCGGAACACGCGATGCCACCCGGCGGCCAAGACATCCGCCAACCAATACAGCGGCAATCGCCACCGCGACTAAAACTCCGATGGTAGAAATTCTCTTGGTGACACTCATAGCTCGAAGCCGCCTAACGAAAAAAGCTGAGCCACCGCCGACTCGTGGCGTGGATTGCCACCGCAGCGCCAACGGCGGTTGGCTCCGGCGACTGGTTAGGCGGCAACTCTACGACGAAAAGCATAACCAGCAATGAGTGACCAAAGGATCGCGCAAAACAAGAGGCTGAGTATAAACGGCCATCCAGTGCCCCACGAACCTAGCTTCCCAAATAAATCCGCCAATAGCAAAGCGGGAGAGTTGATAATCACTGCTGGCTTGACGAGCAATCCGCCAGGATGGAAATGGCCAATGACCAGCTCCACAACATCAACTGCCGCGATAATAGTGAATACTCGGACTCCTAGTTTTGTGTTGTATGTTTTCATAAACGTATCTTGCCGCCTAACGACCAAAGCTGAGCCACCGCCGACTCGTGGCGTGGATTGCAACCGCAGCGGCAACGGCGGTTGGCTCCGGCGAGAGGCTGTGTGAAAAGTCTATCATTGGTTGAAACCTTTACGCCGGTGTGTGGTCTTTATCAAGCATGAATCATCGGACTGGTTTGGATCGCTCACAGACGCTGTT
>Ga0302277_1002241_pt1 | contig 13842 bp, 9 predicted proteins | sample III_Bog_N3_1_FD_198759 | JGI IMG/M metagenome (GOLD analysis project Ga0302277, IMG submission 198759) | Peat permafrost microbial communities from Stordalen Mire near Abisko, Sweden - III_Bog_N3_1 | ecosystem: Environmental > Terrestrial > Soil > Wetlands > Peat | place: Sweden: Abisko... | reverse complement strand
GGAGTGCCGGAATTTTCTCCCGTTGGATGGGATTGGCCCAGGGAAGCAACTTTGTGGTGCTGCTGCTTCAGGTGTTGGCGGGGCTGAGCTTTTACGGCTGTGGACGGGCACTAAGAACACTGGGAGAAAATCGCTCTCTTCTTGTAGCCTGCGCCATCCTGTTCGGACTTTCTCCTTATGCCTTTCTGCAAAATTTGCAGCATCTGACGTTAACGGCCTGCTGGCATCTGCCTCTGCTGATCCTCACATTGATTTGGTTTGGGTGGCCGGAGAGAGTAAATCTTACATCCCGGAATGGTTTGATTCTGGGATGTGCCTCGGCCTTCATCGCAGGGAATCTGAATCCCTATTACCTTGGACCATTCTTGATTCTCCTCTCAATGCTGGTTCTCAGCGCGGTGATTGATAAAAACCGGAGCAAGATCAGGGTCTATGTGGCAATTGTCGGATCAGCCGTCACAGGCTTCCTGCTGCAGAACTTTGACACGCTGATTTATGTGTTACAACACGGAAGGAATCATGAAGCTGTCAGTCGAGATCTTTGGTGGATGGTCAAATTCGGCCTTTATCTCCCGGATCTGATTTTTCCAAGGGCGCATCAGAATGACCTGATCAATAAACTCTCCTGGTCGCTCTACCACTCGCATGTCCCTCCTCAGCTTTGGGGGGAAAGTCAGACGGTTTACATCGGCATGGTGGCCGGAGGGGCTTTGATTTTCCTCTTGGTGAGTGGTGTCGCCTGCATCGGGGCGGGAAAGTTTGAAAAAATTTCACCTTTCTTTTGGCTGAGCCTCGCCTTGCTTTTTTTCTCCATGGCAGGGGGACTCAATTATCTGATGGGAGCTTTCGGGTTCATGCTGTTGCGTGCCACGGACAGGTCATCGATCTTGCTTGCCTGCATGGCCCTCTATTTTCTCTGTGAAGTTTGGCCTCCGAAAATCAGCCGATTGTGGACGTTGGGCGTCGCTGTGCTGTTCGTGATCGTGGGAGTCTGGGATCAGTTGCCTCGGTATCCTGTCTGGGAAGAAGCGATCCGGCAGCGTTCCTGGAAGGATTATCAAATGGATCAGCAATTCTTCGGCACTTTGGAAAAAACGCTACCCAAGGGGGCGATGGTCTTTGAGTTGCCGGTCAAGGATTATCCCGAGATGGGGCCGATTCGAGAGATGGGGGATTACGAACATTTTCGTCCGGTGATTCATACTACAGACCTGCGAGTAAGTTACGGAACGATCAAGGGTAGAGGAGATACTGATTGGCAGAAGGAGGCCGTGGCAAAGTCACCGGAAGCACTGCTTGCCAAACTCGAAAGCTACGGGTTTGCTGCGATCTTGATCAATCGGAGGGCCTATGAGGATGGCGGAGCTCTTCTCGCCAGACAGATGATCGCATCAGGGGCACTGGCTTTTATGGAAAATCGAGATTTTCTGATCTTCAGAATTTGTCCTTCGGCAAAGCCAGAGTTGCCGTCAAAAAACTCATGAGAGGTTAAGAGAGGAATGTCTCACAAGTGATTTCGAAAATTTTCCCCTTCAATCAATCACGGATTACCGTCGTGGGACTCTGCATCGGGGGGATGCTGGCCTTGGCTCTCTTCTTTCGTTTTTGGCATCTGGGAAATATTCCCGGCACCAATGGGGATGAGGCATTTCTCGGCTGTAAGGCTTTCGATGTGGCGCATGGGGGACGCTTGGATTGGATGACCTACAGCCAAAATTTTACGAATCCCTTCTATATCTTGCCTTTGGTGGCACTTCACAAAATTTTTCCTCCTTCGGTGATTTTACTGAGAATCGTTGCCGTGATCAGTGGCATTCTGCTCCTGCCGGTGAATTATTTTCTCTGCCGGTGGGTTTTTGATGCGAGAAGTGCTTGGGCTTCGACCCTGCTATTGGCTGTTCTGCCGGTTAATATTGTCTACTCACGATTTGGATGGGAACCTTCCCAGACCGTTCTCTTTGCCATACCGGTGCTTTACCTGGCCCTGGGCTATGGGGGCGGTTATCTGAAAGAAATTTCAGGCCTCTCGTTGGTTGTACTCGCACTGGCTGCCGCTTTCCTGGTTCACCCGGCGAATTTTTTTCTGGCAGGTTTTGTCATTGTTGCCATCGCGGCAAGATGGTCGCATCCCGAATCTTCGCGACGATCTTTTGGAGTTTATGGAGGTCTTTCCCTCTTGGGATTTCTGGTGCTCGGAATTTTCGCCTATTTGAAGGCCCCTGCGGCCGTTCATCACGAGATCATGGTTCGGATGATCTCGATGGCATGGTTGCACGATGGGGATCGATTTCTTGTGACCTGGATCAGAATTTTTAACGGGCTCAATGCACTTGCTTATGTTACCGGTTCTTGGAAACAGGCCGTCACAATTCTGGAATCGGGAAAATCATATTGGATCGGATGGCCCGACTGGGTAGGGTTGGGAATCTTCCTGACAGCCCTCGGCGCGATAAGCGTCGGGGGAATCTATTCCCGGTCTTCCGAGGCAGTTGGCAGACGGCTTGATTTGATCCTTCTGGGGGGTGTTTTGGGATCATCCCTCTTATTTGACATCCTCAACGGTCCGGAGAAAGTGGCTGTCTGGTTCGAGCGCTACGCCCTATGGGTGATTCCTGCCGGCATATTGATTTTGGTTCGCGGAGGAGTCCGCTTGCAGGAATTTTTCCCGCAATTAGCTCCCACGATACGAGTTCTCGGACTCGTCCTTTGCGCCTTGTTGCTCTTCGAGTTTTGGAACGGCTATATTCAATTTGCACAAATCACGGGTGGAAATTCGGAGTTGGCCTCAAGGGTTGGCGGAGAGGATCTGAAATATTCCGCTGCCAAACTTCTTGCTTCAGAGGTAAGGAAAAATGGAATTGACGAACCGATGTTTGTTTCCTCGGACTGGTTCGTCTATTGGGCAACGCTTTATTCCCTGCGAGGCGAAGCCGGAGGAAGGACTTGGATCCCAGTGCGTGAAGATCTTTTTCATCGCTCCTTTCCCATCACGTCCAAGGGGTGGGACTTGGGCAGGAAGGTGCAAACTGGGAAAGTTATGTTTGCCGAGTTCTACGGCTCCCAGGCATGGAATGTCTGGAATCGACTGATCAAGGATTCGGGAGTGAAGTATAGCAGTGTTGAGTTCAACGATATTGCAGGGCGCCCCACGCTGATTGTGAAATTTCCCGAATTCATTGCTGTGAACGCAGAAAATCAAAGGAGAAAATGAAACGATTTTTACGGGGCTTTTGATGGCGTAGGAATAAAGACCCTGTAGTAAGAACCGATCCATTCCGGTTTGAAGCCGGGAGGAGAGGGCGGATGGAGATCGACAGGAGGGGGCGGTACTCCGGCATCCCGGGTTGTGGTAGTGATGATGGCATCAACTGGCAGGGGATGCTCTGAAAGGCCGCTGCTAATGCTTATCAAGGGCAGAGTCCTGCGTATTTCCCTGAGCAGGCCGTAGATTTCCGTGGCACCACCATCCACCATGATGCGGTGGACTCCTTCCTTCCTGAGGTGAGCAGCCAAATTTTTAATCTCTTCGGCACGGCCAGGCATCATCCGACTCATTTGCGCCTCTTCGGACATTCTGAAGATGGAGCCGCCTCCAAGGAGAGGATGCTGGCCAGCGTACATTAAATGTGGCTTGAGAGTTATGATCTCAAGTAGGACGAAGAGGATAGGGAGCCATCGTGGGTAGAGTCGGTCGAGAATGATTCCTGCCATCGGAGCTGCCATGAAATAGACTGGGATGAGCAACCTTCCCTGCCATGGCTGCCACCGAAAAATCACGCAGAAGATAAGAAACGACAGAAATGTCACTGCAAGGAGTGACAGCATACCCTGCGATTTTCTGAAGGATGGAATGAGAAGTGCCAGTGGGAGCAAAAGAAGCAGGGTCGTCTGGACGGGCGCAGGAACGATATCCTCAAGCCCAGGGTAATAAGGAAGGTGGAATCTCAGTCCCTCCAAATTCAAGCCCGGATCATCGGCATTTTGGCCGACAAAGCTGAGAATGTTTCTGGTCTCTCGTTCCAGCATCAGGTTCCAGGATTCGGATCCACAGGTGAACTGGCCGGCGGCATTTCGCACAGCCACGCTGGCAATGGAGAGTGGATCGTGGCGGAGATTGGAATGGTGAAGATTTGGTCCTTCGGGAGAGTGGAACAACTGCATGTTCCTCAGGATCTGTGGGGCGGCAGGCAAGACGGTCAGGATGAGTCCTGGCAGGATGGCCAGGAGTAGCGGTCGTAGTGACTGGTTGCGAAGGCAAGCAAGGATGATCAGGAGTGCCGGGCCGATCAGGTAGGCAATCGCCGTTCCTTTCGTGGCCAGGGCGAGTCCTGCAGAGAGGGAGGCAAGCAGGAGTAGGGGAAGCGTGGCCTTCCATCTTCCTGTCCAGATATTGATCCCCACGGTGAGAGGAATCAGCAGGTACAAAGAAAGAATGATGTCGTTCTTCGCGTTCGAGGCTTCAAAAAAGATCACGGGAACGAGAACGACAAAGATCAGGGAGAGAATCTGTGCACGCGGGGTCGCTCCGAGCGATCTGGCGATCAGGGTGACGATGCCGAGGGAGGCTAGCAGGAAGAGCGTCTGCACCAGATTGTGCCAGGAGTCCCCTCCGGAGAGAATCAGGAGATTCAACCCCAGAAATTCGCTGAGCACCGGCATCGAGACCTGGTGGGTATGCGAAGCGGCAAACGGCTCCACGCTCCCCTGCATCATCCAGAAGACCTGGCGGGGGAGATGATAGATCTGCACATCGAAGTTCAAGGGGGGGGAGGCGACTCCCATGACAACGATGAGCGCAAGTGTACCAAGAAGGGTGCTGAGAGCCCAGATCGGCAGCGAAGAAATTTTGAGGATGATGCGGGCCAGCTCTGCGGATCGATTGATTTGTGACCGATGATGGAAGAGCAGACAAAGAGGTAGCCCTGCAAAGAGGCTCCATAACGACACTTCAGGGCCGGAGGAGAGAAGGTGTCCGCACGAAAGTAATTCGGTCAGGATCATGCTGAACGCACCAAGCAGCATGCACCCGAGAGCCAGGCTCCATCGCCAGGAGCGATTAACTTCCTGATTTCGATAATAGATGAGGCTCGACCAGAATGCGGTTCCCGCAAACGGGAGAATTCCTAATAAAGTTTTCAACGGATGAACTCCTCTGCATCTCTCCGCCTTTGCACGGGATGTTGTTGTCGGAGCATTTCAGGAATGCCGTTTGTTCCACTCATCGCGAAGAGCACGGCGGAGATACTGGAGTATGCCTCCCTCATATTTGGCCGTGAGGTGCTTTTGATACTCGTGCTGCTCTGCAAGCCAGTTCCAGAGAACCTGTGTGGAATGATCGTAGGAATTGAACCAACCCAGCATGATCGCAGCTTGAGGATCGGATGACGCCACTGCCGTCAGTGCGGTTCGCGCCGCATCGGAGAGTTCGCGATGCCGCGCCAATTGTTTCACCGGATCCTCAGCGCGAAAATTTGTCTGGCAGTGGAATTTTGCACAGAAACGTGGTGTGAAGGAGGCCTTCACGAATGGTGCCACCCGAAGACCCCATGCGGTGTCGCCGCAGTGTCCGAAATCCGCGGGGAAGGGGTGACTCTGCAAAAACGAAGTCCGATAAAGATTGCTTGCACTGCTTCCGAGCAGACCGTGGGGAAGCAAGCCGCAAAGGAGAGCGATAGTTTCAGCCCTGTTAAGAGGACGATCGGCGATCCCTGCGGAGAGAAAGGCAGTTGCCAAGTGGTTGGCGGGCATTTTCGCCTCAACGGGCTTTGAGCCGTCATCGTTTCTCATTTCGGGTGGGGAAATCACGACATCCGCATCGTGATGGGAAGCGACTTCCAGCAAATGATGGAGCCCTTCGGTGGCAATCGGATCCTCGACGGTGGTGATATAGCACCAGGGCGAGGTTGCAGCAGCGATTCCGGCATTCCAGCTTTGATAGAGGCCGGGTGGGTTGTGGATGAATATTGCTCCCAAGGGGGGCAAAATTTCCCGGGCAAGCTCCAAAGTCCCGTCAGTCGATCCGCTGTCCACGACGATGAGTTCCTGAACTGAAGGGGCCCAGGTTACCACGCTCTGAAGATGACGCTCGAGACGTTCCCGGCAGTTATAAATCGGAAGTACTGCGGAAATCGGAAGTTTCATAAATTTTATTTTTCCAGCACGGCGAGGGTGCCGTGGAGCAGTTTGGTAGCGGGCCAACGGGCTTTTTTGATCAGGGATTCGATTCTGATGCGGGCATCCAGGAAAGTATTCGTATCGCGGTTTTCCAGTTTCCAATGGGTAGTGCGTTTTCCGGAGGAGTCATAATCGCTCCAACGGATGACACTGAGTGAGCCATCAGGATAGTTTTTCTCGGGCTCCCGTTGCATCACGCGAGTGATGGTTTCGACCTCCTCCTCGTAGCGGGTGGTCACGCTCTTGGCCTCGTCGTGGAAGCGGAAGGCGGCTAGTGGAGCTTCCACGCTCGCCACGTTTGCGTGCCGGAAGAACCGACTCCAGAGCCAGTAGTCACCAGCCGACGCATGGCTCAGGTCGATGGCTCCGCCGATTTTATCCCAAAGGCCACGACGCCAGAAACAGCTCTCCTGCTGGAGGTAATCACTATTCCCAGGTCCCCCGTGAAGGCCGCGGTAAAAGCGTCGCGCGGAAAATCCCGGAGAATGGTAAAGATCCTCAAAGGTACCGTTCTCTCGGATGCAAGTCTTCATGGTGGAGGTGATCCACTGGATTTCGGGAAAGCACGTGAAGATCAGTTGCACGGTGGACAGTGTCCACGGGAGGTAGAGGTCGGAGGAGTTGAGCCATCCCATGATTTCTCCGCTAGACCGGGAAAATCCGCGGTTGATGGCATCATACTGACCGCCATCATGTTCACTCTGCCAATGGGCAAGCCTTCCTTCGTACGAGGCGATGACATCGCGACTGCCATCCGTTGACCCACCGTCCATCACGAGATATTCAAGATCTGCCTGCTGGTTAAGTACACTCTCGATCGTACCCCGGAGATAGCGCGCCTGATTGTAGGAAGGTGTGACGATGGAGAAGAGCATCTGGTTAGGCTTGTCAGGCTTTAGACTATTAGGCCCTAGGCTGTTGGTCGAAGAAAGAAGAGTGAGGAAAAATAAGATCAGAATTCTCGCTATTGAAAAGCGGGGGATCGTTGCTTTGCATAGATGCGGAAACCGGGGCCGGAATGAGGGCTGGGGATTCTTTCCAGAAGTTGGAACCGTGGATCGCGTTCGAGTTGGGCAACCATGCGTTCGGTCATCGCCGCGTTGGGAATGATCGTCTCGATGCTGGGGGTTCCCTTTTCAGGGACGATAACGATATCCGCCCAATCAAGGCTTCCGGGGACAGCTTTCCAATCACTTTCGATGAAGTCCCTGTAGAAAAAAGGTTCGTGATGCAGCAGCGAGTACCATTCCAAGGTTCGCGCATTGATCATCGTATAGGCGGCAATCCATACCTTGGTCGCCCCATTGTTCTGATTTTCTCTACGTATGGGAGCCATGACACGTTCCGGGCTCTCCTGGAGCCAGAGAAAAGTAGCCGGATCCCCATTCGCCTTTTCTTGATAAAAGTCAATTGAGAGGGGAAATTTGAAGGCGAAAAAAACAATGCTGGCAAGGGCCGAGAGTCCAATTCCGACAGATTTTGTTTTTGTTTCAACGAGAAGCGTGATGATTCCGCAGAGGGACGCGAGAGCTGTTATAAGAAGGAGCCAATGGAAGGTCATTCCAAAGTAGTTTTGATTCATTGTGTTGACGACGACACCCGCATAGGCGCCTGCCACGAAATAGAGCAGCGAGAAAAAGGGCAGGGACTGCGGCCATGACCTCCTCCATAAAATGCGAACAACCACCCCTGAGAAAATCAGGATGATTGAGGGTTTGAGAAATCCACCCAGCATGATCATTCCCGGGTAGCCGGTTACATAAAAGCATAAGTTCGTGACCAGGTCGTCATGTCTCAGCCAGACCGATGAAGATGCGAAGGCAATGGACTGGATGTAGGAGAGGATGTGATGCCAATCGATCAGGTAGTGGGGGAGGGGCGGCAGGATCGCAAGAAGGAGGAACAAAAAAACGGTACGGAGATATTCCTTGAGGGAGAGTCGCCCTTCTGCTCCCTCAAGAAAAAGTCGAAGATGGTAGATAAGACAGAGTCCCATGAGCCCCAAGGTATAAGGGAAGACTGCGGGCTTGATGATAAAACAGGAGGCAAAGCAAAGAGCCGATCCAATAACAGGGCGCACCGAAGTCTTCTTCCGGCTTCCTGCCACGAAGAGGATGACGCCCAGAGCTCCCAGTTCCGCTACATTGATTTCGGAACGAAATTCTAGTATCGAAAGTCCTGCAATGGGAGTTGAGGCAAGAAAAATGACGCAGGCTATTTGCAGCCAGGATTCCATCCCTTGCAGGACGAGCAGCAGGGCATAGAGGATCAGGGCAAAAAAAAGCCCGTTTGTCAGATAGGGAGCCCATTCATGAAAGCCGAAGAGAGCAAAGGAGGCCATGGCGAGAGCGGAATGTCCGGGTGCATGCGGAGGGTTTGCGATGTAGTCCTTTGCTACGGCAGTACTTCCCTGATGATACCAGATCTCCAGTCGACGGGCCCCATCCACCATGCTGTGGTTATCGTCGAAGTAGACGGGAAGAGCCAGGCGACCCGCTCTGGAAGACCATTGCAATACCAGTGTGGTCTGTAATAAGGTCGTTAAAATGACTGTCCAGAAGAGTTTTCGTGGCAGGGAGAGCATAGATGAGTAAACGGAATAAAAATCATGCAGAAAATACTCCGCCAAAGATTCACTAAGACACATTCTTGATTTGCTCACAAGAGTTCAAGCCATCACTCGTTTTGAGTGATCTGATCGATGATTTCCCAAGAGTTTTTCACTCCCATGCCTGTTAGTAATTCTCTCATTTCCATCATTACTCCGACTTTTCAGGCGGGGGCCACTCTGGCAGAGACTTTGGAGAGTGTGGTTATCCAACAGGATTCCGATCAACAGGGGGAAGTCGAACATTTTCTCATCGATGCAGTTTCCTCGGACGGGACGCTGGAGATTGCAGCCAGGTTTCCTCATCTGAAGGTGATTTCGGAGAGGGATTGTGGAATCTATGATGGCATGAACAAGGGGGCGCGGCTTGCTCAAGGGGATTGGCTCCTTTTTCTTCAGGCTGATGACTGGCTGCCGGACGGGACACTGGAGGTCTATATAACTGCCATTCGGGATCATCCTGATGCCGACATCATCTGCGGAGGCGCTGAAGCGCAGAGGCGGGATTCTGGAATTTGGAAAACAGTCTGGACGGTGAACGATGAGGTATCCAAAAAATTGACGTTGGAAAATATCGCTCTCAGGGAGCCGATGATTAATGCGCGTTTGATCCGCCGGGACTGCTTTCTCAAACTCGGTGGTTTTTCGCTCGAGTATTCATTGGCTTCGGATCGTGATTTTCTTTTGAGAGCTGCCAGGGAGGGAGTCCTTCAGGTGGAAATTCCCGCAATGACTTACCGCTATCGATGGCATGCCGGTTCCAGAACGATGACAACGGGCAATGCCCTGAGCAATAGGCTTTCTGCGGAGAACCTTGCAATTGCAAAGAATCACCTCTCCGATGTCGGCCTTATCCAGAAAAAAGTCCTTATAAAATGGCATTCGCGGCTGACAGTGCAGGCGGCGATGAATGCCCTGGAAACTCCCGGCCTCAAGGGATTGCTTCCGGCGATCATCGAGGGAAGCCGAAAAAATCCGTTCTGGGTTCTCAATTTCATTTTAGAAATTGCGCTTAAGCTTCCGGGATTTCTCCTTCGTGGCGGAAAATCGCGCAGTGCTCTTATTCGGGAGAAAAAGCAATCATGATCCTTGAACGAACAGAACAGCGGCCTGCCGATTGGCGTTGGCTGATCGCGTTCATTGTTCTGGCATATGCCATGCTCATTGCCGGAGCGAGTTGTTTTCAAGGGGGCGGAGGGACCTTGCTTCAGGCGCTTGGTGTTCCCGCTCTGGAGGCCCCTCTCATGGATCTCAGAGGTGTGGCTGTCTGGTGCGATGCCTGGGCGCAAGGAAGCGATCCGGCTGTCGCGCAGACTTGGATAATCCTTCCGGGGGGGGTGAAACATCCCAACTTCCTGATGAATTATTCACCGCTCGTGCTCGGCTTGGGAAAACTAGGTCTCACCGAAACAACCGCAAGCTTTTGGGGGATCGGACTGGCGTTGCTCTATCTGGGATCTCTTGGGGTTCTTTGCGGAAGATGCTCCCTGAGGCAAGCTCTCTTGTGGGCCTTTCTGATCTGTTCACCGGCCTCGGTGTTGGTGATTGAACGGGGAAATCTTGACGAATTGATTTTTGCCCTCCTGATCCTTGCTCTCGTCCTCCGAAAACAGCCACTCCTCGCACCACTTGTGATCCTTGCGGCCTCATGTCTTAAATTTTTCCCCATTCTTTCTTTGATCGCACCGTGGAAGGCGTCCGGTGAAGATCATCCCGAGCAAATAAAGAGGGGCGTCGTGATCACAGCGCTGCTGTTCCTAGGGTTTTTGGTGTTGATCCGGTCAAGACTCTTAAGCATCGGAGGCAGTCTGGGAGGACAATATCAGTCGGCTTTCGGCTTTTGTCTTCCGGCCGATCTCCTGATTCACCATCGGATCCTCATGGATGGTGCATTTTCAAAATGGCTGCGGATCTTACTCAGGATTATTGCTTGCTCGGGGATACTTGGAGGCATTCTTGCCGGGGTGTTTTTTTGGCGGGAATCCGAAGGTGTCAGGTATTCGGAAAGGGCCCGCCATGCCTTCCTTCTGACAGCTCCCGTGATGCTTGCACTCTTCGTTCAGGGGCCTCAGATGGACTACAAATGGATCTTCTTTCTGCCGATGGTTCCCTTGATCGTGGAGATGCTCTCATCGGATGAGACTATTGAAGCTCTTTCTGCAAAAATCTGGATCGGAGGGATGGGCGCCTATTCCTACTGGACTTTATTTTCTGATGAGGGCTGTCTGCGAAATGCCCTTCTCAAGCAATCTCTTATGTGGATTGTCATCTTCCTGAGTGCATTGCTGCTTGGCAGAATCTGGAATCAAAAATCGGCATGATGACTCAGGGTAAAACGCCAACGCTCGTGATTGCTGACAAGGCCGGCCGTCTTGGGAACAGGCTCTTCCTCAGTGCCTATTTCATGGCCAACGCACTTGCACGGGAATATCACCTCTGCAACCCGGCATTGGGGGAATATGCCGAATTCTTCGCCGGAAGTGCCCGGGATCCCCTGTGCCGCTTTCCTGTAATAGAAGCATTTGCTGACATCGATGTGGCCTCGCAGATTAGAGAACTCACTTTCCAGGTCGTCCGGGCAATCGGTTCGCTCGCCGGTTCGTTTGTCCTGCCGGGGGCGGATGTGCTCGATATCCGGGGTTCCCATGATGCTCCTGATAAGGAATTCGATCTGAATGGAGAGTTTTTTGCCCAGCGACTTCAGACAACCCCATTCCTTTTAGTAAAGGGATGGAAATTTCGGGATGACCAGAACCTGGTGCGGTTTCACCGGGAGATCGCTGCTTATTTCACACCGGTTGACGAGGTGCGTTTTCCCGCCGAACGGGTGATTGCTCAGGCACGGAAGCGAGGCGATCTTGTGATCGGGGTTCATATCCGCCAGGGAGACTATCGTGGATGGAAGAACGGAGCGCACTACTTTGAAACCAGCCAGTATGCTCACTGGATGCGTGAGGCATCAGAGCTTTTTCCGGATAAAAAAACAGTATTTATCGCTTGTGCCAGTGATCCGCTTGAGCGGAGCGTTTTCAGTGGATTTGACTACGTTGATGGCCCGGGGAATGTCATCTCCGATCTGCACACACTCTCGCTTTGCGACCGGATCATGGGACCTCCGAGCACTTTTTCGACCTGGGCTTCCTACCATGGCAGGGTGCCGCTCTGCATGCTCCAGCATCATTTGCAGAAGGTGACTGCTGCCGATTTTGTCCTCCACGACAAGGTGTAGTTGAGGAGGGGGAGGCAAACCTGAAACCTGAAACGAGGCCGAAGGTCCAATAATTACTTCAAATTTCAAGTCTCAAGTTTCATCCCTCTCCCCTTTGCCTATTCCCTCTTCAGGATGACCATGCGCTCAGCCAGAAAGTCGATATCATGCGGATAGGTGCCTGGCAGACGAGGTTGCCAGGATTCGTCGAACACCTTCACATATCCCAGGTTGCCATCATCCAGCGCTCGATAGAATTTCTGCGCTTCCCCGTCATCGGTGAATTGATAGGCCTGATTGCTGAAGGTGACGAAATCAGGATGTCGTTTCTTTAATCCCTCCGGCGTGAAGGTGTCTTCGGGATAGTCGGTCGTCTCATATTTTTGGATGCCAGTTTGGATCACGCTGTTCTTGCCAAAGAGTTTTGTAAACCGGGAGGAGCGGCCACCCGCGTTGGGAAGGGAATACGTTTTGACTTTCAAGCCCGGAATGCGGCTCCAATCCGGAGCATAGGTATCCTCGATGAGTGCACCTTTCCAAAAGTATTTTTTGGCGAAGAGCTGCGCATCCATGCGTGGATCGGAAAGAAAGCGGAGTCCCACTTCCACGCTGCAAAAAATATTGTAGCCCAGTACCAGGGTGAGGAAGGACACTGGCATAATGTGTTTCCAAGGGATTCGCTGGATTCCGGGCACCGCGAGGAGAAAGAGAAAGGGAACCACGGGAAGGACAAAACGATCGGCCATTCGCGGAAAGCGACCGATCGTCAGGTAGTAAAACAGGAAGACTGCCGCGGCGGCCACCAGCATTGCCAGTTCGGATTTTGAGAGCCTCTTCTGCACCAGCAGGAAAAAGCTTCCCAAGACGCCGGCGGTAATCAGGACGGAAGCAGGCCATCCGATCAGTTCGGGAAAGCGGGTCAAAAAATCAAAGTAGCCTGCCCCTGAGGTTTTTCCGTCATAGACGGGAGTCGTGTAGAGATTGTAAAGGAAGTCCTCGGCGAAATTTTTCGTATCAAAGATGGCACCCGGATTTCCCACGACAAACCCCAGCGGAACGGCAAAGGCTCCGGCCCAGCAGGCTTTGGAAAAGAGAGACTTCCACCCCTGGTAAACGAGAAAGGCAGCAGGAATGGCGATGGCGACACCGAGGCCATTGTATTTGTCGGCAGCAGCCAATCCTGCCAGCCCCCCGGCGATAAGCGCATCCTTTACGGTTCCGCTTTGCCCTGCTCGCATCGCCATGACAAAGGAAGCCGTCATCCAGAAAAGGAGGGGGGAGTCCGCCGTGGCAAAATGGTTGAACGAGATCAGGCCGGCACTGGTTGCTCCCAGGAGAGCGATAACCCCTGCGGATCGTCTGCCTGAAATGCCCTCGGCAAGTTTGTAGAGAAGGGCAATCGTGCCGCAAAAAAGGGCCAGCGTCAGCAGCCGTGCCCCCCAGAGTTGCACGGGGTATTCCCAGTTATGTTCCAACCCGAGAACACTCCGGAGCGCCTCGGCAGGCTTCATGACCAGGGTTTGGTTGAGATAAATATGAAGCGGGGGCTTGAGGTAGCCGCCGCAGGGGAGAAAGTTGGGCATCACCCCCCGAAAGGCCATGTTATCCAAATTCCAGCACTCCACGCGGCCCCAGTTGGCTCCTGTCAGGGAGAGTCCGATGGCCAGAAAAAGGGCTGCTGCCAGAGTCTTGTTTCTGGTGATCCAGGAAATCAGAAAGGAGAACAGCGAGGCAAAGCGATGAGAGAGGCGATGGATGGACACCTGATAAGGTTGGCTGCGCCCTGCTTGTCCAAGCAAGGAGTTTCATGAAAAGGATGGCACTTGCCTGTCCGTTTCACTCACTCTACCAA
>Ga0302277_1002214_pt1 | contig 13931 bp, 18 predicted proteins | sample III_Bog_N3_1_FD_198759 | JGI IMG/M metagenome (GOLD analysis project Ga0302277, IMG submission 198759) | Peat permafrost microbial communities from Stordalen Mire near Abisko, Sweden - III_Bog_N3_1 | ecosystem: Environmental > Terrestrial > Soil > Wetlands > Peat | place: Sweden: Abisko... | reverse complement strand
CTAAACCAGCACATTCGGGCCCCATCAGGACTATATATTTGTATCCATTTTTATATACATCATATAATCCTATAATATAACCAATAATAAAATATGCTATTGCGTAATACATTTTAACCCCTTAAAATTTATGTTTGATGCGTTTTGCGGCGCGATTAAGTTTGCCTGTTGGCAAAGCTTATGTATTAATCCTTCCAACCTTTACGTTTCTTTTTTGGGCTGTGCTTTTTATCTGTAGAATTTTCTACACGATGTGACGGGCATATATCGCATGAATGCGTATCCCTTTTACGCTTTACTTTATATTCCTTTACAGTTTCAATATTCTGTTTACGCATTTAACCCTCGTCAGGTAACGTATTACGTTACGACATATAGAAGGGCGGCACCAACGCTTTCACTTATGCATATAGTGTTCTATATGTTTCGGGTTAGTCTAGTGCTTGTCGGCTTTATATTCTACTAGACTTATCGAATTGTTATTACTTCTGCCACGTAAGAGCAGAGCGATGTTCTTCAACGAATGCCTTAAGCTCTTCTGCAATCTGCGCCAATACAAGCGCTTGACTTGCATATACAAACATGGACTTAGCAGTTACCCCATGAATGTTAATGCCGACTTTCGTTACACCCTTCTTGTCAACGAACGAAGTTACTTGCAGGTTAATGTTCTTAGGTTTAGAACCCATTGCAGCAAGCTCTGCTTCCAATTGCTTACGACGTTCATCTTGTGCAACTTGTTCCGGGGTTTGAATCACTTTAGTTACAGCAGTCATAGTATCTCCTTAGTTATAGTTATCGGTTACATTGTGTTAACAATTAACACCCTCATCAGTATAGGCTTTACCTATAGACAAGACTATCGGTAATAAAGTTTGACACATATACTATATATATATAGCCCTTATTACCTGTGCAGTCCTGTTTCGGGTTTGATTAATCAGCATCATCCCATGAATGAAAACATTTTTTATTACAACACATAATTCTTTTTATATAAAGATTATATAATGAATCCCATATTTTAGATATACATTTGAATTGTTTTCCTTTACATTTATCGCATTGAGTCTTCATTATTTAATCCTTCAAATCAATAGCAAACAGATTCCTATTAGACATACACTTATCATTGGAACACTACTACTAAGTATACCTAATATCATTGTAATAGTAATGATAGATACCGCATACTTATAGAAGTAATCCTTAAGCAATTCCTTTTTCTTCAGGTTCATAACGCACCTCTTGTATCTCATAGTTCTGCGCTAATACATTCCTCTTTTGAATGTTAGCTAATGCAGTATTAACTTTAAGTTTAGCATGATACATGCTTTGGTCCCACATATGCCAAGATAGTTCTGGACGTAGGTTCATCTTATGCTTTACGATTACCTTGAATCGATATAGAGTATTCATTATGCCGCGACCTTGTTATGCCGAGTTTTAGTCATGTCACGGAATGATGCTTTAGCTTCATATTGCTTTTCAATCTCATTCCAATGTTCATTCAATAGAGTAATGTCATTGAATTCAATCATCAATGCATTAGATGCACGCTTCCAGGAATATCCCCTTTGAATATAACTCTGCAATGCTTCTCGCATTAGTTCAATGGTTAACTTAGGCCGTTCCATTAGAGTACTCCTATTAAATGACATATCAATTTAACAATGATAGCAATAACGAATAGTTCCCAAACGATTGAGAAAGTAGACATGGTTATTCCTTTGTATAACGTTCATCAATGAACCATTCATCACTTGAATTAATAGCTTTAGCATTAGTTAATGCTTGGCTTGCTTCATGGAATGAATTGTATATACCATATCTCATGGTTAAACCAGATACATGTTTAGTAAAGTATACGGTAAATGTCCACATAATAGTCTCCTCAGAATGGGTTATATGTATACCCATTGACAAGAAGGCTACTTGAACCATCGCGACATTTAGAAGGATTCGGGATATACCCGTTTATACCTTACTAGTCCTTTGTCTCTTTTGCCCCTTGTTTCGACTTTGTGCCTTGACTGTATCTTAATGTACAGATTCAGGCTTGAATACAGGCAACTATATGCTAATATCTTGTCTCTGCTTTTCCAATCGCGTGAGTAGTCCCACGTTAGCTGATTATACTAAGACTTGAGACAATCATTATGCTTTTAGTTGCTTTAAAATTAACGTAGCTTTACAGCTATGTTCTGTCTCTGTTTACGCTTGCACCATCACTCCCGAGATATGCTGTATCTCGTTTGTTGCCGCCCGGTGTCTGATGCGAGTTATCCCCGCGCTTGACACTCCACAAGCTTCCGAGTTACCCTAAGATGCTACTTAGGTCCGTCGTTACTTGTCATAGGCATTCTACGTGCTCAACCATTCCGGGAAGATTAATCCCGTAACAGAGTTTAGACACCGAATAATCTCTCAAGCGTTAGCCGAAGCTTATACTTCCCACCGTTCGCCGTAGCACGCATGGTTTATGCTTGATGACCTATCGGATATATAGTTTACCGCACTGTTGACGGTAGCAGGTTGTAGGCCAACCTCGTAAGCCTTAAGTCAATCGTAGTCCCCATCGGGACCGCCGCTGACACAAACCATTAATGCAGCGAACATGCCACGGGAATTCCCTAATGAATTCAAGCATTGTAGTTATAAATCACTGTAGAACTTATTCATGTCTCTTGTCTGCTAAATAGCTGTAGTGGTGTATAATTGCTTGTATTCATGGATGCCAAACTAGGTGTAGAACTAATAGTCGTATGTGTGAACCTTGTACATCTCAGGAATCTGTAGTAGTTTCAAATACTTATGCGTTTCACAAATGCATATATAGGTGGAGAAATTCTTCAATGATTTCAAGCCGTCATACAACCTGTAGTAAGATGATGGATGAATATAATCATTGTGAATGTAGGAGAATATAATCATTGGTGAGTATACCATATTCCATAAAATAAATGTAAAGTATACTGTACATTATGATATAGGGGTAGGGGGGTAGTAGCTCTATGGGTGCGATGACACTTTGCTAACCACGTATAAAATTTATACTATTTTCATTTTACTAGAAACAATCCCTCTCTATCCACGTTATTATCTCATTTCTTATATATTAGACTTAAAGACTTAACTAGAAACAGCGTATAATTCATACGTTATTTTTGTATTGATTAATTCAAAAAGTTACGATATAATTAACAACTACAACATAGAAGTAAATTCTGTCTCAATCGGATAATACTTCTAGAATACTACTCTCAGTCTAGGTGTCTAGCCGAACACGGGATACGGTAGTAAATACAAAGCAATAGCTCGTAAAGCAATAGAGTTATATTTCAAGAAGGAAGTATAATTTAAGAGTATCGCTCTGTTATAATAGAAGTAATGTCAAACAATCTCATTACTTTAGCAACGTTATGACTTAACTTTGTATTTCGTTATTAAATCTGAAGTATACGTTAATTACTTCGTTACTTATTAATTGAGTTTATTTGTATTTTTTTAGTGTTTCTAGCAGACGCTTCAGGCGTTCTTTTGTAAAAAATGAAGTTCTTAAAACAAGGGTATCGTCCGTGTGGACCTCTCGCTTGTCGCTTCGGTCCCTGACTAAAGGGTAATATTAACCGTAAGCAGCTCTTTCGAGCAGCTTTACAAGGTATGATGCATATTTAAGAAATGTATCAAAAAGGCAATAGCCATGTCTAATTTAATAAATGATTTCAAGAACATTCCTAAATGCGGTATTATTGGGTTTATCTCTTCTTCCTCTTATTACCTCTTCTTCTCTTCAACCCTCCCCAGTCTCTTCTGTACACATCTTCTTAAGCTTAAAGAAGGTATTCATGACTGTAAAGAATTACAAGATGCATTTAACCAAGATGACTTAAGATGTGAGGTTATTAAAGGATATTCTAAAGACCCAGGATCTATTGAGCTTCGTAGTCAATATGAACGTATTGTTCATGAATACAAGTACACAGAATACAAGAATATGAGAGAAGGATACAAAGCCATTGGGTATAGACTTAAGAAATACGTTTTAAATGACTTTAGACGAGAGAAAGGTAACTTTGGTCCCCTTGTATACGTTTGTGGTAAATCTCCTTCCCTAGGGGAAATAGTGTTGGGTATATTCGATTCTATTCCTGAAGCTAATGACTGGTGTGAGCTTACTTATGGAAAGAATACCTCTGATTTAATTCCTGTGTTTAAAGTTAATGAGTTAACCCAAGAATACCATGATAAACATGGGTTTAAGATATGTCGATAAAAGGGAATAAAGAACCGCTTATTATTGGATTGTGTCTACTTTGGATGTACTCCCGACTAGAAACACGGGCCTGGTACATACGCGCTTGTGCATTTGCGTCAGCAAATCACATTGTAAAGTATGTATTAATATTCTGCGTATTAGTTATTGCTCAGGGTATTATATATTTTAGGGAGCTGCCTTCGGGAAGTGATTGACAAATACTAGAAACTCATGTATATTAAAAGAATGAAATATTTTAAATCGTTTTTAATAACTTTACTATACTTTGGTTTATTCTCTGGGTTAGTGTTTTTAATATCCTTTTTTCCTAATGTGTTGTTTTTTATATTAGGAATTAGTGTATTTTGTGTAGTTTGGTTTGGTATATATCAGGAATTTTTCAATGACAAATAAAGATATTAATAGAAAGATTGCAGAATTAGCAGGTGATGCTGAAGTATATTATCTACAGGAGAGTAGTTTTGTAGATAATTACAATGGATTTCTTCCAGAAAGTAAAGCATATTTTAAAAAGGTTCTTGTTAAAACTCTCGAATTTAATGATTACTCTACAGATGTTTCTCTAGCTTTAGATGCTGCTAAACGTATTGCGGATAAGAATAACTATACTTTTGTTCTTACATATTTGGTAGATGATCATTGGAAAGCTTCATTTGGGAACTACATTGATTGCGCCGAGCATTGTGGTATAGATCCAGCCCATTGTACCTGTGTTGCGGTTCTTAAATTTATGGGACGACTATGAGTGTTGAAGTTCAGAAACGTAAATGTAAGGTTTGTTCTAAAGAATCTATTAGAGCTAATGTAGGAACTTATACAAAGAAGTCTTCTAAGCGTTGGATTGGTGAAGATGGGCGGCAATGGAATGGGCGCAAATGCCCACAGTGTCAAGCAGATACAGCTAAAGTTAATATGCGCAGATTACGGGCGCAGAAGAGAGAACCTAATGAATCAGGAACTTAACGATCTAGGCATTGAAATCTCTGCTTATGTATATGAACTACATGATTTAACTAAAGTTATTAAAGATATGGATGCCGAAATTATTAAGAATTCTACCGATGAAAATAAGCTTCTTATGCAAGAAGTTATTGATCGATATAAAAGCAGTGTTAATAGACTACGAGTTCTTCTTGAATGTTATTTTGATGTAGAACAGAAGAATAGTATTCCTACAGACTTTTCATTCCGAAAGCTTTATAAACAATTGAAGGCTGCTTATTAAGGAATAAATACCCGATTAATAGTTGGTCTTACTTGGACGTGCAGCCAAGTGGGCGTACTTGCTGGACTTTCTTGATATAGTCCACATTGTTCCAAAATCTCTACTGTAATCCAGTTCTTAAGCGCATTATCATCATCTTTAAAGTCAACAGCTTCACATAACTGATGTGCGCTATTGAGTGCTCCACCTGCATCAGAATTATAATGCCCAGGCCTATAACCTGAGTTGACGTACATTGGTTTACCATATAAAGTTCTAAGTTTATTAACTGCTTCTAATAACTTAGATAGATTATCTTCTAGTTCTTGTGTTAGGGGATATTGGACATCCCTACCCATTAAAATTTCATTTCTAGCGATCATTGATTTTCTCTCTTTCTTACAGAAACCACATGATGGGCATCTTAACCAGCCTTGTAGGTCATCTAATCGCATATAAGATAGACATGTCGAGCATATGCGTTCTGGTTGCATAATAAAGTTGTTAAAAATAACCTTAATTTCTACCTCAATTTCTAGTTTAATTAACAACTATTATAGAAGCGTAAATCAATGAGCACAGCCGTATAACGGTAATTAATAATAGGCCATCACGATTTTAATGTTTCATTAGTTAGATTATATATCTGGAGATTTATGAAAAAAATCGACAAAGGCCTTCTTTTGACCCTATTCGGGGGTTACACAATTAAAGCTGCAGTACTGGGAGCTAGCCCTTCTGATGCTGCCGTTATTCTTGTATTAGCTGCTGCTCACTTTTTATATAACCTACAGATTGAAAATAAAGAAATTACTCAATTAAAACAAGAGCTTTCTAAATTTAAAGAATTACAAGATCTTCATACAAAAGAAATTCTAGACCTCAAGACAATGGGCGCTAGCCTTAAACTTGCTGGCGGAATGCGTCAAACGCGATAATTTATGAATATTAATGGTTTAATTGAAAATTTTAAATCAATGGAAGAACTTAAAGTCTTCTGCGAGGGACAGTTTAAGCAAGTACTTCAACTTTCTAAAAAGAATAAAGAGCTAGAAGATAAACTTCTCGAAGTTAAAAAAGAATCTAAAGAACTTGTTAAAAAAGAAATGTCTTCCTCTCCTGTTCTTCTTGAAGCTGGAAATATTAAAGGACAAGAAGATGCTAAGCAGATTGCACAAGTACAATTAAAGCTTCTTAAAGATCTAGCCTTCGAGCGTGAATTAACGCTTGATGAAGCTAAGCGTGTGGACCTATTTAATAAAATCTTAATTGATAAAGTTCAAGAAGATGATAAACCTCTTAAGGCTAATATTAAAATTCTTAAGAATGAAGATTTAAAGATGTTAGTAAATGGAAACGACTAAACCTAAAATTTCAAAGATCGAAGCTAAGCATGAGCTTTGGCGTCGTGCTGATTTATCTTGGAAACTAGATAAGAATCAGAAAGATCTTTATAGTCTTTTTCATAATTCAGAACACATCATTCAAACATGGTTACTAGCTCGCCGCTCGGGTAAAACATATACCCTTCTTGTATTAGCATTTGAAGCTCTTCTTAAAAAACCAAATACTATTGTTAAGTTTTTAGCCCCTACTCGTTTACAAGTTACTACAATTATTCGTCCTCTTATTCAACAAATTACAGAAGATTGTCCAGAAGATTTAAGACCAGAATTTAAAACTCAAGACTTTATTTATTATTTTCCCAATGGTTCTGAATTACAATTAGCCGGTTCTGAAAATAAGAATGTAGATAAACTTCGCGGTGGTGAGTGCGCTATTGCTATTATTGATGAAACTCAGGATGTTAGTGATTTAGATTACGCTATTAATTCTGTATTGCTTCCTACAACTCTTACAACTAATGGTAAGATCTTAATGGCTGGAACTCCTCCTAAAGAAATGGATCATGAGTTTATTAATTATATTAAAGATGCCGAGTTTAAAGGTTCTCTTATTCGTAGAACTGTTTACGATAATCCTCGTATTACTCCGGAGCAGTTGGAAAAACAAATCTTAAGTCAATATCCTCAACGCGATAAAGCCGAAGCCTTTCGCCGTGAGTTTCTTTGCGAAATTATTAAAGATGAGAATCGCTCTGTGATTCCAGAATTTAATGAAGATCTTAAAAAAGATATTATTAAAGAATGGTCTCTTCCTCCCTTTTTCGATGGTTATGTATCAATGGATCTAGGTGCAGTGGATTTAACTGCAGTTTTATTTGCTTATTTTGATTTTAGAGCTAGTAAACTTATTGTTCAAGATGAACTAGTTGTAGACTTCTCTAAAAAAGATATGAATATCGAACGACTTACTCAACTGATTAAAGAGAAGGAAGAATCTCTTTGGACTAATCAGTTAACAAATGAAGTTAAGAAGCCCTATCTTCGGGTTAGTGATATTAACTTTATTGTTACCCAAGAAATAGCAGTTAAATCGTTTGGACAAATCTTTTTTACTACTACTAGAAAAGATGATAAAGAATCTGCTATTAACCATATGCGCGCTCTTCTTGGTGGACATAAGATTATTATTAATCCAAAGTGTACTCATTTGATTAAACACCTTGATAATGTAATTTGGGCTTCTAATAAAAATAAAACGATGTTCGGCCGTTCCCCAGATAATGGGCATTATGATTGTGTAGATGCATTAATCTATCTTTGTCGTAATGTTCATTTTAATAAAAATCCATACCCTGCCCATTATGATTTAGGGGGAACGGGGGATGTATTTATTCCTAATAGGGATTTATATAACTCTCAACGGCAATCTAAAGCTGTTGCGGCTTTTCAGAAAATTTTTGGTCAAAAAAGGAAATAAACAATGAAAATCTGTATAAAATGTGATGTTCATTATTTTAATTCTAGACATAATAAATGTAATTCATGCCGATATAAAGAACGCCGAATTTTAAAAAATATTAACAGAATCTGTTCCCTTTGTAATAAAGAACATATTGATATTTTTAATAAATGCATTAAATGTAGAAGTACAGAATCATATAAACAACAAAAATCAAAAGAACATGTTTGTAAAGAATGTGAAATAGTACATAATAGACCCGGATCTTTATGTAATATATGCTTTGGAAAAAAAGATAGGCTTAATCGACCTAATGCATATAAAAATTATTATCAAAAAAATAAAGCAAAATGTTTTTTAAAATCAAAAAGATATATTCAACAACGAAAACTGGCGGGTTTTAACAACTTACTAGTAGAGATAGAAAATATTTATGCGTTATGCCCTAAAAATTTAACAGTAGATCATATTATCCCTTTAAAGGGTAGTATAGTCTGCGGTTTACATGTTCCTTGGAATTTACAATATATTACAAAAAGTGAAAACTCTAGTAAAAATAATAAATTTGATGGAACTTATGAAAATAAGACCTGGAAAAAAGGAAGTGAATAATGAGTACTACATCTGGAATGTTCGGTAATAATGGTGGAGATACAACCACCTATTTTGCTGCAAAAGAAGCAAATGATACCGCATCTATTCTTTTAGCAAAATCAAAATCATTTTATAATGTATTAGAAGCCAATGCATATCTAGAGAAATTAACTCTGATGTGGAGAACGTAAATTTTGCGTTCTATAAACCTACTCTGATTGACTTGGAACTCCTGTAGAGGACAACAAGGGGCAAGGCGAATAGCCAGCCTGAACGACTAAGTGAGTGGGCCTTGAAAAAGGGTGCGATAGTCTGAACTACCTTATAACAAAAAAAGAGGTAGAGAAGAATCCGAAGAGGTTCTTCCCTTCGAAAGAAGAGTAACAAAATTGATCATGGCTGTTTTGATACTTCCGTTGGCGGTGGCCACCAGATTATGTTTACTGGAGAACAAGAAGAGTTTGTAAGTCTTCATGTTAATCACTTCCGTAACTTGGCTCAGAACATTCTTGTAATGATTACTTCCAATCGCCCAATAATGGAAGCTCGGGCTATTAATAGTGATTATAAATCCATTGCACAAACCTATCTTGCTAATGGTATTCTAGATTATTATATGCGAGAGAAGCATTTAGAGAAGTCTCTAATCACTGCTGCTGAAATGGCTATTGTTCTTGGTGCTGGATTTATTAAAATGGAGTGGAATGCCACAGCTGGCGATGTTTATGATATTGATGAGAATGGTCTGGAAATTAAAGAAGGCGAAATTGAATTTACTAATCTATCACCATTTGATGTCGTATTCGACGGATCTAAAGAGAATGCGAAATTAGATTGGTATATGATCAGAACCTTTCAAAATCGGTTCGATCTCATGGCCAAATACCCTGAACTTAAAGATCAATTAGCTGGTATTCCTTCTAAATCAGATGCCGGTATTTATCGTATGGCTTTAATGTCTAATGATAATACAGATGATGTTCCAGTATATGAGTTCTTTCATAAACGCACAGAATCAATGCCTCAGGGGCGTTATATGCTATTCTGTGATACTAATAGCGTGATGCTTGATACTCCGCTTCCCTATCGCGTAATGCCTATCTTCCGGGTTTCTGCTGGTGAAATCCTCGGAACTCCATATGGCTATTCAGGCATGTTTGACATCTTTCCTATTCAACAGGGTATTGACGCGCTTTATTCTACTATTATGTCTAACCAGTCAGCATTCGGTGTGCAGAATATTTATGTACAGCGTGGTGCAGATATTTCTGTAGACCAGTTTCATGGTGGCATGAATATTATTGAAGCTAATTCTGCTCCTGTTCCATTGAATTTAACACAAACTCCTGCTGAAATCTTTAAGTTTCTTGAAATGCTTATTGAATCCGCTGAAACTATTTCCGGCGTTAACTCTGTAGCTCGTGGTAATCCTGAAGCTTCTCTTAAGTCTGGTGCCGCTCTTGCTCTAGTTCAATCGATGGCTCTTCAATATGTCTCTGGCCTTCAACAATCTTATGTTCGTTTAATTGAAGATTGTGGTACTGGTATTATTAATATTCTTAAAGATTATGCTAATACTCCTAAAGTAGCTGCTCTTGTCGGTAAAAATCAGAAAATGTTACTTAAAGAGTTTACAGGTGAAGATCTTCATGCTATTAATAGAGTAGTAGTAGATGTTGGTAATGCTCTTTCTCGTACAATTGCTGGCCGTGTTCAAATGGCTGAACAGATGATGCAAATGGGCATTATTAAAGAACCTACTCAATATTTTCAAGTTCTTAATACTGGACGTATTGATGTTATGTTTGAAGGTGAAGTTAGCCAACAACTTCTTGTTCGTCAAGAAAATGAATGGCTTTCAGAAGGTAAGAATCCTATTACAGCGCCAACAGATATTCATGCATTCCATATTCAAGAACATCGTTCTGTATTAGATGATACAGATATTCGTACGGATGTCAATACAGTTAAAACTGTAATGGATCATATACAACAACATATGGATGCTTTACAAAATACAGATCCTAGGCTCCTAGCCCTTACTGGCCAGCAGCCTATCCCGCCTCCTGGCCAGCCTCTTCCTGGTCAACAAGGCGCTCCTCCTGCTGGACCTCAAGGCCCTGCGCCTCAGGGGCCTCCACAACAGCAAGGGCCATCTCATCATGGTAAACATGCTCCTCATCCTATGGCTTCTCCACAGAGTCCACCAATGGTTAAAGGCATGCCCAAAACTCCAACAGTTAAAGCAAGCCTATTACCCAATCCTGCGGCTCAAGAATCCTCATTAGGAAATGTATCTAATAAATAATTATGCCTGATTATACTCCACCGCCTTCATCTTATGTTGATCCTCGGGACTACCATGCCCAACAAGTACAAGATTTTTTAAAGAAAATTAGTACATTAGAAAGTTCTAGTGGAACTAATACTAATCATCAAATGGTTAATTCTGGGATGCATTCTGGAACTGCTGCGGTTGGTCAATATGGTTTAATGCCTTTAACCGCACAAGATCTTGATAGACAATTTAAAATTAATAAATTACAAGATATGCAACCTAATGAAGTTTCAGATAAATTAAAAGAAGATCCTGAATTACAAGATCAACTAGCTTCATCATTAGCAGATAAATTATTAATTAAAAAAACCCCTGAAGAAGCCGCCTATTCTTGGGAACACGGACAATATAGCAAACCGACACCGGATGAACTAGAAAATTCTGGAAGAGTTAGAAGTTTTAGAGTTTTAAATGGAACAAAGTAATGGAAAAGTTCTTAACTTCTATCCGCGCAATCGAAGATATATGCGGGCTTATATGCGAAATTTTAATTATTTCGCTCCATTATTCTGGGTATCCTTAAGTTTTAATATAATGTTTTTAATGTTACATATATTGAAGTAATTTATGTCATTTAATCCTAATGCATCGCAATTAAGTCAAGAACAAATCATCCAGCAGGTATTTGATCCTGCTAATAATACTATTAATACTAGTATCACGGCTGGTGTTACTATTGATGGGGAAGTTAATGTCGAATTTAGTGCTGCTGCCGGTGATAATACTGCAATTGCGGATAAAACTGGAACTAATTTTTTAGCAATTAACACTGATGGTTCTATTAATACTACCATTAGCGGCATTGCTTTGCCTAATGGGGCGTCTACATCGGCAAATCAATTAACTGAAATTTCAAATTTAGAAAATTTAAATACAACAATTGCAACAATAAATACTCCTCCAGCGAATTCAAATGTTGATATGGTTGGGGTTTTAGATTCAAATGGTAATGCTCAATATTTAACACTAGATTCTAGTGGAAATATTGGTGTTGATGTAAATAATCAAGTAGGTGTAAATGTACAAAATTTTCCATCAACTCAACTAGTAACTGGAACAGTTACCGCTAATGCCGGAACTGGTACATTCTCAGTGTCTGCTTCTGCACTTCCATTACCAACAGGAGCTGCGACTTCTGTACTTCAAACTTCTGGAAATACATCCCTTTCTACCATAGCAACAAATACTGGGAATATTCCGGCTAAAGGTCAAGCATTAACATCGGCATCTATGCCAGTTGTTTTACCAGCTTCACAAATTACTACACTCACCCCGCCTACTACAGTTACAGTAACTCAGAGTTTAGGTAGTAATCTTCATGTTGATATAGATAACTTTCCAGCAACTCAACCCGTAAGCCTTGCAACCTTACCAGCACTTGCTGCGGGTTCAAATGCTATTGGCTCAGTTAGTGTATCAAATTTCCCTGCAACTCAAGCAATTAGTGCTACCTCTCTTCCACTTCCAACCGGCGCCTCTACAGCGGCGGGCCTTACTACTATAAATACTACACTCGGTACTCCCTTTCAAGCTGGCGGCTCGATTGGAAATACAAGTTTTGCATCTACTCAATCCGGAACTTGGAACCTTAATAATATTTCAGGAACGGTTTCATTACCGACCGGAGCTTCAACTTCAGCATTACAAACCACCAGTAATACTTCTCTTTCCTCAATTGTTACTAATACTACTGGACTTGCGTTACAAAATGGTTCAAATACACATCTAGATCATCAAGGATCTGGTAGTATTTCTAGTGGAACTGGAACAATAATTGCAACAACTAACGGTTGTTCTACTGTAGTATTTACAACAACAGGAACTTGGTCTACTGCGGCGATGTTAGTAGAAGGGACGGTTGATGGAACAAACTGGGCCCCAATAAATTTTAATATAGCGAATGGGGCAATGACTGCCGGATTTTCTACCAATGGAACATACATCGTTCCTTGTGGAGGATTTCAACAAGTTAAATTAACTCCCTATTTAGGGATTTGGACTTCAGGAACATTAAATGCGACTTGGGATTCAAGTGTTGGAATTAATTTAAATTCAGCAAATGCTATTTTATCAACAATTGCAACGAATACTGGAGCATCGGCAACAGATTTCACAGCAACTGGAACAATTACCGCGCTTAATGGTTCAGTATCAATTACCGGTCAAGGTATTTATACAGTAACAGCATCTATTACCGGCACATTTGTGGCTACTTTAATTGCACAAGGACAATTAGCTGATAATACATGGGTTCAATTACCTATGTATATTATTCAAACCACAACTCCTTATCCACAAACTTTTACAGCAACAACACCTACTACTGTCATTATAACCGGTGGCGGTTATTTAAATGTTAGAATTCTAGCATCTGCCTATACTTCTGGTACCATAAATGTTTCTTTAGATGGTTCACTTTCACAACAGACTATTTTTAGCGCTCAATTAGGAACTTGGGGAATAACAGGTAATGTTGCAAGTTTAACTGCCGATACTGGAAATCCAATTAAAATAGGTGCGGTATTTAATACAACAATGCCAGTTGCGGTTTCTGGAGAAAGGATTGATGCACAATCTAATATATCCGGGGAAATAGCAGTTAGATCAAGAAATAACTATTCTAATATACCAGGAATTTTAACAAAAACAATTAAAACCGGAAGAGGCGTCCTTTCAAAAATTATTTTAGGAACTACTTCAGGATCGATGAC
>Ga0302277_1002207_pt1 | contig 13958 bp, 8 predicted proteins | sample III_Bog_N3_1_FD_198759 | JGI IMG/M metagenome (GOLD analysis project Ga0302277, IMG submission 198759) | Peat permafrost microbial communities from Stordalen Mire near Abisko, Sweden - III_Bog_N3_1 | ecosystem: Environmental > Terrestrial > Soil > Wetlands > Peat | place: Sweden: Abisko... | reverse complement strand
GAGAATTATATAAGATTTGATGATGAAATCACTTATGATATATCACTTCAATGCAGTAGGTTTATAAAAATATCCAAAAGACCGCCACTATTATTATGGGTAAATCATCGAAGAATTTGCTCGTGCTAAAGGCAATAATCTATCAATTTTTTCTGGTCCACCGTTCATGTGTTACTTTTTCAAGTTCCTCTTGCTTGCTCTTCTCTAACATCAGTGCGGCCCCGCTTATATAAGTCAAATTTTTCTACATGATCTCAGAAATACTTTAAGATACTCAATGAAAACACGATATTAAGGATATTTTAACGGAAAAGCCAGCTACCATAGCTCGTCTTCCTCATTCTATTTCATAGAGGAAGCTGATAGATGAATATTTATTTATTTTGATTATGGTTTGTCTTATATTGTTAGTTTACGAGTATAGGTCTTTTGATCTTAGTATTTTTGCTATATTTCTGTTTTTTGGGCAGATAGAGGAGAGATTTGTAGAAAAGTTATGATGTCCTTAAAGGAAAGTAGAATACTTTTGCGTTGTTCATAAGAGCCTTCCTCCATCTAAGTAATACTGGAAGTACCCCTTCTGTGGTCTTGGGATAAAAAGTGAGCACGACAGCATTATCTCCCTCAATACTATAAAAATTTATCGTGTAGTTATTTATGATGGGAATGCATTTAGGGTGTACAAAATAGACGTACATACTATAGCTATCGGATTTAAAGCTAAGATTAGTGCTTCTGAACATTAGTTCACTCTCATTATTACTTCTGAATCGTTCGAGAAGGGAAGTGGCAAAGTGATATTGAGGGAAGAAAGTAAAGGACGAAATGGAACGGGTGGGTAAGTTAAAGCAGGGAGAATTGATTAGTGATGCTATGCGTTTACCAATTATCATAATATTAGTTATAAAGCACACTTAAACTTAATAAAGATAACGAGCAGATCTATTCCTTCTGAAAACAAATATATCCATTATCTTGATTGAATAATCCAATACAACTATCAAATCACTGCTGACTATAAAAAGGATAGTCTACCAGCCCTATTGGGCCATGCTGTGTACCGTAAAAAGTCTTAAAATCCCATTTGTTGTTTATTTCCCAATTATTAATGATCCTTTCAGCCAAGTCAGGATTAGAAATGTACAATCTTCCGAAACTAATAGCGTCACAAAGACCCTCACGCATTTTAATCAACCCTGTCTCTGGTGTAAAGGAGTCATTGCCTATCAATAAACCCGAAAAGAATGCCCTCAAAGCCTTGCAAACATCAGGAATCTGTTACTTCTGAGAGAGGGGATATAAATTTTTTAAGGGATAGAATTCTGTCGATTCACGAACCTCCACAAATCCTATTTTGCGTTTGTCTAGCTCTTTAAGCAGAAGAGAGTATGTTTAAAGAGGATTTTAGTCATACATATCTTTGAGTCTAGAGGCAGGTGATATTTTAATACCAATTCTCGAAGGAGTAAAGTACTTCAAAGTTATGTCGATAAGCTATAAACAGAATTTCACTCTGTTCTAAGCACTGCCACCATATTTATCAGTTCTTTTGTTGGCAGAAGTTCGAAGAAACTAATCCACGAGATACCCATGAGCCCCATGAAGCTGAATGCCATCGAATCCAGCCTCTTTGGCCAATTTAACACTTTACTCGTATTATTTTTTGGTGGTTTCGATGTCCTCGAGAGTCATTTCTTTTGGTACTGTGAAATCAGCACCTTACAAATCGCGCATCTTTTACCTTATAGCGATAGGAGAGGGAGCCCAATGCTCAAGGCCATCAATCTTTAGAGGGTGGGTTACTCTTCCGCAATGAAATAGTTGCACAAATATCTTACTGCCCTTTGCATGTACTCCATCGACGACTCTTTTCCAGCCTTCCATTTGATCTTGATTGTAAAGGCAGGCTGCTCCGACGAATCCTCTCCCTCTGAGACTCCAAGCAGTAGCTTCCGTGAGTATTAAACCAGCTCCAGCTCTTTGTTCATAGTACTATGCCATCAGTGGCGTAGGTATGCAAAGCTTAGGATCGCATCTTTACCGCGTCAATGCAGCCATTACGACTCTATTTGTCAATGTAAGATCTCCCATTTTGAGTTCGTCTTTCCAATTGACCTCCATTTCCCGATATGTTTTAATCTATGTATAATAGATAAATTTGTCTTTTCAACTTTTTCTTTCACAAATCTAAATAATCTTTTAATGTGGTAAACTGTATAATACTTAAATAAATCTTAAAAAAGTAATCATTCTGCTAGGCTAGGAGTAGAACCGACACCCATGTAGCGGAGAACTTCTTTTTACATCCGCTTTTGATCTTCCAAAATCTATTATTGCATCATTTTTTCGGTTGTGATCGAACATGCAGCTATTGATTCTCCAACTTCTCGTTGAGACTCAGGTCTATCTCCAACTATGCAGTTCATGACGTACACTTCAATCCTCTTCTAGCCTTCGAGGATTTACTACTTCATCATTTTCTCGGTGTTGTATGAATTAGCTGCTAGAGAAACCTATTACGGCTGAGGCTCATCCTTTTCAAAGCTGATTGAGGCCAACAATTCATTCTGCATACGCTTTTCATCTTATAGAATTTATTGATGCATTATCTTTTCAGTATTGCATGATGATTGCTATGGCTCCTTGGATTAGGTTTGCATTGCTTCCTTCTTTTACAATCTATTGATTACCTACTACAAAACGTGCTCGTTTTAGTAGTTGATGAGGTCATCCATAAACAATCCTACCTCCTCTTTCTCCTGTCGGATGAGGGATCTTTAGCTTCCTTTAACCGATTTATCCACCTGGAACTTGAAAGGCTCAATAAACACTTTTTCTGAGCCAAGTGATTCTGTCTTGACTTCATGAAGAGGTTACCCTTCAAAATGTTTGGCCACTTAATTTTCAGTCCATCTCTGATCAAACACCATTTTTTGATTCTTAAGTTCTCCTTTCTCTGGTTCTAGGTCCTCCTCGATAGAGTTACAGGATGGTCCTACCGATATCACTCCTTCACTCTTCTTTTTCATTGATCCATTTTTCACTTTCGGTTGAATACAAACTTTCCTCTTCCCATCGCATGGTTCATTTTGTTGAGTAATTGCATCTGCAATTTAAATTTCCAAGGAATGGCAATCCGATTTAGATTTTCGCCTCATGGATTCAGCTAAAAGTTTTTCATCCTGGTCATTCAAGGGGAAAGGATGGGCTTCCATTTTAACTGAAGGTTTCCGACGTGGTGATTTATTTTCTTTTTCTGTTGACTATTTTATATTAGACGCGACAATGATAACATTTTCTTTGTAACTAATTGTCGGAGGTGTTTCCTTATGTTCTGGGAGATTGATATCCTCCTGTAGTACCTATTTAGGCATTGGCTGAACTGAGTTCGAATTTTAACAACCCATATCTGTAGAATTAATACTTCGATTGCAATAGAAATTCTATAAAAATACAAAGAAGAAGTATTTGAGAGGAGTGGCAAAAATTGACCATTAAACAAAAACGATATTTTTGTGTTGAAAAGAAGAAGCAAGAAGAAGTACGCAGGAAACAACATTTACGAGGGAGTTATTTTGCACCTTCTTTTTTTTATTTTCAATGAAAAATAGGGTATATTTAATTCAGGTGTTAAACATTAATAATCATCGAAGAAATAATCAGACCAAATCCACTTATAAACGAGGGTTTAGGGGATCAATCAGAGTACCTTCTTTTATTGCTCCCACCTTTATTAGCTGGGGCTTTAGCAAATCACGCATTTCACCCTCAATCACCTACTTTCTGAGAGTGTAAACTTTGCCCATTACGTCCTTGAAGTCGTCTCCCCCATTTGTTAGGAAATCAATGGTAACTCCTCGATAGTTTTTGCTAACATCAATTTCATCACCATTGGAAAAAGTGGCACCGAGGAAAGTCCTGGTTCCATTTTCTGCCAAAGACACTCGCTGTCTAAGTCCCCATGCTGGATAAAATCCCTTATTTCCCGCCTGAATGATTTTAAGCGTCTAAATCAGTTCATATCCTGTCATCTCAAAAGATAAAAGCAGATTATTGAAGGGAAACATGTTGTAGAAGTGTTGAAACTGGATTACACCCGGCGTCCAAATAGTTCTAAATCCACCTGGGTTGACTATCACGAAGTCATGAGTGGAGCAGGCGCTGTGAATGAGATTTGTAATCAAGTTACCCAATTCGCTCTATTCATCCGTAACTTTATTCAATACAATCTCATTGGTAGCAAGGGGCTCGAGGAACTACTGCATTTTGGGCAGCCATTTAGTAGTAAATAATTCATGCAATTCAGGATGTGCAACTACTGGCTTGCCGTGAAAAGTCCACTCCACCAAATCTCCTGCTAGTGAAAGCTAGTCCTTTCCAAGATAATTACATTTTCGATAATTCTAAAATATTTTTTAGCAGACAGGTATAGGTCCTTATATAACGCGGTCATAGATCTGAGTGTTGTAGAACTTGAGGTACATCACATTGAAGTAATACCCACCATTAATAGTACCCATCACCGGTACACCTCGAATGAAGTGGTGAGAGAATTTATGACGATGACCCTGGACGATACCGTCAATCGTGCCCAAGGGTAACAGCGAAATTAGTACGCTAATTTCATCTGTGGAGTCGCATTTGCTCTTTTGAAAAGTAGAATCGTCCCAAAAGCCATAAGATTCATTTGCATCACAGTCGTTGCCTACATGACTCAGTATTAGAACTGCATTTGCTCCCCGTTATCTAAGATCCTTACTATTTTCCTTTACAATTTCAACATATTCCTAGAAATGATAGTTCGGAAACAACCCCTAAGCAAAAGCACCCGTCGTTGATGGTGTTTCTACAGTGCTCAGTCCAATAACTCCAATCTTAATCCCGCTCTCCAATTCATATAGCATGGTATTTTTTTGTTTGGGCAAGAATTCTTCCTGTTCTAATTCAGATAGCACATTTGCGGCTAAGTTTAGAGAAGGGTCATTACGCCCATTCCAATACGGAAAAAGTATGCTTGGACCAAAATCGAATTCATGATTGCCGATAGCTGACGCATCAACTTGCAGAGTATTGTAGAAGTCGTTCATTATTTATCCGGAACTTACGAGAGGAGATGCTTCTATACCCCCTTGAAACTGATCACCAGCATCGAGCCATAAAACATTACCTTTATACTCCTGTTTAATGGTCTATATCATACTAGCCATGAACTAAAGTCCACCATAGTTGTAAGTCTGCTGAGTGTCAGTACGGTAGAGTTCTGTTGGAAAAGCAGAGCCATGAATATCATTGGTGCCGATGATAGCAACAGTTTGAAAGGCTTTCTCCGCTAAGGTGATAGTAAGCCCAATAAGCAAAATTACCACTACTTTCATCATTAATTCTTATATAACCAAAGGTATAAAATTTGAATATATATATCGGATAATTAACTATAATAGTGGTATTAGTTTGATATTTATCAGTCCAATTCAAGGAAAGTTTTTGTTGAAAAGAATCCTCTTTTGTTGATATAGATACCAAATGAGTCTCTACCACTGATTACGAGATCATGTGATGTAAAAATAAAGAACCTATTTGCTTATCTGGAATATTTTGATAAGTAGGTTAAATTATAGGATGAATTTTCCATTTAAAATCATCTGATAAATATATCTTATGAAGAGAATTGCATTCATTGGTCTACTTGTCACCCTGCTGGTGGCTTTTTAAGTTAAACAGTTCGATAATGCTGTTCCGCATACTAACATTGGCAATGAAAGTATCGCTTGCCACACTGACACTGCTCCCAAGGTAACTAATGGATTTGCTACCTATTTTTCGGATAATGTCTATGCTTGCTAAAAATGGAATCATAAGGCCAAGTCACTTACTGATTGCTTTGTGGCCCTCAACGGAGTTTGTGGCATGGATAATCAGAAATACTGCGATCATTGTGTGACTGTAATTAACACCAATGGAGGACAGGAAAAGTGCCGAGTGATAGACTTTTGTGACCCAAAAAACTGCGATTTCCTCGATGCTGGACACCTCGACTTCTTAGATAACAATGGACGAGCCAACTACAAATTTGTTGACCTGGGAAAGAATGTTGTGCCTTATAAAGGAGCTGGAGGACAGCCTATTATTGAATGGCACTGGACTGCTTGCTGATGATTAATCAATAAAGGTTTGCAAATATTTATCAATTAATTTATGAAGTTAGGTTTGCCAAATTATGTTATACTATAATTTTGAATTTTCAAAAGATTTATTTTAGTTGTGAAGGCTTTTCCGACTATTCGCAAGTATTTGCAGCCTACTTTTGGCAGCGAGGCGTCTCCATCTTCTGTGTTGTTCTAAAAAGGAGTCTCTGTGGCAACTGATTTGCACATGCTTCTTTTTAACTCAATAGCTCATAAATAGTTATTGGCATAGTGAGACCGCTTTCTGTTGTAAAAATTAAAATAATCAACCGATTGACTGTTTCATGATCGTCACTAATTGATTTTTATAGTTGGTTTTCAAAGTTGAAATAAAAGTTTCATCAACCGCTACGATTTACAAAATAACAGAATTGATATCTATGAGTTCATGTCGATGGTATGGCTTGTACAGGGGTTGACCTCTGCAAAAAAGCATAAATAAAGTTTCAGCACGGTGTTATGCTGGCGTTATTGCGATTATTTGCGATCTGATTGTTGCTGCTCACCATGGATAAAACTAAAAATAGCCGCATATTTCTAATCTGACGATGGTGTTGTCCTCGATTTTATACGTTAAAAGTCACGTAATATATTTTTGCTTCCCGCAGATTATTTTTATATTATCTTGGTTTCTTTGCAAATAAACTTGTCCATCAGTTAGTAGTTGATATTTCGTCCATTCGTGATCACTGACGCTGTGTCCTGCAGTGCCCACTACGAAATAGTCATTTATATATTTTATTTAATTTCCAATGGGTATATATTCTGGTCTGTGCTCACTATATATATATTTGATTTTTAATTCATGAAGGAAATTGCCAAGATTACATATCTCCCCGCAGCGGCCACCAAAATTATTGTAAAAGCTAGATCCGACATCAAAATACAGAAAATAACGTCCTTTCGCGACATGCTGGCTGCTGGAGTTGATTTTAATAACTTGAAACGGGCTGTTCTCATCGGAGATTGTTTATTAACGGAGGGCAAGTGAAACTCAATGATCATTTTATGATTGTTTTTCTTTCTCATGTTCATTAGTGATAGAAGTCGGGACTTTGACAGAGGATTAGCAAATTATTTTGTATTTTCCAGTTTAAGAGAAATCAGATACAAGAAAAAATGGGAAGGGCGGATGACAGCAGTGTAGGAAGAGGCTGCATCGGACTTAATGACTTCCTTCCTCAGTGAAACCCTACTTATATATGGCTAAAACAAAAGAGTATAGAATGGTGAGATCATCTATTTTTCATCTGTCTTTCTGCTGGTAAATTCGCTGGCTCCCATGCAACCTGCCTTCTACGTCCTTGTCAACTTAGTCAGCATATCATTTACGATAGATATCGTATGTACACCTCTGTTTTGAAACAATCAGCGCCGCTCAACCAATTACGTCAAATTATGATGGAACAAAAATTAATGATAATCATAGGTTTGGAAGCAGGAAACGCCTAAAATCATTTGTAAAAGCGTGAAGAAACTTTTCTAACGAGATCTGATTTCTTGATAATTTTAATAATAAAATTATAGCAGTTTATAAAATAATAGCTTGCGGCTGTCATCTGATAACAATTTTACAAATATTAATATCAATCATATTGTCTGGGTCAATCCTCAACAGCAATTGCTAATAGTTAGTGTTGTTAAGAAAATCAATTCACTCAAACCGAATTCGAAGGAGCAGCGAATCCTTTGACATTCAACCAATTGAGGATGCTATTTAGATGTTTATTATTTTGATATTAGGATGACAGTGCGTATTAGTGAATGAGGGGACCAAGTAACTCTCCTGAAAAGGTGCTACAGTATGACAACAAAATTCTTTGGTCTGTTCTTTTATCGTTTATCTTGCTGTAGTTTGCATCTATATAATTCATCATATCGTAAAGGATCTATCGATGAGAATTGACTGTTTAATGGCTGTTACTTTGCATTGATCCTAAACATTATTCTAGAACTTAACGAAAACATGGTTTAAATCCTATAGAAAGGAAGGGAAAGTCTTCAACCGAAGGTGTGTTTATATTATAGTTTGAGCCAATGTATTCATAGGGATATAACAACGAAGAATAGTGACATTTTGGTGTTACTAAATTACTTTTTTATTTTATTTAATTGCTCTCGTCAGCATCAACAATTTCGATAATTTTGAGATCATTAGTTTTTTTGGGTCTTTTGTACATCTAGCAATCGAAAGGACAGAATTATTCATCCTCATTTATGTTTTGTTTTAATTTATATCCTCGTTACAATTATGGGCAGCTCTTTCTTTTCTCGAGTTGCGGAAGAGGTTCTTTCCTACGTTTATTACCCATGCATGGCTAATTATCCACTCTTCCTGTCTTATTTTTGTTATTTTCTTTTTTTCCTGAAGAGTCTTACATTTTGGGATGATTTATATCGAGTTCATTAATGGTCGAAGAGTCGCTCAGTCGATATATATTCTTACTACCGATTTTGCCAGATTTCCTGAACTGGTGATTAAGGCTATTAAGTTGGGATTTGTTGAATATGTCTGAATGCTTATATTTGAGATGAAGGTAAACTCCAGAGTATGAAGGGTATATCTTCTTGCAGAAGCATTGATAATACTTCTCCCCCTCTTCACTCGACTACCATCCTCCTTCTTCTTCTTCTTCTTCTTCCCGCATGTCGCTCTAAACTAATAACATACTGAATTACACCAAAACTAGGCCATATTCTAACAAAATACAAATTAGAATTTAATCGGATTTATAAATATGCGGAACGAATCAAAGCAATTGCCTCTATAGTTCTCCTAGCTCACTTTCGTAGTAGTAACCTCTCGATTTGTAAAAATCAGTATTGCCGAAAAAGAGAGTCATGAGAGGGTCCAACAACAGAAGGTCTATCACGATCGTTGCTCCCACCGTCGCTAACCTAAATCACAAACTGTTTACCAATAATTGTGGAGATAGTAGTACTGTCTTGGAAAGACTTGCATAGTATGAACACAAAGAATACCAAAAACCGCAAGTAAAATTATTATAGTGGCGTAGTATCCATAGTATAATGCGTAGAGATGCTCTTGGTGATGGTTTTCATCAAGTTACAGCTGCTCGTGACGAGCTTTCTCCGGATGTTGTTGCATCTATATTTGAATTTTGAAGCGTTATTTCTCAGTTGCGTACACTTTCCTGAGGACAAGATTGCCATAGATGTAGGGAACAGGTAATGAGGCAGCCAACGCAACAACAGTGCCCCAAATAATGATCGTGGCATCAAATTGCATTCCAACTGTGGTGAATATGCCTGACACTACCATAGCTTGCCACAGCATATTGATTAATACTAAAGCGGTTCTCGATGTTTTGGTGAAGAACTCTTAGTGGGAGAGGTAAAAGATCGAGTAGAGACTCCAACAGGTCCATTTATTATTTTTAAAAGAGGTCTAAAAAATTTAGGAGGTGTTTTCGTTCGACAATAGATTATAAAGCCAAAACAGAAGAACCGATATCACGAAGAACCATAACGGCACACTCTCCCGCATGTGAGTTTGGAACTGGATTATCAGATATGTACGAAGCCTATTGAGTTGACTGAGCCCCAGCAGAGAACATCGCCTGTTCCCCCCAAGTATAGTGAGAAGTCATCATTTAGCAAAGGAGTGGTTGCTGGATTGGGGATAGCTGTCGGCAAAATGAATCGAGGTTTACTAACCAGCAAAGTTGTTGAGGTAGAGAGATCCATAACTTCATAAAATTTTCCGTAATTCATTGTGTTAAGAAAGTTAAAATATGAAAGAGATATTCCAGTGCTGAGAGTTGAACTTGTGATTGAGGCCAGTCCAGCCAGATAGGAATCTGTTGATGAATTAAGGTTAATTATCTATTGATTAATGACTACATCACTGGAATTTGTAGTTGTGATAGGAACAGCTACATAAACAGACGCTGACCCAGTCGAGAATTGAAATACGAAGGCTTGAGGGGAGCCGGTGACGAAGGTTTGAGTAACAAATTGTGCATTGATCAGACTGTATGTCATTTCATTGCCGAGCACATCCAAAAAGCGCAAAGAGGAAAGCGGTGAATTTGGCTGTATAGCTATATATCTTACAATTGTGCAGGGTGGACTTGTGCAATTGAGGATATCTGATGAACTGAAAGAAAAATCAATGACAGTGAGTGCGTTGCATTGAGCAGATGAAAGGACATCACCATGTTTGTCAGTATGGGTGATATCAAGGACCTGCGCTATTGTTAAGGAGAGAATAAGGATCAATGAGATGATTTTCATGGGAAGTTGATCTCTCATAGTTTAAATTTTAGGATTCCTGATATATTAAAAGTTATAACAATTCTAAATTAATTTGAATGTGGAGTATGTAACCTCTTTCAGCAGTCAAATCAATCTTTATCAATTTGTGTTTAATTCGTTAAATGTTCAACTGCCATCAAATAGGCAGTCCTTTGATAATTAAAGCTCTAATAATGTTAATCATTGATGCGAAATCTTGATAATTTATTTTAAATTAATCGAGGGATCAGTTGCCCATAATTATAATACATAAAACACAGTTATGAATCTCGTACTTAGGTGCAAATAATTCAGAAAATTATTGGCCAATGATTGCATTATGATTCCCGGCTGCTTCAACGGACTTATCGCTCGACTTGCGGCTCAGCACGGCTTTCCAGCCATCTATGTTTCAGGAGGCGCCCTCACTGCTTCTTCAGGAGTACCTGATATAGGACTGAGGACTCTTAATTAATTTTGTTCAGTTATTAAGGATGTCTCCACCTTCAGCAATCTTCCAGTTATCGCTGATGCTGACACGGGTTTCGGCTAGGGGGAAATGATGGCACGTACGGTCAGTGATTATTTCTATTCTGGAGCATCGGGCCTTCATGTCGAGGATCAAGTTTTTCCCAAACGTTGCGGACATCTTAACGGTAAGGAATTAGTTCCTACTCAACAAATGGTCGACAAGATTAAAATTGCCCGGGAGACAAGTCTGAAAGTATCTGACGGATAATTTGTGATTTGCGCAAGGACAGATGCAAAGGGAGTCTATGGACTGGAGTAATGCATCAAAAGATCGAAGAGCTATATTGACGCAGGAGCTGATATGATTTTCCCTGAGGGTTTGGACACCGCTGAGGAATTCCAGATAGTTGCAAAGGAACTAAAGAATTACAAAAGCAGCATATTTTTATTGGCAAACATGACAGAATTTGGCAAGACTCCATATATTAACATCGGCACCTTTAAGGAATACGGATATAACTGTGTGATATACCCTGTTTCTACACTGAGGGTGGCAATGAAGGCAGTTGATGGTTTTTTTGGCGATCTTAAAACTAATGGTGTGCAGAAGGATTATGTCGATAAGATGCAAAGTCGAAAGGAACTCTATGACCTCCTGCATTATACTCCGGGAAAAGAGTGGCACTTCCCTTAAAGCGAGAAAAAATGATTGATGAAATGTTGGTATTGATATCAATTAAATTTTTAAAAATATAAGTAAAGAGCCTACGATAGCCTACAGACTCATTAAAAGAGTGTTAAAGCCTGAGATGAACTCCCAGCCGAATTAATTTATAAAGTAGGATAAAATATAGCATAATTCTATGAAGAGATAACTATCCTATAATTCAAAACAAAGAAACCCGCTTTAGTTGTCGTTTATTTTCCCATTCAAACTACCAAACTAAAGACCGTTATTCTTTGCATCTTGAGGGGACCGATTTCTCAGTTGGAGACTGTCCGTTGGCGTTGATTTCCTCCGTCATCGGAAATTAATAAATTTATTGTTGATAAAACTCATATTAATAGGTTCTTCAATTTTTATTACTATCATTAATAAAAGTTGAAAGGTTGCTGACCAACATGTCCATCATCCAACGCATCCTCCCCATCAGCATCTTTGCCGTAGGCTGTGCCGCCCTGACCTTCCAGACCACCATACTGCACCCCTACCACAATGAATTGGATTAGGAATTCAAACAACTGAGAACTCTTTAAGAATCAGATCGGAAGTTTCAAGAGTTCGAACAAGAAGCCCTGTTGGCAGTCAATCTTATTGACTCACGGGTGGACGAACTAATGAAACTTAAAGTCAAAAATATGCTTAATTAACTGGATTGATATTCTTAATTCTTACTGTTTTTAACTTTAATTCCTTGACTTATTTAGCAAAACTCAAACTATTACAGTTCCATGCTTATTCTCTCAAAATTACTGCTTACTTCATCGAAAATAGCATAACATGTGCCCTCAGGCACAATAATATAGTGTGGGGCTCTCACAACGGAAATTGAAAGATTAACTTCATCGTTAGACATGAGCTATAAATTGCAAACGAAACCCTCCCCTTTTAAATGGTTGAACTTCTGATGATAATAATGAGGTTTCCTTCCTCCTCCGTTTAATTTTTGATTATTTTTATTTGAATAATGTTGGTGAGAATGGCATTATTTTTTTCAATTTTGATCACAGACAAGCTTGGAGATGTGTATGGAGGCTAAAATATTACGAATAATAATCATATTAGCTTAGCATCGCAAACTTGGCAAGTATTGCAACAAATTGAAAGCCATGAACAATCATCAAAATAGAAAAATATCAAAAATTAGCAATCAAACAATCATCAAAAGCCTAACCTGAGAAGAATTTCATTCATTTAAAGATGTTGTAGAAAACCCGAAGTGAAATTTATCTATGAGCGGAAAAAGTTGTTGAGGAGAAAAGCAGGATGAGATCAAATGATCAGTATTACAATGAATACAGATGGCAAGGGAGACATCGGTAAGAGTCCTTTGAGTTTGACTTGTCTGATTTTTAATGGTCAAAAAACTAAATTCATGATTCAAATTGAGTTAATACCAATAATAATTTAAAAATAGGACTGTTTACCATCATTGGTCAACCTAATCGTTGAGATAATATTTAGGCTCAATAGGAATGGACTTGTCTATATGATTGGAGGTTAATATTTCGGACAAAGATTAAGCTGCCTCTGCATCTTTAGGATCCTCAGTTTCGATTATCTCCTGCTGGTTCAATCCCAAAAGATCTTCCCTTTCTACGAATTCATCTTAAAGTTTTTTATCTTCGAATAGTCTTTTATGATCATCAATCGGCTCTACCCCAAAGTCTTCTTCTCGTATCTCTCTCAACTATTATTCTTCTTCTCTAATATCCAAAAACACATCCTTATCCTCCTCCCTTTCTCGTGGCGGTACGTACATATTTTTTTCTGTTTCGAAATTCACCTTTTTATCTGTCTTTCGGATTTTATGATTGTTCTGGTCCCACTCCACAGTTGCATTTTTGATGGTGTTATTTAATGTGGTTTCCATGATTGATTTATCCTCCTCGGTAAAAGATCGTAGCAGCTAATTGTTCGCAAATAAGAACTTGCGGTAGATGCGTTCTTTCAAGGTAAAACGCCTGCGACGAAAGAAGGAGAGTCCTATTATCTTAAAAACAACCAATAAGTAGAACATCATGCGCACTATGAACATGAAATCGAAGGAATAGCTCTAGGCAGCTGGTTCGAGGGAAAGAGTGATGGGCTGTGCGATTGTTATGATCGATTACTACATCTGAAATAATATGCAAATGAATGGGAATAAATTCAAAAAACTGTTTTAATTATTGAGCTTATGCTTTGAAAAGCAAATGCATTTGGAATATAAGTCTAAGTATGGCTAAATACGATAGCAAAGGTATAAGGTTGTTTCGTAACTTTAATAGGGATTTATATCAATCAAGAAGTGGCCTGGACTGCTTTCGAGTCACTTGATGCTT